>PNRO01000263.1_pt1 | contig 11277 bp, 8 predicted proteins | sample 7248581 | NCBI WGS metagenome assembly PNRO01 (sample SAMN08278401, study PRJNA427962) | Gut metagenome, whole genome shotgun sequencing project. | isolation source: gut content | host: Eisenia fetida | place: India:Sub Himalayan Terai region of Darjeeling | collected 2013-11-18 | reverse complement strand
AGTGGAATCAGAAGCTCCAACAACAAGGGAATCAATTGGTCCTCCTGTAATCACAGCATTTATATCTGTTACTGTTATATCGGTAAGGGTAACATTTCCGGTATTGGTAATAACAAACTCATAAGTAACCACATCGCCTACATTGGTAATACCATCCTGATTGGAATCTACCCAAGCACCGTCTTTGGTAATTTTAATACCTGATTCTAAAATTTCATAAGTATAATTTACAACACAATCTTTGTCGTCAGTAATTTCAACACTATAGGTACCGTTGGATAAATTAGAAATATCTTCGGTTTGAGCTTCATTTGACCATAAGAAAGTATATGGAAATGTTCCTCCTGAAACGTTAAGGTTGATAGAACCATTACTACAACCAATACAATTATTGTTATTAATAATAATAGCTGTAGCGCTTAACGGAGCACTTGGCTGACCTATTGTTACAGTATTAGACAAACTGGAACAATTGTCTGTTACGGTCAAAGTGTAAGTTCCTGCCGGAAGATTATTGACAGTTGAGGAATCCCCTACAACAATAAGACTAGAGTTTACCCAGGAATAATCGATTGTTCCGATAATATTTGACACCGTACCTGCTGTTACCGAACCTGTACTGGCACCAAAACAAGAAACATCGGTTTTTGAAGAAGCGTCAAGCGCTAATGGAGCACTTGGCTGACCTATTGTTACAGTATTAGACAAACTGGAACAATTATCTGTTACCGTCAAAGTGTAAGTTCCTGCCGGAAGATTATTGACAGTTGAGGAATCCCCTACAACAGTAAGACTAGAGTTTACCCAGGAATAATCGATTGTTCCGATAATATTTGACACCGTACCTGCTGTTACCGAACCTGTACTGGCACCAAAACAAGAAACATCGGTTTTTGAAGAAGCAGCAAGAGCTAACGGAACACTTGGCTGAGTGATTGTTACCGATAATTCACCTGATTCACAACCGTTTTTGTCTTTTGCAATCACAGTATAAATACCGGCTTCCAATCCTGTTAAGTTTTGAGTGGTTTCATATGGGTTTCCATTTTTTTTCCAGGAATAGGTGTACGGAGCTACTCCTCCCGTGGCGTCATTAATTGTTATGCTACCCGTAGAATTTCCAAAACAATTCACATTAGTCTGTGAATTTAAAGTAACAATAGGACAGGGAACATTTACCGAAGGAGTTGTAATGTTTAAAGATGTATTTATGCAGGATGAATTTTTATAATCAAGTCTTGAAGTAGTATTGACAATTTTATCACCACATACATTTGGTTTAGGAGTTAACTCATATTTCAAACTAATAGTTTCAACATTCAAAAAATCGATATTCAAAGAAATAACTTGTCCGGAGACAGTTGCTGTTCCTTTTGATGTGGTAACCGCACCAATTGTAAAATTGGAGTCTACAGTTTCTGTACCAAATGCAACACCCGGAATTTGTTGTGCAACCCAGGAGAGTTGTGTAAATATATTTGAATATATAGTGGTTAAATCTGCAGCATTTTCAGTAAAGAAAGATCCGGCAGATTGAATATTGTTTAAAGTATATTGAGCATTGGTTTGATCAGTTCCGGAAATTGCTCCGAAAAGACCAACAGAAAATATTTGATTATTGTATGTTACACCAGATATTACTTTGGTTTTTGCGTTATTTGCAGCTGTAATTGCACTCTGAATACATGTTCCACTTGTACCACTTGTACAAGACTGATTATTATTGATTCTATTAGCAACACCATCCGTCAAGAAAATAATACTTCTGGAAGTGACACAGTCAAAAGTACCACGAGCCGTTAGTTCATCGTCTGCTTTTTTAATACCGTCCTGAATATTGGTATAACCATTGGCCACCAATCCATTTATGGCACTTATTAAATTAGCTTGTCCGGATGCTGGGGTTAATTGTCTTAAAATGGTTGCAGTACTGCTATATGTAACAATCCCAACTTTATTTTTACCCGTTGTATTGTTTTCCGGCAGGAAAATTTTATTTATAAAATCTTTTGCCGCATTTTGTGCATGTGCTATAGGTCTAGTACCACTACCTTGTCCCATACTCCCGGAAACATCGATTGCCAAAATAACTTCAAGAGGTTTTGAAATTGGATTAGCACCTTGAATTTTTAGTTCTACATCAATTTTTCCACAAACTCCAGGTCGAACCGTAACGGTTTTTGTAGGAGTAATTGTTTGTGCAGAACCCAATACAGATGAAAGAATTATAAGAATTATAAATAATTCATTTTTAAATCCTTCTATATATTTGCCGAAGTGTAAAAATTTTTTCATTTTTAACTATATTAAGGTTAATAACCTAAGCGTTACAAGTATAAATCCTTAACAATTATTCTTCATCAGGATTACTCACTAAAGTATGCAGAACCGTACTCACTTTATAAGAAGCACAAGCCGTAGCTGTAGCAATTATTTCGGTACAGTTCCATTTACTAACGGTTGTTCCCGGAGGTACTTTTACATTTACCAAAAAAAGGGTTGTTTGTCCCGGAGCCAATGAAATTTCTGATATTGGATTTAGTGTCATATCTGAAAATGAAAAGTTTAAATTGACATTGTAAGAAGAACTACTTCCGTCATTATTAGAACAACTGCTGTTTATGTTTGAGGAACTCAATTTATAGGTAGAATTGGATGTTCCTGTATTTGAAATCTGAAGGATATAAGAGGTTCCTTCCGGTCGGACGCTTTGTGCAAATCTGTCGTTTTCAACTTGAAGTGTTGCTTTACAAGAGTTCGATTGAGAATATATAAATGAAGTATTTAATAATAAAACAAATGTGTAAAACAAGACAGAAAGTCTTATAAACATTTTTTTATTTGCAAATACCAAAAGCAATAAAATCTGTTTCAGGTGTTCAATTACTAAAATGTATTTGAATGGATTTAGAGTGATTTTAGATTCCATATTATTGTGTTTTTATATTTTAACGATAAGAGTAATCCTGATTTATTTCACCTGATTATGATTAATCAGTAAAAAATAAATAGATTTTAAATTGTCAATTTTGACTTGATTTTCATTTTGAGGTATGAAATTAAATCAAAATGTAGTTCCGTTTAAATTGAAAATTGAAATGGGTACGAGATTTAATTAATAGAATGATTAAAAAGATTTTTTATCATCGTTCATTTAACAATTTTCAAGAAGAGTTTTTCTAAAACGGAAGATTGTAGATTCTCGATTTAACACAAAGAGAACACTGGTAATACTAATTAAGAATAGAATCTTAATTTAAAGTTCGAAGTTTTGGTTAACAAGCAGGATTGTGTAATTCTAAAATTTATCAGTTTTTCATTCGGTAACTTTTCTACGATTTCATCATATTTTATAATAAATGATGAAATGCAGTCGGTTTTCATTTTATAAATCACAGAAATATTTAGATTATTAAAGTAATGCTAAGAATCTCTGAGTAATGTTGTTCTGTTAAAAAACAGATTGAATTAATTTCAATAAATATTTAAATCTATCCTATCATTATTTTGTTGAGTTAAATTTAATGACATCTATTTTTTATATATGAAAAACTCTGTAAATAACTCAAATAGCCGATTAAAAGACAATCTCAAAACTAATGTATAATAAGTAACTATTTTTAATTTAAAACCTTTTATCTCAGTAATTTCAAGGTGTTTTTACATTTAACTTAAATTTATATTAAATTAACTTAATTTATTAAATGTAAAATAATTTGTTAAATTAGTACGAAAAATATGACTTGTTTAAAGATTGTTTTTTTGAAAAAATCCTGAGATCTAATTTTCAAAAAGGCACAAATTCAAAAAGAAAATAGATGTTTATTATCATTTACATTCTTATTTTAAATTATAATATGTCTCAAATCTTATCATGATGAATTAAGATTAAATCGTTAACTTGTCATTGGCTTATTATTAAAATTTTATGAAAAAATTATACTTAATACGACATGCAAAATCAAGTTGGGAAGAGGCTGTTGAAGATAAACGCCGACCTCTTTCGGAACGGGGTATTAAAGATGCGCAATTAGTTTCTTCCGAAATAATCCAATTTTTACCAAAATCATTTATTGTTTGGTGCAGTCCTGCAAAAAGGACAACCGAAACTGCCCGTATTTTTCTGCAAAAAATGTTTTATTCTTTGGATAATATCATTTTTAAAGACGATTTATATACTTTCGATATGAATCAATTAATGAAAACTATAAAATCTTGTGATAATGTTTATGATTCAATTATTCTTTTCGGACATAATTCGGCAATCACAGATTTTGTTAATAAATTTGGGGATACATTTATAGAAAATATTCCAACATCCGGATTTGTATCAATTAACTTTGAAATTGATTCCTGGATGGATTTAAAAAAAGGTAAAACAAAACGTATAGTTTTTCCAAAAGATTTAAAAAATAAATGATAAAAAATAGATATATAGACCGCGAAAAAAGTTGGCTGAGTTTCAACGCAAGAGTATTACAGGAAGCGGGAGATGAAAATGTACCATTGTTAGAGCGTCTTAGATTTTTAGGAATATTTTCAAATAATCTGGATGAGTTTTTTAGAGTTCGATTTGCGGCCATTCGCAGATTAAGTTTATCCGGAATATCCGGAACTAAAGAATTAGGTGGTATTACTGCCAGAAAATTGCTGAACGAAATTACCGATATTGTAATTGCTCAACAATCTGAAAGTTTAAGAATATTTAATATTATAGAAAAAGAGCTTGGCAAAGAAAATATCTTTATTATTAATGAAAACGAACTATCAAAAGATCAGAGTGTTTTTATAAAAGATTTTTTTATTCAAAAAGTCAGTCCGGCATTGGTTACAATCATTTTGAATGATTTGGCCGAATTTCCTTTACTCAAGGATACTTCCGGGTACTTGGCCGTTAAGTTGGTCATGAAATCCGAATCAAAGAATAGTGCTCTTAGTTTTCTAAAGAAAAAAAATGAAGTCAGGTATGCAGTGATTGAAATACCAAAAACAATCAATCGATTCGTTGTTTTGCCTTCTGAAAACAATAAACAATATATTATTTTACTCGATGATGTCATTCGGTATAATCTCGACAGTATCTTCAATATTTTTGATTATGAGAGGGTTTCTGCTCACATGATCAAAATTACACGTGATGCCGAATTGGATATTGAGAGTGATATGAGTAAAAGTATGCTTCAAAAAATTGCTTCCAGCGTAAATAATCGTCGAATAGGGGAACCTGTCCGATTTGTTTATGATGGATCTATTGAAAAAGATACTTTGAAATTTTTCCTTGAAAAAATGGGAATCAATGCTACAGACAGTATTATTCCCGGAGGAAGGTATCATAATCGCAGAGATTATATGAATTTTCCGAATTTAGGAAGATTTGATTTGCTTTACAGAAAAATGCCTCCTCTTCCGGTTAACGGATTAGGACTTGAAGGAAGTATTCTGAATAAAATTGCTAAGAAAGATTATTTAGTCAATGCTCCTTATCAGTCTTTTTCATATTTGATTAAATTCTTACGTGAAGCAGCACTCGATCCCAATGTGATTAGTATAAAAATTACTTTATATCGATTGGCCAAAAATTCTCAGGTAATTAGTTCTCTGATTAATGCGGCTAAAAACGGAAAGAAAGTTACTGTTCAGATAGAACTTCAGGCACGATTTGACGAAGTCAGCAACATTTCGTATGCCGAAAAATTACAAACAGAAGGTATTGAGCTAATTTTTGGTATAAAAGGACTCAAAGTACACAGTAAAATATGTGTAATAGAAAGAATGGAACATGAAAAGGTGGTTCGATATGGATTGATTTCAACCGGAAATTTCAATGAATCTACCGCCAATGTTTATACAGATGTTACTTTATTCACGAGTCATCAAAAAATTTTAAAAGACGTTTCTAAGATTTTCGATTTTTTTGATGTGAATTATCGAATACATCGATACAAACACCTTATAGTTTCTCCTCATTATACAAGGTCTCGTTTTTATAAACTGATTGACCGGGAAATTAAAAATGTTTTGGATGGTAAACCGGCTTCCATAAAACTTAAAATGAACAGCCTTACCGACTTTGGTATTATTGATAAATTATATGAAGCAAGTAGGGCAGGGGTTAAAATTCAACTGCTTGTAAGAGGAATGTGTTCATTAATTCCGGGAGTAGAAGGAATGAGCGAAAATATTGAGGCAATAAGTATAGTTGATAATTTCCTGGAGCATTCTAGAATTTATATATTCAAAAATGCCGGAAATCCGGAAGTTTATATATCATCAGCCGATTTTATGACCCGAAATCTGGATCAACGTTTAGAAGTTACTTGTCCTATTTATGATGAAGATATTAAAAAAGAATTGATTGAAATTTTTAATATAAATTGGAAAGGAAATGTAAAGGTGAGATTACACGACGAAAGATTAGACAATAAATATCGTGTGAGAGATAAAAATCCGGTTTTCAGAGCACAACTCGAAACTTATAATTATTATAAGAATAAGTCAGAAGAAGTTTTGTAAACCAATTAAATTAAAATCGAAATGATCACTATAAAAAAATATGCAGCAATCGATATTGGTTCAAATGCCATGCGATTACTGATTGTTAACATTGTTGAAGAAAAGAACAAAGAACCTCAATTCAGTAAAAGTTCCTTGGTTCGTGTTCCTATCCGATTGGGTCAGGATGCCTTTACTGTGGGTGAAATTTCGGAGGAAAATACAGGCAGAATGGTCGATGCTATGAAAGCTTTCAAGTTACTCATGAAAGTGCATAGAGTAGAAAAATATATGGCTTGTGCTACTTCGGCTATGAGAGAGGCTTATAACGGAAAAGAAGTTGCCGATTTAATTAAGAAAAAAGCCGACATAAAAATTGAAATAATAGACGGAAAAAAAGAAGCCGCCATTATTGCAACCACCGATTTGAATTATATTTTAGAAAACGAAAAAACCTATCTCTATGTAGATGTTGGTGGTGGTAGTACTGAATTTTCACTTTTTTCTAATGGGAAAATTGTAGTATCAAAATCGTTCAAAATTGGTACAGTACGTTTGCTAAATGATATGGTAAACGACATTGTTTGGCATGAAATTGAAAAATGGATTAAAATTAATGTAGAAGAATTTGAGAATATTACTTTGATAGGTTCAGGCGGAAACATCAATAAATTGTTCAAAATGTCGGGAAAAATGCAGGAAAAACCTTTATCATATATTTATTTAAATTCTCAATATACAACACTTAATTCGTTGACATACGAACAAAGAATTTCTCATTTAGGACTTAATCCGGATCGTGCCGATGTTATTATTCCTGCATTGCGAATTTATCTTAATGCCATGAAATGGAGTGGTTCCAGAAATATTTACGTTCCTAAAATTGGTCTTTCCGATGGTATAGTAAAAGCATTGTACCACGGTAAAATTTAATCTTGTTATGGTCAACAAAATAAAAAATGAATTTATAAATTATTTCTACATTCTTTTAGGATGTTTGATAATGTCTTTTGGAATTGTAGGTTTTCTTTCTCCAAACAAAATTACTACCGGAGGAACTGCCGGTTTAGCTATCATTTTTCATTATTTATTTGGTTTACCCACAGGAGTTTTGATGGTTTTTATCAATCTGCCATTATTGTTGTTCGGATTAAAATATTTAGGTAAAAAATTTGCCTTTCATACTGTTATAACCATTTTTTTAATAGCATTATTCGTTGATTTATTATCAATATTTATTCATTTGCCAACTTTAAGTAATAATTTATTGTTAGCAACACTTTATGGAGGAATTGCAATCGGATTAGGTTTAGGCCTTATTTTCAAAGGCGGATCTTCAGCCGGAGGAGCTTCTATAATTGCCAAAATTATAGCTGCAAAATCGAGTCTAAAACCCAGTACTATAATGTTGGTTATAGATGCCGGGATTGTGATTAGTGCCGGGATTGTTTTTAGAAATATCGAAAGTGCATTATGGAGTTTAATAGGTATTTATGTTACTTCTCAACTTGTTGAAATTGTACTTACCGGAAAGAAATATGAGAAAATTGTTCATATTACTTCCGAAAATTTAGATCTTCTAAGTGAAAAAATTGTAAGTGAATTAGGCTTGAGAGGAACAATTATTAAAGGAGAAGATTTTAATACAAAAACTAAAAAAGATCTTATTCTTTTGGTTATTGAAACCAATCGGATTAATATTTTAAAACAATTGATTGAAGAAGTAGATTCAAATGCTTATATGGTTATTATGGAAGCATCAGAATTAATGGGTCCTACCAGACGAATGTTATAAATCGAGATCGAAAGTTTTTTTCAGTAATTCCAAATTCGGATTTCGCTCGCACAAACGATTGTATTTATCCTGAGGCGTAAAAGCATGTCTGTTTTCTACAGTTTCGTTTACAATTACTTCAATAGAAATATCGTGATTATGTAAATGTCCTCGCAAATAACCCAGTAATTCATTTTTTCCGGATTCAAAATCTATTTTTGAACCTTCATTTGGCAATTCATGAATTATTTTGGTTCCTTCAAGTTTCGGGTCATTTATAGTCAGCAAAGATTCCATAATTTTGAATCCTTTGTCTCCCTGACGAAGTGCATATTTGTTCCAAAACAATAACATGTCGGTTTCCGAAAAATCTTCTGTAGGCAAATGTGTTGTGTCTCTTACAATTGCTTTATTTGATTCCAGCATTGCTTTTTTAGCACGAATACTGCCTAAAGATAAAGCAGAAATTTTAGGTTCTCCGTTTGGAATAGAAGATACTACAGGAATATTTTGTTCCGGTTTTGGTATAGGAATTTCAGAAGTTGTATTCGTTGGAATTTCTTCTTTAGAATCCTGAATACTTACAGAAACTGCTTGTTTTTCCTGTGTTTTTACAGCAGAAACTTGATTGGTTCCGTTGAAATAATTTGGTGGAATTATAAATCCGTCAACTTTTTTTTTTCTCCATCAAAAGTGATGGAGGCCAATTGCATTAAGCAAAGTTCAACTAAAAGTCGTTGATTTTGGGAAACTTTAAATTTTAAATCACAATCATTTGCTAAATCAATTCCTTTCATTAAAAAGTTCTGAGAAGCTTTTTGAGATTGTAAAGCATACATTTTTTGAGCTTGCTCTCCAACTTCGAGTAATGACAGAGTAGAAGGAGTTTTAGAAACCAATAAATCTCTGAAATGCGAAGCCAATCCGGCAATGAAATGATGTCCGTCAAATCCTTTTGAAAGAATTTCGTTGTAAGCTATCAAAATTTCAGGAATTTTATTTTCTAAAATTAAATCTGTTACAGTAATATAAGTTTCATAATCAAGAACATTTAAATTCTCAGTTACAGCTACACGTGTCAAATTGGTACCACAGTAAGAAACCACACGGTCAAAAATAGACAAAGCATCGCGCATAGCACCATCGGCTTTTTGAGCAATGATGTGAAGAGCATCGTCTTCAAATGCTACATTCTGACTTCTGGCAACTTCAGCTAAATGTTCTTTGGCGTCTTTAACGGTAATTCTTTTGAAATCAAATATTTGACAACGAGATAAAATAGTTGGAATAATTTTGTGTTTCTCGGTAGTAGCCAAAATAAAAATGGCATGCTTAGGTGGTTCTTCCAATGTTTTAAGGAAAGCATTGAATGCCGCCGATGAAAGCATGTGAACCTCGTCAATAATATAAACTTTATATTGTCCGGTTTGAGGCGGGATTCGAACCTGATCAATCAGATTTCGAATGTCGTCAACAGAGTTATTCGAAGCAGCATCCAATTCAAAAACATTGAACGCAAAATCTTCATTTGGATCATCATAACCCGGCTGATTTATTTTTCGTGCTAAAATTCTTGCACAAGTAGTTTTCCCGACACCACGAGGTCCTGTAAATAATAAGGCAGAAGCCAAATGATTGGTTTCTATGGCATTCAACAAAGTATTGATAATAGCCTGCTGACCTACTACATCTTTGAATGTTTGAGGTCTGTATTTACGAGCCGATACAATAAATTGTTCCATAATTTTTTTATTCGTTCGCAAATATAGGTAATGCGATTTTATTATGGAAACGATAATTTATTTTATTCTCGTTATTTTTAAATAAGATAGGATAGTATATTTTAGGTCAAAGTTATCTTTGATAAATTAAGAAATTGAAGACCTTTAAGAAGATTTTTGGGTACATTTTTTTCTTGAATTAATACTTTAAATTTGAGTCCCATATCTACTAATAATCTGTAATTAATCATCATTTCATTAGTTATAGATTTTAAATTTGATGGAGTACTTTTTAAAGCGGTTTCATTATATTCTTTGATACCAAGAGCTAACAAAAAATTAGCCTGATTGACAATACCGGAATATTCTAATCCATACTTCAATCCCCAATGTTGTAAGGCAGAAAAATTAGTATGTGTTGTTATATCTTGTTCCCCTATATTTTGGTACGGACTAGTGTCATTGTGGTGTTTATTGTAACACAAAAGAGTTCCCCAACTCCTGCGAATATTGTATAATTCAGAGGATGATGCGCCATAATCTATGGTAATGACATAACCTCTATTTAAAGTTTGAGCAACCTCCTTTATCCAGAAGATAGCTTCCATATTTACTTCTGTTCTGAAACCTGTGGGTAATTTTACATTTAATTCTGAGAAATAATCAATAAGTTCTTGTGGTGCCGGTTTCAGTATTTCTGTAAAAGAATTGTCTTTATAATCAACAAAAACTTCCATTAATTGATCTTCCATGATTACCTGATGAACAGAGAAATTATCTACCAATTCATTCGATAAGACACATCCGTTAATTTGGGGAATATCTTGAATTTTGTTATACCAACTTACTTTTTCATGCAAATGCTTTTTTTCTATTTTACGCATACTGGAACTTTTCTCAATGATGCAATAAGTTAAGTTATCATACAAAGAAGTATTGTCTTTGAGATAGTCCAAAATATCATGACATAAGATGCCTGTACCAGCTCCGTATTCTACAATTTTAAAAGGTTTTTTTTCTAAAATCTCCCACATTTCTTCAATTTGCCGGCCGATCATCGCTCCAAAAGATGCGGAAAGATATGGACTTGTGTAAAAATCTCCACTTGCTCCAATTTTGTCTTGTGAGGAATTATAATATCCAAATATAGGATGATACAATGCCATCTCCATAAAATCCAGAAACGATAATGGTCCATTTTTCCTGATTCGTTCTACTATAATATCATGAAGCGACATTAATTTTAAGATTTGAAATGCGTTAAATTCATTTTAATCTAAATAATTCCTC
>PNRO01002834.1_pt1 | contig 11338 bp, 9 predicted proteins | sample 7248581 | NCBI WGS metagenome assembly PNRO01 (sample SAMN08278401, study PRJNA427962) | Gut metagenome, whole genome shotgun sequencing project. | isolation source: gut content | host: Eisenia fetida | place: India:Sub Himalayan Terai region of Darjeeling | collected 2013-11-18 | reverse complement strand
GTATTGGTTGACGAGAACGAACAGGCCGGAATGCTGGCAGCCGTTGATGAAGCAACCAGCGGTTTGATGCGGAAGATCTTGCATCACCGCAGGTTTCAGGAATTGGAGGCAGCATGGCGTGCTTTATATTTCCTGGTTCGCCGGACTGAAACTTCGACTGAATTGAAGATATTTTTGTTTGATGTTTCAAAGGATGAACTTGCCGATAACCTCAAATCTGCCAGTAACTTAGATGAAACCACCCTCTACCGGCATTTAATTAAAGAGGCATATGATGCTGACCCGTGGGCACTTGTTTTGGGTGGCTACGCCTTTTCGCCAAATATTGATGACGTTGCAACGCTAATGCGGATCGCAAAGATATGCTCGTTAGCAAAGGCGCCGCTCATTTCGCATATGCGGCCAGATGTTATAGGCGTTAATTCGTTGTTTGATAATACCGACCCAAGGCAATGGGATCTTTCGTCGGAAAAAGAATCCGGAAAGCTTTGGAGAGCGCTATGTGACCAGACCGATTCGCCGTATCTGGGGATGACAATACCGCGATTTCTAAGTCGTTTGCCGTATGGAGCTGATACGGAACCACTCGAAACTTTCTCCTTTGAAGAGTTCGACGATGTCCCGGTGCACGATCAATATGCGTGGGCTAACAGCGCATTTCTTGCTGCACAACTAGTTGCCGAGAGCTTCAGTTCGTACGGTTGGGAAATGGGCCGCGCTTTGAAACAAGACATTGAAGGGCTTCCGGTTCATGTTTATAAGGAAGGAACTGAAACAGTTTATAAACCTTGCGGCGAAGTGCTGCTCACCGAAGACGCCTGTAACAGACTGATGAATCATGGCCTGATGCCGCTGATCTCATTCAAGAATACGGATAGGGTCAAGCTTGCGAGATTTCAATCAATTGCAGACACCGAATTGAAAGGAATGTGGACATAAGTTGTATCGAAAATTACATTGGCAAACCACTGCATTTTTAATACAATCTAATGTTTCTTACTTGAGCGGGCTGGACCCGCTAATTTTTTCAGCTTGAATATGTTTGACGAAGATTTTGATGTGATCGTTATTGGTGCGGGACACGCGGGCTGCGAGGCGGCGTCAGCTTCGGCGCGCCTTGGGGCAAACACAGCCCTGGTCACGATCAATCTCGATCTGATAGGACAGATGTCGTGCAATCCTGCGGTTGGCGGAATAGCTAAAGGCCATGTCGTTCGCGAGATCGATGCTCTCGGAGGGATCATGGGTCGGGTGATCGATCGGACCGGTATTCAGTTTCGTCTTTTGAATCGTTCAAGAGGTCAGGCAGTTCAGTCACCGCGTGCTCAGGCTGATCGCAGCCTTTACCGTACAGAAATGCGACGCGTTCTCGAAGCAACGGCAGATCTGCATCTTCGACAAGGTGTTGTTGTTGATCTAATTATTGAGAATAATGCAGTTATTGGTGTTGAGATGCAGGACACCCGTCGCTTCGGAGCAAAAGCCGTGGTGGTTGCGACTGGCACGTTTCTAAACGGAACGATTCACACCGGTAGGCGAACATTTTCCGCTGGCCGTGCGGGCGAACCGGCTTCTATTGAATTGGCACAAGCCCTTAAGAATCATGGATTTCCAGTAGGACGGCTGAAGACGGGGACACCGCCGCGGCTTGACGGACGCACGATCGACTGGGACGCATTCGAACCGCAGCCGCCTGATGAAAAACCTACGCCGTTCTCATTTGCCACTGAGAAGATCGAACAGCCACAGATCCAATGTTTTATTGGATATACGAGTGAAAGGGTGCATCAAGCCATTCGTGATAACCTTCACCAGTCACCGCTATATTCCGGAAAGATCAAAGGCATTGGGCCCCGGTATTGCCCGTCGATCGAGGATAAGGTTGTAAAGTTCGCTGACAAGGATAGGCATCAGCTATTTCTTGAGCCTGAAGGACATAATACCCACGAAGTATATCTGAACGGCTTTTCCACATCGTTGCCGTCGGCTCTTCAGCTCGAATTACTCCAAATGGTTCCTGGATTCGAACAGGTTCAAATTATTCGCCCGGGTTATGCAATAGAATATGATTTTGTCGATCCGCGAGAGCTGCGGCCGACAATGGAATCGACGCGAAAAGCAGGACTTTTTCTTGCAGGCCAGATCAACGGCACAACCGGATATGAAGAAGCGGCTTGTCAAGGATTGTTGGCGGGCATAAATGCTGCATTCTCCGTACAAGGGCGGGCAGATTTTACACTCCGACGCGACGAGGCTTACATTGGTGTTTTGGCCGACGATCTTATTCAGCATGGCGTGGATGAACCTTACCGCTTATTTACGTCACGTGCTGAAGCTCGACTGACATTGCGACACGATAACGCGGACCGGCGATTATCACCAATGGGTCGCGAGGTTGGATTGATAGGCGATACTGACTGGGAGCGGTTCAACGCGCGGAGTGACCGTCTAGCCATGCTTAGAAATACAATCGATAATGTGCGATTCAAGCGGTCTTCGGTCGAGTATGCGGCGGTTGCTTCAATGTTGGGCACCGATCTTGGAGATTCGTTTACTCTTTCTCAAATTTCGATGCGTCCGGATGTCCAGCTTGATCTCATAGCCAAGCTGCTTCCAGATGAAATTCGCATCGATCTAAAGATAACAGATCTTGAGTCGGCACTTGCCGATTCACTCTATTCCGGTTATATAGAAAAACAGAAGTTAGCAACCGAGCGTGTAAATCACCACGATGCGTTGCGCGTTCCGTTGAGTTTTCATTTCAATACGATAAGCGGGCTCTCAAATGAAATGGTTGAGCGGCTTGAACGTGCAAGGCCGAAAAATTTCGGCCAAGTCCGTAGGATCCGTGGGCTTACGCCGGCTGCTATTTCGACGGTTTTGATTCATCTAGCCTCACAAAGATCAAAAGAACTGAATGTGGAACGTCCCACAATGTAATAAGGCTGCGCAGAGTTGTTCATTGAAGCCAGTTTGTGGAATGATTTTGTGGAACGTTCCACATACCGTCTTACGCAATTTCCGTTTGCCTGTGCTAAGTTAGAATTCACGTCAAAATGGGCAAAATCATAGCTATTGCAAATCAAAAGGGCGGTGTTGGCAAGACCACGACGGCGATAAACCTAGCAGCCGGCCTTGCCCTTGCTGGGAAAAAGGTTTTGCTTGTGGATGCCGATCCACAAGGTAACGCTACGTCCGGCTCAGGTATTGGCAGGCCGAACGGCCGCAAATCGCTCTATCACGCAATGATAACCGGCAATTCCGTCCGTGAACTAGTCTTGCCGACCGAAATCGAGAAGCTTTGGGTGTTGCCTTCGGACAAAAATCTTGCCGGTATCGAGATAGAATTTGCTGATAATGAAGGCCGTAGCAAGATATTGAAGGATCTTTTGGAGTCCATCCGCGAATATTTTCATTTCATAATCATCGATTGTCCACCATCACTTGGAATTCTTACGGTTAATGGACTTACAGCCGCTGATTCGTTGTTGGTTCCGATACAATGCGAGTATTTTGCGTTGGAGGGGGTTACTGAATTATTTGAAACGCTGGCAAGATTGAAGCGAGAATTGAATCCGAACCTAACGATCGAAGGGTTGCTACTGACTATGTACGATGAACGGACAAATCTTTCTTCGGCGGTGGCCAAAGATCTTCGTGACTTTTACGGGCCGCAAGTACTAAAAACTGTGATCCCTAGAAACGTTACCCTCGCCGAAGCTCCAAGTTTTGGCAAACCGGTACTGGTATATGACCCAAAATCGCGTGGGGCACAAAGCTATCAAGAACTTGCGAAGGAGATAATGAATCATGGCTAAACAAGCTCTCGGCCGCGGCTTAAGTGCATTGCTTGGTGAGGACACGGCAAATAGGACCCCGGATTCAGAGATCGACATTGACCTTATAGAACCCAATCCGGAACAGCCAAGAACGCGTTTTGTCGAAGCGGCGTTGGATGAACTTGCGGGATCGATAGTGGCGAACGGCATTATTCAACCTATCGTCGTGCGAAGACAAGGTCCGCGTTATCAAATTATTGCAGGTGAACGGCGCTGGCGTGCGGCCCAACGTATAGGATTACGGAAAGTACCGATAACCCTTAGAGAAGTCAGCGATGAAAAACTGCTTGAGGTTGCGCTGATCGAAAACATTCAGCGTCAGGAATTAAACCCGATCGAAGAAGCCAACGCTTATCGTAAACTTATTGATACAATAGGACTTACGCAGGAACAGGTTTCCGAACGCGTCGGTCGAGAACGTTCATTGATCTCAACCTCACTTCGCCTTCTCAAACTCCCGGACGATGTTCAGAAGTTGATCGAAGAAGGAAAAATTTCAGCCGGTCATGGCCGTGCATTGCTTCTTGTGGCAGATCTCGTTGTTCAACGTCAGATCGCCAGGCAGATAATCGACAAAGGATTATCGGTCCGTGAAACTGAACGGATCGCCAGGCATTCAACCCCGGATAGCCCACAAACTGATGCAAAGAAAAGAGTTAAAGTGCTAAAAGACGCAAATATGCGGCTTGCGGAAACCAAACTGATGCGCTCTCTCAGCACTAATGTGAAAATAACTCCAAATGGTAAAGGCAGCGCAGGCAAGATCGAGATCGAGTATTACAACATGGATGACCTGGATCGGTTGTTTCAGCGATTAATAAATTCTAAGGAGGGCTAAATCATTGATACAAAAGCGTTTAACGGAAATGGTCGCATGTGCCGGTTGAGTGGCTAAACTCGCGCCGAGCGATCTTGCTCAAGTTTTGAGCAAACTTCCGCATCAGCACAACGAAAATGTCATCGTCGGTTTCGACACGGCTGACGACGCGGGAGTTTTTCGCCTTACAGATGAGATCGCACTCGTTCAGACGCTCGATTTTTTTACGCCGGTTGCTGATGACCCATACGTTTACGGCCAGGTTGCGGCAGTAAATTCGCTCAATGACGTGTATGCGATGGGTGGAACGCCGCTTTCGGCGTTGTCAATGGTTTGTTATCCGCAAAAGGGTGATTTCGAAATTCTTGGACAGGTACTTGCCGGCGGCCAGGCAGCTATGAATGCCGAAGGTGTTGTTGTGATCGGCGGCCATTCGGTTGATGATGCTGAAATGAAATTTGGTTATGCAGTAACAGGCATCGTGCATCCGGATAAGGTGATCACAAACGCAGGGGCTAAACCGGGCGATGTACTTATCCTCACAAAAGCCATCGGCACGGGCGCGATCAATACCGCAGTGAAACACGGAAAAGCATCGCAGAGTACAATTGATGCAGTGACGAAAGCAATGACGACATCAGCCGGAGCGGCATCAAAAGCAATTGCCGAACTTGGCGCGAATGGCTTCACGGATATTACTGGTTTCGGGCTTCTGGGTCACGCATTCGAAATGGCAAAAGCGAGCGACGTGACATTTGAAATAGATTCCGCGTCGGTTCCGCTGCTGCCGGATGTTTTAGAATTGATTGAAATGGGAATGCTGACGCGCGGCGATAAAAATAATCGTGTTTATGTCGGCGACACGGTTAGAATTTCCGATTCATTAACGGCGACGATGCAAAGCGCGCTTTTCGATCCGCAAACAGCCGGCGGACTGCTTATCAGCTTGAAAGTTTCGCTCGCTGACGAATATTTGAGTCTGGTTCCCGGTTCGGTGATCATCGGGTCAGTCTATGAAAAACGCGGTTATTTAATTGAGGTAATTTAGTTGTTTCTTTTTATTTTTGAATCCATCGGAACGTCGGAGCTGATTCTGATCGGCATTGTTGCGCTGATTTTTCTTGGTCCGCGCAAACTGCCTGAGATGGCGCGCAAGGCCGGAAAGATCATGACAGAGTTTCGGGCCACCACACAGGATTTCAAATCGACTTGGGAACGTGAAGTTAATTTTGACGAAGAGGCCAAGGCACTCAAGCTCGACCTTTTGGAAGATGTAGCTTTAGACGATTTTTCCAAGGAAAAAGATACAAACAATCAGGAGAATTCAATTGGTTCACCGGTGATCAAACAGATAGATAAGGAAAGTTTCGACCGGATCGCGGCTGAATCTACCGCCGAATCAGCTCAAACAGAAACCGAAGAAACGAAGGAAGAAGAAGTTGACATAATGTCAGACAAACGAAATTGGTTGTGATAACAGCTTTGAATCTGAACTCACACACTTATCGATGGACGAACCCCAAAAAGACCCAGTTATGGAACGCGGCGGCAATATGTCGTTCCTCGAGCATCTCGACGAACTGCGCAAGCGGCTCGTCAACATCGTCGTCATCGTCATTATTTCGTTCATTTTCTGCTGGTTTGCCTCCGGGGTGATCTTTGATTTCTTGAGTGTCCCGATCAGGGAGGCTCTAACCGAGGCAGAACAAAAACAGGTTCCTGTTAGCGGATTGACCGGTGATGAAAAGATCTTGGCGCTCTCGGACCTGAAAGCGGGCGAAAGCGGCCGTTATGTTATTGATCGCGCGATGAGACTCGGAACCGGAGTGCTTCACCCTGGTACAACTGTTAGCGTGGTCGTCGCCACCGAACCAGAAGGAACATTGGCGCTTTTTACGAATGAAAGTTTGATCGCCGGTGATTCCGTGATACCACCGGGCATTAAACTTCCTGTCGATCTTGCGAATCCGGCAGGGACTAGTGATGACCCGCTGAAACGGCTTATCGTGACGACAGCAACTGAGCCTTTTACGTTATACGTAACGGTTTCTCTTTACGCGGCGATTGCTGTTGCCATTCCACTGATACTGCTTCAAATATGGGGTTTTATCTCTCCGGCGCTGTACAAGCACGAACGGGCGTACGTTACTCCGTTTGTTATCCTTTCGTCGATGTCTTTCATTGGCGGGGCGGCATTTGCTTATTACATTCTTTTTCCGCCTGCGGTCAGATATTTGCTCTGGCTCGGCGAGGATTTTCAGTTGCTGCTTCGGGCGAGCGACTACTTTGACCTGATCACATTGATAATGCTTGCGATGGGAGTGATTTTTCAAATGCCGGCGGTAACGTATGTTCTGGCGCGGGTAGGGATAGTTTCGGCAGGTTTTCTCATACGGAACTGGAAGATAGCAATTGTTGTGATCCTTATAGTTGCGGCTGTGGTTTCGCCGACAGGGGACATTCCTAACCTGATGCTGTTTGCGGCGCCAATGATGGTGCTTTATGTTTTTTCGATAGGAATCGCCTGGTTTTGTGGAAAGGAGCGGACGAAACCCGAAGAAGGTTAGTGTAAATACAACCAAACTACCGGTATTTCGCATCTTGAACAAATAGGGATAACTGTCTAAAATTTAAGGTTACTCGCCCGTACGACAGGTTGACCTGTTTTCGGTTGACAAAGAGTTGATTTATCAGGAGTTGAATGATCATGTCGAAGCTGAATTTGTTGCTTAAATTATCGCTCACCGTGCTGTTTTTTTCGATGTCCGTTTCGATCGCAACTGCGCAGGACAAAAAGGATAAAAATAAGGGCCAGGTAAGTCAGGATCCGAATGACAAACCCAGGAACGTAAAGGTCGAGCTTAAACAGGCCTATAAGCGGTGGCTCGACAATGATGTTGCATACATTATTACAAAGGAAGAGCGACGGGCGTTCATGTCACTTCAGACGGATGAAGAACGGGAAAATTTCATCGAGAATTTCTGGCGTCGACGCGATCCGGATCCCGATACTGAGGAAAACGAATACCGCGAAGAGTATTACGAAAGGATCGCGTACGCTAACGAGAAATTCACCTCCGGCATTCCTGGTTGGAAGACCGACCGCGGAAGAATATATATCGCTTGGGGAAAACCCGATTCGGTCGAGGCACATCCGTCAGGTGGATCCTATGAGCGGCCCAGCTATGAAGGCGGAGGTTCAACTTCAACCTATCCGTTCGAGGTATGGTTTTACCGTCACCTTGACGGCGTGGGTGATGGCATTGAGATCGAATTTGTTGATCCGACTGGATCCGGCGAGTACAGAATTGCCCGCAATGCTAACGAAAAAGATGCTTTGTTGATGGTTCCCGGCGGGGGAATGACTCTTGCGGAACAACTCGGGACAGAGTCGAGGGCGGATCGAATATCGGGAATTAACAACAACGATAATCGTTACATGAGGCAGCAAGACATGCCTTTCGAAAGAATGCAGCGAATCAACGATCTGCAAAGACCGCCGCAAGTTAAGTTCAGCGACCTGCAATCGTCTTTGACGGATTCACCGGTGATCGATAAGAATCCGCTTGATTTTGAATTACGCGTCGATTTCTTTCGGCAATCGGAAGACCGTGTGATCGCAACATTTACAGTGCAGGCAAACAATAAGGAACTGCTTTTCAAAGATGATGGAAGCGGAATTTCGACCGCCAGAATGAATATCTTTGGGAGGATAACAGCGGTTTCGGGCAAGCGTTCCGGTATTTTTGAAGATTCCGTTAGCACAAACGCAACCTCATCGGAACTTACAGAGCTGAAAGAGAGAAAGTCGGTTTATCAAAAGGCTATTGCACTTTCACCGGGTACTTACAAGGTTGACGTTGTGGTTAGGGATGTTGAAACCGGAAATCGCGGCATCGTTAATCAGGGTTTTACCGTTCCCCGTTATGATGATAAGAAACTTTCGACTTCCTCGCTGATCCTTGCAACGCGATTGCGTTCAACGGATGAACGCGATACAGGCGGAATGTTTGTTATCGGTGGTGCAAAAGTCGTTCCAAATCTGGAAGGCAAGTTCAAACGCGGCGATGATGTCGGCCTGTACCTGCAGGTATATAATGCCGGCATAGACCAAACCACCCTGCGGCCGGCAGTGGAAGTTGAATATCAGCTTTTAAAGGACGGCAAACAAATTCTCAAACAGCCGGAAGATTGGAGCGGTTTGAGCGATTCAAGTCAGCGCCTTACACTTGCCAGGCTGCTGCCGACGACAACATTGGACCTTGGTGATTATGAGTTAAAAGTTGTCACAAAGGACAAGATCGGCGGGCAGGTTATCGAGAATAAAGGCAAATTCACGATAACAAACTGATCTCAACCAAAAAACAGGATGAACCGGTATGACCTTATCATGCCGGTTCTATTTTTTTCTTTCAACCCGTATCAACGGAGAGTTTGGCCTTTCGGTAGTTGCGAAAACTGAATTGTGATCCACACCAAAAGCGACCGATTCACCGATCAAACGTGGGCCGAGATCGAATGGAATTGGTTTTTCAAACCATATTTCTTCAAAACTTTTGGCATTTGGAGGAAGTATGTACTCGTAGCCTGCATAGTAGTCGCATAATACCAGACGTTTGCCGTCGGGCGAGATGTCACCGCCGGTAATAAAACCGACAGGTGAGGCCGGGACTGAAATGTCGGTGATCTTCACAGCGGTCTGAACATTGCCATTGTTAAAACTCGGGGCTAATTTGAATACTTCTGCCGGACCTTTTCTACGCTTGGTTACGACAAATATCGCACCTGAAACGGGCTCGACTAAAAGTGCCTCCGAATTAATTCGCCCGGTTGGATAATTGAATCGGAGTGACTCTGCCGTTTCGGTTAGGAGCGGCCTTTCTCGCGAAGTGCTGCGACTTTCTGCGGATATTGATGGTTCAAGCAGGCGATAGACTGTTAGCAAATCACGTTTATGTTCATTATCACCAATATCGCCGACATATAAATAGCATCTTCCATCCTGCGACTTCGTGACTGCAATATCTTCCCAATCAGTATTCAATGCATCAGGAACACGCCAAACACCAAGCGGTTTTCCTTCTAAGTTAAAAGCATATAGGAATGGCCCGCCGGCTGAATCGTTATGTGTCCAAAATACATTGTTCTGACACTTCGAAACCGCAAGGCCGCTGCTTTCCTTAATTGCCGCATCCTCAAGGCGTGCGATTATCTCAGCTTCACCAAAAGATGAAGTTGCGGGGTCGATCGAAGCGCGCTCGCTGCCACCCAAAGATACTCCGGAACATGAACAAAGAAGCACCGCGGCGACAATAAGCGGAATGACAAAGGATACTTTTTTGGTTATAGTTTTTAACGACATACTTCACCGGACGTGCAGATAAACGCATAGCAACGAACCGATGTTCAAAACATTCACGTACATTTTATCGTAAGGGATTAAGGTTTGCCCAAGATGATCGTTGGAACCGAATGGCTTATCGAAGCCGCCGAATGTGACCCAGAAAAGCTGCGCGACGAAAATGTGCTACAGGACGTCTTCGCGCGTGTCATCCGCGACCTTGAACTCAAAGTCGTTAACAGCGTCTGGCATACGTTTCCCGGGGAAGCCGGCATAACCGGACTTTCATTGCTTACCGAATCTCATCTCGCTTGTCATACCTATCCGGAGGATCGTATTGCCACTTTCAATCTCTATTGCTGCCGGACACGGCCGGAATGGGATTGGAACGCTAATCTTGCGAATATGCTTAGGGCCGGATCCGTTACCGTAACCAAAATAGAAAGAGGCGATCTAAACGTCGAAAATCCGCGATTCGCGATCCGCGATCCACAATCTTTTTCGGTCGGAGGTGAGCAATGAGCGTGCTTGCCGCCAACTGCCCTTCGTGCGCGGGGCCGATAGAATTTAAGGCCGGTTCGACGATCGTTCTTGTCTGCCCCTTTTGCCGTTCGGCGGTCGCCCGGACCGATCGTGGCCTGAGTGATCTTGGGAAAGTCGCGGAGATCGCAGAATCCGAATCGCCGTTGAAGCTTGGATTGAAAGGCGAGTACAATGGCAACCGGTTCGAATTGACCGGCCGGGCACAGCTCAAACATCAATCCGGCGGTTTCTGGGACGAATGGTACGCAACCTTTTCTAACGGATGGGTCGGCTGGCTTGCGGAGGCACAAGGGCGTTTCTACCTGACCTTTTATCAGCCGCTTCCGCAAGGTTCGTCGCTTCCGACTTATGGTGATCTCCAGATAGGGCAGGTGATGTCCGAGATACCAAGTCCAACACCGTTACAAGTAACAGAAAAGGGTGTTGCGACATCCGTGGCAGCAGACGGCGAAATTCCGTATCAGCTTGTACCCAATGAACAGAACCTGTACGCGGACCTAACCGGGGTCAACAACGCATTCGGAACCATTGATTACGGCGCAACGCCGCCTTGGGTATTTGTTGGCAATCAGGTTTCGCTTGCTGACATTGGGCTTGCCGATGCAAAACCGGCCGAACGCGAAAAGCGGCGGACAACCGCAACGTCTATGGGCTGCCCGAATTGCGGCGGGCCGCTCGCATTGGCTGTGCCGGACAAAACCGAACGGGTCGCGTGTCCGAACTGCGATTCGCTGCTTGACGTAAACCAGGGCAATCTTTCGTATCTCAAATCGCTTGAACCAACGCAAGCCGATACGG
>PNRO01008823.1_pt1 | contig 11361 bp, 9 predicted proteins | sample 7248581 | NCBI WGS metagenome assembly PNRO01 (sample SAMN08278401, study PRJNA427962) | Gut metagenome, whole genome shotgun sequencing project. | isolation source: gut content | host: Eisenia fetida | place: India:Sub Himalayan Terai region of Darjeeling | collected 2013-11-18 | reverse complement strand
CTCTTGCCGGGGCCAAATTCATTCGGCGTACCGTTCAAAACACTTCCGTATGTCGGCAGGAATTGCTTGTAAACACCCGAAGCATTTTTGATATAGGTCTTGTTGTTAGCCGAGTCGCCCGAGTTGCCGTTACGCCACGACTGTGTAATTATGTGGCCGGCCGCCGTTACGCGCGAATCAAAATAGACACCTTCATCGCCAGGTGAGATGAAGAAATGCCGGTTCGAATGGACGCGTCCTCCAAAACCAAATAGCGGAGGGCGGAACAGTTCAAGATCGTCTTCATAGAAGACACCGAACTGAAAGATCGGAATTCGATTGTTGAGGATGTTGCGAGTCAGCTCAACCTGTGTTCGAGAGATCGTATCCGTTGCAGTTGTTCGAAGACGCCAGTTGTCGCGCAAAGCGTAAAGTCCGGCATACGGCCCGCCGGGCAGCGTGTCGGCTTTGCTTGCCGTGGTTTGATCGAGTTCCTGAACAAATTCAAACTGGCCGCCCATTGCAGTTGAAAGACCGGGGTTATTTGTTCCGTCCTTTACCTTGTTAAGATCGGTATCCGATGGCGTCAACTTCAATTCGAATATCTTGTTGAAATTACGCGTCATCATTTCCAGGCTGCCTTGAGCGGCGTAGAAAGTTCGTGCTTCAGACGCTTCGTTATAAACCGCAGCAGCCTCCGACGATGTTCGAGTCAAGGCAAGAGCAACAAAGGCCCCGATCAGTGCAAGGACGAATAGCGCAAGGATGATCGATGACCCATTTTCCGATGGCGACAAATCCACTTCTTCGTCAACTCGATTTTTGATTTTGTTCGCATTCATACTTTTACTTCCCGCTCGCTTATCCTGCTTCGTATCCTAGGTTTCTTGTGCTGAAGGTCGATGTCATCGTCGTTCGAAACGGTTCGCCTGTAGCGTCATTTTCAGTACTTCGAACATCCAATTTAAACCTGATCTGGCGGACTGCTTTAAGTTGTGAAGCCTCGTCATCGGCATTCCCCGGAATACCATCAACACCAGCACCCGGATTATCGGAAATTGTTCCGTTGTCCATAACATACTGGATCTGAAAATCCTCTACGCCATAGATCAGGGGTTCATCCACATAAGCAACAGGCGGTGCGGCGACCGGAGCGTTTGCATATTTGCGTCTGGTCAAAATGCCGTCTCCAGTCACGAAATAAGTGACCATGAACACGCGCAGCAAGCTGGCGGGAACTGTAATTCCGCGGAGCGGGCCGCTTGTTCCGGTCTGGTTAAAGCCCAGAATATCGCCGTTGGCAAATTGCACTTTGTTGGTTCCGCTTAGCGCGGTCGCAAGTCCAAGGGTGGAACCTGTATTTCCCGTTACCAGGTAAATGTCGTTCACTTGACAGGCAGCATTGCCGCCTGCCAACGGCACGATCTCGTCGATCCCGCTTCCGTTCGTTGTAGCAGCATTGATGCTCAGCGGAGTTGAAACTTCCTTTCCGGGGATCGTCCCTATGAGGTTGAACGATGAATCTTTGAACAGGAATGTGACTTGATCGGTCCTCGTGTTAGGTGTTTCGTTAAGTGTGTTTAATGTTATGTTGTTGCCGGCAATTATGGGCGGAACGGTGTCACGAGCCGTGTCAAAGTCAGCCGGCAGTCCCAAAAGAGTAGTGATCCGATTGTCCGGCAGTACGACAACGCTTTTCAAAGGATAGCCATAGCCGGCGTTATAGGTGTCTCGGCCCAAAAGGTTCATTCCCACACGGAGGGTCTTTGAAAGTTCGACCTCCTGGTTGACCGTTGTTCGGCTTTGTCTCGCCACGTTCATCGCACCCCAAATGAGTCCGGTAACGATAAGAAAAAGCACCATTGAAACCACCATTTCCAAGAGCGAGAAGCCGCTTTGGTTCTGGTGAAATAGATGGAAAGACTTATGCTCGTATCTCTGAACCATTAGTAATTACTCCGCTACCGAGTAATCGGTAAGAATTGAAGTGACCGATTCTTCGCGTTGTGCTGAACCGACAAAATATCTGACTGTTACATCGACTCTTCTTAACCGAACGGGCCACGTTCCGGGATCCTGGCAAATAGGTGAAGGGCGATCAGGATCACAAATGTCTGTTATTTCGATCTGTCGTGAATAAGCAATGTTGGCCGTACCGGCATCGTCTGCAGTTCCGATAACCTCATCCGGGCCGGCGCCGGAGAGCACGGTCTGAAATCCGGTTACAAAAACACCCTGAGGATTTCCGTCTGCATCAGGATTGGAACCGATATTTCCGATCGCTTTCCAACCGAGTCGATCAGGATCGGTTTCTTTTGCGGACATTATTGATTCCATCGCAGTCGCGACGTAGTGCCGGGCTGCAAGCTGCTGCTGCTGTCCGCGAGACTGAACGACACCTGCCATCAGGGCAGACAAATAGCCCAAAATTCCGATAAGGAAAATGACCAGAGCGACCATCACCTCAATGTAAGAGAAGCCGCTTTCGGAACTGGACTTTGGATGTTGAGGCTCAATCATAATTTATCCTGCGTAGAAACTTGTTCCGTTATATTTCCAGTACCGGACGGCACCGCTTCCACCGTAGATCGTAATTGCCCTGACCTGTCGCGGATCAGCCGGAACATTACTTGAGGCTGAGGTTGGCGGGTAGATAAAGAGCGTAGCACTAACCGGAATATTGCTCTGATTCACAACTGCCCCGTCACTGCGAAAATGAACTGCCCAAACATTATTTCCAATAACCGGTTGCGGTGAACCGTCAGAGTGTCCTATCACGTCAAGTTGAAAATTTGCCGCAGGATAGTTCGGCGGATTTGGGCGATTGACCCCCGACGGGCTGACGTCCATGCGTAGAACAGCTGTGTTCTCGACAGGTACAGATTTCACAAGCGTATCCTCGCCTGCCGAATCTTCGTCGATGATATGAACTTCATTCAGAGTTACATCTACTTCAAGTCGCACGGCGCGTCTTTGGCTGAGGGCTCTTTGGCTCGCTTCGCGCATAAGATCCATTATCTTAAGCGACTGTTCTTCTGACTTATAAAGACTTTCATAGCTGAATATATAAGGCAGTGAAATAGCGAGCATAACCAAAATGATCGCCATTACGACGAGCAGTTCGATCAATGAATAACCTTGATAATTTGAGGGCGAGATCTTTTTCTTCATCTGGGGAGCTCGTTGACCTTTAGGAAGGTTCGTTACTGGCGGTACTCGGCGCAGTAGACGCCGGATAACCATATTGTATTCGTTTTGTTACAACATTGTCAATAGATGTTGTTTAAGGTTAAACCGTAAAAACAGGCGCGTAAGAATTAAGGCGAACCTTTACTCACGCCCGGATCGATCAACCGCTCCGTGGGAATTTTGTATCTGGAACTTAATTACGGACTGAGATCAGGCAAAGCAGTGTTCCGGGACATTTTCCAGAGTGTTCGTCATTAACATATCCACAACTGCGTTGAAATCGCCGCCGGTTTCTTCGTAAACGCGAAGTTGTTCATCCGCGGAAGTGCCTCGGTCAAGCATATGATGGATGTGCTCGATCTCCTTTCTAGAGTCGAGTGGATCAACGACCTCGTCAACAAAATCGAGAAGTTCACGGATCAGGTCCTTTACCGGCACTTCCTTTTGCTTGCCAAGGTCGAGCAGCAGACCGTCAAGACCATATCGGATCGCGCGCCATTTGTTTTCTAGGATCAACCGGCGGTGGTAAATACGGAATCCGAGGTTCTCATCGATCAGGATCGTCAGCTTTGCGACGATCGCCTGAAACAATGCGGCGACAGCAACTGTGTCATCAACACGGGTGGGAATGTCGCACACACGAAACTCAAGAGTAGGGAACTTATGATGCGGACGGACGTCCCACCAAAGTTTTGAGCCGTCCTGTATACAATTCATTTTTACCAGCAGATCTACATAGCTTTGAAATTGCTGGTAGGACTCGAAATGATCGGGTATTTCGGTTCGTGGGAATTTTTTGAATACTTCTGACCGGTATGACTTCAGTCCGGTGTTGAATCCGAGCCAGAAAGGCGATGACGTGGTCAATGCAAGAACGTGGGGAAGAAAATACCGGGCGGCGTTCATTATCTGGATGCGACGCTCAAGATCGGGAACGCCGACGTGAACGTGAACGCCGAAGATAAGTAATGACCTGGCGACCATCTGCAGTTCATCAACCAGCAGCTTGTAGCGGTCTCCGTCATATATTTCCTGATCCGACCATTTTGAAAAAGGATGCGTCGATGCCGCCACGATCGCCATTCCCTTTTTCTTGGCAAGGCCGGAAATGATGCAGCGTAAAGTGGTGATGTCTTCGCGGGCTTCATGAATATTCGAGCAAACGCCTGTCCCGACCTCGATCATTGATTGGATCATTTCAGGCTTGATCTTTTCGCCAAGAAGCAATTTGCCTTCTTCGAGTATCTCAGCCACATGCGACTTCAATTCGCGGGTTTGCGGATCAACGATCTGAAACTCTTCTTCGATTCCCAGCGTGAATTGTTCAAACATAGTTTCCGAGGATCCTTTTGATAACAATCGAATTCGTCCGGAGATTGCGCGATACCAAGTCGCAATTAGGCGTTTCGTTAAATCATAACTAATTGTAACTTAAATTCACCGTTTTCAATCGGCGGTAATCACGATTCGCGGCAATCAAGATCCTATGCTCGGGAAATCTATCTTCTCTTCCGTCCTGCGATCGCTAGAAATTCACGTGCCGCATGTGAAAGTACGGCATTTTTTCTATAAACGATGTTCAGTTCACGGCGAACCCTCAATTGCTGCACTTCAATGCCGACCAGATTGCCGGACTTGATCTCGGCCACAGCGGCCAATAATGGGACCAAAGCAATTCCGACACCCGCTTCGACCAGCCGCTTGATCGCTTCCAGCGAAGGCAACTCGACGATGATATTAAGTTTCGTCTTGTTTTTCTCAAATGTATCGATCACAAGTTTCCGGTATGGGGATCTGGCATTGTGGGCAATAAAGCTCTCGTTCGCTAGTTCTGACACTGAAATTGATCTGTGTTTTGAAAAAGCGTGGCCCTTCGGCACAATGAGCACAAGTTCATCTGACCCAATGCTCACCGAACGAAGATCCGGGTCTTTCGGCTTGAACGACAATACCCCGAGTTCCACCTCGCGGGATGCGATCTGTTCGGGGATGCGGCTTGCGACGCCTCGTTGAACTTCGATCTTCACATTCGGATGGGCCAACTGAAATTTCGCGATCACCGGAAGAATTGCAGAAACGGTATGTTCGTTTGCACTAATTAAAAGTTTACCAAACTTTAGATCTTTCAATTCCTTTATCGCTGACGTAGCATGCTGCCGTAGGTTTAGTATCTGGCGGGCATGATCCAAAAGGATAACTCCTGCTGCGGTCAACGTTCCGTCTTTCGATGACCGGTCGAAAAGTGATTCGCCGAGTTCCACTTCAAGACGCCTGATCGATTGGCTTATTGCAGGCTGGGTTCGCCCCAATTGTTTTGCCGCTCGCGAGAAACTGTGCTCGCGGGCCACGGTTACCAGTACCTCTAATTGATTAATATCCATTTGTTTAGAAGTGTAATATTTGCACGGATTGTTCGGACGCTTCAAATTATGAAGAGCACATTTTCATAACACAAGCACAACGGTTGTTTTCATGCATTGATTTTAGATCGCAAACGGCAAATTGAAGAAATGTTAAGCAGTGAGGAACCATAAAGATCACCGATGTTTGACACATATTTTCACGCCGTTTACCATTGTTCGAGGTGAATTCCACCTACTAAGTTAGTCAATTTCGCATATACGATATAAAATATTGGTTTAACTTCTCGAAAAGCTTTTCCTTGTTCAGATATGGGTTTCGCGACTACTGCAATTCACGCCGGTAACGAGCCGGATACTGCCACAGGTGCGGTAAGCGTACCTATTTATCAAACCTCGACGTACGCCCAGGAATCTCTTGGAAAGAATAAAGGGTATGAATACGCCAGAACGCAAAATCCGACGCGTTCAGCCTTGGAACGAAATATCGCGGCGCTGGAAAATGCGAAATTTGGATTTGCATTTGCCTCAGGCATGTCAGCTATTGATTCGGTACTGAAACTCGTGCGCTCCGGCGATCACGTAATACTTGGCGACAACACCTACGGCGGAACCTATCGGTTGTTCTCCAAGATACTTGTTAATTACGGGATTGAATTCGACCTTATAGATACATCAAAGATCGAAGACGTTGAAAACGCTTTCAAAGCAAATACAAAAATGGTGTTTGTCGAAACTCCGACCAATCCCGTCATGACGGTCACCGATCTTGCCGCCGTTTCGCAGCTTGCTCACCAGAATGGTGCAAAAGTAGTTTGCGACAACACATTTATGTCGCCGTATTTTCAACGGCCGGTCGAACACGGCGTTGATATTGTGGTACATTCGACGACGAAATATCTCAATGGCCATTCTGACAGCGTCGGCGGTTTTGTTGCGTTGAATGACGAGAAGGATGCAGAATGGATCAAGTTCGTACAGAATAGCATTGGAGCGATACTTTCACCGTTCGATTCATTTTTGGTATTGCGCGGCACAAAAACACTTGCAGTAAGGATGGAAGCACATGACCGCAACGGGCGCATCGTCGCCAATTTTCTGGCTGAGCATCCAAAGGTCCAAAAGGTTAATTATCCCGGACTCGTCTCGCATCCGCAGCACGAACTTGCAAAACGTCAGCAATCGGGTTTTGGCGGAATGGTCTCATTCGAAACGGGAAGTCTTGCTAACGCAAAAACTGTTTTGGAAAACGTCAATGTCTGTACTCTGGGTGAAAGTCTCGGCGGAGTCGAATCCTTGATCTCGCATCCAGCCACTATGACCCATGCTTCTGTTCCTGCGGAAACTAGGGAAAAGCTCGGAATTACCGATGGTTTAGTTCGCATTTCGGTCGGAATCGAGGATGTTGAAGATATTATTGCTGATCTCGATCAAGCATTGAATTGAAATAATGATGGGGAATTCGATGTATTCTTATTACGATTGGCGGTGAATTCCAAAGTAAATTATGACATCTGTCGAAGTACATGCCACATCGCATGTTGGCCGCGTTCGACGCGGTAATGAAGACAATTACCTTTTGCTTAACGTCACAGGTTCGCGTGCGTGGACAAGTGCGCAAAGCGACGGTGCTTTTGTGATCGAAAGCCAGACCTTCAACGTTGACGACAACGGTATCGTGCTTGCGGTTTCCGACGGCATGGGCGGTGCTCTCGCCGGCGAAGTGGCTAGCAAAATGGCCGTCGAAAGCGTTTGCGAACGACTGTTGAATCAGGATATCGAAGAGACGTTGACCCCTGAGGCGTATGAATATAATCTTGTTGCAAAGCTCTATAACGCAACGCTTTACGCAAACCACCTGGTTCACGACCAGGGCCGTACCGATCCGCAGTTTCAGGGAATGGGCGCAACATTTACCGGCATCGGAGTTACCTCGCGGGGCGTCGATATAATTCAGGTTGGCGACAGCCGCGCCTATCTGGTCCGAGACGGTAAGATCTATCAGATAACAAAGGATCAGTCACTCGTGCAGCAGTTGATAGACGCTCAGCAGATCTCACCGGAGGAAGCCGAGACCCACACACTTAAGAATGTAATTCTTCAGGCATTGGGAGCGCAGAACGAGATCTATCCCGTTTCCGCGCGGTTGGCTCCGCATCGCGGCGACGTGGTACTGGTTTGCAGTGACGGCCTGTCGAATAAGGTAATGGCAGCCGACATGCAGCGGATCGTTGTAGATAATTATGATTCGCTCGAGATCGCCTGTGCGGAACTTGTTAAGGAAGCGAATGAGAACGGCGGTGAAGACAACATCACCGTTGTCTTGGCAAAACTGATCGGCGACAATCTTCCTGAGCCATCAGGCGAAGATGTGCAGCTTGAGTTGATCGACCTTGGCAACATTCACGATACCGCGGATCAGGATCTTAACAACGGTGAGGATACTGCAGAGATCGTATGATCCTGTTGGCTGCATCCTGGTTTTCCTCGATCACAACGCCCAAGCGCCGCTACTCTGACTGCCATCCCGGCAATTCGTTTTTAACGGGCCTGACGTAGATCGACGATCCTTTAACCTCAACTACTTCAACCTTTTCACCTTCGATCAAGGCAACCTGATCGTCCGCCGGATATGCGGTCCAGACTGAGCCATAAACCCGAACAGCTCCCTCATGAAGAGCTCCGCTGCTCGATATCGTGACCGTTCCTATCTGCCCGGGAAGCGAATCGACGCCCATCTTGACCTCGCTTCCGTCATCACGGGAAAAGTACTTGGCAAAAATGGTGCGCGACATGACCGTAAGGCCAACTGAGACGATCGCGAAAATTCCAAATTGTCCGACGAGGCCGACGCCTGCCATCGCGGCAATGGCCGCAGCAAAGGCTCCAAGTCCGAACCAAAACAGCACGAAACCAAGCGTAAATATCTCAGCGACGATCAGAATAACGCCGAGCACAGTCCACACAATCCAATAATATTGTTCCATATCTAGCTCGAAGGAAGCCGTCTGACGAAATCATAGCATAGGCACGCTTTCTTCGCGATTTTAATCAAAACGCCGTGAGTCTTTGAAGTTGAAAATGCGTGTGATAATCTCCAATGAGTGTGCTGGGGTGGCGGAATTGGTAGACGCCCAGGACTTAAAATCCTGTGTCCTTAGGGACGTACGGGTTCGATTCCCGTCCCCAGTACCACTTTTTTTGTAATGGAAGCGGTACGAGTCTTGCATGATATTTTAATTGTGTGGGGATGGATCGCTAAAATGACGACTAAATTTACATATCTTTTCTTGATCATTTTGTCGTTCGCTGCATTTGCTTCGGCGCAGGATCGACAGGTAATGGCGCAGGCCGAGCGTATAACGGGTGATAAATTCCCGATAACTCTGCAAACGTCACGTGGGGCTACAATATATGCCGCTGAAGAACCAACTGAAGCGATGCTGAAAGCCATCGATAAAGGGCTGACCGATCTGTTCGCCGTCGCCCGTAAAAATAACTACTCAAAGAAGCTAAATTATTCAGATTACACGATTTATATCGCACGACCTGATCGGATGAAAGACGGCACGGGCAAGTATTCGCCTGATATCGCTGTCGGTGCCGCTCAATATGCCGGAACGGAATATGACAAGGGCGGTTATATATACGCTGCCGGAATGGTTGTATCGCAAGGCAAAATGGCGTTCGTTATTGCCAACCACACGTCCGATCATGCACGCGTTTCCGACCTTGTGCGATATGAGGGCGAGCATCTGGTGCTTTATCACAACGACCGACGCCGTTACGAATCGTCCAAAGACCACAGCAAAGGCGGCGGCCATCCGATCCTTCAATAGCCTTAAATAGTGTGATGTATAGCCGAAAATGTCGGTGTCCGGGCGAGGCTCCTTGTCTCAGTTTTTGTTAAGTCCAAATTTCATCCGGCATTATCTTTTTTGAGCAACCGGGGCACGAGCTTTGCAATCAAAGTCCGCAACAGCTTGGCCTTTGGATTTATCCGCGGCCATACGGAAAAAGCCTGGTGTGAAGGGGAGAGCGCACCGGGCTTTTTCTACAACTCAGTCGCCGAAAAGCTGCTCTAATTGGCCTCGTCTGCATCTTCCCAGTCCAGCCATTCCACGCCGTACTGTTCGATATACGCACTTACTGCTGCTCCTACTGTCGGGAAGAAAAGATCCGATCCTATTTTTTTGAAAAGGCCGATGTGTTTCAGAATATCCTTTACCGGATCTTTCATCTCTGCAAAGCCAAGCTCGATGCCTTCTTTTTCGAGATCGGTGTCGAGCGTTGCCAGCATTTCGGCCGCCGTGATGTCAACATCGGTCACCGGCTCGGCGGCAACCACGATCCATTTTGTCCGCGTCGGAGCGTCTGCGATGGCCTGCAGAACGTGTTCGCGGAATATCTCCGCATTAGCAAAGAAAAGCGGGGCGTCCCAGCGGAACAGGACAAGCCCCGGCACCCTTTTGGCTTCGGGATAACGCGTAATGTCGTGATAGCCTTTTATCCCGTCCACTCGGCCCAGAACGGCGTCGTAGGGCCGCCAGGCCCGCCATATAAGACCGATGAGCGCCAAGCCTATCGCGATGAAAATACCTTGGATAACACCAACCAGCGCTACCCCTAAAAAACACGCCATCGCGAGAAGAAATTCCCTGTGCCGGAGTTTGTAGAGCCGTTTGAGTCCCGCGATATCCACCAGCGACAACACCGCCGCAATAACGACGGCGCCCAGCGCGGCCTCGGGCAGATTCCGAAGCAGGTTGGGAGCCAGCAAAAGCAGTAATGCAATGCACAACGCACCGACCACCCCCGTCAACTGTGTACGGGAGCCTGCCGATTCCGCAACCGGCGTCCGCGAAGAACTGCTGCTGACGGAGAACCCCTGAAACAGCCCGGTCGCAACGTTGGCAACTCCCAGCGCCATTATTTCCTGATTCTGGTCAACCTTATATCCGCCGCGCGCGGCAAAGATGCGCGACAGCACGCTGGTATCGGCAAACGAGACCAGCGCAATAGCTATGGCTCCGGGCAGCAGTGCGCTTATGTCAGACAGCGAGACGGCGGGGATCTTGAATGCCGGCAGGCCGGACGGCACTGGCCCCACGACCGAAACACCGGATACCGATGCAAGCTCCAATGCGCTAACAAGGATAGTTGAGCAGACGACGGCGATCAGCATGCCCGGTATCTTTGGTAAAAAATACTTTAGTATCAGAATGATCGCCAGCGACCCCGCGCCGACTACAAAAGTGGGCCAGTTTATCAGCCCCTGAGCGATGCCGTTGGCAAGGCTGATAGTTTCCTGAATCAGATTTTCACCACTGGAGGAGAAACCCAGGATCTTTGGCAGTTGGCCGACAAAAACGGTAAGAGCGATGCCGTGTATGTAGCCGATGCGGATGGGCAGCGAAAGCAGGTCGGTGATAAAGCCGAAGCGGGCAAGTCCCGCCACTATGCACAGGCCGCCCGTAAGCAGGGCAAGCATGCCGGCAAGCACCACTACGCGATCCGGGTCGCCACCGGAGAACGGCAGGATGGTTGCCGCAATTACGGCAGCGAGAGCGGAGTCCGGCCCGAGAACAAGCAAGCGGCTGGGCCCGGACACAGCATAGGCCAGCAGAGGCACGATCGTGGCATACAGGCCAAAAATGGGCGGCAGCCCCGAGGCCTGGGCATACCCCATGCCGACCGGAACGAGGACTGCCGTCAGCACCAGCCCGGCCACTATGTCCTTTGCCAGCCATGAGCGCTCATATCTGCGGGCTACGGCAATGGCCGGGATCCATCGTCTTAATGCGCTTGGCTCAGGCTCACGTGCAAAAGGATT
>PNRO01000622.1_pt1 | contig 11409 bp, 11 predicted proteins | sample 7248581 | NCBI WGS metagenome assembly PNRO01 (sample SAMN08278401, study PRJNA427962) | Gut metagenome, whole genome shotgun sequencing project. | isolation source: gut content | host: Eisenia fetida | place: India:Sub Himalayan Terai region of Darjeeling | collected 2013-11-18 | reverse complement strand
GGTGGCACCGGCTTTCTTGGCGACATCGCCCGCTTTATTACCTGCTTCGTCATTGTCGAGCTCGACTGTCTCGACGGCATCATCAGTCGGTGGCTTATTGTTTGCTGCGACAGCGCCGGCAGCAGCAGCGCCGGCCAGTTTGCCGACTGGCTGGTCACCAGCGGTTTCGGTGTCGACCTCCTCAGGCAACTCGCCGGCTTCATGGACAGCTTCTTCTGTTTCATCCAGCCCCGCGGGGGCGGCCGGGATCTCTGGCTTACTATTCAAGGTTTTGGCGACATGCACCCCGGCCGCCCCCGCCAGCGGCAAGAGGCCGGCTTCACTGGTGATCAGGACGAGGTGCTTTTGCGAGCTGTCGGCGGCCCGCTTCAGCAGTTTCATATTGACGATGCTCTGGAAAGTGGCGGCCCGCTTGGGCAATACCAAAGCTACCAGCTTGCCCTTGCTGTCACGGACTTTGTCGATGATACCGGTGATTTCGTCGTCGATGTCGACGTAGATGGTGTCTTTGCTGTTGCCTGGCATATGCTTCTTGTTTATACGCTTAACATTTTATCAAGTTTGTCACGGATTGACCCGCCGCCGCTATTGAATTGCATGGTGTCGGTGCCGACCCGCAGCAAACCCATCGCCGTAATGAAGGTGTGATCGGTCACGTCACCAGTCAGGTCGCGGATATCAGTCACCTGGTCAGGCCGGATGTGATGCACGGTCGGTTTGCGGGTAAACGGCAGTTGCTTATACCAGTCGCTCTCCAGCCGATCCATCAACAGATCCAGCGACGAGCCACCGCCGCAGAGAAACATGCGGTGCGGCAGATGATCGAGCTTGGGGAATTCGCTGAGCGCCAGTTCGATGCCGCCTATCCAGACATCCGCTGTCTTGCCGAGGGCTTTTTCAATAGCCGGCCGCTTTTGAGTCGGTACTTTGTTGGTGCTGAGACCAACCTTGAGTTCTTCGGCCTGCTCGAATTCGACTGACAGATCACGCTCGATGGCCCGGGTATAGGCCCGGCCGCCGATACCGAACATCTTGGTGCCTTGCACGCCGCCGTCATTGATAACGGCAATGTCAGTTGTACCGCCGCCGACATCCATCAGGATAGCGCTGAGATTCTGATTGGGATTATTGCCGATAACGGCCCGCGAGACGGCAAATGGCTCAGCGGCTACGGCTAACAGATCAAGATCGAGCTCCTGAGCGGTCTTTTCGAGTGCCCCGATATGAATCATCGGCGCGAAAGCGGTATATAGTTGGATAACGACGTCCTTGCCCTGAAAGCCAATCGGGTTGGTCACCGGATAGCCGTCGATCTCAATGCTGACCAGCGCGCTGTTGACCAGCCGGACGTCGACGGACTTACCGCCGAGCTCCCACGCCAGCTGCTGCTTGGCCTTGGTCTGGGCCCGCTCCTGCACCAGATTGATAATTTTTTCCATTTCGGCGATATCCAGCGGCTTAGTGGGGTTTTTGCGGGCCACCCGGACGGTAGTAGTGGTGCCTTTGACTAGCTCGCCGGCGATACCAATGATAGCGGTCCGCACGCTAACGTCAGCCTGTTGCTCGGCTTGAGTCAGCGCTTTGTCACAATTCTCTACGACGCCGGCAATGTCGGCGATGGCGCCAGCTTGCATATCGGTCAGGGCCTGGTGCTGCCGACCGACGCCAATAATCTCAACGCTGCCGTTTTCGTGCAACCGGCCGATCAACGCTTTAACGAATTCGGTACCGATATCTAGCGCTACCAGATATTGGTCGCCTTGTTTGCCAGCTCGCTCGCGGGCCTTTTCGGAGGCTTTGTTGGCACCGGCCTTGGCTTTTTCAGCCGCCTTAGCACCAGCGTTTTTTAACTTCTGAAGCATATCCATTATTCTACCACAGTAAAAACTGAGGCAACCTCTCTCATTAGCTAGTTCTGGCTAACTGTGCCAAACCTGCCTGAGCCCAACCTGAGAAACTACCTACCTTTGTGATGACGATGACGGTAGTAATACCTTAGTACAATAAGCTCGTAGAAGAGTCCTTGGGCACAGCCAGCGATAAGTGGCCAAGAATGGATAATAATTCCGTAAGCGAGCACGCACAGCATAGCACCAAGTGCAAAATATATACCATGTTCGGATAGTCCGCTAACCTTTTTGTGGCGCAGGATTCGCAGGAGCCATGGCGTACCAGCAATCCAGTTATAAATCATGCCTATCCAACCCCCAGCAGCCGGATTCTTAATAAGAAGATAACTTGTGAATGGTGCAATTATAGCTATCGCAATCAGGCCTTTGGCAAATTGTTTTCGGTTCGAGAGTATGTAGCCAAGCGTGATCACACCCAAGAAGAACATGATGACATTCGTAGAGAATGGAAACCAGAGGTGGTTTATCAAAAAATATACAGCCCATGCAACAGTTCCAGCAGTGTTGAGTGTTTGAGTAATCGCAGATAGGCCTCGTGGATTGCGGGTTCTAACGAGTTTGATCAGCTGAGCCGAGATACTAAATACCCAGAAACCTTCCCCAACAATAATCAGAATATTAACGAGCAGTGATGGATGATCGATCATGACAGGAGTGTAACATGGTGCTTGTGGTTACTATAGGATGGCTTTAATGCGGCGGGCGTGTGTTTGCCTGAGAAGTCGATGCTTTTCAGCGACGCCCTATCCCCGCATATTTTTTAACTCTGCCAGTGCCTGAGCATCTGCCCATCCTTCTTCATCAGGGCGAAAGCGCGCGACAACCAATCCATCATGAAAAAAATGGGGGTCAAGTACGTTTATTTCCGCCAATTCTTCAGCTGTAATACCCCCTAAAAGCAGAACTTTATTGCCTTCATAGGTGGTGGCATCGGGGTAGTTGACTTTAGCGCACACGTAGGAGCCAATCTGCATGGCCTCTGCCACTTCAAAGTTGTACGGATTCGGATTATTGCTTCTGGGCTGTGTTGCGTCGCCATGCCCATCTTCATTCTCGTGCGAGCTAATTGCTATGGCACCAGATAACCCCCGTTCGTGAGTAGAACCGCTAATTTGTATGCCTCCGGACAGCTTTTGTTCGTGGAGAGAATTGCTGATAGGCATACCTACTCCCATTATAGACTCCTTCTGTTGGTCAATAATTATTACAAGCTTTATCTAGGGCGTCAACAGATTCATCAGACATTATTGACGGCGTTTCTGAATACGACGACCTACTTCCTCGCGCTCCCGCACAAAGGCCTCGTAGTCACCAGGGAATTCTAGTTCAACTTTTTCTGCGATGAACGCCCGCAGGATCACCCCTCCAAGACCTCGAGAATCCGCATCAGGAAGAGCCACACCCTCGGTGTTGCGCCGACCTATTAAGTTGAGGTTGATCACAGTTTCATCGTAAAGATCGATAAAGTCGTCATTTCGCAAATAAGAAGGCAAAGTTTTACCTATTTGACTCACGATCAGCGCCATATCAGCCCCCGTCTCTACAATATCGTCCAAAGCCTCTAACGAGGCTGCCCACGAATCCATAGTAAGACCGCTATCATTATTCTGTAATGGTGACCTAAGGAGATTGTCAAGCGCTCGTTCGGCAACTTGGTCTATTAGGCTGACAGCACGGCCCGCATTAGCCGTGACAGTGCTTCGAAGGGCTACTTCCCGATACACTCGTTGATGCACAAAACTTTGACCCATAGCCCCAACGAATCCCTGCCACTCATCGTCCAAATCCATATAGTAAGCCGCGTAGTAGTTTAGATCACCTTGTAGTAGGCAGCCCGACAAAAATTGCGTTGAGCTGTTATGATTGACCAACATCTCGCCAAGAGCCTGCCTGTAAGCTTGGTTAAAAGAACAATTACCTACTCCGCAACTAACACCGGGAGCGGGTTGTTCTATGTCAGAGCCAATTTGACACTCGTCCCAATCGCAGCATTGAACAGTTTGGGCAGTAGTGAGCTCTCTAGTCCTCTCTGTAACCTTATAAAAAGCTTCGTCAAGAAGCTCATATTCAACCATTTATAATTTATACCATTAAATTATCGGCGTGTCTTATTCCAGAATAGCTTTGATGCGGCGGACACCGGCGGATGAGGATTCTTCTTTGGTGATTTTGAAGCGTTTGCCGCCTTCGGCCAGCTGGCCGGTGTGATCAACGTGCGGGCCGCCGCAGATTTCAAAACTGAAGGGCTTATCGGCACCGTCGGCGATCATCTTGTAGACCTTCACCGTGTCGCCGTAACGGTCGCCGAACTGGCCGAGCGCGCCCATCTGGAGCGCTTCATTAGTTGGGTACTCTTGGAAGGAAACCTTCAGGTCTTTATCAATCTGCTCATTTACGATAGCTTCGACCCTCGCAATCTCCTCCGGGGTCACTTTTTGAGGATGGCTGAAGTCAAACCGCAGCCGCTCCTCAGTAATATTCGAGCCTCGCTGAATGACGTGCTCACCCAACACGTCGCGTAAGGCTTGATACATCAGGTGGGTAGCCGTGTGGTACTTCTTGTGTTGCAAGGTCTGCCCACCTAACCCTCCTTTGAAGGTACCTTTACTGGCGGTCTGGCTACGCTGACGCTGCTCTCTCATTAGTTTTTCAAACTGGACGCCCGCATCACTGGCAACTTCAATACCCTGTTTATACGCTTCTTCTTTAGATAGCTCGATCGGAAACCCGTACGTGTCATATAGCTTAAAAAGCGTTTGTCCGTAAATCACTTTTTTAAATTCAGACGGCGGCGAACCATCGGGCAATAAACCACTAGTCGCAACTACTTTATCGAATTCCTTGAGGCCTTTGCGTAGCGTTTGGCGGAAGGCTTTCTCTTCTTTACTTAACGTGTTAAGTATTTCTGATTCCTGTTGCTCTAAATCTGGGAAATCAGATTTATAAAGTTCGGCGATGACCGGCACGACTTCTTCCAAGAAGTTTTGCTCAATACCCAGTTCAAAGGCAAAACGAATCGCCCGGCGCAACAGTCGGCGCATGACATAGCCCTGCTCCTTGTTGCTCGGCTTGACACCATCGACCGCCAAAAAGGTTGCCGCGCGCAAGTGATCGGCAATGACTCGCATACTTTGAGCATACTGGTCATACTTCTTACCACTCAGCTGCTCCAGTTTTTCGACGATTGGCCACAGTAAGCTGATCTTGAAGACATCAGGACTATCGATTGCTGCCGCCGCGATACGCTCCAGACCGCCGCCAAAATCAACATTCTTTTTCTCCAGCGGCTCAAAACCTTTATCGGTGCGCAGATATTGCATGAAGACCTGGTTACCGATCTCCATAAAGCGACCCGAATCGCTGGCCGGATGCGGCTGGCCGTAGCTAGCATCATGGTGCTCCTCGCCAAAATCATAGAATACCTCACTGTCCGGACCGCAGGGATCGCCAATCGGTGTTTTATCAAGGCCGCCGCCGCGGCTCCACCAGTTTTCGCCATCGTCATAAAAGAAAATCCGACCGTCTTGCATACCTTGTTTGTCGCCGTCGGCCTGGCCACCAACTTCGACGATCTTGGCGTCGATGCCCTTTTCTTTGAAAACTTTTTGCCAGATTTCGGCGCTCTCATTATCACGCTCGATGCCGTCTTTTTCGCTGCCAATGAAGCAGCTGACATACAGCTTCTCGGGGTTGAGCCCAATAACATCAGTCAAAAAGCTAAAGAACCAACGGATTTGATCTTCTTTAAAATAATCGCCAAGCGACCAATTGCCGAGCATTTCAAAAAAGGTCGTGTGGCGGTTGTCGCCGACCTCTTCAATATCCTGAGCTCTCAGACAAGTTTGGGAATTAACCAGTCGCCTACCTTTCGGGTGGCCGTTACCAAGCAAATACGGAATGAGCGGCTGCATACCGGAGCCAGTAAAGAGCGTCGTCGGGTCGTTGTATGGAACCAGTTGCGCCCGCGGAATCGCGGTGTGCGCGTGCTCTTTGAAAAAATCTAAATAAGCCTTCCTTATTTCCTGCGCTGTCATCAGTTTATTCTATCAGAATCTCCTTCGCCCAGCTCAAGTCCTCGCGTGAAATCCAATGATGAACGTTAGCAGTTAGCCTATGGTACAATTCTAGAGTCTACGTTGGTAACGGTTTTGTTGTATCTGGAGATGGGCAACCCTTCTCGAACATAGCGGATGCAACGTCCGTTACTGGCGTAGACAACCTAGAGAATGGGTTGTCCTTTTTTATGTACAAGGGTGGACAGAAAGTAATCGTCAGTATTTATGGCAGAAACACGAGTTGAGTATCCACAACTAGAAACTTTGGAAGATTTAGCAGGCTTTGACCCTCTGCTAGAAGCCCGTATAGCAGCTATCAGAGCAGGCTTATCGCCAAATGGCGAGAATCCTAACGGCATACTCGGCCAAGCTCTTGAAGGCGGTGACCCCAAAGATGAGACAGCATTCATCAATGAATATGCCTGGGCTCTATCACTAGCTGCTTTCCCTTACCGGAAACAAGAACCCCAAGCCGCCCTAAGAAGCGCTGCCATCGATGGCCTTTTTATCGCCGGTGAAACCTACGATCCGAAAAAAGAGCCCAACTTCTTAAAGCATATGTCTGTCGCGGTAGGATCATACTTACATGAGGTATTCGGCGATGCTGAAACTCATGAACTGCCACCAGCTGATGAATTTGAAGCTTTTGTACTGGCTAACTGGCAGCCCGTAGATGAACCTGTCATTACTGCTGAAGACAGCTCGCCAAGAGACGAATTAGAGACTGGCCGGGCTAGCCACAGAAACACACGGTCCATGCCCCCGGTTGTCATGCAGCTACAACAGCTTGGCCCTAACCGGCGGATGGCAGCTTATCGGGCCGGCAAGCTAACACGGCGCCAGCTCACTGCTTGGGCGGGGTGGTTCCCTGATGAGATACCGCTTATCAATGACGAAGTGGAATGGATTGCCTGCAATCTTGTTGACCTGGAATAGCTCTAAAAAGCGATTCAGGTACAAGCTATAACGATAGACGCCTAATCTGTGATTATTCCGCCGCCGAGGACGCGGGCACCGTCATAGATGACGGCTGATTGGCCGGCTGCGATACCGCGCTGGGCTTCGTTGAGGATCAACTTGCTACCTTTGAGCTTACACGGCACAAGCGGGCCGCGGTATCGCAGCCGCGCCTGGTACTCTTTTGCCTCATCAGGCTCCCTATTAATCCAATGTATATCCTGCAGCGTAATTTCTTTTGCCCACAAATTCTCATCATCAAGGTTTGTTGTCACATATAGGGTATTTGTTTTCATATTCTTGCGGCTCACGTAATAAGGCAAGCCACCGCCAATATGTAAGCCGTGCCGTTGGCCGATAGTATAAAAAATTGCTCCGTCGTGTTCGCCAATAGTTTTGCCATGCTGGTCGACGATCGACCCGGTCGGTTGCGAGCCAAGTTCGTGCAGCAAAAACTCCTTAATACCGACCTTGCCGACAAAGCAAATGCCTTGGCTATCCTTTTTTGTAGCCGTCGCTAATTGCAATTTTGTTGCAATTTTACGTACCTCAGGCTTTTCCATTTCACCGATTGGCATGAGGCTTTTACGCAAAGCATCCTCAGTCACCCGATACAAAAAGTAGGTTTGGTCTTTGTTCTTATCGATGCCAGCAAAGAGCTGGTTATCTTTAATCTGGGCATAGTGGCCAGTAGCGATCAGGTCAGCACCGTCAGCCATTGCCGCTTCCAGAAACAGCTTAAATTTTACCTCTTGGTTACACATAACATCCGGGTTCGGCGTCCGGCCGGCCTGGTATTCACGCACCATGTAATCAACGACTTTTTGACGATATTCTGTCTCAAAATCATACAGCCTAAAATCAATCTCCAGCTGCACGGCCACCCGCTTAGCATCCTGAAAGTCTTCTTTCCAGGGACACACAAAGCCTGGTAGATCCTGACTCCAATTCTTCATATAGACGCCCGTGACATCATAGCCCTGCTGCTTGAGCAAGGCGGCCGTCACCGAACTATCAACACCACCGGACATACCGACGTAGACTTTTTTTGCCATATAGTATCTATTTTATCAAAAAAGCTGATCGAGTTCAGGCGATTTTGCGCTGTAGTTCATAGATATCGATGGTGTGCCGGTCAACAGTTGCCGCAATTTTATCCATTCTTGCTTCTAGGCGGTCGAAGCGACGGTCAACAGCCTGGAAGCGTTTGTCAATCACCCGCAAGGCATCCCCAACAATCTCGCTAACAACTTCACTGACAATTGTAGTGACTTTATCAACAACCATCTTCTCAACACGAATGTAGAATTCCTCGAAGCTTCGTTCAAGCTCTTGCTTGGTGACATAGGTGTCGGAGATATTCGTCATGCCACCAACTATACGCCTCAAGTACAGCAGCTGGCAAAAGTTTCAACCATAAATCTTAAATTGGTTCATAACTAGTTTAAACGTCGAGAAAGACGATGACTTGGTCGGCTTTGACGTGCATGATGCCGCCGGAAATGACGATCTTTTGCTCACCGCCATCAGCGCTGCGGATCACCAGGTCGCAGGCGCTCAGCAGGGAGATAAAATTATGGTGCCGCGGTAAGATATCAAACGGCCCGGTGGCATTGATGGCCGTAATACTAAACGCCTCGCTGTCATAATAATCACGGAATGGTGAATAGACTTTTACGCGCATCGTTAGCTGGCCGGCAGCACGGTTAGTTTGTTTAAAGTCTTTGGCAGCCCGTGCTTGCTCCCGTGTTAACCGGTCGCCCGGACTCCTATCGGAACCGCTTGGGATAGCTTGCTGCTCGTCAACCGCCGAGTGGACGGTTTTCGGGCGCTGCTTACTCATACGATGATCTCCTCAATGCTCTTGAGGGTATCTTCGCGGCTGAAATATTCACCGGGCACACCGTTTTGCTTAGTCATAACGAACATATTCTGCGTGAAATTAGTGATTAAGCGCTTAGCTTTCGCATAGTCAGCCCGGTCAGCCGGACTCAATTCGCTCTCACCAATAATAGCGATAATACCCTTTAGTGACTCGTATTTTTGCAATAATGCCTGCACCTGGACGCTCAACAAATAGTGGCGCTCACCGACAATCTCTGGTGTCAGCAACGACGAAGTTGTCAGGTTAAGGTCAACCGCCGGCCGGATACCTTGTTCGGCGACCTTACGCGACATGACAATGGTCGAGTCCATCTCGTGCTGGATAAATTGTACGGCTGGGTCACTGACATCATCAGCTGGCACATAAATTGTCTGTACTGAAGTGATGGAGCCATTTTCATTAGAACTCAAGCGATCTTGCAACGTCTTAACGTCAGAGAAAATGGTTGGCTCGTAACCACCTTCGCTTGGTACTTCATCCAAGATAGTCGCCAATTCGTTCCGGGCTTGGACGTAGCGGAACATATTATCAGCAAAGAATAGAATGTCCTTGCGTTGTTCATCACGGAAGTATTCGGCAGCAGCCGTCGCCGAGACGCCAACGAGTGAGCGTTGGACCGGATTCTCATTCATTTGGGCAAAGAACAGGCAGGTATTTTTCAGTAAGTCGTTCTCTTTGAGTGTTACATACAGTTCGTGGCCTTCACGGATACGCTCACCAATGCCGGAGAAGAAAGACAAACCGCTGTGGTTCTTGGCGATGTTATTAACCAGCTCCATTGTCAGCACTGTTTTACCAACGCCTGCGCCACCAATAATACCGATTTTCCGGCCTTTGACGAACGGTGTGAAGAAGTCAATGACCTTGATACCAGTCTCTAAAATCTCCGGCTTGGCAGCACTAAAATTCGAAGTCCTTGATGGTAGTTTAAAAATATCCTTTTGCTTGATGCCGTCACCGGTTACCGGCGCGAGGCCGTCCATCGGGTCACCAAGCGCGTTCATGATACGGCCGACAGAAGCATTGCCAACCGGCACCTCGATACTCTTGTGTAGGCGTTGTACCGCCATACCCTTACTCATACGGAGGTCACCACGGACGTTTAGGCAGTAGACCATCCCGCCTGGTTCGATATGGTCGACTAGCAGCTGTGTATCGTGGCCATTTTGGACAGCTACCAGCTCATTGAGACCGGGCGCGTCATCGTCAAACTGCGCCTGGACAATCAGGTCTTTGATGCCAACCAAGACTCCGGCCATACTAAACTCTTGCCCCTAACTTGGCCTTCTTTAAGCCATTGATGATTTCTTTTAGGCGTTCGTCTTTCGCGTTACGCTTTGCCCGGTTGTAGGCTAGCTTCAGCTCACTACGTGATTCCTCTGCCCGGTCATGCGAAATGCTCATTGCCCGAAAACGCGAGGCATACTGAGCCAGTTTAGACTCTAGGATCAGTTGGCTGATAGCGATTTGCATCATTGAACGCTCCAAGTGCGCAGCCACGGCATAGGTGCTTGGCTCAAAGATGTATGTCTGCTCATTGATAACCTCGTCTGGTTTCCGGCTGACACTGCCACGCTGCTGGACGGCTGCCGACAGGTCGATATGCTTAACTTCTTGGACCATGAGTGAGATATACTCCTGATAAAACAGCTTGGTAGACCGGTACTGCTGCACCTCCCGTACAATCGGCGTGACGTTAATATTACGGTCTTTGCTCGGCATCTTGAAGTATTTTTGATAGGTCACGCCCTGCTGGCTCAGTTGGGTCGCGCCGTGACGGCCAATAACGATGATGTCATTGTGGGCAGCGTCATAGCTCTCGAGCATCAAACGGACTAGTTTTTGGTCGATATCACCACTGAAGCCACCTTCTGCCGTAATGATAATCAACAGTTCTTTGTCTATTGGTTGCCGCTGGGTTCCGCTACGCCCGAAACGGAAGTCCTTGTCGACATCCAATTGCGAATAAATACTCCATAATTCATTAAAGAATTTGGTCGATTGCAGCACCTGGTTCTTAATCTGGGCGATACGCATGCTGGCAATGCCTTCAAAGATGCCAGTCAACTGCACCAACGTCGCCATCGACATTTCCTGGCGAGCTATTTCAATCGGCCGCTTCATCGCTTAGCCTCCGCCTGTGCTTTTTGGACGCTCGTGGCAGCTGGTGCTGGAGCCGGGCGTTGCTGGAATAGGCATTGAGCCTTCAGCTCATCGCGTGCCCTGTCATAGTCTTCATCTTTGCTGATCTTGGCCGCGGCCTCAATAGCGCCGGCCTTCATGGCATTCAGGTCAATATCTTGGCCGGCTTCCATATTCAGCACAATATCAAACATTAACTGCTGACTCAGGAGCGGATAGGTTTCCGATGGCCCCTGTGTTAGTACAGTGAATAGCCGCTTACCAGTTACCAGGGCATGTTGCGCTTCGGCGGCCAGCTCCGAACCGAAATGTGAAAACTCCTCGGCTTGCCGGTAATCCGCCAGCACTTTCAGCGCCCGGGCGGCCAGCGCCTTCTGGCGTTTAGTGTGGCCAACACCACCGGTACGGGTAACGCTCAAGCCGGTACTGAGAGCCGGCCGGACACCGGTACGAAAGATTT
>PNRO01002004.1_pt1 | contig 11596 bp, 10 predicted proteins | sample 7248581 | NCBI WGS metagenome assembly PNRO01 (sample SAMN08278401, study PRJNA427962) | Gut metagenome, whole genome shotgun sequencing project. | isolation source: gut content | host: Eisenia fetida | place: India:Sub Himalayan Terai region of Darjeeling | collected 2013-11-18 | reverse complement strand
TGGAGAAACAATTCGTGGATACCGGTTTCCGAATATATAAGATTGGATGAGAATGAAAATAGGGTTAGTAAGCGTATTAGGTTCAGGACATTAGGTGATATCACCATCACAGGCGGGATAGAATCAGATGCTGATACTCTTGAAAAAATTGTGGAGGAGGTGAGTACCATGCGATTGACCGAAAGAGGGAACAGAGCGGACGATAAACGATCGGAAAGTGCCATGGAAGACAGAAAAAGAGAAGGTTACTTTTAAGATTAAAATGAAATGAAATTAGAAAACAGCCAGTTATTACGTTTTACTACTGCGGGCAGTGTTGATGATGGAAAGAGTACCTTAATCGGCAGATTGCTGTACGATTCCAAATCCATTTTTGAAGATCAACTATCATCTGTGGAAGCTACCACAAAGAGAAAGGGGCAGGATGGAATCGATTTGGCTCTTTTTACCGATGGATTGAAAGATGAAAGGGCACAAGGTATAACCATTGATGTTGCGTACCGGTATTTTACAACTCCAAAGAGAAAATTCATTATAGCCGATACTCCCGGGCATATTCAATATACCCGAAACATGGTAACCGGGGCTTCAACGGCCAACGCCGCTCTTATTTTGATCGATGCCCGTCACGGAGTAGTGGAACAGACTAAACGCCACTCGTTTATTGCCTCTTTATTACAGATTCCCCATGTTATTGTTTGTATCAATAAAATGGATTTGGTAGATTTTTCCCAGGATCGATTTGAAGAAATTTGCCTGGAATATGAAGCTCTGTTATCTAAAATGGATATAAAGGATGTGCGTTTTATTCCGATTAGTGCATTAAAAGGGGATAATATTGTCAATCGTTCCGAAAATATGGATTGGTACGAAGGGGCTCCACTGTTGAGTACTTTGGAATCATTGCATATTAGCAGCGATATCAATAAAATTGATGCACGATTCCCGGTTCAGTATGTTACCCGGCCCCAAACAGATGAATATCATGACTTCAGGGGTTTTTCGGGTAGGATTGAAAGCGGGATTTTAAGAGAAAATGATGAAGTGGTGGTTTTGCCTTCCGGAATTTCATCGAGGATAAAAAGTATTCAGTTTTATGAAAACCAGTTGGAAGAAGCCTTTGCACCTTCTTCGGTTACCGTTTTACTGGAAGATGACATTGATGTGAGCAGGGGCGATATGATTGTGAAGAAAAATAATCAGCCGAAATGCGAACAGGAATTTGATGCCATGATTTGTTGGCTGAACAATAATCCGGCAAGATTGAATGCAAAATATTCTATTCGCCATACCACAAATGAGCAAAAGGCAATCATAAAGGATGTTGTGTATAAAATCAATATGAACACTTTGGAGAGGGAAAGTGACGATAAAATCATATCTACTAATGAGATTTGCCGAATTTCACTTAAAACGGCCAAACCCCTGATGATAGATTCGTACCGTGAAAACAGGGTTACAGGGAGTTTTGTGTTAATTGATGAGGCCACCAATGAAACGGTCGCTGCGGGAATGATAATTTAAGTGTTTTTTATGAATATTGATTCTCTTTTAAAAATATCGATAGAGGCATCTGTTAAAGCCGGTCAGGCCATCATGACGGTTTATAAGGAAGCTGATCATGGAATAGAAATAAAAAAAGACAATTCCTTTTTGACCAAAGCCGATAAACTGGCTCATGCCATAATTGAGGAATGTTTAAAAAATACCGGAATACCTGTTTTATCTGAGGAAGGAAAAGAAATACCCTTTGATGTTCGTAAAAATTGGGAGCGGTTATGGATTGTAGATCCCTTGGACGGCACTAAGGAATTCATCAATCGTAATGGTGAATTCACGGTTAATATTGCCTTGGTTGAAAACCAGATTCCTGTTTTAGGTGTTGTCTATTGTCCGGCACAACAGGTTTTATATTTTGCTTCCAAAGATTTTGGGTCATATAAATTAACCCTTGAGAATGTGGGGACTGCCGTATTTGACTTAACCAAAGCAGCAAAGCTTCCTTTGTGCAAATATCCTGAAGTATATACAGTTGTTGCCAGCCGCTCCCATATTTCCGAAGAAACATTGGATTTTATAAATGAATTGGAAGCTAAACATGGACGTTTGGAGATGATATCGAAAGGGAGTTCGTTAAAGTTTTGCCTAATGGCTGAAGGATCGGCACATTGTTATCCACGTTTTGCGCCCACGATGGAATGGGACACGGCAGCAGGCCACGCAGTTTGTAAATATGCTGGTTTGACCGTAACGGATTGGGTTACTCAAAAGGAAAAAACGTATAATAATCCGGAATTATTGAATAATTGGTTTGTCGTTAAAGACTGTCGCATTTTTATGGAGAATAATTTTAATATTTGTAAAAAAGAACAGAATTAAATTTAATAGATTCAGGATAGTATAGGCTCGATATAAAGGTTGTCGTGTTAAAAATAAAGTATTTGTACTTATGAGGTTAAAAAAAAGAATTGTATTTAAGTTGAAGCTGGAATTGAACAGAATTAAAAGCCGAAAAAGAACAAAATATTTTTGTATCGGGAGAAACAAGACAGGAACCACTTCTATAGCCAAAGCATTTCAAGAGTTGGGGTTTGTTGTTGGAAATCAGCGAACCGCTGAATTGTTGATGGATGATTATTTTAAAGGTGATTTTGATTGTATAACCAAGTATTGTAAAACGGCTGAAGTTATTAAAGGACAGCCGGTTTTTCCGGAAGTTTTTCAAGACGTCCCATTTAGTATGGCAAATACGTATAAAATTATGGACAAAGCGTATCCTAATAGCAAATTTATTTTGACCATCAGAAACAATGCAGAGGAATGGTATAATTCTTTGACAAAATTTCATGCCAAGTGTTTTGGAAACGGAGGGGCTGTACCAACGTGGGATGATTTAAAAAAGGCGGATTATGTTTATGAGGGCTGGATGTATAATCAGGTTACAAAACAATATAATTTAACCGAATCGGAGGAACCTTATATAAAAGAAAAATTGATGGCTCATTATGAAAGGCACAATCATGACGTTATGGATTATTTCAAAGACAGGCCACAAGATTTATTGATAATTAATCTGGCTGACAAAAAATCATATGCACGGTTCTGTGATTTTGTTGGGGTAGATTCAAAAAATGATACATTTCCTTGGGAAAATAAAACAGACAATATCGTCTTATGAAAAAAAATAGCACTATACCAGTCACTCGAACTTTTTTGCCTCCCATAGAGGAATACCAGCAGCAGGTTCAGCGGGCGTGGGATAACCAATGGTTGACCAACAGAGGGGAATTGATTCTGGAATTGGAAGAAAAACTTAAGAAAGAATTACAAGTTTCCAATATCATCATCATGAACAACGGGACAATCCCGATTCAAATTGCCTTGAAATTGTTAGGAAACGGAGGAGAAGTGATTACGACACCTTTCAGTTATGTAGCCACAACTTCAGCTATTGTCTGGGAAAACTGTAAACCAGTTTTTGTTGATATTCATCCTGAATATTTAACAATAGATGAAACCAAAATTGAAGCAGCCATTACTGAAAAGACTACCTGTATTTTGGCAACACATGTATTTGGTAATCCATGTAACATAGAAGCAATCGATATTATTGCCAAAAAACATAACCTGAAAGTCATTTATGATGCAGCCCATTGTTTTGGAGTGGAGTACAAGGGGAAAAGTATTTTTGAGTACGGGGATATCAGCACTTGTAGTTTTCATGCTACGAAGCTATTTCATACCGGTGAAGGAGGGGCTTTGTTTTGTAATGATGAAAAGCTGCGCCACCAATGCTTTTATTCGCATAATTTCGGCCATAATGGTCCGCTTGATTTTCATGGATTGGGAATCAATGCCAAAATATCCGAACTTCAGGCAGCTATGGGACTTTCCGTATTGCCCTATATGGGTAAAATTATAGCTGAACGCAAGCGCGTAGTGGAATTTTACGATAATAACCTTGATTTTTCCAAAATTCAAAAATTAGTCATTCGTTCGGAAACCGACTGGAATTACAGCTATTATCCGGTGTTGTTCGAGTCGGAAGAGCAATTGTTACAGGCGCAGAAAACACTCAATGAAAATGACATTCTGCCAAGGCGGTATTTTTATCCTTCTTTGAATACCATTGAATATACAAATGGGGCAGTCATGCCGGTTTCGGAAGATATAGCTTCCCGTATTATGTGCCTTCCTTTGTACGTAGGATTGAATGATGAGGATTTAAGTGAAATTGTAAATCAAATTGCCAAATGTACTTACATACTGTTATAGAAATCCTAAAAGATTTAAATATCACATACGAACTATATGCGATTGATAGAATATCCCCGGAAGTACAATTTAAACCGGCAAGTTTAAAGAATGTGATTTCCAACGGGATTTATTATATTCAATCGGCAGATTCCGGTTTTCAGGTCAATATGGCCGGTTCGATTATTATCACAAATAAAAAACTGGATACAGAAAATCATCAGATTATAGTTGAAAACCCTCAGTTGGCACACTATAAATTGACCCGGTTTTTTGTCAAGGAAAAACCGGCCGAAATACATCCGACAGCTATTATTTCGAAAGATGCGGTTATAGGGGAAGGGGTTTCCATAGGGCCTTATTCCGTGATAGGGGATTGTGTGATCGGTGACCGGGTGCGTATTAAAAACAATGTCGTTATCGAGGATAATGTGACTATTAAAACCGATTGTTTTATCGACAGTAATTCCGTTATCGGTGCCGGAGGGTTAGCCTGGATTTGGGACGAAAACGGAACCCGGATCATGCAGCCGCAAATTGGGGGAGTGATAATAGAAGAAAATTGCCTGATTGCCACCGATGTAACCATAGTTAGGGGATCCCTGTCTGAAAATACGAGGATTGGGGCTTGTACGGTTATTGCCCATGGAACCAAGATTGGCCACGGGTCACAAATTGGAGCTAATGTTCACATGGCCAATAATGTTAGTTTGGCCGGAAACGCAACAATAGGGGATTTTACCTTTTTAGGAAGTGGATGCGTGATAAGTTCCAATATAAAAGTTCCAAAGCATACCATCGTAGGGGCAGCGGCTTTGGTCAATAAGAATTTTGAAGAAGAATATACAACCCTGGCGGGGGTACCGGCCGTTATTATAAAAACTAAAAATTTTGAGCATAAACCACAAGGTGCTCCTCAACCATTTAAAAACAAATAGATTATGAATACAAGTGTAATTTCAGAAACAAGCGTAATTTCAGAAAAAGCAATCATTGGAAGCAATGTAACTATCGGTCATTTTTGTGTTATTGAAGATGACGTAGTGATTGGCGATAACACAACTATTGAACATTATTGTTTATTGAAAAAGGGAGTTGTTATCGGGGAAAATAATGTTGTAAAAAGCTATGTGGAATTAAGGGAGAAAACTATAATAGGCAACAATTGTTATATCGATTCAAAAGTATCCAGTTCGGGTAGTTGTGTAGTGGGGAATAATGTTACGTTGCGTTATGAAACCATTTTGGCCAGAGGCGTTCAGGTTGGTGATAACAGTTATTTGTGCCCTAGGGTAATGACCAATAATCTGAATACCGGAATGGATCAGGTTGGAGGTGCAAAAATAGGAGAAAACTGTTTTATCGGGACACATTCTGTTTTACAATATGGAATTGAAATCGGTGACAATGTAGTAGTTGGTTCAATGGCTTTTGTAAACAAAAATGTAGAAGCCAATCAAACTGTAGTAGGGATACCGGCTAAAGCGAGATAATGATTGGACAGAATCCGGTAGTTTCAATTTCCTGTATCACGTTTAATCACGCCCCTTACATTAGGGAGTGTTTGGATGGTTTTTTGATGCAAAAAACTACTTTTCCGTTTGAAGTAGTGATTTATGATGATTGCTCTACGGATGGGACCAAAGAAATTATAGAAGAATATACTTCAAAATATCCTGATATTTTTTTTCCAATGATTCAAACGGAAAATCAATATTCAAAAGGGGTTCGCGGGATGATGGCCCGGTTTAATTTTCCGCGTTGCCGGGGAAAATACATTGCACTATGTGAAGGGGACGACTATTGGACAGATTCCGGTAAGTTGCAAAAGCAGGTCGGTTTTTTGGAAAATAATCCAGATTTTAATTTGGTAGGTCATTACGCATTGGATAGTTTTGGAAAAACAAGGGGAAAACATGAAAAAGATACTTTTGCGTTTGAAGATATTTACTATAGGAATTTTATAATTCCTACAGCCAGTATGGTGTTTAGAAATAATTTGGTTTTCCCCGGCTGGACAAGTAAAATATACGGTGGAGATCGTGCTATTATTTATTTGAATGCCGAAAAGGGAAAATTGAAGATATTACCATTCATGGGTTCGTTTTACAGGATTCATGAAGGAGGAATGGAACAAGTCTATAAAAAGGACAAGTTCAAACTGCCCATCCGGAATATTAATGAAGAAATAGTGTATTATGAGCAAATTAAACATTTGCCCAAACATTATATCCTTTCAAAAAGGATTGTAAAAAATCATTTGTATATCTTGGCGCAGTCAGTAGGTCGCTTTGAAATGCGTTATTTTTTTATGGCATTCTATTCTTTATTATTATTCTTAACAGTAAAACAGGTAAAAGTTAAATTTTAATTCATTTAGTTATATGCAGCAGGTACGCAGATATTCCCCTCAAAACAATCAAAAGTTTTCCAAACTTTTTATAGAAATTGCAAGGGGATTTGTTGAGGGAAAGGATTTGGCCTGGCGGTTGTTTGTTCGTGATGTGAAAGCCAGTTACCGTAAATCGTTTTTAGGCTTTTTCTGGATGTTCCTTCCGCCATTGGCCACAGCTGGGGTTTGGATTTTTTTGAACCAGAGGCAGGTGGTTACTATAAAAGAGACGCCGATGCATTATACGGCCTATGTCCTTTGCGGCACTATTTTGTGGAGTTTGTTTGCCGAAGCCATCAATAAGCCTATTCAAAGGTATCAGGGAGCTATGGGCATGATGGCTAAATTGAATTTCCCACGTGAATCCTTGATTTTAGCTTCTTTTTATGATTTAATTTACAGTTTGTGCCTGAAATTATTGGTTTTAATTCCGATTCTTTGGGCTTTGGGCTATCCGCCGGGAATTCATTTTTTTCTTGTATTTCCTGCAATTTTTATGTTATTGCTGGTCGGGATTTCCTTGGGGGTTTTTCTTAGCCCGTTAGGGCTTTTGTATAACGATATTGGAAGGGCCTTGCCGATAGTGCTTCCTTTTTTAATGTATTTTTGTCCGGTTATTTATCCGCTTCAGGAAAGCGGGAAATCGGGCATGTTGCGGTTTCTTAACCCGGTTACCCCGTTTTTGGAAAATGCCCGTTCTTTGATGGGCAATTATGCCTTTGAACTGCAAACGGAATTGGCTGTTTGGTCGGCCATCACCGTGTTGTTTTTTTTGTTGGGATTATTGGTATTAAAGATTGCACTGCCTATTATTGTAGAACGTTCAGGAGGATAAACTGCGTATAATAAGCTAAAAAAATAGAAAAATGGGAGAGACTTTGATTAAAGTTGATGGTGTTTCAAAAAAGTTCTGTAAAAACTTAAAACGCAGTTTGGCTTATGGTTTTGTCGATATTTTTGACAGTGTTTTAGGAAAAGAATCTTCGGGAAAGTTACGAAAAGACGAGTTCTGGGCCGTTAAGGATGTCAGTTTTGAAGTCAAGCGGGGGGAATGTCTGGGACTGATTGGCCATAATGGTGCCGGAAAAAGTACCCTGTTAAAAATGCTCAACGGACTCATTCGTCCGGATGAAGGCAGTATTGAAATGCACGGTAAAGTAGGGGCCTTAATAGAATTGGGGGCAGGTTTTAACTCATTGCTGACCGGACGTGAAAATATTTACAATAATGGGGCTGTTTTAGGTTTTTCCAAAGAAGCAATCGATAAAAGACTCGAAGAAATCATTGAATTTTCCGAATTGCAGGAATTTATCGATATGCCGGTACAAAATTACAGCTCGGGTATGAAAGTGCGTTTAGGGTTTGCGATTGCCGCACAAATGGAGCCGGATATCCTGTTGATTGATGAAGTATTGGCCGTGGGCGATATGGGATTTGTGCTGAAATGCTTCAACCAAATGGACAAGTTGCTGCAAAATACGGCACTCATTTTGGTTTCTCATGGTATGCCGCAAATTGCCCGTATGTGTACCCAGGTGGTATTGATGGACAAGGGACAAGTATTGTGCCATACACAAGACGTTCCTAAAGGGATTACAGAATACTATAACCGGTTTAAAACAGAAATAGGTGACTATAATGGTTCTGAAAAAGTCGAGTTGATGGACTTGAGAATAATTACTAATGATAATAGTTTTCGCAGAGATGACGATATATTGGTTAATTATGGTGATACCATCACAATCGAAATGGATGTGTTATTTAAAGAAACTGTATGTTTACCAAGTGTGTATTTGTCTTTTTTAGATAAAGAACAGCGAAGCTTTGCAGCCATTTCTAATTGCTCACAATATGCGAATATTGATGAAGCTTTGGGAAAAGTGACTTTTTCCACTCAAATGCCAAATATTCCATTTTCCCAGGGCAAATATTCCATTACTGTTGTTTTGATTGAAGATGCAGAAGCGAATAGGAATATTCTTTTTCGTTACCAATCAGCAATTTATTTTACGGTACACAGTAAAATACACGGATGGACACCGATACAATTTACTCCGGAATGGAGCATGAATTTGGAAATGGTTGATAATGGCAAAGAAATGAATCCCAATAGTGTGCGATTAAACCAATGATTGAAAATTCCAATCCATTAGTTTCCATATCCTGTATTACGTACAATCATGCCCCGTTCATTAGGGAATGCCTGGATGGTTTTTTAATGCAGAAGACTTCGTTTTCGTTTGAAATTGTTATTCATGATGATTGTTCAACGGATGGGACAAGGGAAATCATCGAAGAATATGCGGTTAAATACCCCAATATTTTTTTTCCGGTGTTTCAGGAAGAAAACCAATACTCAAAAGGTGTACGCGGAATGATGGTAAAGTATAATTTCCCTCGTTGCCGGGGAAAATATATCGCTACTTGTGAAGCCGATGATTATTGGACAGATCCTTATAAATTGCAAAAGCAGGTTGATTTTTTGGAACGGAATGCTAATTATGCAGGTTGTTCCCATAAGACCAATGTAATTAATAATAAAAACGATGAATGGGAAGAATCTGATTTTTGGCAGGGACACGATGAAGATAAAGATTTAGATTTAAAAGATATGGTATCAATAGTAGTCCCGTTCCATACATCTTCTTATTTGTTCAGAAGTTCTGTAATTCCTCAATTATCGGCTTTTTATAAAAAATGGAATTTAGCCATAAGTGGGGATATTGTACTATTTACTTTGAGTTGTAAACTTGGGCCGGTTAAATTCCTGAAGGATGAAATGAGTTCTTATAGGGTTCATTATGGAGGAGTGACTTCCAGCAAAGCAAATAGCCATCATTTTAGAGGTCTGTTTGACCGGTATATTATGTGGGTATTGCTGAGCAAACAATTTACTAAAAGTGAACAACTACAACATTTTGATTCGGTTATAAAACATTACGAACACTATTTAATTAAAAAAGGTAAAAAAATATCAATTTCCAAACTTTTAAAAGAGGTTGGTTTCTTTTTGAAATCCAACCCGGTAAATCCATCGGACAAAATAGGATTGACTTATAAACTCCTTAAAAATAAAATAACCAAAACGATTTAATCCTAAATAGGAAAACTAAATTATGTGCGGAATTGCCGGTCATATTTCATTTCATTCAAAACCAGTTGTTCGGGAAGTGGAAAACCTGATAACAAGGATTAATCACAGGGGGCCTGACGATCATGGTACTTGGAGTTCTTCTGATGGAATTTGCGTATTAGGGCATGCCCGTTTGAGTATTATTGATTTGACCCCGTTGGGCCATCAGCCCATGTACGATGGAAAAACCGGAAATTGTATCGCTTTCAATGGCGAAATATACAATTTTAAAGAGCTTCGAAAAGAGTGTGAACGCCAAGGGGAAACTTTTACATCGCAATCGGATACCGAAGTATTACTGGCACTCTATAGGCTATATGGAGTAGATTGTTTACCAAAACTTAGGGGGATGTTCGCCTTTGCTTTGTGGGATGCTTCAAAAAAGCGGTTATTTATCGCCAGGGACAGGGTTGGGAAAAAACCACTCAATTATGCATTGACATCAAAAGGGTTAATGTTTTGTTCAGAAATAGACCCTCTTTCCAGACATCCGGAGGTTTCAAGGGAAAAAGACAGCGAGGCACTGGAACTGTATTTGCAGCAGCAAACCATACCGGCTCCCTGGACTATATATAAACAAATCAGAAAACTAAAGCCTGCCCATTATGCCATTTATAATGAAAACGGTTTTCAGACAAAACAGTATTGGAATGTAAATTATACTGAAAAAGTAAAAATTTCAGAACAGGAAGCCTTAGAAGAGTTTGAAAACAAACTTACTGAGGCCGTTCGTTTGCGAATGATTTCGGATGTGCCGATTGGAGCCTTGTTAAGTGGAGGGGTTGACAGTAGTGTGGTGGTAGCCCTGATGGCAAAACTCAATGGGGAAAAAGTAAATACTTTTAGCGTTGGTTTTGAAAACGAACGTTTTAATGAATTGCCGTTTGCCCGGCAAGTAGCCGGTAAATTTGGGACTAATCATTATCCTGAAATAGCAAAGGGAAATGTTGAGGATTTATTGCCTTTGCTGGTAAAGCATTATGGAGAGCCTTATGCCGATTCTTCAGCTGTGCCCTCATTTATGGTGGCACAATGTGCCCGAAAGCACGTGACGGTTGTTATGAATGGCGACGGGGGGGATGAATTATTGGGAGGTTATTCAAGGTATGCATTGACACCCTTCCAAATGAAAGTTTCGCCGTGGTTAGGAAAATTGATTTCGGACGAAAAAGCTGCTAAATTGGGAGTTTCCTTATTGGGAAACAAACGTTCCGCACCGGTTAAATCAGGCCAAAGGTTATTGAACGAGTGCCTGCGTCCTGAATTGACTTCATTGACAATGTTCGACAATTCAGGACGCAGGCACTCGAGGCCTCGCTTATTAAATCAAAATAATAATGCTGCGTTGCTTCCGGAATGGCGTGGCGAATGGTATAAAAATGCCTGTAAAAATGCCGATCACCCCATTGACCGAATGTTGTGGTATGATAACCGTACCTATTTACCGGATGATTTATTGGTGAAAATGGATATTGCTTCCATGCATTGCGGACTGGAAACCCGGTCTCCCTTATTGGACCATGAAGTAATTGAATTTTGCGCTTCATTACCGGTGGGATTCAAAAATCATAATGGCACAACGAAATATTTATTAAAGAAACTGGCCGAAAAATATTTTCCGAAAGAGTTTATTTACCGTAAAAAAATGGGGTTCGGAATACCTATGGCAGAATGGATGAGAGGGCCGTTAAAAGAAATGGTACTCGATACACTTTCCTCCCCACAATTAATGGCCCCGATGAACATGGCAGTTGTTAATAAAACAGTTGCCGATTTTATGAAGGGAGAGAATGGATATAAAGACCGGGTTTGGGTAC
>PNRO01001921.1_pt1 | contig 11641 bp, 11 predicted proteins | sample 7248581 | NCBI WGS metagenome assembly PNRO01 (sample SAMN08278401, study PRJNA427962) | Gut metagenome, whole genome shotgun sequencing project. | isolation source: gut content | host: Eisenia fetida | place: India:Sub Himalayan Terai region of Darjeeling | collected 2013-11-18 | reverse complement strand
GACAAGTCGTCGCGGGGAAAAGCGGTGACAAGTCACACGCACTCCAGAGCCAGTTGCAAAATGCAACAGTTTTGCATTTTGTACGGGTGCTCGATGATTTTTCTTAAATTTTGATGGGGAGATGTGAAAAAAAAGGCGGCTTAACCACTACGAAAAGACCGCCCTATGCGCATGTTCGAAAGACTATCAAATTTCCACAGAAAAGTACAACAAGATCTATTTCCTGAGCTGGAAGAACAGTTTCCTCAGATGCTCAAGTCTCATCAACGTTTGATTGCAGCTCTTGAACTCATAAAAATTGAACAGTTTTTGCCAAGAAATACCTGCTGGAAAGGAAGACCTCCGAAGTCTCGCGCGTTCATTGCTAAAGCTTTTGTTAGTAAGGCGATCTTCAATCTCCCTACTACACTTCAACTAAGGGAAAGGTTGCTTTGCGATAAAATACTTAGAACACTTTGTGGATGGGAGAACGTTCACCATATTCCTAGTGAATCGACATTCAGCCGCGCTTTTGAAACATTCTCCAACTCACGACTGCCAGAGGTTGTGCATACAGCCCTGATTAAAGAAGCTTATAAAGGAGATTTAGTAGGACATCTCTCTAGAGATTCTACCGATATTTCGATGCGGGAGAAATCAAAAAAGAAGAGAGAGAAATACATTAAAAAGACAGGAGGACCAAGATCTAAAGGTCCAGGAAAGTGTGAAAAGCAACTCACCCAAACTCTAGAAGAAATGCTGAATACAATCAGCATGGAGTGTGACTTCGGCAGCAAAGTTTCATCAAAGGGACATCGTCTTAACTGGATTGGTTACAAATTTCATGTAGATGTTGCCGATGGAGGAATCCCTATAACTTGTATGCTGACTTCGGCCTCTGCAGCTGATACGACGATGGCCATCCCCCTCTCGATTGTTTCTAACCAGAAAGTTACAGCCTTATACGAATTAATGGATAAGGGTTATTACGCAAAAGCCGTAAAACAATTCATAGAATCTGAGGGAAGAAGGGCTCACATTGCCACATGCGCAAAGAATGCAAAAGCTAAAGAAGAACAAGCTGATGAATTAAAAGCTCAGGCAACACTTAAGTGGCAACCAACTGAAGTCATTCGCCAAAAACATCGGACAGTTGTCGAGAGGTTCTTTTCAAATCTGAAGGATAATTTTGGTGGTCGGTCAATTCGCGTAAAGGGAAATAAAAAGGTGTTTTGTCACCTGATGTTTGGCGTTGTTGCATTAGCTACCATCCAGTTATTACGTATGAATTGCTAAACTTTTTTCAGTTTGAAAACGAACATGTCAGAGTGTGGAAAACGGTCATCATGCCCCATCAACCTTTGAAAATGCATCGACATGATTGCGGAGGCATAATTGTAGGATTGCAAGGAGGGACGCTCACTAAAATCGAAGAAACAGAAGAAACATCCGACGAACCCATTGAAGTAATGGTCATCGAACTGAAAGCCCTAGACACAAAAAACTCATTTAACGGCTCATAAATTATATCAGGAATCTTCGCTATGATCAGATCGACTCAAGCACTAAACGCTGCTAACTCTATTGAAGAGAGCAATCTGTCACATGCAAAACGAAACACGTTGGCAGGGTCTATAGAAAACATAGCAAGTAAAATACAGAGGAGAGGAGACCTTCCTTACATCCCTGTAAGCCGTCAGTTAGAAATCCTCCAAGCCTTTTCCCAATTCGAATTGGGAAGGTTTCTTTTACAAAAAGGCGGTCTGAATGGATACTGGACAAATTATGTCATTCATCATCCAAAACAAGGACGCTTGACAGGCTTGAATTCAGAAAATCAGCCTTTCACTGAATTAGAGTTATTTCTCCTTGATCAAGCTCCAACCAGTCTTGCAACACAGCAACGTTTTGAGATTTTCAAAAGGGCCATTCAAAGCCGACTGCATGATGGCATCATCTTGGCATCAATTCCATGCGGCCTCACCGCTGATCTTCTGGATCTGGATTTTTCTCAAACGCCTCGTTTTTCAATTTATGGAATTGACATTGATCCTGAGTCCCTCAGTCAAAGCCAGCAAATAGCGAAAAATCTCGGGCTTGCCAACAATTGCCAATTCATTCAACAAGATGCTTGGTCTTTGGGATATGAAGAAAAATTTGACATCATCACCAGTAACGGTTTATCAATCTATGAACCAGATAACAAAAAAATTGTGGAACTATACCATCAGTTCTTTTTAGCTCTAAGACCCACTGGATGTTTGGTGACAAGCTTCCTCACACTGCCTCCAATGTCTGGAGCAGCAACGGAATGGGATTTAAAAGCTGTCCATTCAGAACATGCCCTGCTACAGAAGATTGTCTTTTCCGATATTCTTGAATGTAAATGGCAAATATTCCGATCTGAGGAATCGGTAAGGGCGCAGTTATTGAAAGCGGGATTCACTGAAATCGAAGTTTTTTACGATAAAGCGCATATCTTCCCAACGATAATTGCTAAAAAGGGATAGGATTTGGTGCACTACACCTGCTGATCTTTTTTCAATACTATATCTCTATAGATAACCCTTTTGCTGTGGCATGAAGTGTGGTTGAAAAGCGACGACCAAGTCGCTGTCTACGAAAGCGGTGCAAGCCTCACGCATTCCAAAAAAGAGTTACTGAAAGCTTTAAAAGAAGACATTGTAGCGGACTCAAAACAAGCTTGCCAAAATTTTTGTTTGTTTGGTAAAGTGCACTGCTCTATTTCATCAATAGGTCAGTGCAATGCTGAGCAAACTATGTATATATATCTCCTCAATAACATGTTTATGCTCATCTCTTATCGCGGATCAGTCGCTCATCCGGCATATAGGGGAACACATAGGATGGACGAGTATGTATACCCTGTCTCAGCATGAAATCGACCAACATTTCGCCAAAGTGAAAGAAGAGGTGGATTCCAGATGGAGTTTATTATCTGAACAATATGACTTCCCCCGCTATACTCCAGGAAGAGGAGAAGATTCTCTTGTAAATGAATTCTATCGATTCAGCAATTTGCGCGTTCACCTTTGGCTAGAAAACCAAAATAGCTTCCCCTGCCAATCAAATCCACTTTTTAAGATTTCACAAACTCATTTAATCAATCATCGATTTAGGCAACCTTGCTGTATTACCTTTGATCATTCCGCAACTGACTCCTCTTATAACTCTACAAGCTTGACCCTCGGTAAAAGACGCTTCTTTGCACTTGAGGGGCCCATTGAGGAACATGTCCCTCATTTCTTTCGTTTATTAACGAATTGGAATGTTGCCTATCTCGTCTGCTTAACTGAAGAAACAGATGACGCCGGCTCTCCTAAATGTTACCCATATTGGAACAATCGCATCACTCAAAATGAACATGGGCAATTTTTACGTATTCGTGTAGACGGAGCTTACGAACAGCCCTCCTCTTGGGGGAATAAAGACCTTCCCTACTTATTTTGGCCTGATTGGCAGGACCACCATGGAGCAGACCCTGAAGAACTCGTTCAAGCTGTCAATCGCGTCCGAAAACAAGTCAATGAGAGAGAGATTATCGCGGTACACTGCAGCGCAGGCGTAGGAAGGACAGGAACCTTCATCTCCGCAATTTGCTTACTCGACGAAATTGATGAGCAACTAGCCTCTGGCATCTCTCGGCAACACATTCAATTAAACATTCCAAAACTATTTCTGTATCTGAATTTTCATAGACCCTGGCTCGTTGCAAAACCCTCGCAATACCTTACTCTCTATAGGACAGCAGATTGGTATTTAAACAAGCAAACAAATTAAAACCTTATGTTTAAAAAATTTTCTTTTTCTTTTCTTGCGCTATCATCTGTTCTAGCTGCCTCTTTACAAGAAGAATGGATCATAGATGAACATCAAAAAAGCCAATGGGAAGACCTTTTAAAACAGCACGAGATCCCCCTTGATTATTTACAACAAGTTTTATCCGCACATGATCTTGTCAGAATCTCTTTTGGAAAATCCCATGATTTACCAACGCCTACATCACGTGAGAAGCAACACCTTAAAGAACCAACTCTTATCTATAAAGGTCAAGGAGTTGAGGTCTATTACCCAGGAGAGCCACGAGTACGCCATCATCTTTGGATTGTTTTAGAGCGCCCTGTTGTGAGTTTTTTAGAGGTATCTAAAGACGAACTGATTCAAATGAAACATGTAGAAAATACAATTCGTAAAATCCTATCTGAACAATTTGAACTCTCTTCAATCATTGCTCAATCGAATCAGCCTCAGCCAGGACAAATCCCCGATCGCTTCACCATTGAAGTGATCCCAGGGCGCGCTGATTCCAAAACTGTCCATAACGTCCTAGACAAGACTGACTGCAATAGCTACGTTATTTTTAGAGATCAATTCACTGCTGCACTTCCTCCACCAATAGAAACTGAGAGCCAAAATGATATCGAATTTTGGAAAAAGGCTCTCTCAAATGCGTCTGCCAATTGCTTCTCTAAAGAAACTGCTCATCAGCCCATTAAAGCCTGGACCCAAGTCCAGACAAATCTTGCTTTAGCAAAGAGGAAGCTCATCGATGATTTTTATCAAGTTCTTATTGAAAATAACCTGCATATCGAAAGAACTTCCCTCCCCCATGAAACGCTCGATGAACCTTTAGTGTCTGACAAATCTGGCTGCTCGTTTTGTATAGAAAAAGTTGTTCAATCTCAAAAAGTCTATGAAACGAATCTTTCCTATCTCCTCTATAATTACAAATCAGCGATCCCCGGATCCCATTTTCTTATTGTCCCCAAGAGGCATGTGCATGACTGTGCAGACTTGAGAGAAGACGAGATTCAAGACATGCAAGAGCTTGCTCAGAAACTCACTCTTGCATTACAAATCGAGAAGAATCGTTCGGACGTGAAAATGTACATCCAAGATGGCCCAACTGTTGGACAAACAGTACCTCATGTGAATATGCATGTTCTCCTCACTCCCTCCACTTTAAAATACATGTTGTTTTCTATTAATTATGATCAGGAAAAAACTCTATCACTTGACCAAATGAAACCCCTTGTAGAGGGCATTAGGAAACAGCTACATCATCTTCCTAAAGGTAACTCTTGAATCCATTCAATGAGTTTCAGGCGCGGCAGATATTTTAACCCCGCTTGCACAGTTTGACTGTCTAATTGACCAGTACATGAAGAGACGATTGTAAAGTTCAAGTTCCCCTTTCCAGCCGTATCAACGATGCATTCTGCTTGCTCAAAACTATTCAGTGGTCTCAATGAAGTATCTAAAGTCGTTATCATATGCTTCCATTGCGCCTGCCATTCTCGAGAAAACTGTTGTTGTAAAAAATGCTTCATGACACTCAAGTCGTCACACTGCGTGTAGCCATACCCATGTACCTCGAACCCTAGATCCATTAGCACGTAGGAAAAAGGCCGATACCACACCCCCAATCAAGCACACGCGCGTTGGCTTTAGGCCCTAGTGATCGGATCACCTGTATGGGAGTTTTATATTGCTCTCCCATGATCCGATTGCCCCAGATTTTGGGAACAAAGACGCGCAAGTTTTGCAAATATTCAAGCAATTTTCGGTTCAACTGTTTGCCTCCTCTATGTGATCATCAGCTTTGTTAAGAAGTATAATCAATTATTGGTTAATCATAAAAGCACCTTTTCTTTCTTAAGAAAACTCAAACACTCGCATCTTAGCAGTACTAAATTTTGCTCTCCACCATCTCTTCGAGTTCGCGATCTATTTTTCACTAAAACACGAGGCTTGATGCCTATGCGATTCGTCACCACACTCCAAAAATTTCCAGTTTTTCATGCTAGCTTTTGATACAATATGCCTTTTGGGAAAGATCCAATCGCTCCACTGCAAAAAGAGGTCTATTTTATGTACGTGCGCCTTTCCATTGCTATGGCTAACTATAACCATAGCCAATTTCTCCCTGAGAGAATACGTTCCATTCTCGATCAACTTTCGGAAAATGACGAGCTCGTCATTGTAGACGATGCCTCAACAGACAATAGTGTAGACATTATTCAACAATTTGCCTTGCAAGACACTCGAGTGAGACTGATCCTCCATACGGAAAATCAAGGAGTTGTGCGCGCCGCAAATCGATCTTTTCAAGAAAGTCGAGGCGAGTATTTAGCTTCGCTCTCTGTTGATGATCGGATTTTGCCAGGATTTATCCAAAAAACTATGGCAGTATTGTTACAACACCCAGAGATTGCCCTATGTTGCTCAGAATGTTCCACGTGGTTTGAGGGATTTCCAGATAAAGATCCTAACAAAATATACACTGCTCATTCGATGAAGAACTTAAAAACAGTTTCTATCTTTCCTAAAGAGACCATATTGAATGCTTTTTTCGCAAACGACTGGATTTATAGTCATACAGTGATCCTACGCAGGGAACTCGTGCTGAAATATGGAGGGCTAGACGAACGATTAAAATGTCTAAGTGATTGGGTTCTGTTACATACGATTGCTTTGCAACATGGAGCCGGGTATATCCCTGAAGTTCTTTCCTTACTAAGACAGAACCCCTCTAGTTATAGCCAACACTTCTATAGTGATCGTAAACATACAGAAAAAATCTACAGCTCTCTATTTAGTATTTTGTGCGAAAAAGATAAAAAAAGCCTACGCTATTCTTTCAGTAAGTCAGGTCTTTTACGGCCCTATATCCGAAAAAAATTTTGGTGGCTTTGTATGAGACCTATCTATTGGAATTTTCTGTTTTTCTTTGCTGGAAATAGAGTATTAAATCGCTGGAGACGTCACAACACATAATACCATTTATCAAAAATCAACGTTATTTTTGATAAATGGTATAATATCAAGATAAGACCTCTTGTTCTTGCTGAGCAACCGGGAGCGCTTGCAGCTGCCAGAAGGCTGCATATTGTCCCTTTCGAGAAAGAAGCTCCTCATGTGTGCCAGATTCGGCTAGCTGCCCTTTTTCCATTACGATGATCCGATCTGCGTTGACGATTGTCGAAAGCCGATGGGCAACAATGATGATTGTTTTTTGCCCATGAAAACGCTCAAGAGCTTCTTGGATAAAGCGCTCAGATTGACTGTCGAGACTGCTTGTTGCTTCATCAAGAATAAGCACCTCAGGATTGCGCACAAGGGCACGAGCCAGAGCAATCCTCTGTCTTTCTCCTCCTGATAAGCGATATCCGCGCTCTCCGAGAAGCGTATGGTACCCATGAGGAAAAGAGGAGATCAATGAATGCACACCGGCGAGCTGAGCTGCTTGCACGATTTCTTCAAATGATGCTTCTAAATGCCCAAAGCGGATATTCTCTTCGATCGTCTCATTGAAAATAAAGGAATCTTGGCTGACAACCCCTAAAGCAGCACGCCAACTACCTATGTCAATTTTCTGCAAATTTTGCCCATCTACACACAACTGGCCACTGGTAGGATCGTAAAGCCGCAAAAGTAGATCCATCACTGAAGACTTACCAGCTCCGGAAGATCCAACAAAAGCTACTGTCGATCCCTTAGCAATGGTCACGTTCAAACAATCTACTGAGAACTCTTCTGCTGCTGGATAGCGCAACTTCACATTGGAAAAGGAGATCTCCTTTTTCAAACCTGTAAAAAGTTTTCCTCCAGATGGAGTAAACTCTTTATCCTGATCTTCAAGGATCTCCCCAAGACGAAGCACATGCCCCCAATTACCAGCGATCGCAGCTGCACTTCCCAAAAGTACTTGTACACGATTGTTGAGCCGGTAGACAATGGTGATGAACGTCAGAAGTATGGGAAGCACGGCTATTTGCTGCTCTTTCATAAGCCACTGACCTAAAACTAAAAAACTTCCTACCAATACGATCCCCATGATCTCATTGACAGGAGGGATTGAGTGCTGCCAGAGATTGAGTTTTTTCGTGGCTAGAGCAATCTGATCCAATGTCGAGAGGATTCTTTGCATCACGTTAGACTGCCGATCAAATGTATGGATCGCTCTGAGTCCGTGTAAACTTTGTACAGTGTGTTTGCTAAAGTCGACCATGTGCTCAGAAAGAGAGAGAGAAATCGCTGAAATACGACGAATGACCAATTTCTGAGAGAGAGCAAGAAGCCCAAAAACAACAACAGCTAGAATTGTTAAAGGTATGGAGAGAAGGAGCATCACTCCTATAGAGGCTACGATGGCAAGACTGGCAACAATCGCATTATTGAGAGTATTCATGATCAGATGAATCAGTATTGCAGGTGTCTTTGCATATTCGATCAAATCGCCAACTTTGTAGCGACTCACACACGAGAAGCTCAAGCGTAAAATCTGCTCATAAACTTTTTTTTGTGCTTCAATTTGCATCCGCGTGCTCAGCAACGTAGAGGCAAGCTGTCCGATATAGTTCAGCCCACTTCTGATCACCTGCAACACAATTGCCAAGATGATGAACAGGGTAAAAGTCTCTTGCAGCGAGAAAGTAGCTAACCATCCCGAAATGGTAGATCCTGACAAAAATGGATAATTACCAAAATTCACTTGCAGCCCCTCACTGAGCACTGTTAGGGCGAGTAAAATCGAAGTGAAGGATAATCCTTCCATCAATGCTGCCAAAAAATTTGGCAGCAACACCATGCCAAAGAGAAAGACGTTTTGATTGCGAGATCCTAAAAAGATCTCTCGGATAGGTGCAAATCTCCAAAGTTTCATTTACCCGCCTTTAATTGATGCCATTTGGCCCTCAAGGGAGCTAAGCACCCCTCTTTCTTCAAACGGCGCCACTGCCACTCTAGCTGTCTTTCAAGCTGTAAAGAGAATGTTAGAGGGATTTTTTCTAGAAGATGCATGCTTTTTTGATGCTCATCGACGACATAATATCCGTCGTAATGAAGGGCAAAATAGTTTTTTTTCTTTTGGAAGAAAAAAAGATGACTGAGAAGTTCTAAGAAAAACGTAAAAATCTTTTCATTGGGAAATCCCGCTGAACGTAGGTAGGGATTTAGATCCCTTGTTAACTCATAGGATTCGTCGAAAAAGAAATCGAGAAGGGGTCGATAAAAAGCGACGTACTCCAGGAGCTCCTGCCGACTTCTAAATCCGATGTAATTACACTGCAGATCAGCACTGAACCGGTAGTCTGATGGAATATCAACCCCAAAGATCTTCTTTGTAAGATCAAAGAGGGGCTCCTTCCAAGGAAAGAAAATGTAACGCCAGACCTCTTTTTTGAGTTTGTTTTTCCAATCCATATCGATCCATCTCAAGGGACGATCATAGCTAGGAAGATACCCCCAACCATACTTCTCGAGATAGGAAAACAGCGTGTTCCATTCTGTATTCAGATCGCGAAACAACCAGTTATTTTTTTCATAGAACCGAGAGGAGATCATGAACAGGGGATACTGACAAAAACTATGCTTCTCCTCTGCAAGCAAAAATGACCATTCGCCAAAAAATTTTCCTCCGGCTTTATGGAGGACAGGATCGAGATCGTATTCGAGGATAGTCGGCTTTTTCCGAAGAGATTCGGGAACTTTTCGATCGATGAGATAATAAACATAGTTCCCATCTCCATCGAGAAAGCGGCGATCGATCGGCTTTTCTCCTCCAAGACGCATGGTTCCATGATTAAAAGCGTGATAGGTGATAACATAGATCGTGGGGTTCATGATGAGCTCTTATAAAGTGTATGAATTTTTGCATAAAGAGGCGCAAGATATCCCTCTGTCTTCAGACGACGCCAATGCCAACGGAACATCTGTTCGCATTGTAAAAACCAAGAAGGAGAATGATCGTATAGTTTTTTTAACTCTGTTTTCCTCTCATCGATCTCGTAATAACCATCATAATGAAGAGCAAACACCTTTTCCTCATAAGAAAAAAAGAAAAGATGGGAAAGAATTTCCAAAAGAAACGTCAAGGGTTTTTCATTGCGAAACGCGCCTGTTTGTCGAACATAAGGATCGACACTGCGCAAGAGGCGGTAAGCATCATCAAAAAAATACTCGATCAAAGGTCGATAAAACCGCACATAATCTAATAAAGCTTGCCGATCGCGAAATCCGATGTAATTACACTGCAGATCAGAAACATACCGATACTCTTCGGGAATTCGAGTACCTAAGAGCTGCTTTGTGAGGGCAAAGGCAGGTTCCTTCCAAGGAAAAAAACTGTAACGCCAGACCTTTTTCTTGAGCTTAGTTTTCCAATCCAGATCGAGCCAACGCAAGGGACGGTCGTAGCTCGGTAAAAAACCAAACCGATAATGGCTAAATAGCCCAAAAAGAGCATCCCATTGATCGTTGAGATCTGTTCTCAACCAACGATTTTTTTCGTAAAAACGCGAGGAGATCATAAAAAATGGATACTGACAAAAACTGTGTTTCTCTTCGGCTAACAGAAAGGACCATTCTCCCAAATGCTTCCCTCCGGCTTCGTGCAAAAGAGGATCGAGATCGCACTCTTGGATCACCTGTTTGTTGGCAAAAATTTTGGGGACCTCTCGATCGATCAGATAATAGAAATAATTCCGCGAGCTATGTAAAAAACGCTCGTCAAATGGATGAGCACGAGGGCGATTGAGATCGTGATTGAACTGATGATAAGTGATTACGTAGATCGATTCAGGCATAAATCTCTTTTAAAGATCGATTTTTTATATAGCTTCCAACGATTCATGACCACCTTTCGCGCAAAGAAAATCAAAAAATCCCAATAGATTGGACGGGCAAAAAGCCACCAAAACCTTTTGCGAACATAATACTGGAGAAGGCGAAGTCCTGATGCTCGAAAAGGACTGCGTAAATCTGCATTTTTTTTTTCGCACAGAATTTTGAAAATGTTGTTTTGGAGTTCCGCTATACGCTTTGGATCGACAGAGAGCTGCCTGCTATAACTTTGCGAATCTTGCCTCCATAAAGAGAGAGCCTCAGGGATATAGGCAGCTCCATGGCGAAAAGCGATCGAATGTAAAAGAAACCAATCACACATATAACCTAAGCGCTCATCCAATCCTCCATATTTCAAAACAAGATCTCTGCGCACAATCGTTGTGTGCCCAGGAATCCAAAAACTTGTCGTGTAAAAAATGTGGAACATTTTCTTTTGAGGGAAGATAGAGACTGTTTTTACTTCCGGAATCAACTGTGTGATTTCAATCTTTTGAGGATCTCTGTCAGGGAAACCATCATACCACATGGCGCAGTCTGAGCAACAAAGGACACCCTCTGGATGCTGGAGTAAAACATTCATTGTTTTTTCGATGAATCCGGGCAAAATGCGATCATCGGCAGAAAGAGAAGCAAGATACTCTCCTCGACTCTCCTGAAAAGCATAGTTTGCGGATGGAATAACGCCTCTATTTTGGGAATTGCAAATCAATCTCACTCGAGGATCTTGGTCGACAAACCGTTGGATGATGGCGACGCTATCGTCTGTCGAAGCATCGTCTACGATCACGAACTCATCCTCAGCTGTCAGTTGCTCGAGTATAGAGCGTATTCTCTCCTCGAGAAATCGACCATGGTTGTAGTTGGTCATTGCAACAGAAAGACGGATAACCATTGATCAGCCTAATATTTTTTGAAATGCGAGCAGCTCTTGTATGGAGTGCGTGTGACTTGTCACCGCTTTTCTCCGCGGGGACTCGTCACCGCACAACAACGGCAACTCGATTACGTTCTCTTC
>PNRO01003765.1_pt1 | contig 11684 bp, 10 predicted proteins | sample 7248581 | NCBI WGS metagenome assembly PNRO01 (sample SAMN08278401, study PRJNA427962) | Gut metagenome, whole genome shotgun sequencing project. | isolation source: gut content | host: Eisenia fetida | place: India:Sub Himalayan Terai region of Darjeeling | collected 2013-11-18 | reverse complement strand
ACACGCACTCCATATAAGAGTCGATAAAAGCTTCATTTGCCACGTCTAAAGCCACTGTTTTCGTTGGAAATAGATGTAAGCAACGACAAAGAAAGCTGTAATGATCACCATCACATAGACAAAAGCGTGAGGGCTAGTTGCCAGTGGCAGAGGGACATTCATCCCATAAATACTGGCTACGACAGTTGGAGTACTGAAAATAATTGTGAGAGCAGTCAATAGCTTGATCGTTTTTGTGACGTTGTTAGTAAAAATAATCTGAAAGGAATTGCGTAAGCTCGTTATGCTTTTTAGGTTGACGTTACAGAGTACTTCAGATTGCCTAGAAGTATTGAGTAGGTCTTCGAGAAGTTCTTGATCGCGCTCATGCAATTGTAGATAGCGGCCCGATGTCATTCCTTCTAGCACATTTCTCATAGGCAGTAATGTGGAAAGGTACTGGTTGAGAATATCCTCATTCTTTGTCAAAGAGATGATATCTTCGCTGCTGATGTTATTCATCTCTTTTTGCTGTTTGAGGACGTTGTAGCGTACTCGCTTGATTTGCAGCGTAAAGTCTTGTGTGATTTTTAAAAGAAGGTAGATCAAAAGTTTTGATTTTTGATTTGTGGAGAGTTTGCTCTGTTGCGCTAGATAGTTTCTGACAAGAGGACTTTTTTGAGGAGATACTGTGATGAAATAATGCTGAGAAATAATCATAGTGAGGGTTGTCGTATAAAGTCCTAACTCTTGGTCGCTAGGATGGCGGGTAAAGATGAAAATCGTATGTTCTATTTTTTCGATACGAGGTACTTCATATTTATCGAGGCAATCCTGCAGATCGATCGGATCTAAACTGGTTAGCTTGCAAAGCTGATCAAGATCATCTTGGTTAGCCTCATCAAAGTGGATCCAGCAGCCATCGCGAGGCTGATCGAGGATGGAGAATTCCTTGTCATGCGCAGCTTTGTAATAAACCTGCATCATAGAGAAGCGCCTTTTCATCTGAGCAATTAAAAATCACCCTACAGAATAAAAGATTGCATGACAATAGATTTGGAGGTCGAATTAAGCTTTTAGCAACTCTTATATGGAGTGCGCGTNNCTCCATACAAGAGGCGATGAAAGCTTTATTTCCCATTACCTATTCTCTTAGGGTATAATTACTATATTTTTCTTTACAAAATAAAGATAATATGTTATCATTTTCTTAATATAATAAAAATTGAAAAAATAGGCAATCTATGAGCTTTATAATCAATACTCATCATGATTCTTCTCATCGAGATCATCCTCAGTCGGTTACAAGCGGATCGATCACCCATACTGACGCGACCGTATCAGAAGTCGCTAGAAAATGGCTCCACAAGTGGTACGCTGAAACACAGAAACGAAAGATCATGAAAGAAGTTGATGGGGCTTATCAGGATTTGCGCTTTGGCTCTTTCTGGAAAAAACTCAGTCCCAATTTTGATCGACCATCGATGGAAGCTTTCTCCACGCAAAACCTCGCCCGCTTAGAAAAAGAGAGTCTCGATGACGCGCAGAAGTTGGGATTAGAAGAGCAAAATGTCCGTGATTTTGTGCAGAATTTTTCAACGTTATCTTTTATTGCTAACGCCCATACAACCGAGCTTATAAAACTCCCGACTGTAAACCCCTTGACTAAACGCATCGGTAAAACACAAGAAGAGATTTCAAAAGATCCTTCATCTGTTTTATCTCAAACAAATGCCGAGCTTAGTGATATTCAATGTTTAGCAAACAACAGTTTTATATTTTTTAAACTACAACTAGATCCCAAGCAATATAACGGTATAAAATATCATCGATCTGGCCTTGGCCGTAACGCACATGTATTTCAGTTAGAACATACGCATTTATCACAATTTGGACACGTTTACACAATTGATCCGGTTTTTTTGGTTAAAGATTGCGTTGATGCCGAACTATTCCAAGGAACAATCGTACACGAATGGCTACCCTCTGGATACTTAAGAGAAGTGCACCAAGGACAATATATCTACAGTGATGACACAGAAGTCGCTGCCAATCCCATGCAAAAAATCTTCTACGGTCCAGATATTCTACCAGGGATTGCGCTCTATATGCTCACAGAGGCCTATCGGCTCCACCCCAAGATCGCAGAAACACTTCTTCTACATCCTCTTGAAAAGGCCGAAATGGTCCAACTCATGGATATTTTGCTTTCAAAGGTTTTGAAGATCCAAGGCTTACTTCCAGGAGGAATAGGCACAGGGTTTACGAAATTTGGAAAAATCCAAGACCTCAATGCTGACTTACTCACCTAGTGCCTTTTTATCTCCAAAGGGCTCAAACTGTTTGAGCCCTTGATTAGAGTTCATCTTTATGTCCAAAAGAAGAAAAATATCTAGTGGCTACATGTCTTGGTAAGAGAGCTTGAATTTTTACTACTCTTGTGAGTAATACATCCAATAGCTTGATCATCTCTGGACCCTCTAAAGAAGAACTTAATAAGGTTTTTGTGATCTCTGGACTAAGATTAAAGGACTCAAGTAGTATATGTAGGGCAAGACCTTTTAAAATGTCTTGCCCATAAAACATTTTCTTTTGTGGAGCACGGTCTTCTAACTCACTTTCAGGATGAGATGGATAGGAAAAATTGCTAGACCCAATCACTTTTCTAAGGGTTCGGATTTCTTTAGGGATCTTTGAGCCAACAGTCGTATCTTTAAACATCTTTGAATATACCCTATCCTCCTCAGCATAAATTGGATCTAATGCGTAAAGATGACCGATTTTCGTTAGGCCGCTATCTTTTAGAGGGAATACATAACCATAAGTGCCAAATCTGGATCTATGGAATGGAAGATTGTACGTATGAGGATTTAACTGCATTTTAAAAAATGCAAATGACTGATTTGAAAGCTCTTTTATATCATCTGCTTCGGTATTATGCTCTACAAGAGAACCCTGTTTAGTGAGTTCTTGCAGAGATTTAATGAAAGGGTATTTTTCACCCAGCCTTGTCCAGTGTATGAGTGAAAAATCTAATTTCGAAAATTCCTCTACGAAACGATGACCATTTTCAACAGGTATATCAAGGCAATCAGCAATAATCCTCATGCCCATTTCTAGAGTTTGGGTCGTTTTTTGGCTCAACAGAATCATAGAATTCTGATCAAAGGTTGGATCTTCCCAGAAAGTGCCGCGCCCTAGAGCTTTGTAAGCTTCTGGAGAAGCTCTCTCCATGGTTTTATACCGCATCGCTTTGTACCATTTCTTGATGTACTTCTTAGCTAAATACTCATCTCTAGTCGTTGGTGGAGAAGATTGTTTAGCTACAGAGCGAACATGTTTGGAGCGATTAGAATGGTTTTGTCCTGTTTCAGTACTTTTTTGTTTTGCTAACCATAGAATAGGATGGTTTGCAAGTTCTTCTTGTAGAAGAGTTAGCTGTTTTTTGTTTCCTCCTTTTGTTTTCACATACATTGGACCGATATCCGAGAAGATCTCCTGAATATTCTTTGCCATTTTCCTCCCTTCTTCAGGGCTGCAACACTCATCAAGCGTATCCTCGAGGTAATCCAATATCTGTTCTCTAGCAGTGGGATTTGTTGAAAACCACTGTTGAATGATGTTGTCATTTGCTTCCACTGCTATGTTTTTTTCTTGTAACAAGTTGGAGAGGACTGGATTCCGTAAGTCTGGTGGGAAATAACTCAGTGTTTTAATGATGGTATGGAATCGCCTGATCTCCATTTGAGAAAACTGAGAGCCGATGACAGATAGAACATGCTCTCTTTCTTTTTGTGGAACACCCCTGATAGCATCAAAAACATCCAGTAAAGGTGTAAGGGAGAATTTATCTGTGAATGGAAATGCCGCAAAGAGAGATAAAACCTGGGATAAATTGCCGTCGATCTCTTCATCAGGTAGATACTCGATATGTTCCAAGATGTACACAATGTCAGCAGCTTTTTGTATATGCAGAAATAATGGCTTTGCTAGAGCAATCAGTCCTGGTCGTTCGTACTTAGGCAGATTTGCAATCGCGTCAAAGATCTCTTCTACTTCTTCTGGAGCTAATGATCGATCTCCTATGAGGTTTGAAACTTGTCGAAGGACATCTGCTCTCCCTTGTGAAGGAGAAACATTGTAGAGTGCTTTTACAATTGGGGATATTAGAAATTCATTCTTTATCAGAGGAAGAGGGCTTGCTTTTATTAATGAAACGATCTCCTCTCTCTCTTCTTTAGGAACCGCAGCGAGGGTGTCCACAAGTCTTCCTGCCGTTCTACCGCCTCTTGCAATAGATAGGAGATCTCTTGCTTGTTGGAGAACTTCTCTTCTCTCCTCTTTTGAGGAGATTTTAAAAGTAGCCTGTAAAAGGGAGGAGATGGAAGTCGTGTTTTGTATATTTGCTTGCTTGACCAAAGGTAGTACTAAAGCAATCATTTCTCTTCGATCTCTTTGAGGTATTCTTTGGAGTGCTTGAAAAAGAGGAGACAGAATGGCCACAGCTTGCGGTCCTAAAGAATTATCTGGCACCAGATGCAAAGCATGGGATACAACGTCTTGTCTCTCATCCTGAGGGATTTTGACGATTGCGTTTAAAACAGCGAGTATGGTCTTGTTTTCCTCTACTTCTTTGATGGATACATCGTTTACATCTTTTTTGCTCTTAAGTAAAAAATAGGAAGTTAGCAAGATGAGGTCTTCTGCATCTTGCCCTTCCTTCGGAATATCGCTATCCACAAAAGCCATCAGGTTCAGATTCTTTGCAATCAGCTTTTTCAGCTCTTTGATCTCATCATAACTGCTAAGAAAAGAAGAGCTATTCATGCCTTGCGCATCACTAGGAGGCCCCCATTGTTGGGCATTCTCAGAAACTGAAGCCTCATGAGATTGAGGCTGATTATGGGGGATTAAATGTTTGCATTTATTTTTCATCTTTTGCAAAAAATCCGGCATGTTGAAACTCCAACAAATATAATAGATGGTATTACTTCCCTTTCGGCAACTTGATCGGCAATGGTACACTGGGTGCAGATCGATGATAAGAGATAGGTCCCTGTGGCGAATTGGAGGCAGATGGCTTTTTTTTCATGTTGCTAACTTTCGTTGCGACTTGTTCAAGCAAATCGTCTGAAAAATATTCTAGTTTATATTCTTGAAAGAGATCATCACGATGATGAGAAAAGAATTGGTGGGTTGTTGTAATGAGGAGATAATCCTTAAAAGCCGATAAGAGCATCTCCCTATCCTCTGGTAAGACCACAGGCTTAGAAGGCGCTCTCAATAGGGGATGATAGGGAAGCTGGCTGCCTAGGTGGTCCAATGTGGCGTGTTGCCACCTTCCTGTTTCTGTTCTGAGATAGCCATCATCATATGCGCTAAGTAACCGTTTAAATGGCTCGTGGTTCTCTAATTTTTCTTCGAGAAAATAAGTGAAGTCTATGGCCATCTCTTGTTCGACCGGGGATCTATTCCCCCCCTCTGAGGAGAAGATAAAACGCTTCAAAAATCTAAGAATTTTTTTCGAGTTTTTAGAGCGGGTTAAAGGATTTAACGAGAGACTTTCCATTTGGGCATACGAGAGACGGGACGAAGGTAAAGAGAGAGCTGAAGATAGAGAGGGGGCCAAATAAGCCAGATCACTAGAAGCGAACGTATTGCTGTTTGAGAGAGAGGGAGAGCTGTCCTCTAAGGGATCTAGCGAAAGATGTTCCATATGGGCATATGAGAAACGGGACGAAGGTAAAGAGAGGGCTGAAGATGGAGAGGGGGATGAATAGCCCTGATCACTAGAAGCAAATGTATGGTCGCTTGGAGAAGAGGGAGAGTTACCCTCTTCGGAAATACCTTTCAACTTTCCTTGAACAGCGTCAGGACGCTTAGCATATTTAAAGGCCTCGTGTCTATGGATTGGCATCATGTTCTCCTATTGAATTCCGGAATGAATTTCTATGAATTTTGTAAATCCCGTTCCTATCTCTCCAGGTAGCAAGCCTTGGATCTTCAAAACCCTTGATAGCAAAATATCCATGAGTTTGATGACTTGTGGATCGCTGAGATGATGATCGAGAAGAGTTTGTACTATTTTAGGGTGAAGGCGACAACTTTCAGTCAACATATAGAGTGCTATTCCCTGTAGAATATCCTTTCCGTAAAATATTTTTTCCAATGGCTTTGCGGCTACCTGCCGTTCGTTGCTATAGGCATAGGTTTCTTCGTCGATTGGCTCTCTTAAAGTCTCTTCGGGGGGCAAATGCTGGTATACAATCGTGTCTTGAAAAAAATCAGAATCTACGCCATCTCCATCTAGCCAGACTGGATCAATGGTGTAAACATGTCCGAATTTCAATAGGTGGGTATTTTCTAATGGAAATACATGAGCTTGACGGCCGAGGTTAGATCGATGATATCGTATAGAAGGGTACGTTTCAGGATCTAGTTGTAGCTTAAAAAATACAAAACTGTTGTTTGCTAGACGCTGAATATCACTAAGCTCAGCATTTGTTTGAGATAAAACAGACGAAGGGTCGCGGGAAATTTCAGATTGCGTAGTATGGAGACGTTTAGTTAAAGATTTTATAACGCTAATTGGGTGAGATTGCTTGATGTGAGCATTCGCAATAAAAGAAAGTTGTGAAAACTGAGTCAGAAAATTCTCTAATACTTGCTCTTCTAGTCTAAGCGCTTTTATCAACCGCGAAGCATGTTTTCTCAGCTTAAGGAGATTTGTGTTACTAAGGGACTGCATCGATGTTTGGTCAAAATTTGGATTGTTCCAATCGGCGCCTAAACGCAAGCTTTGATAAGATATTTCGGCTTCCTTTTTAATTTTTTCTTCCCAGGTTTTTCGGTACCACTTTTGGGCATATCTTCTAACTAGTTGCGTTTCAGAATCATGATCTTGATCTGTGCTTGTACGAATAGATGGCGTTAAGCTTACTGGTTGATAAGACATATTTTGCAGTCAGTCTCTCAGTCTCTTCCCACATCTTTTGCATATGGAATGAATCTAGTCCCTACTTCTCCAGGTAAAAGAGCTTGGATCCTTAAAACTCTCGAAAGCATGATATCGATAATTTTGACAATCTCTGGATCTTCCAGCGAAGGACTTTCGAGTAAAGTTTTCGAAATCATTGGATGAAGCTTCAGAGATTCAAATAATGTATATATAGCAAGCCCCTTCAAAATGTCTTTACCATAAAAGATGTCTTGTCCAGGTCTAAATGCAATCTCCTCTGCAAAGTGGTAAGAAAATAAGGGTTCTTTTTCATGATTCTCTCCAACGTATTCTTTCAGCTTTCCTTTAGGTAATGCTTTTCCGATGATGGTCTGTTTAAAAAAATTCGCATCTACCTCATTTTGCGTGGGAGCTAAAGGATCTGTTCCATAAATATGACCTAGTTTCATCAACTGGGTGTCTAACATAGGAAATACATAAGCGTGATTGCCAAACCTAGATCGATGAAGTCTAAGATGAGGGTATGTTTTGGGGTTTAGTTGCATTTTAAAAAATGCAAAAGAATTGTTTGAAAGCTCTAGTATATCTGCATAATTTGTATTTTCTAATCCTGCATCAAATTCGTTATCTTTATTTTTTTCAACCTCTAATTGAGCAGCGGAGATTAACTCATTCTGGGATAACCCTCGTAGTTTAGTTAAAGATTTAATGGAATTATATTTTTCATCTCTTTTTGTCCAATGGATCAATATAAAATCTAAAGCTGAGAATTTTTTTATGAATCGATCGATTGTGGTTTCATCGATTTGGGATCCAAATTCTGTTTCAAAAATTTTGGGAGCTAGACGTTTTACTGCACCTTCGATGTCACCGACATTGTCTGAACTTAACGTCATGAAATCTCCTAACGACGATAGGCCTTGTTCTGATGTGATGGGAAATTGTCTCCAGAACTTGCCATGACGCAGATTTTGATAAGCAGAGGGATGTTCCCTTTCCATTTTTCTTCGCTGTGCATATTGATACCATTTTGTTGCATATTTCTTGGGAAGATCAGGAGAAGATGCTTGCTGTGTAAACAGTATAGAGGTGGAGATGAAGCGTATAATGTCTTGAGTGGTTTTTACCTTCCCTATTTTTTCTATGTCTTTTAAGTAGCTAAGAGCTTGAACTTGTTGTTCTGTAGGGAAACAAGCAAGTACCTCGATGTATTGAAAGAAGTTTTTGATGCTTAGTTGAGAAAAATTCGAATGAATCGTAGATAGAATATCCGCTTTTTTTTCACGAGAGATCTCCTTGATTGTACGGAAAGCCTCGATGAGCTGGAGCTTGCTTAAATCGCTAGTGAATTGCAGTGACCCAAAGAGGGATAAAGCTTTGCTGAAATCAGCATTCAACTCGCCTTGAGGCATGTGAAGAAGCTCTTCCAAGATCGGAGATATAGCCGCCTCATTGTTTTTACCCTGAAGAAAAGAGGTGACCAACCAAGCGATATCCTCCAGCTTACCCTCGGGAATCTGGCTAATCGTAGTGATCAGTGTTTCTAATTCTTCTGCAGTTAGCGTCTGAGCCGTGGTGAGATAAAGAGCCCACTTGATGATATTTGCTCTTCTCGTTGGGGAGAGGCAATAGACTGTTTGTAAAGTAGATGGGATGATCGATGCATTCTGTTCCCTATCTGTAAGGAGTTTTGTTGCAGAAACGACCTCATTTCGCTCTTCTTTAGGAATAGAACTGAGAGTGTTCAAAATATCGGGGATCAGCTTGCTTTCTTTGTTTCCACTTAAAAGTGATAAGGTTTGATTGACTAAGGTTGCTCTCTCTTTTTTGGGAAGATGAGCAACCGCTTGCAAAACAGATGGGATAGAAACAACAGATATCTTTTTTGCTTGGATCAGAGGAAGTACTAGAGGAATCACCTCTTTTCGGTCTTGTTTGGGAATAGCACCCAGAGCATTGAAAAGCTTGGGCAATAACGTGCTAGCCTCAAAACCTAGTGAGTTTTCTGGTAAGAGTTCCGCAGCTTGAGATACCATATTCTCTTTCTCTTCTAAGGCCAGCTGGGAAATCGCTTGCTGAATTGTTTGAGCCATTGCTGTTTCTGGTATCCCCTGCTTGATCTTTGCTATCAAAGGATTAGAGGGAGAAGAAACAGCAGTTGTTGGTTTTTTCTGTGGAATGACAGGAATCGCATATGCGAAGCTCCCTACTTGGCTCTGGCTATTCTCAGAGAGAGAGCCTTTATTTACAGAATGGTGCTTAGACTGCATCAGTTGTTGAAAATCGTTAAGAGGCATAAAAGTAAAAATGATTGTGCATGATGTTAAGGATATCCCCTGATCAAGAGGTAGATGATTGAGAGGGTCGTCTAATGGGAATAGGCGATAGGGGCACACTTGGCGGAGTAGGATGGATGCCCAGTTCGTTGATGCTGGCATATGGCGACTCATCCTCGATACTGGCATAGGCCGACTCAGAAGAATCACTAAAAGATTGATTCATTCCAGAGGCTGCCTGGGTAGATTGGATGTGAGGATAGGGTCGAGGTGAAAATGGGGGGGCGGCATACCCCTCTTCAACCACTTGGTTCGAGCTGGGAACAGCATAAATAGATTCGGTAGGATCATCGGATGATCGCAGTTGGGAATAGCTGGCATGATGCATCGCTTTAAATGCCGGTTTTCTATTGAGCGACCCAGGTTTGAAAATGGGTAGGAGGGGCCCTGGTAGACTTTCGTAATTCGGTGTCTCACTAGCAGATGATGGCGATTGTACGCCATGTGTCAGGTCAGCAACGTTAGCAGCATCTCCCTTCTCAACAACTTGGTTCGAGCTGGGAACAGCATAAATAGATTCGTTAGAATCATCGAATGATTGTCGTTGAAGGTAGTTGGAAGGGTGAGTCGTCTTCTTAAGGACTTGCTGTCGATGAATTGGCATCATTTTTTCCTTTATTCACTTGTGAGTACGACCTCTTCAGCATTGGTGATGGTCATGGTCACCACGTATGTCGGCACTGGGTCTAGCTGAGGCCCTTGTGGCGTTTCGTATTGTGCAGGAGTAGTCACCGTGAGCGTCACCTGAGCTGTCGTTGTTTGTAGAACCGTAGGAATCTCGTCACTAAAAAGCACGAGGGAGGGTTTGATGATCTCTGCCGATGTCCCTTGAAGGGCGCCGGGAGTTACATAAGGTGGATTTGTATAAGCGCACGTCAAGGTCGGCGCCCAAGAGGTGATATCTGTTTCTGTTAAGACGGGTAGATTGTTCACAGAAAAAAGAGGAGGGGAAGAAGAGGGAATCGAGCTAGTAGGCGGAGTTAGAACAACAGTCGGTACGACTGGCTCTAAACTCACCATAGTTCCACTGACACACACAGGGGCAGACATAAGAGTTCCTCAATGAGGTTTATTTAGTAGAAGAAGTTGGTGGAGGCAACGGGGCCATCACGAGAGGATCTTTGTTGATCACCTCGATGGAGATCTTGACATCCGTGTTTTTCTGAAAGGCCTCTTTATCGATGACCAGCGTCACAGCATCTTGTGTAGCGATATCATCGACGGTCGCAATCGCACCAGGAAGCGCTTGCGCGCACCCCGAGAAAAAAAGGGGAAGCCCCATGAGAGGGAATAGAACGGCAACTTTATGGTACATAAAAAACTCCAAGGTTATAAATACAAACCACGTTACGATCGTCGATTTCAGGCGCTTTGACGCAGCCAAAATGAACGTTATTTTNNTTATTTTTGATCAATGGTATTAAATACTCTAAACCATCCTACGCTCCGAGATCGACAGCGGTTTTTCCAATTTGAGATGTTCTAGCTCTGCGGCTCTTTGCACATGAGCCATGGTGACGGGCCGATTTTGAGCAGACGCTTGAAAAGCAGCATTGAGGACGATGCTTTTGATGTTTGCTCCGCTTAAGGTCAGTTTGGAAAGCTGCTCAAAGTCGATCTCCTCTTTAGGTACCTTATCAGTAAAAAACGACCTCCAAAGAGCCTCTCTTTGTTCCTGGGTGGGATATTGAAATTCTAAGATAAAGCGGAAACGCCGAAAGAACGCAGTGTCGATATTGGATTTTAAATTCGTCGTTAAAATGGAGAGCCCTCGATAGTTCTCCAAACGTTGGAGAAGATAATTGACCTCCATATTGGCATAGCGGTCGCGACTCTCTTTGATCTGGCTCCGTTTGCCGAAGATCGAATCTGCCTCATCAAAGAGGAGGATTGCACAGCTTTTTTCTGCTGAAATGAAGATCTCCTCTAAATTTTTTTGCGTCTCTCCGATGTATTTACTGACGACCTTGCTCAAGTTAATCCGATAAAGGTCAAGATGCAGTGCATTTGCGATCACCTCTGCTGACATCGTCTTCCCTGTCCCACTAGGTCCACAGAAGAGGGCAACGATGCCGAGTCCTCGGTTTTCCTTGTCGGCAAAACCCCATTTTCTATAGACCTGATATCTTTGCCGTACATGAGAAACGATATTTTCTAGGACCTCCCGCTGGTAATCAGAGAGGACGATGTCTTCCCAGGTTAGTTTGCTCTCTAGACATTGACCCGACTCGTTGAGGTGTAAACGAGTGTGTTCACGGCACAGCTGCCATAAATATTCATAGAAGTCTTTTTCATTACTGCGTGTCGTCTGAGCTCTTTTTTGTAGAGAGGCCGCAATGGTACGCAAATTGTTCTGTGAGAGGTCGAATTGTTCGACGAGATTGCCTAGGTGCTCTACCTGCATTGTCCCA
>PNRO01001159.1_pt1 | contig 11698 bp, 8 predicted proteins | sample 7248581 | NCBI WGS metagenome assembly PNRO01 (sample SAMN08278401, study PRJNA427962) | Gut metagenome, whole genome shotgun sequencing project. | isolation source: gut content | host: Eisenia fetida | place: India:Sub Himalayan Terai region of Darjeeling | collected 2013-11-18 | reverse complement strand
ACACGCACTCCAAAAAAGAGTTGCTGAAAGCTTTAATTAGAAGTCGTCGAGGATATTGATGGTGGAGATGTTCTCAGAGAAAGATTTGTTGGCTCTAAGAGACCTTCCTGTTATATTCCAAAACCTGTCAGCAGCAGACAAGTGAACAACTTAAGTTTTAAGTGCGAGGACCTATTCTTTCGGCGATAGCCGTTTGGAGTGAGAGTCCTCACGCTTAAAAGAAAGTAATTGCTTGATACGGGCGGATGAAGTGCCCACTTTTGGTGAAGAACAACATGCTCTGCTCTTCATTAAAAGCGGTCAATTCATCCTGCCAGTCTTGCTGATGATTACACATAACAACAATGGAGTGACTGTCGATGTTTGATCCTAAGACTTTAACTGTATCTGTAGGTGGAAAAGAGATTTCCTTCCAAACAGGCAAAATTGCAAGACAGGCTAATGGCGCTGTCATGGTGCGTTGCGGCGATACCATGATCCTGGCAACAGCCTGTGCTGCTACTCAAGCAGCAGAGGGAGCGGACTTTTTTCCGTTAAGAGTTGATTATCAAGAAAAATTCTCTTCAGCTGGTAGAACTTTGGGAGGTTTTATCAAACGAGAAGGGCGTCCCTCTCAGCGAGAAATATTGACTTGTCGGCTCATCGATCGCCCTCTACGTCCAATGTTCGAGGAAGGCTTTTTTAATGAAGTGCAGGTTCTCTCTTATGTCATGTCCTACGATGGAGTGCACGCTACTGAACCCCTCGCTATCTGTGCTGCCTCCGCAGCTCTTGTCATCTCTGACATCCCGCTGATTAAGCCAATTGCCGGTGTACGAGTTGGTCTAATCAACGAGAACTTTATTGTGAATCCGACCATTGAAGAGCAAAAACGATCGCGCCTTGATCTCATGCTCGCTGGAACAGAAGATGCAATCCTCATGATCGAAGGGCAATGCGATTTCCTAACGGAAGAGCAAATCCTAGCAGCCATTGAAGAGGGACATGCTGCGATTCGTACGATCTGCGAAAGTCTGTTGGACTGGCAACAACAGATCGGCAAGCCAAAGATGCAAGCTGATCTCCATTTGCCTTCTCAAGAACTCATTGAAGAAATCCAAAACTTTAGCAAGAAGCAGATCGAAGAAGCCTTCTCTACGCCGGACAAACTGGCAAGAGAGAAAAAACTCGATGAGGTGACAGAAACCCTTCTCAAAAAATTCTTTCCAGAAGGACAAGATCCCGTCTTCCGCAAAGTTGATGTAATGGCTGCCTATAAAACAGTACGCGCCAATTGCATGCGCCACATGATTCTCAAGGAAAATCGACGTAGCGACGGCCGCACCTGCGATCAAATCCGTCCCATTCACGCCGAGCTGGGTCTCCTGCCACGTACGCATGGCAGCGCCCTTTTTACCAGAGGCGAAACACAATCCATTGCAGTTTGCACACTTGGTGGTGAGACCATGGGACAGCGTTTCGAAGATCTCCATGGTGAAGGATTGGATCGCTTCTATCTACAGTATTCCTTCCCCCCATTTTCTGTTGGAGAGGTAGGAAGAGTCGGAGCACCAGGACGTCGCGAAGTGGGCCATGGGAAACTCGCAGAACGTGCTTTGAGCATGATATTGCCAATGCAAGAACACTTCCCCTATACCATCCGCTTAGAATCGAATATCACAGAATCCAATGGCTCTTCGTCAATGGCTTCAGTTTGCGGGGGATGTCTGGCAATGATGGACGCTGGAGTGCCCATTAAACGTCCGGTAGCCGGAATCGCTATGGGGTTAATCCTCGAGGGCAATAGCTATGCAATCCTCTCCGATATCCTCGGTGCCGAAGACGCTCTTGGCGATATGGATTTTAAGGTGACAGGAGATGCACAAGGAATCACTGCATTCCAACTCGATATCAAGATCGAAGGGATCACACTACAGATCATGAAAGCAGCTCTTGCTCAAGCCAAGCAAGGTAGGATCCATATCTTGAGCAAAATGCTCGAAATATGCCCAAAATCCAAAGAGCACCTCTCCGATTATGCGCCTCGTATCGAAACCATCCAGATCAAGCCAAGCAAGATTGGTACTGTCATTGGTCCTGGTGGAAAACAGATCCGGGCAATCATCGAAGAAACCGGGGTACAGATCGATATCAACGACAGTGGTCTAGTGAGCATCGCATCGACTAATGGCGAGGCGATGGAAAGGGCAAAAGCGATCGTCCTTCACTTGACAGCTGAAGTGGAGATCAACAAGATCTACAAAGGGCGCATTACGTCTGTTGTCCCATTTGGCTGCTTTGTCGAGCTCCCTGGTGGAAAAGAGGGTCTCTGCCATATTTCAGAGCTTTCGCATGAGCGCATTGCTCAAGTCAGCGATGTCTGCAAAGAGGGTGATCTCCTGGAAGTAAAGGTCTTAGATATCGACGATCGCGGTAAAGTGCGACTCAGTCATAAGGTTCTGCTCCCTGCCCCTCCAAGGCAACATGCTACCCAAGCGCGTTCTGCTGCGGCAGGAGGCTAAACACATCGACTAAAGCTTTTATTCACTCCACATAAGAGTGAATAAAAGCTTTATTTGTCACTGCACTCCCTACAGGAGCAGCTTCTAATCACTTGTACTTGACAGAATCGCCTTTACATGCTCCCTTATGGTTATGATTACATCCATAAGACCTCAAACTCGCTTACGACTGGCCATCTTTCTCATCCTGATGGCAGCTCTTTTCAATGCTCTCATGGCAGCAGCAGTAAAATCTGCGGATTCCGCATCACTTTCGCCTGAAATGCTGGTATTCTGGCGTAACCTCATCTGCTTAATTTTAACAGTTCCTTGGGTCCTAGTAGAATTTGGAAAGGAAAATTTTTGGAATAAGATCCGATCGCCCGATATAGGGATGCAGGTGATTCGCAGCGTAGCTGGCATTGCAGCTGTTTACTTCTTCTTTTTGACTCTAAAGTTTTTGAGCTTGAGCGATGCTACGCTCCTTGCTAATGTCACTCCGATTTTTGTGCCCATTGTTGCTTGGGCATGGAAGAAAAAGCCTATTCACCACCGTATCTGGTGGGGAATTGGGGTAGCTTTTTGCGGCATCGTCTTCATTATGCAACCGGGCATGAGCGTCTTTGATCCAGCAGCTTTGATTGGTGTTGCAGGAGCTCTTTGTGCTGCAGTGGCCGTGCTTGCCCTGCGCATGGCACACTATACAGATCCTGCTTCGCGCACCCTGTTCTACTATTTTCTATTTGGAAGCTTTTTAACAGGGGCATCCACTCTTTTTAATTTTACCGATAACTGGTTGTCTCTGACTCTGAGCGATTTGGTCCCCCTCATTGGGGTTGGCATCCTCGGAATGGTCTACCAAATATTTCTTACCTTTGCAGCTAAATATGCACCGATCAAGCTGATCAGCTGCTTCATGTACATGAGCGTCGTCTTTAGCATGATCCTACAAAAATGGATCTGGCAACGGCCCATCCCCCTGCCTACTTATCTAGGATTTGTACTCGTCTTGACAGGGGCCATGCTCGTGATCTTCCTTTATCCCAAAGAAAAACTTTGAGCCAGTTGATCTCTTTAAGCTGGACTTTGTACATTTGAAGCTTTTATCGACTCTTGTTTTAGCTCCGAAGCGATTTTTGCAATTGGCTCTTCATACAAGAGTCGATAAAAGCTNNCCAAACGGCTATCGCCGAAAGAATAGGTTAGGTCTTTAAGCTTGCTGGGGTTGAATATCGCCAGCTGGAGGAACGATATCGCGCACAACAGGGGTTGGAGGTGGTGGAAGTTTGCGGTGCGCGTCTACTTTGATCTTCAAACGTTGCCGTTTTTTCTCGATATCCCACTGTCCCGCCATGATTTCCTGGACATCCTCACGATCGAGTGTTTCAAATTCCATCAACATATCGGTCATGAGTTCGACCTTATCTCGATGATTTGAGATAATCTCAAGCGCATTCTTATGCGCCTCATCGAGAAGTTTGCGCAACTCTTCGTCGATATTCTTTGCTGTCACTTCGGAATAATTTTTTTCGTGGTAGTTAGGCATGCCTAAATATTGTCCACTTTCGCTCCGCTCATCGTAGGCAACAAGTCCTAAAGCATCAGTCATGCCCCATTCACAAACCATGCTGCGCACGAGTCGCGTTGCCTGGGAAATGTCCATCTGAGCGCCGCTGGAGATATCGCGAACAAAGATCTCCTCTGCTGCGCGTCCTCCCATGAGGACAGCCAATTGGTCGAGAAGCTCCCGCTTCCAGTAGTTGACTCGGTTTTTCTTTGGCATAAAATGGGTGGCACCTAAGGAGAGCCCCCGAGGGATAATCGTGACTTTATCGACGGGATCGGCGTGCTGAACAGCAAGAGCCACGATCGCATGGCCAGACTCGTGATAAGCTGTCGTACGCTTTTCATTTTGATCGAGCTCAAGGCTTCTTCTCTCTTTTCCATAACGCACTTTATCACACGCTTCTTCTAGATCTTCTGCCGTGACAGCTGAGCGCCCTTTGCGAGCAGAAAGCAAAGCGGCTTCATTGAGAATATTTGCCAAATCAGCACCCGACGCTCCAGGCGTATTTCGGGCAGTATTCATAAGCTCCACACTTGCATCGAGCTTAATTTTTCGAGCATGTACTTTGAGGATTTCATAGCGCCCCTTGACATCGGGCAGGTCGATCACAATACGACGATCAAAACGGCCTGGGCGAAGTAAAGCCTTATCCAAAACATCTGGCCGGTTGGTAGCTGCAATGAGGATCACACCTTCCCCCGTATCAAAACCATCCATTTCGACAAGGAGCTGGTTAAGCGTTTGCTCTCGCTCGTCATGCCCGCCGCCGATACCTGCACCACGATGACGTCCTACAGCATCAATTTCATCCATAAAAATGATACAAGGCGCATTCTTTTTGGCCTGCTCAAACATATCGCGGATACGGCTAGCACCTACACCCACAAACATCTCCACAAAATCGGAACCAGAAATAGAGAAAAAAGGACGATCGGCCTCTCCTGCTACAGCTTTTGCAACGAGTGTCTTCCCTGTTCCAGGAGCTCCGATCAGGAGAACACCCTTAGGAATGCGAGCACCAAGAGCTGTGAACTTCGAGGGGTCCTTGAGAAAATCGACAATTTCCTGTAGTTCCTCTTTCGCTTCATCACACCCCGCTACATCCTTAAATGTCGTCTTATTGCGCTCTTTTGTAAGTAACTTTGCAGGAGATTTGCCAAAGTTCATTGCACCAGATCCCACACCCTTCATCTGGCGAGAGAAAACGAAATAGAGAAGCAGAACGACCATGAGCACAGGTAGGATCGTCAAGAAGTAGCTAAAATAATTAGGAGAGGGTTCTTCGCTTTTAAAGGTCCTCTCTAAAACAAGATTGCGCGGTTGATCAGGAGCCTTAAAGCTAAGTCCTTTATTTGCTTGGAAATTGTCCCATTGTTGCTTAGCCTGAGCAAACCAGTGGCCAAAAATTTCAGGATCTTGCTTCTCAAGGGCACGTGTCGAAAGCTCCTGATTATTGAAAAACCAGATCACAGAGGCAACGGACTGGCGAGCCTTATCAAGTTCAACTTCATTTTTATCGAACTCCTCTGTAAGCGTCGCATAACGCAAAAGATCAGCTTTGTAGTTGCGCACACTACGTAGAGAAAGAAGGCGCATCCCCTCCTGTTCCTGGTTGAGTTCTCGGACAATGGCATTGAGCTGATTGAGAGCATTTCCATATACAGCCACTCTCTGCATAGCAGGCTGACCCGATCCATTGACTTCACTCACTCGCTGTTCGAGATCTTTCAGCTGTTGCTTCATGGCCTCGCTGCCAACGCCCAATGCTGGTGAACGAAATCCTTGGATCAATCCCAAGAGCTTTTGGCCAAACCCCTGCACTGCAGAATCGGAAGATTGTGAGGACAAGTGTTTGATCTGATTTTGTAAACTCGCAAGACTTGCAACTCCATCGTCACGGACTTCGCGAATGACAATCGCGCGCTGACGAGCCTGGGTCTCATAACCACCTTCAACAACTCGGTATCCCCCCTTAGGAATAGAAAAACCACTCAGCTGCAGGAATATTTGAGCACTTTCCTCTACACTTGTCTGCAACTGCCCTAACTGCTGTGTTAAGCGATCCCTTTCTGCAATCAGCTCGTGATTTTGGTTCAATAGCTCAAGATAGCGATAGCGCACTCTTGCATCATCCGGAAGGCGATCTTGGAAGCGACCACTAAAGGTAACGAGATTATCGTTAAGAGCAATCTTGCGATTATCCTGCGGCTGAACCAAATCGAGATTCACAAGATGTTCAAGCTCATAACTAAAAGCAACTTTTGCGCTCTTTTCTGTGTTGATGTTTTGGAACGTTAAGACGAGCAAGATGATGGCCAGAAGAAATACGAGAAACCCACCAGGAATACCTTTTCTCTGCTCAGGCTTTATTTTATTGTCATCGTTCATGTTATTATCACAGTTAAAGCGTTTTGAGAGCGGTCAAAAATAAAAATTCAACCATTTGTCTATCATTTAGGTAAAGAAGATTTATCTAATCTAATTAGAGGCGAAAACCTTCTTTTTTGGAGTGCGGTGACATTTCTTTTATGGAGTGCGTGTGNNACACGCACTCCATAAAAGAAGGCTCCCGCACTCCAAATGAAGTCCATCCTTATTTTGTTAATATCACTTTTAATCAATTTCGATCAATATTTCGAATTGATTTTGATTTTCTATTTTTATATCTTGATTGAAATTCATTCTACCTGTTAAAAACTCTTGAGCACAAATTCCATTCTGAATAAGAACTGGGAAAAAAGAACGGAAAAACGCTGGGACTTGATGTTTGCCCCACCATTTGCCTAAAGAGGAAGAAAAAGAGCAAGACAACCTCGCTTCTGGCATCTGCCACTCATACAGTCCTACTGGCACCACGGCTTTGGCCCTACCTCTCCATAAATCACGCCATCCGCGATCAGCCATTGTAGTACGCACAGTCAGACTTTGTGAATTTTCATCAGGATCTTTTACGCCCTGGGCCCGAGTCACCGCAACACGAACGGATGGGCGTCCGGAGAATAGCAGAGTGCCCTCTTTTAACCCACCCTGAAATGCACTGTGCATAGGCATTTTTTTTTCATCCCCTTTTGAGCCGCGATCTGCATCTGGTAAGCAGCGCAAAAGGAACAATTTTTTTCGATCTACCCATAAAACTCTATCGTGAATACAGAGTTGTCGATGAGCAGCACCGCAGACGAGAAGGGCAACAATGCTGCCAAGATGACGAGTTCCAAGCGATACCCCCTCTTCATCTAAAAAAGTTCTTACCATGACTTCTATCTCAAGCGGGTGAAGCTCGTCCTGCCCTTCTAGATCGAGCATAACGCCAAATGGTCCACGTATCACGTATTGATTCCAACGGGGAGCACGATCTTCGCAATACTGCCGAATCTTACGAGCACTTTCTGCCAAACGACAAAGGTTATCGCGAATATTTTTTCCAAATATCCCCTCCAAATAGGGAATCAAACGGGTACGCATGCGCGCGCGTAAATATGCGGGGTCGCTGTTGGTAGGATCATCTACAAAAAATTCGTTTTTATCGCTCAAATAGCCCAATATTTGTTGTTTAGATACCTCAAGCAGGGGACGCCAAACCTCCATTCCTCTGAAAGTCATCCGTTTTTGCATACCTGGCATGGTCATCCAATGCCCACCCTCAAAAATCCTTTTGATCACCGTTTCCGCTTGGTCATCTGCCTGATGGGCTAAAATGAGTGCTTGGCAATTGTGAAGAGCGTAGAGACTTTGAAAAACCGAAATCCTCGCTTCGCGAGCCCTCTCCTCCAAATTCCCTAGGACGCCATTAAAAGAAAGTGTATGTAAAATAAATGTTAGCCCCAATCCCTCGACCTTTTGTCGAAGTTCTAGTGCCTGCTGAGCACTCTCCGAGCGCCAACCATGATCGATATGAACGACAATGAGCTGTAGAGAATATTTCTTTTGAAGGTCAAAGAGAAGATGAAGCAGGGCAAGTGAATCACTTCCTCCCGAACACCCTAAAAGGAGAGGCCCCCCTGGATGATAATGATCGAGGAGGAACGCCTCTAAGGCCCGAATCAAACTTGTACTTGATCGCACCGATTTTTAACTTCCATTCGTCATATGGGATAGAAACGAGAGAGGGATGTAGTCCCTCATGGTCTTTCTGATTTCCTCTTCTTGGCTCAATAAACGAGGAGTATGAAAGTTTTTAGCGAAAGAACTCACTGCCCAGACAACACTACAAGCAGCACTTCCTAGGCGATCTTGCTCAACTCTCAATCGATCAGGAGAGATTGTCCCTGGACGAACATCTTCGATCGCACAGACCGCTGCAAAAAAAATAGCATGTACTAAACTCTCTATGGTAGCAACAACAGCCATCCCTGCAAAGGCAACCGCAGACCCAAGAAGTATTGGCTCACTCGGCATTTTATGAAATTCTTCTACTGACAGAGAAGGATTTGAACGATCTAGGGGTACATTCCTCCACTCGACAATCTGAGTCATGAAAGCACTAGACAAAGATGGATTGACTAACATGGTGACCTCTTTATTTGCAGACTCCCCACAAAAGAAAGTTGAATTCGTGGATTTCTAAAGGGAGTATAGCAGGATGCAGCCTTTTATTCCTTAAAAAACCAGATCATTGTACAATCTGCTTTTATTTCTTCATAAATGGTTCGAAATGCCGATCCTATGGCGTTATCTCCTACGCAATTATTTCCAAATCTTCTTTTTATGCGTATCAAGTTTTATCTCCGTGCTGCTCGTGATCCGCTTAGAGGAGATTGCCCGTTTTGCTTCTCTTGGAGCCTCTTGGAGCTCCATCCTCCTATTTGCTCTTTATCAAATTCCTTATATCCTCCCGATTGCCATTCCTGTTTCCTGTCTCATTGCAGCTATTCTCCTCTCACAAAAAATGAGTCAAAATCACGAACTTACCTCACTTCGTGCTGCAGGACTGAGCATCAAAACTATTTTGAGCCCCCTTTTTTCAGCAGCTATTCTCCTCGGCCTCATCAATTTTGCTTTCTCTTCGGAGATCGCCCCACGTGCCCGTAGCCAATCAAAAGAACTCGTATTGTCTATGACTACGCAAAATCCTCTGGCCCTCTTGCAAAAAGATACCATGATCAAACTCAAACGAGCCTACTTCGATATGCGCGCTTTTTCTTCGGAGGGCAAAGCAGAGGATGTGGTCTTCATTGCAAAGAACTCATCGAATGGACGTTTAGGCCTGATGTTAGCCAAGGAGCTCTCGGTTGAAAACCAACAACTCTGCGGCAAACAGGTCACCTTAATTTCGAGCCTCGACCCTAAAGTTCCCAATCGATTTGACCATCTGGTGATTGAAAATCAGGCGGAGATGAAAACAGCAGCTGATGGACTTTCCCGATTTTGGGAGGATGCTCAGTGGCAGATGCACGACGACTACCTTCCATTGCGGCTTTTGCTAGCTAAGGAAAAGGTTGAGAGGGGCTCACTTCTTTCTCGGATTGGAAAACCCCACGTCGAACTCATACGTCGCCTAACACTAGGACTTGCCTCCTTCACATTCACTGCAATCGGGCTTGCCTCTGGGATCCAAATCGGACGGAGTCAAACCAAAAAAGGGGTGATTGGAGCGATCATCCTCTCCACAGCTTTTCTCCTCATTTTCATCGTTTCAAAATCGCTCAAAACCTTCCCATTAACAGCTCTGATTCTATACGTCATCCCCCACCCATTCCTCCTCTTTTTTTGCTTCAAATGGCTCCGCCGCTTTGAAAGAGGGATTGAAGTATGATCGCCATTTGGGAGCGCTATATCGCCAAGGAGATCCTCAAAGTTTTCTTCCTTTTTCTCATGTGCTTTTTCATCCTCTATGTCGCGATCGACTACTCGATCCACTTCCAGGGGTTCCTCAAAAGCACAATGGTCGATGCACACCACTTACTCACCTACTATGGTTACCAATTCATCAAAAGAGCGAATATCCTCTTTCCACTAGCAGGTGCCGTCGCTACGATTAAAGTGCTGACCAACATGAACGCACACCACGAATTGCTTGCTCTACAAAGCTCAGGGATGGCCCTTAAAAAACTCCTTCGCCCCTTCCTTTTGCTAGGAATTGCTACCACGCTCTTTAACTATGCAAGCAACGAATATCTTCTTCCTCGCTCGATGGATTTCACCGATATGTTTGAGGCACAATACCTCAAAAACAGTTCCCCAGAGGAGCGACAAAACAGAATTCGCGTTCTCGAGCTCAAAGATGGTTCCAAGCTCGCCTTCCAATCCTTTGATGCTCAAACCAAAATATTCCACGATCTCTTTTGGATCCGCTCGACTGATGACATCTGGCGGATCAAAGCGCTCAAAATCGATGATGCTCACCCAGAAAAAACCCCCTTGGGATGTTATGTCGACCACCTCAAGCGCAATGCACAGGGAATCTTTGTCAAAGCAGCCTCCTACCCGACGATCCGCCTCGCACCTCTCAAGTCGGGCAGTTATATGGCGCGCAAAATTGCCATCCCCCTTGAAAATCGCTCGATCAGCCAACTCTTCTACCTTCTCCGCCATCAAGACGCCCAAGGAAACTACCACCAGGTAGAGATCACCTCACAGCTCGCGGTCAAACTCTCCCTACCCATACTCTCTTTTCTGGCGCTTTTAGGCATAATCCCTTTCTGCGTCCGCTTTTTTAGGCACCGCTCGCTCTTTCCTCTCTATACAATAGGAGTTTTTAGCATCATCGGTTTCTTCGTGCTTCTACAAGCTGGGGCCATCTTGAGCAACAATCAGGTGCTGCATCCCCTCCTTGCGATCGCCCTCCCCTCTGCTACTACACTTTTGATCCTCACCTGGAAATTTGCACGTTTATGAATCAATCTCTTGCCTCTTCCTGGAACCTGCGCAATCTTCTCATTTGTCATGGGATCATCCTGCTCATGATCGGATCTTTTTGCTTTGCACCCACGCATCAATGCTGGGATTGGCTCAATGTCACCGTATTCAAGTGCCTCAACCATAGCTTAGAAGGACGCCCCCTTTGGCAACTCTTTTGGGCTCTTGCCAATCACAAACTTGCAGACTGGGTAGCTGATCTCTTTTTCTTGGGATTCTTCACAGCTTCGGTCCTTGCTACCCCTCGTGAATTCCGTTGGAGACAGGTCGCACGATTTCTATTCTGCATCCTCTATGCTGCATGTATTATCTTTGTGTTTAATGAGTTGCTCTTCCGCAAATACCTCAAGATCGCCCATCCCAGTCCAACCGTCGTCGTTCCGGACAGCATCCGCCTCTCGCACGAGATCACCTGGCTCAAGGTCAAAGATAGCGCCAAACAAAGTTTTCCAGGCGATCACGGCACAACAGCGATCCTATTTGCCGTTAGTTACATGTTTTTTTCTGGAAGAAGACTCGGTCTATGGGGATGCCTGTATGCCATTTTCCTCTGCCTCCCGCGCATGGTGACCGGTGCTCACTGGTTTTCCGATATCGTCATCGGTAGCGGCTCAATCGTTCTTTTTACCCTCGGCTGGGCGTTTTGCACCCCCTTCAGCCATTATGTGATTTTCTATCTAGAAAAAGCGCTTAGCCATCTCTTCTCTCGTCCTAGCCGCATCAAAACATAATTCCTTGAACCTCAGCTATTTTTGGAGTACGGCCTAAGCTTTTAGCAACTCTTGTATGGAGTGCG
>PNRO01001573.1_pt1 | contig 11710 bp, 16 predicted proteins | sample 7248581 | NCBI WGS metagenome assembly PNRO01 (sample SAMN08278401, study PRJNA427962) | Gut metagenome, whole genome shotgun sequencing project. | isolation source: gut content | host: Eisenia fetida | place: India:Sub Himalayan Terai region of Darjeeling | collected 2013-11-18 | reverse complement strand
AGTTAAATTAAGTTCGTCTGCCGCTCTTTGCATAAGCTGGACAGCATCGCTATCGCTAACCTCGCCGAAACGTGCTATATCTGGTTGGACTTCCGACGGTATTTTTTCTAAACGCAGAATTTTAATATATCATATAAATGATACACATGTCAAGCTGGCGGGCCGTGGCAGAGGAAGTGTGGAATTACTTTGTTTCGTTTCCGGAGCATTTTCCCAACATGACACGGAAACGAGCTTTTGAACCGTCGCTTCATATGCCACACTATAAACATGGCTGAGAGCATTGAACACAACATAAGTCCTTACGACCATGCTCCGCGTTTTGCAGCTTTTTCTGAGCACGAGGCAGAACTAACTGCCAGGCTTGAAAGGCTCTTGGCTGGCAGCGAGCCACAGGCTGTCGAAGTCGATGACCCAGAAGGGCACATTTTACTGTCTGCCGAAGAGATTAGCCGTATATGGGGGTTATTTCCGGCGAGTGCCCGTGCGAGAGCAGTGCCGAATCCACCGATTGTTAAGAGCGATACACCGCGCTGGTTTGCTCACGGCTCATCGTCAGCAGGACCGGTGATTACTGATAAGGTGGAAGAAGCTCTGTCACCTACTTCTCACGGCTTGGCGCACGTTGATAGAGAAGAGGCGGGCGCTATTATCACAGTTCACGAGATACCAGAAAATGGCTACAGCAAAAGGGTCAGGCGGTTAGTGCAGGCTGGAGTGCTAGTGCATGAGCTTACTCATAATATCGTAGGTACAGAATTGTGGAATACTGATCCAGAGTATCGACTGGTTTTTCCATCAGGAAACTTAGTGTTAGTTCGGGACTGGTCAGCGACATTTGCGCGTGCCGTAGAACAATATCCGCCAATCTCTCATTACTCCTCGGCCTACCGTGATGAAAATAACATGTTTCCACGCCAGAATGATGCGCTGGTCATAGGCGTAGGGGTGGAAGAGGAGTTGGTTGATTCCATTACCGCTGAATTACTTGGTTTTATCGTAAACTCTCATGGTTTATCTTTTGAGCCATTCAAGGGTCGTGAAGAAATCAGAGAGGATGTCCGGGCCTATCTAGCTGCTCAAAGTGCGGCTTCTGCTAGTCGTGTGTAATCTTCAATGCGCTGGCGAGCTATATCAAGGAACTTGGATGGTTCGTCTTTGACTTCGCCGTGTGAGGCCTTGGTATACATCATGACGGCCCACAGCACATCAAAGGGGTGGCTGAGCAGCTCAAAGTCGTGCACACGCTTCCTGAACCCCTGGACATCGTGACCGCGGGTCTCCGCGACATACTGCAGGATCTCATCCCGGAATGGCTTCATTGAGCTGACGAGGTTAGTCATGTAGCTGACATAAGACTCATCGCCGACTTGAATATAGTCCGCGGCACCCCAATCTACGAAGTAAACTTTGCCAGTACCGTGCTCAATGATGATATTGCCTTCGGTCAGGTCGCCGTGGATCAGGACCGGTGGTTGGTCGGTGAAGGTGGCGATGTATGCGTCCGAAGCATAGCCGCGGCCGACCTCTTTTATGGATGGATTTGTGTCGCTGGAGACAGTACTTAAGAAGCCGCTGAATTGATCCATAAACTCAGCATAACAGACGCACACTATCAGCGCAGTTTTGGGACAACTATAATTCGAATTTTATAGGCCTCCTTAAATCAAAGCCTAGTAATCTATCGGCGAATTGATATAGCTTTTCCCCTTGTTTCTTGTCCAGCTTACTTACGTATTTAATTTTTCCACTAAGGGATGCCAGCTGGCGGTCAGTTATTCGCTTAATAGCCGCGTACCCAATGATTTCAAGCCTAATTTTGTCATAGTACTGACGTGTGACCCTGCCTTGATTGTTAACCAATATATTGGTTACAACCTGTGCTTTTCGCCTCGACATAACCTTGGTTTTTGCTGATTTAATGGCATATCCATAAGTCCTTATAGCCTCGACTATGTCACCAATGACCGCTCTGGTCGTATCCGAATCGCCCGATAGCGCGAAGTCATCCACCGTGAGAGTCAATGTTATGCCATGAGGCCTAACTATACGTTCGACTTCCAGATAAAGGTCCAGAATTGCCAGATTTAACACCATGTTGCTGGTGGGAGCCCCTTGGGGAATATGGCCATTCCTGGTAACTAGATCTGTGAGAATGTGAGCCACCTCGCGCCCGCAACCGAGATGTTTGACCAGAGCTTTATGCACCATGTGATCACCAGTGCTCGGAAAGCAGCGACGAATATCCAGAGTTACTACCACTGGTTTCTGCTTGTGTAAGTCGAGATTCTTCATGTGACCGCGACCCGGTATTCCTGCAAGCATACCGGTCGGCATACTATCCGCCACAGGTAATAAGATGCGCTCGTGTATGCGCCTCTGAACGTTTTTTAACTCGCCAAAAGGTCTGTCTAAATATCGAACCTTAACTTTGCCGTTTGATTTAATCTTTATATCTTCTTTAGGCTTGTAATACCTATCGGCGTTCCTAAGCAGCAACTCCCAACCTGCTTGATCAAGGCCTATAAGATGACTGAGGTGCTTAAATGTTCTTACGGGTGGTTTGTCGCTTTTTAGCATTGCCTGGGCCTGTCTCGTCAGTGTCTAGCAGTACGTGCAGCAGATCCTCTGCTAAGGTCGCTTTTGGGACATGGTCAGTGTCTCCGCTAGCGAGAAGTAAAAAAAGGTAGAGTGGAACGCCTAAGGCCTTACTGATACGCTCAATTGCTTTAGTGGTTGGCTGTCGCGTACCTTTCTCTATACGAGAAATATAGCCATGGTTTAGCTCGGCCAATTCGCTTAACTCTTTCTGAGATAAGCCCCTGGCTGAGCGCGCTATTCTGGTAGCTCTACTATAGTCCATGGTTGTTTCTCCCTTTTGAAGATCCAAATCGCGTTGGGTCCTCAAAAAGGCATTAAAGCCAAGTATTACTCCACGTGCCTACGAACTAACCGACAAAATCTGTCGATGGCCTTTGCGAGACGATGCTTGTCACCGGACGTACCGGCACGAATAACTTCGTCCCAGGCCGCGATCAGCAGGTTTTGATCACCTGGGTCTAGATCAGCGGCTGCAAGTAGCACCATGAACGAATCATGGGCTTTTTTCATCTTGCTTTTCATCGCTTGTTCCTCCTTTCCTACTTATGTTGCTTTACCCCCGCACGTCGCAGGACGACCCTCAGGGGATGAGGGAACACATAGTAGGAGGAGCTCTCTTAGTACCGATCTAGGTATCTCTTTAATTGCCTTTTTCTTAAAGACGCCGTTTGAACGGGCCTTATCCCGTCGGCTGGACGGGCTAGCAGGATGCTAGCCGTTGGACCAAGGCCATGAACCCTTAATAAGGTAGTGATGGCCAGTGCCAAAGCAAGCATCACCGCCAACAAAAAACAGGTTTCCCTGTGGCTAAAATAGCCGTGTTTGACCGCAATAGCGATCTGTCTCTCGCGAGACAGTCAGAGCTCCCATTGGAGGACGATTTAATGTGCCTGGTAGCCTCTCGCTACCCATAGCACAGCATATAGGGTCCAAAGAGATTTGTCAACTGAATGTCCTGACAGGCAACTAGAAGAAATCCTGAACATGGACTTTCATGCCGGCTGCCAATCTGTAAAGAGTGGTAACTGTCGGCCGCCGCCGACCGGTTTCAATGTTAGCCAAAGCGACTCGGTCTACGCCGGATAATTCGGCTAATTTTTCTTGGCTCAGTCCTTTGGATCTTCGAACAGTCGCGATTTTCTTGGCAAGCCGGTCTAGGAACTGCTTTTCTTGCTTGCTGTTGCTCATGCTTCAAGCATGTAAGCTGTAGTCTTTTGACACCATAGTCAAATGACTACAAAGGTGCTATAGTCAGATTGACAAATATGAGTGTGCGACACGGTAAAACGAACAATCTAGCTGTGGCAGGGATGCTGCTGGCCTTGATCGGGCTGGCCTTTACGCTTATTAGCATCCCTACCTATATCAGCTGGTTCTCGCTCAAATCGGAGCCGCTAGCGACATCGGATAAGGACGTCGATCGTCAAGCTACTGCTGCCGATGAAAGTAATTTCAGGGTGCGTAGCTTTTACGAAAGAGTTACCAGCGGGCAGTCACGTGCGCACGTTGTCAAACAAGCTAACAAGCAGCCGGACACCTGTAACAAAAATCATGCGGAAGGGTATGGAGAAATCGAGTACTGTTCGTGGTATGGCGCCGGTTCAGATAGGTATGCGACCGTAACAGTCACTTTCGTGAATGGGGTCGTTGACGGCAAGACTAAGATCAACTTCTGAACGGCTACTCTCCAGCGGGGCTCATATCCAGTACATACATGGGGATCTCAACCTCCTCGACTTCTTCAGGCTGTTCCGGGCCATAAGCCTTTAATAGCCATGTAGCAGCCGCTATATTACCGTCAATGGTCTTGAGCGCCATCGCTATAACGGCGGCCGTCGCTAGATTCTTAGTGGGCAGAGCCTCCCAAAGCTCTTTTTTATTTGCCAGCAATTTTCTCGCCAAATCTTCATCCGCAAGCACTTCTTTGACGATCGTAGAGAGGTTAGGGCTACCTTTTGGCCTCCCTTTTTTATTGCCACTAACCCCTGGCTTGAAGCGCGTCTTTTTGCCGGCGTCAGCTATCCTTGGATTTCCCATGTAGCCTGATAATAACCTGTTTTTTGCTTCTCGTGTGTGAAATATCTACAATGACCGGCATGTATAGATGGCAAATGCAGCTCGCGGACCTCTACACTTTGGCGAATGATATTCTTGAAAACCTCATGCAACAGAGACACGGCTACAAAAGCCGTTTCTATTATGCATTTAATCCTCAGCTGCGTTTTCTTTTAGGGGGTAGTTCGGAAGTAGAGCAAACCAAGCTCCTGCGACAGCTTGCCGACAAAGGCATGTTAGAGCTTGAAGAAAAAGAGGTGCCAGCCGATCTGCCGGATGACTTCATTAGCAGAAATGCCTTGAAAGACAAAAGCGCAAAGACTTTCTATCTAAAGATTGAGCCTACCAAGTTTGGCGAAGAGTGCGAGAAGCTTGACGCCTATAAGCCTATTAAGCAAGCGGAAGCGGCTGAAGATCACCTCAAAGTTTACGTGGTCATGTCTGACAACAGGCTTATTATGAAAAGCTCTCCTCCCACGAGCAGCTACTTAATAGCAAACTGCACCATGGGCAGGGCACCGCACACTATCTTTAGCTATCTCGTTAATCAAGCTCCTGGGAGGACTGTCACGAGAACCATACTTGAAGTAGAGGCCAAGATAACTATAACGCGTCGATTGGATCAGATGGTGAACAAAAGTATTAAAAGCAAGGTCGCAAGAGAGGTATTTTTCTCTGAGCGCGGACCTAATGCACTGAAAGTATCGACCCCACAAGTAATTGGCAGAGGAAAGTTCGGGTTACTTGCAGCTGAAAATGAAGAGATTTTAGAGTGAAGTACTTGAAAGTATTTCAAAGTATTTGAAGTCTGGGCCAGCCGGGAAAATGAAGCCTTTGAGCTAAATGTGCCTCAGCTTTTGCTTTTAATGTGGGCATGGCCAAAAGTGCATTAGAAAAACTGGCTCAACAAGCAGGCAAGGCAAAATCTGTTAATGATTTGAATGAGCCTGCTGCGAACCTGTTCAGATTGCTCGTGCTGATTGTCGATATAAGGTGCCGCAACCGTAATAGCATCAATGGCCTTGAATATAACCACAAGGAGGAATAAAGTGAATAAACAGTTTAATATGTCGTCAAAAAGCTACAAAACCAAAGCCTTCATATATGTCCGGCGGTCCCAGGATAGAAAAGACCGGCAGGCACTATCAATCGAAGGTCAGCGGCAGGAAATCAGTAAACTGATTGAGCAGCATGATCTTGCTCCAATCCTTCTGCCGCCAGAGGAACGGTCGGCACATAGTCTTGGCCGGCCGTTATTTGATGACATGATGAAGCGCATTGAAGCCGGTGAAGCATCTGTCATAGTTGCGTGGTCCGCCAACAGGCTGGCACGCAATGCCTTGGACGGTGGACGAATCATTCATTACCTTTCGACCGGCAAAATAACGCGCATCATTACGCCTGGCCGTGTTTACAAGCCAGGCATGGAAGACGAATTTTTACTCCAAATCGAGTTCGGTATGTCCAAGATGTATTCGGACGAGATCAGCAAGAACGTGCTTCGCGGCTATCAGGCAAAGTACGAAAGGGGAGAGTACCCGACTCATGCCCCAATCGGATATATCAATGTCAAAGTTGGCGAACACAGAAATATAGCTCCCGATCCTGTCCGTGCCGATAAGGTAGTGAATGTTTTTGAGAGAGCTGCCACCGGCCTATTCACGCTGGATGAACTTCATAGGTGCGCCTTTGAAAAGGAATGCCTTACGAACACCAAGAATTCTCCAATACCCAAGCAAACGCTGTCTGACCTTTTGCAGAACACGGTATATTACGGAGTTTATTGGCACGGCGGAGCGCTTCGTGTGGGCCGCTACAAATCGCTCATTACAAAAGATTTGTTCGATAAGGTGCAGGTTGCTATGGGCTGGAAGAAAGGAGGCGGTAGTGGCCGGAACAGCACCTCCGGCACTTACTATCCTTACAAGGGGGTAGTGACCTGCTCAAACTGCGGGCATAACCTGACGGCCTACACGAAACCCAAGGATTTAGCAAACGGCAAGACAGCCTATTACACTTACTACGCATGCACTAGAAAGTCTAAAAAAAAGCTCAAATGCAAAGAGCCCCAAATTACTGGGGCTCTTCTCGAATCTCAGCTTATCAGTCTTATCAAACCCATCAGAATCAGTGAGCAGGACGCAGCTCATTGCATCCAGTTATTACGCAAGTTTCATAAAGAGCTTACTGAAAATCGTACTATCAAGCTGACCGGATGGCGCCACGAGCAAAAGACTATCGAGCAGAAACAGGCTCGCTTATTAACTATGCGTATGGATGAGGAAATTACCCGCGAGCAGTTCGCTGCTCTCAAAACGCCACTTGACGACCAGCTGGTTAGAACTAAAGAACTGATTAACGCCGCGCATACTGACGCCAACGACTGGCTAGAACTGGCAGAGGAGTTCTTTTCGAGTGCCGTGACCCTCGTCGATACCTTTCAAATGGCTAACGACGAAGAAAAGCGCCAATTGCTGCTAGAGTTAGGTTCGAACTGGAAAATGAGCAATAAAAAAGTACGATTTACTCCTAGAAAACCATATGATTTACTGGTAAATCGCACTGAAACTACAGATTGGCGGGCCCGACCGGATTCGAACCGGCGATCTCCTCCGTGACAGGGAGGCGTGATAGGCCTCTTCACTACGAGCCCGCGTCGGAACGTACGGGCTTGTCTCGTTTCCGCTCACGCGTAAACTTTGACCTAGCCCTATGTTCCTCCTTGCAAAATTCCAAACAGTCGGAGCGGCCAAGCCGACTCCTTGGTTTGGAATTTTGGAAAATCGCAATTGCTTACGAAAGACGGGGGTAATAGTAGCAATTTTAGCTGCCGATAGCAACTAGTAAGGCGGGCCGGCGTTGCTATAATAGGTGTATGGCTGAGCCCAAGACCAAGCCCACTGATGATGACGTGAACAAATTTTTGGATGCTGTCACTGACCAGCAACGCCGGGAAGACAGTAAACGGCTACTCGAAATAATGAGCCAAATTACAGGGGTGGAGCCGGTCATGTGGGGCGCCAGTATCGTCGGCTTCGGCACGCAGCATTATAAGTCCGCTGCCACCGGTCGGGAGGGCGATTGGATGGCTATTGGGTTTTCACCGCGTAAGCAAGCGCTGACGGTCTACGGATTGATTTATTACGGCAAGAATAAAGAAATGGCCGCTAAACTTGGTCCGCACAAAGAAAGCAAGGGCTGCCTCTATATTAAGAAACTAGAAGACATAGACCTCAAAGTGCTCAAACGGATGATTAAGAAGTCTTTCGCCGAGAACACCACCCAGAACCATCCATAGGGCCGAGGCCGGCAAATTGATAAACTTGACCAGTCATGATATAATAAGTACATGATTAGTGAAGCATCGCGGGGCAATAGTCTTGTGCCGCCACCGAATACGATCAATTATTATGACGCCTTTGCTGGCTCGGATTATTATGCCATTGACGCTGAAGCAGTGGGCTGGCCTACGATTACCAATAAGCTTGTTGCCCGGGCACTAAGCTATACGTCGCCGCTGGCCATCCAGTCAGCCCTTGACCTGGGCGCTGGTACGGGCATATCGGTCGATGCCATCAAAGCCCACAGCCGGCCTCGACGCGTTGTCGCGGTTGATGCTTCTGTCCAGATGCTTGCCCAGCTTCGCCAGGGGCATTTCGCCACCGATACGGTGGCAGTTGAGAGTAGCATTGAGCGTTATGTGGCGGAGTGTGATGAAGACTTTGACCTGATTACCTCCATGAGCACGCTCGAACTTGTGCCAACAGCGCCAGATGTGCTGTGTCGGGCATCAATGCTTTTAGGGCGGGGCGGAGTACTTGCCTTTACCTATATGCCGCTGACCGGGACAAAACCAAGGGAAGAAACTATTGACTCGCCAATGATCGGCCAGAGTCTGCGGCAGTACCGTTGGCTGCCGGAAGAGATTGAGCGGCCTCTGGTTGCCCGCGGCCTAGATGTAGTTGAGCACAGTGCGGCCATACCAATTGACGATAGCCCTGTTGAGGCTGCAGCCCACGCACTTGATTACAGTTTTGTCATTGCCCGAGCCAGCCGCTAGGATTGGTTGGTAGCCAGGTCGTATTACATTGCCACCTGGCGCTTAGTTCTTGTTATAATGCGGTTAATCACGCCACCTTAGCTCAGTTGGTAGAGCGGCGCATTCGTAACGCGCAGGTCAGCGGTTCAATCCCGCTAGGTGGCTCCACGTCGGCATTGACTCCAGCCTTGAGGCAAACGAAGACGAAACTTTTCGTTTGCCTCGAAACGGCCTTCGTCATGCCTCCTTTCGCTCGCCAAACAGCTTCGCTTGGTTTGGCTCGCGGCAAAAGCGCCAGAAATGCGGGTATCGTATAGTGGCTAATATGCAACCTTCCCAAGGTTGAGAGCTGGGTTCGATTCCCAGTACCCGCACCATCTATATGATAGGCTGGTAACATGGGTGTTCAAGAGCAAATGCAGTCCGGCGATTGGATTTTAGATGGTAATGGCAATTTTGTTGTTCAGCATGGGAGCGTTGACCTTAATGTGCCGTTTCCGGACTATTACGGCCAGTTTGAGAGAGGTGAAATCTCTCGGGACGGATTCCGGAGGAGCATCCTCCTTCTTGCAAGAACCTATGAGGCTTATGTCAGAAATGCTGATGAGTTGCCGGAGGGTGCCGTTATTGTTCCGGCTCTAGAAACGCCTGACCTTGAGACTGAAGTTTAAATCAGTGCTATCAGGGTGCTACAATAATTATTAACAATGGCTGCAACCAAAAAGTATTTTCATGACCATTTAGTGCTGTTGTTGCTCAGTGTCAACGCCTTCGCGGCAGTGGCTGGCAGCATCTATATCCTGATTCGGCTGAGCGCTACCCACAGCAATAGCTACATCGTGCAATACCGGCCGAGCCTCGGCGCCGACGCTTTCCGTACTGGCAGCGTGACTGACCTATTGGCTTTCGTGGCTTTCGCGGTGCTGGTACTGGTGTCTGGCACAATGCTCAGCTTGCGCGCTTACCGTATCCATCGCCAGCTAGCCTTAGCCATCTTAAGCCTCAGTATCTTATTGCTCGTCCTGACGGTCATCGTAAGTAACGCCCTGTTGATGCTGCGCTAGAGGGGCGGAGGTGATAGGTTGTCGATGAAGGATCTGGAAATCCCGTTTGAAAAAGACCGTCACGGCCATTACCGCTTCTTTGAGATCTTACCCGGTAGCCTGAGTTGGTTGTTGCTGTTCACGCCGATTATCCTAAGCGTTTTCAGCGCCACGGCGGCCGTCTTCTTCGTATTGATTTATTTGCTGATTTTCTTCGTGCGGTCTATCGGCTATACGATCCGGGCAATTGCTGGCTACCGTACCATGAAGCGCCATATGAAACTGGACTGGAACGGCCTGGCAGCCGACCTGGACGCCGGTGAAATCCAGCGTCACACAAAGGTTGAGCGGCCGAAATGGCACCTCAAGAACTTACGGCGTTTGGATCAACGGGCAACTATCGTCAAGCCACGTGAGCTGACGCACGCTGTCATCATCGCGAGTGTCGACGAGAGCCGGGAAATCCTGGAGCCGACTATCCAAGCGGTGCTGGCCTCTGATTACGACCCCAAACGCTTGGTGCTTGTTATGGCTTACGAAGGTCGGGCAGGCGAGGAGGCTGAGGCGACCGTCTTAGAGTTGCTCAATCTCTACAGGGATAAGTTCGGCCACGCCATGGCCGTTAAGCATCCGCCGGATATTCCCGGCGAGGTCATCGGTAAAGGCGGCAATATTACCTATGCCGGCCGCCAACTGCAGAAATATCTCGAAAAAGCGGAGCTTGACCCATCGCGTGTGCTCGTCACGACACTCGACTCTGATAACCGTGTTGATAAGCGCTATTTCGCGGCGCTGAGCTACCTGTATTGCGTGGTGCCAAAGCCGCTCAACGCCTCGTACCAGCCGCTAGCTATGTACACCAATAACATTTGGGACGCACCGACGCTGATGCGGGTTATCGCGACAGGTAACAATCTCTTTTACATTGTTGGTTCGCAGCGGCCTCACCTGAGCCGCAATTTTTCGGCCCATGCCCAACCGATGAAGGCCTTGGTCGACATGGATTTTTGGAGTACCCGCACAGTAGTGGAAGACGGCCACCAGTTCTGGCGCAGCTACTTCCACTTTGATGGGGATTACCGGGTGTACCCATTTAGTATTCCCATCTATCAGGATGCCGTCTTGGCCGATGGCTACCTCAAGACCATCAAGGCGCAATTTATCCAACTGCGTCGCTGGACGTATGGCGCTTCAGATATTGCTTACATCGCCAGCAAGGGCTTCTGGCAGAAGAATGAAATTCCCAAGCTGAATGTCTTGTCTAAGTTATTGCGCACACTGGAAAGCCACGTCAGCTGGGCAACCGGTGTGGCACTGGTCTTCATCTCTGGTTTCATCCCACCGCTGTTGCACCCGCAAAACCTGGCGGCTAATGAATTGCCGCTGATTGTCAGCCGCATCCAGCGGATTGGCTTAGCGACTGCTGTAGTTGCTGTCTATATCTGTTTGGTGACGTTGCCGCCGCGGCCGGCCCGCCACAAGCGGCACCGCTCCGTCCTGATGCTACTGCAATGGGCATTAGCACCGATCACCAGTTTTTGCTTTGGCTCGGTTGCTGCCTTTAACTCCCAGACTCGACTGATGTTTAAGCGCTACCTCAGTAAATTCGACGTCACCGAAAAAGCCACCCACCAGAGCCAAACCAAAAAACGTCGCTTTCGCCTCCGTCGAAGAAGACAATAGCTCCAATTACGAAGGTCAGCTCTTAATCTTTATGGTGTGTCACTAAAAATATCCTCTAAGAGTAAGGAGGCAATTTTCTGGTCAATTGTGAGAGGTTTCGCTTCAACTGCTGTTCGCAAGATAGATAGATCAGATAACCCAGCCAGTTCTTTATGCTGTATTTCCATTTTCTCTGTACCATCACGGCCATGGGTTTGCAGTCTTAGCACAGCGCCATTTTCAAATCCATCGTGTGGACTCTCTTCTATTTGACCCACATGCAAATACTGCGCACGTGAAATAGGCGATC
>PNRO01003206.1_pt1 | contig 11790 bp, 6 predicted proteins | sample 7248581 | NCBI WGS metagenome assembly PNRO01 (sample SAMN08278401, study PRJNA427962) | Gut metagenome, whole genome shotgun sequencing project. | isolation source: gut content | host: Eisenia fetida | place: India:Sub Himalayan Terai region of Darjeeling | collected 2013-11-18 | reverse complement strand
ATATCGTTTTCGCTCGAAAGGATAAGTTGGCAAGCTTGCCCTGAGCCTTTGTTCGTGTTCGTAATACTGCTTCCAGTCGATCTCAACTCCGTGCATCCATAGCTGGCCGAGAGCACTCTGCATGGAAGTTTGATCGGCCTCGCCGGTACTTTCGTCACCCAACGATGACACGACGATATGGCCCGTTTTGCTGCACGTTTGACGAACCAGTCGGCCGAGAGTTTGACCCGCCCCGACTTCCAGAAATATGCCGTCCGCTTCTGCCTTCAGCGTTTCGATTCCCGCTGCGAACTTTACTGTTTCGCGAAAATGACGCGCCCAATACTTCGGATCCGTCGCGTCGCTCTCTTTGATCCAGGTACCCGTAAGCGTCGAGACATAGGGCATCGTAGGTGCATTCAGCTGCGTCCGTTCCATCAACTCGATAAATTTGGGCAGTATCGGGTCGATCATCGCCGAGTGAAACGCGTGCGATGTTTGCAGCAACCGCGACGGGATCGAATCTTTTTCAAGCTGCGACTTTAGCTCTGCGATCTGTTCTTTCGATCCGGACAGTACGCTCAGGTTCGAAGCATTTGCCGACGCGAGCGAAAGACCATTCTGCACATATTGCCCGATCGATTCGGCAGGCAGCCTTATAGCCAGCATCGAGCCGCCAGGAAGTTCTTCCGTCATGCTGCCGCGAGCGGCTAGCAGGCCAAGCGCATCTTCGAGTGAGAATACACCCGCCAAACAGGCCGCCACATATTCACCGACGCTATGGCCGATCATGGCATCGGGCTTGATGCCCCAACGCTCCCAGAGCTTTGCAAGTGCATATTCGATAACAAAGATCGCGGGCTGTGTGATCGATGTTTGATTAAGTCGAGCCTTCGCCTCTTCGACGTTTTCCGGCGATGGATAGAGAATGTTGCGCAGGTCCAACCCTAAGTGCGGCTCGAGGATCTGGGCGCAGCGGTCGATCTCCGCACGAAAATCGGGTTCGCTTTCATACAAACCGCGTCCCATATTGACCTGTTGGGTACCCTGGCCCGGAAAGATGTAGAAGAGACGCGGTCGCGGCGAACGAGCCTCAGCCGTCTTGAGTTGTTTGGCCGAACCGGAATCAAGAACCGCCAATGCATCATCCATGCTCGTACAAGTGAACACTCGCCGTTGCTGAAACTCGCGCCGGCCGACTTTCAGCGTATAAGCCATATCGGCCAAACTCATTTCCGGATGCTTCCTGATAAATTCCGCAAGGTTCCTGGTCGCAGCCTCGAGCGCCGTTTCAGTTTTGGCGGAAAGCACCATCAACTGTGTCGGACGTGATCCGGACGAGCTAACTTCCGGCGCTTCCTCCAAAACTACATGAGCATTCGTCCCGCCAACACCAAAAGAACTCACACCCGCCCGCCGCGGCGTCTCACCCTTTTTCCATTCGGTTAACTTATCGACCACGTAAAACGGACTGTTTTCAAAGTCGATCGCGGGATTGGGTTTTTCGAAATGCAAGCTTGCCGGCAGTAACTCATTCTCGAGAGAAAGTGCCGTTTTGATAAGCCCGGTAACACCTGACGCCATTTCCAAATGACCGATATTCGACTTGACCGACCCGATAGCACAGAAACCTTTGTCCGAGGTACCGGTATTGAAGGCCTTTGTGAGGGCCGCAACTTCGATCGGATCGCCAAGAGGTGTTCCGGTTCCGTGGGCTTCTACATATCCGATAGTCCGCGGATCAACCCCGGCAACAGCTTGTGCCATTTCGATCACGTCGGCCTGTCGGTCCACACTTGGCGCCATATAGCCTACTTTTGCGGATCCATCATTATTCAAAGCGGAACCTTTGATGACTGCGTAAATATGGTCGCCGTCTGAGATCGCATCGGAAAGACGTTTTAGCAAGACCACGGCAGATCCGCTTCCAAACACGGTTCCCTGGGCGTCCGCGTCGAACGTTCGGCAATGTCCGTCGCCCGACCCCATTCCGCCCTCCTGATAGAGATAGCCTCTCTTTTGCGGAAAGGTGATCGACACGCCGCCGGCCAGCACCATGTCGGATTGGTAGCTCAAAAGACTTGTGCATGCCTGGGATACGGCAACCAGCGACGTCGAACAGCCCGTCTGTACCGTCATGCTCGGCCCACTAAGATTTAACTTGTAGGAAACACGAGTGGACAGAAAGTCGGAATTATTACCAAGGACCACAGGATAGAATCCAACCTGATATGAGCCTGTAAGCTCGTTGAGAAAACTACGATTTAAAGCAAGGTTCGACAGAAGGTAAGTGTTCATGCTCAAACCCGCATATACACCGATGGCCCCTTCATATTTTTCAGGGTCATAGCCAGCATCTTCGATCGCTTCCCAACAACATTCCAAAAAAATACGCTGCTGAGGGTCTGTTAATTCGGCTTCTTTTGGTGTAAAGCCAAAAAAGGAAGCATCGAACATTTCGACATCATCCATGACCGCGCGCGCCTTAATATAATTCGGAGCGTTAATAAGCGACGCGTTCTTTGCGTGTTGACATTCGAGTTCGTCCTCGCTGAAGCGGGTGATAGATTCAACGCTGTTAACAAGGTTGAGCCAGAATTCCGCGACATTCCTGGCGCCGGGGAACCTGCCCGCCATGCCAACGATCGCTACTGCCTCGACGTTATCGGACAAATCTGAATTAGACATTAGTCATATTCCCCCTTGCTAGTTGTCGTCGAGCCTGTGCTGCCCTTTGCCTTTCAGCTTGCGCCTGGATCTTTCCAGTAGAGCCATGCTCACTGCCAAGCGACGACAAATACATGGCTAACGATCCAATTGTCGGATATTGAAATAGGGTAACTATCCCAAACTCCCTGTTTAGAGCCGTCTTGAGCCGTGAATGTGCCTGTACCACATGTATGGATTGGGCGCCCAAATCAAACAAATTGTCCGCAACGCCGACCTTATGCAGGTGCAATAACTCTCTCCAGATCTCTGCAAGATCCTGTTCCATCTTTGTCGTCGGTTCGACGAACGGAGTTGCGAGTTCCGGTCTGTTGCCGCCAACATTCGGCAATGCCCGACGATCTACTTTCCCATTGGCTGTCAATGGCAGTTGATCGAGCATAAAAAACATTGACGGGACCATGTGCTCCGGCACCTTCTTTGATAAATATTCCCGCAATTGAGGATCCGCAAGGGCCAGGCAAGATGACGGTACAATGTAAGCGACCAATCGCCGTACGCCGCGCGGTTCTCCTGCCGCTACTACAACCGCCGCACGAACACTGTCATGCTGCTGTAGGGCGGCTTCGATTTCCCCAAGTTCAATTCGCTGGCCGTTGATCTTAACCTGGTTATCTACCCTTCCAAGAAACTCAATATTACCGTCGGACAAGTAACGACCCATATCTCCGGTTCGATATATCCGTTCACCGGTCAGCGGATGAGAAGTGAATTTTTCGGAGGTCCTTTTTTCGTCGTTCAAGTAACCTTTCGCCAACCCTATTCCCGCACAGCAGAGCTCGCCCGCCGTTCCGGGCTGGCATTCTTTAAGACTTTCGTCCATCACATAATATTTGGTATTTGCGATCGGCTTGCCGTACGGAATGCTTTTCCAATCAGGATCTACCGTTTCGACCGGATACCAAATGTTCCAAAGCGTTGTTTCAGTCGGACCTCCGACACTTATCAATCGGACCTGATCCGAATGCGCTTTCAATCTTTTAGGCAGCGTCACGGAGATCCAATCGCCGCCAAGAAATGCGTAGCGCAGAGAATCAGGAATAGTCTTTTCCCGGCCTTCAGCAGATTCCAGCAGCATCTCCATCATGGCAGGTACTGAATTCCAAACCGTTACACCATGCTGCACCATTAGTTCGGCCCAATGATCCGGATCTTTTCTACGCGCGGCATCAGGCATTACGATCGTTCCGCCAGCCGCGAGAATGCCAAAAATGTCATAGACCGACATGTCATGATGAAGGGCGGTCAATGCAAGTACCCGATCTTCCGGGCCGATCCGGAAGGTCTCGTTAGTACACTGTATGCTGTTCACCACTCCGCGGTGGGCGAGCATTACACCCTTTGGTAGGCCCGTTGAACCAGATGTGTAAATGACGAAAGCCAGATCATCCGGTGTGTTGACCGGTTCCAACGGCGCGTCACTAATGCCGATCAACTCTTCGCGATCCACGCATAAACGTTTTACCTCTTCGGGCCATATCAATCGCTGATCGAGCCATGATTGGGTAAGAACGATCTCAGCTTCGCTATTCTCGATAATGAAGGCCAGTCGTTCCGCAGGAAGATCCGGATCTATCGGCAAATAGGCCGCACCGGATTGAACAACGCTCATGCAGGCCACTATCTGCTCAGGACCTTTTTCCATTACCACCGCAATCGGTGTGTTTGGCTCAGCACCATATTCGCGCAAGTAACGAGACCAACGATTCGATTGTCGTTGGAGTTCGCCGTATGTAAGCAGGGCTTTCGTCGAGATAACTGCCGGCTGCTCAGGCCGAAGCCGGTCTTGAATTGCGATGAGATCCTGAAGCAAGTATTTTGACCTCAGATCCACATCCGCGTTCCCTAAATCGTCATCTGTTTCGATAGTGGTGTTGACTGAAAACATTGAAACCTTGTCTTTGTAGTGATCGTCAATAGTGCAATGCGATTCAATAAATCAAACGGATTATTAGGACGTTATTGTAAGATTCCGAAAAACTTTCAAAGTAGTTGTTGATTCGGCTGAATAATCCTTACAGAACCCGAACAAGTCCCATTTCATTCCTGAGAACATTCTCGACCGCTGCGAGATCCACCGTAAAATCGGAGTTCTCAGACGGCTCTTCACCCGTAAGAAAGTAATGCTCTTGCTCCAATGCTTTTGCCATTGTATATATGTGTGTATTTGGTGCTTTATCGGGATACAGTACGAAGATCTTGATCTTTCCGGAAAAGATGATATTTCCCCAGTTAGATCCGTGGGCCGAAACAACTACTTCGGCCTTGTGAAACAACTCGACCTGTTTTTTAAAAGTCATCATCTCCGGTTTTACCGACCGAAATCCGTATCCAGCCAAAAGTTGCATCAACTCATCCTCGTTACGAATGCGACGATACTTTGCACCGGCGCGCGATACATAGATGCGTTCGTTCTGTTCATGACGATCCGGAAGATTGAGTCTATTGAATACACTTTGACGGATAAACTCGTAGTATTCGGAGGGGAGGTGGCCATTAGCACGTGTTGAAACATAGGACGGGAGCAACATGCGATCCATCTTTACCCAGGATTTTTCCGGAATGTACTTGACCCTAAAATTCTGAGGAAGGACAGCGTCAAGACTATCCCTGAACGAGGGCCCCAATTCCGCTGGCATGAGCAAAGTGATTTCCTGGTTCGGATATGCCTGCTGAAGACAATAGACACGCGGCAAGCAGTCGACCAGCCAGTGCCACCAGAATCTCCAAAATGTATTTGTGATCGTGGCATACGTTCCCGGTAGACGCTTCACCCGCATCGGCTTGAACCAATTGAACGGAAGACACCACGGCAGACGGTATGTCATTTGCGAATCACCGATCGCTTTGAACTCCTTAGTACAAACCAGTCCCGTGCCTGTGTGATAAATGGCATTCGGAACTTCACATACAAAGATATCCGGACGAGAATATTGTCCGTCGCGGAAATACTTAGAAACCTTAAGAAACTTGAAATCTTTTGTACTCTCGCCGAATGATATGTCAACCTCCGCCGGCAACAGCGTTCGCCGGTTTTCAATAGAGCCGTTGGCTAAGTCAACTTCAATACAATCATCCAATCGCAGCGGAGCGAAGATCGTGTTAGTGCGTAGGAAATGTCTAAGCTGTTTGCGAGTCTTTAGATGGACACTTTGCAGATTGGGCATATCAAAAAAAGACTACTTCAGAGCAACTGTAGAAAGCTTGTTTCCTAAACCGTTTTGCGATCCGATACGAGTTTTAGTGTTCGAGCCCCGCATCACGACCATCCTCGCCTTTGAACTTTCGTATCAGCTTTAGAGGGGCTTTATATTTATCGTGCCCGTAGCGAAGCATTTCATACTTGCTGCATGGCTTATGCCAAAGGTTAGCAAAGACCAACTTTTTGACATCGTCGCTGATCCGGGACTTTCCCGGGGATCTTGGTGACAGCCCAAGTCTTCGTAAATAGTGATTTGCCTGATATATCCGCGCCTGCATTGTGTATTCCCGAGTAAGGAAAAGAAAACTCAAGGTAACTGAGAAATCGTCGCCGTTTCGTACCCAATGCGGAGATCGAGGCGGCTGATGCAGGCCGATGCCCGGTGCCATATGGATTACGAGTGCATTTTTCTGACATCCTTCTTTATAAGCAGCAGCGCTAAGATCGCCGACGTAGTAGTTCTCGATCTCCTCTTCAGTCAGTATTGATCTGTCGTTCGGATCTATAAGGTTGTAGTCCTTTTCTCCGTGTATCTGCATTAGAAATGTGCTTTCCGCGTCGATATGATACGGCGTTACTGCTTGAGGAGATGCAATAAAAAGATATGCGTCCAACCATGTGATCTTCTCGTCCAGATGATCGCCGATCAGTTCTTCGAGTTCCTTCATTCCCTTTTTTAGAACCGCATCGTATTCGGGCACATTCTGAATACTCTTAATTAGGATCCATGAGCCGGAGGTCTTTATATTCGCGATCGCATCAAGTATCGAAAGGCGTTGGCGTGGGATCGCATGCCACTTTTGATCCATGGGTTTTTCACCAACGTGAAAAGTTACGTTACCGCCGCCTTGCATCCATATCTGTTTGGCAAGTTCCGTTAACCTTGGAATTTCAAACAATGGATGATCAGCAAGATTATGTGACAATTCAAACGGAGTCCGGTTAAATTTGTCTGCAAAATCGCCTGATGAATGATTGAAGATCCTTGTCGGCAATGCCGTGGCAACTACTTGATCTGTTTGGGAAAGACCAACTGCTTCGATCGACATATCAGTTTCTCCTCTCTCTCAATTTGGTATCGCCACTTGAAGCTATTTGTTCAAGCGGCCAGTCGATTCGTTAAAAATTCTTCCGCCAGCGTCCAATCGTCCGGCGTGTCAATATTGATAGAACGTTCCTGCGTCAGTTCATAGCCGCGGACGGTTCGACCGTAGAGGTTTCCAAGGTCGTCAATGACGTTCCGCCGCGTCAAATAGATCGAGCCGTCACGATGAAATGCGGGCGGCAGGTCTTGACGGCGTGGTATCGGCTCAGTTTCGCCAGTGCTCAGCGTCATTTCACCATTTTCATTTTGCCAGTAAACCCATTTCGGGTTGTATTCATGCGGAACCGACAAGACGCTTAGAACTGAATCGGCGCCTGAAGTTTCCAAAAGCTCGATGCAGTTATCGATGTCCTCTGCTCGACGCAGCGGGTTTGTCGGCTGCAAAAGGCAGACTGCGTCATAAGTTTCGCCCCGTGATTCCAGTTCGGTAACAGCATGAACAACGACATCAAACGAAGGAGTGTCATCCTGTGCCAGTTCTGCCGGACGCATGAAGGGCACGTCCACGCCCAGCGCACGGCCAACATCTGCGATCTCGTTGTCTTCTGTACTCAAGATAGTTCGTGTCAATAGTTTTGCCTGTTGGGAACTTTCAACCGTATAAGCCAATAACGGTTTTCCGCACAGCAATTTGATATTTTTTCGAGGAACGCCTTTTGATCCGCCGCGTGCGGGGATGATGCCTAAAACTCGCATTTAGTACGTGAGCCGTTTCTCGATCTGCAAGGGCGCGTCGGCCAGCACCTGCGAGATGCGTGTGCCGGCTTTGCCGTTTCCGTATAATTTATCCTGCGCAAATCTACCGTTGCTGGTTTGTTTCCGCATTGCCGCAAGAATTTCATCCTTGCCGTAGCCGACATCGACTACGTTAGCGCCACGTTCGCGACCGGTTTGTCGCGTGCCGATGTTGACCACAGGAACGCCGAGGTAAGAACACTCGCGGATCCCAACGCTCGAATTCCCGATAAGGCATTTGCTGCTGTATAGAAGCCGCAGAAAATCGGTCGGCTCCATGTTCTTGAAAAAATGAATATTCTCAGGTTTATACTTTTCACGAAACGAACGTATTCCGTTTGAGGTGCCGTCGGAACCGGCATCAACGTTAGGCCAAAACCAAAGCGTCTGCATGTTCATCTCGTAAACTGCTTCGAGTGTTTCCCATACATGCTGCCGTGCCTTCTCGTGTTCGGTCGTCACGGGGTGCTGCATCACGACCAGGTAACCGTTGATCAGTTCATGAAGCCCGCCGACGCCGCCATAACGATCGAACGGATTGAAGTTCAACGCCGGATCGTCAGCGATCTCCGCCGCAAGGTCTATTGAGGGGCAACCGGTTACGAAGATCTTTCGGTCTTCCTCACCCATTTTCTTGACGCGTTCACCCGCATATTCGGTTGAGACAAGGTGCAGATCAGCAAGCTTTGTTACAGCGTGTCGCACTTTTTCGTCGATCGATCCGGTCACTTCTCCGCCCTGTATATGAGCAACGGGAATGTTCATGTACGACGCCGCCACGGCAGTCGCAAGGGTTTCGAAACGGTCAGCGACGGTTACCACAACGTCGGGCTTGAGATTGTCGAAAACCGTTGCAAGTTCGAGCATTCCAAGCCCGGTGGTTTTTGCCATCGAAGCCGGGTTCTCACCCTCGAGCACCATGTAAACGCGTGCATCGATCTTGAAACCATCACTTTCAATATAGTTGACTGCCGTTCCGTAACGGTCCAACAGCGCCGACGCTGCGACGACCAACTGAAGTTCAAGATCAGGATGCTCCTGGATCGCCCGAAGCGCGGTCTTTATCCGGCTATAGCTCGGCCGGGCAGTTACAACTACACAGATCTTTCTTGGCATTTACTGATTCTTAGCTTCAAGGTCTGCAAGCAGCAGAAGCTCATCGGTCCTTATATCGCGGCGAAGTGTTTTTCCTTCTATTTCGGGAATTCCGGTCGCAGGAACACCGAGTCCCGGCTTTTTCAACTTAAGGTGTTCGCGGTTAATGATCGTGCCCGCTGAAAGGTCCGAGCCTGCAACAACGCTCTTCGTAAACATTCCGCGCAGTTCTGAGGCTTGCTCGGCCATTTCATCTTTCTCGATCGGCGAAGCGACCATTTTTTCGATAGAACGACAGCCATCCACAAGCTGCTTCAACTCGGCAGTAGTTACAGATGCCTTGACATCCGGCCCGAACATTTCGCGGCTTAACGCGACGTGAAGTTCCAATACTTCCGCGCCCAGAGTTACAGCCGCCAAACCCGCAAATATCTCACCCGAATGATCGGAAAGTCCTACGGGCACGTCGTAACGTTTATTGAGAGCTTCCAGAACATTCAGGCCGATCTTTTCCGGCGGGCAAGGATATGCTGTCGTGCATTGCAGCACCGCAAGTGGGTTTCCAGTACCCTTTACAATGTTCACCGCCTCATCCAGTTCCTGCCACGAGCTCATACCTGACGAAAGGATAATTGGGTCGCCGGTCTTGACGATCTTTTCAAGCAAGATCGTATTGCCTATCTCGCCTGATGCGATCTTCCAAACCTTCATTCCTATCCCGGAAAGCAGGTCAACTGCGGCCTCGGAAAACGGGGAACTCATGAACAGAAGGCCGCGTTCGTCCGCGTGTTCCTTCAAACCAAGCCATTGCTGCCTGGTAAACTGCATTCGTTCCCAATACTGGTACCGCGTCTCATCCTGCTTGCTGAACTTTACACGCCAAGGTTCATCCGGCGTGCTTTCTTCTGCTGCAATATGGGTTTGAAACTTTACCGCGTCGGCACCCGCATTTGCGATCGCATCAATGAACGCATGAGCCATGCCCAAACTGCCGTCGTGCGACTGTGCAACCTCGCCGACGATCAGACATCGACCCTCGGAATACGGAATCCCGATCGTGTCCATGCACTCACTGCGAAATGTTCGTTCTACTCTTTCCAAAATATATTGATCCGATAGGGCCGACACCTTGGCCCTTCAAACTTCGTTGAAAGTTCTCATCAAAATGCAAAGGTGTCTTTTGAAATTAGAGATGGCGAAAGGAGCCGACAAATTTGACTCCTTAATGTCTTAGATGTCGAGAACCTTACCGCTGTCCACACTGCCGTTACCGTTGCCGTTGCCATTTCCATTTCCGTTCCCGATCGCATGTACTTGATGCGTATCGCTCATGTAGTAGCCGTTACGTCCATAGCCGTAGCTTTTCAACGGAACATCATTCAGCACGATCCCGACGATATTTGCATTTACGTTTTGAAGTTTCTTCTTAGCAAGTGACAACAGCTCAGCTGAGCTGAAATTCACACGCCCGACAAGCAGAACTGAATCAACATTGTTTGCGAGCATGATGCTGTCCGCAAAATAGAGGGCCGGCGGCGAATCAATAACAATGTATTTGTAAAAAGTGCCAAGTCGTTTGAGCACATTTCTCATCTTCCCCAAACTTAACAACGTCGAAGGATCAGGTACCGCCGGTCCCGCAGTCATCAGATCAAGATTTGGAGATATGTTTTCGATGATGGCGTCGTCAATGCTGTCCAGCCGCACATTGTTCACTGTCAATAAACTACTTAGGCCTATTTCATTATTGACGCCATTGATTATGTGCATTTTGGGACAGCGAAGATCCCCATCTATCAACAGTACCTTTCCGCCCAACTGTGCGAGGCACTTGGCAAGGTTCATCGATGTAAGTGTTTTGCCCTCGCTTGGCTGCCCGGAAGTCACAAGTACGGTTTGCGGAGCAGCATCTCCTCCGGAAAGCATTAAAGATGCCCGCACCTGGTTAAAAGCTTCGGTCACTATCGGCCGATCGAAATCGACCGGGACAAGTGCCGTTCCCCCGTTTTGCCGTCCGTTAAGACGATGCTTGGGTGAAACCAGCCGCTTCATCCTTCCATGATGAATTCCGGGGATCATCCCGACTACCGGTAGGCCAACCTGTGCCTCGACATCGTCATAAACCCTGATCTTGTCATCGAGCCAATTCAACGCAAAGGCCAGTCCTACACCCATAAACAAAGATATAATAAATGCAAACAGAACATTATATGCTTTGTTTTGAGTGGCTGGCGATTTCGGCACCAATGCCCGCTCGGCAACCAATACATTGTTGGGTGTACCGCTTAGGACAACCGCTGTCTCTTTTCCTTTTTGAAGGAGGTCGTTCAATAGCGCCCGATTCGTGTCAATCTCCTGCTGAATGATGCGGTAATTTATTGCTGCCTCGTTTTGCGCAAGTACCGCGTTCTTTTGCATTTCAAAATTGCCTCGCAGTTCGCGCTCCCGAGCCAATGCCTCTCGATACGTTTGTTCGAGTCGCGACGCCTGCGTATCCGTTGCTCTTTTTCGATTTGTTTGCAGTTCGTTCTCGATCTGAGAGATCTGCCGTTGAACGCGTTGGACCTCAGGCCATTCATCTGTAAATTCCGTTTTTAGCTGAGTCAACTGCTGCCTAAGGCCGGTCAGTTGTGATTCCAGTCCGCTTGTCCGTGCATCGGAGCTTTCAGCGACCGTTGCAGACATAGGGTTTTGCTTGGATGCTCTATATGCGGCTTCGGCGGCAATGCGTTCATTCTCAGCAGCGCCCAACTTTCCGTTTAGATCTCCTAGCCGCTGAACCACCGTATTCTGAGCCGAATCCAATGAGATTATCTGATTTCCCCGCGAGTAATTTATTAGCCTTTCTTCACTTGAACGGATCTCTGATTGTAGTTCTGCAACACGCTTTTCTATGAATTCGCTTGCCGAGGCGTTTGTCTCGACCTTTCGCTCAAGATTCTGAAGC
>PNRO01003707.1_pt1 | contig 11870 bp, 2 predicted proteins | sample 7248581 | NCBI WGS metagenome assembly PNRO01 (sample SAMN08278401, study PRJNA427962) | Gut metagenome, whole genome shotgun sequencing project. | isolation source: gut content | host: Eisenia fetida | place: India:Sub Himalayan Terai region of Darjeeling | collected 2013-11-18 | reverse complement strand
AAACCCAAAACTCAGGTTATTAGTATGTGATGGCTGCTGCGACCCTCAAGCCTTGGATGTAGAGATTCCCATTGGGAGCTATGCCAAGCGGCGCAGCAAGTACGCCGACAAGTGCTGACGTCGCTTGAAGAATAGCCACTTTTTCATAGGCGGTCGAAAAAAATCGGAACATATTTTGATCGAAGTAGACCTGGAATCCATAACCGGCACTGAGATCAAAGCGAGCTTTTTGTCGATGAAAGCATTTACTCCATTTAAATCCTAGTTCTAGATCAGTATGCAATCGGATCGCTGAGATTCCTCGTTGGAGAACATTGGAATTCCAATCGACAGGAAGGGCTGCAGTAGGAACCTCTGCAAAAGAAATTCCTTGATATTTGTATTCGGTATAGAGAACGTCACCCGATCCATTGCCGTAAAATTGGAATCCTCTGCCTATTTTCCAAGTCGTGTCAAGGCCGATTCTCGTCCCTACACCCCACGATTTTGTTTGGAGACTTGTTCCCGCAAAACCGATCTCCTGCCCCCCATTGGTCAAGTTAGCGATGAAGTCTGACTGAAGATCTTGATCGATCCAAGCAGCTCTCATACCGAGAAAGATCCGCCCTTTGAATACTTTGCCGTCATAGCTCATCCTTCCCAAACTCAAATCCGCCAAATTCATTTTTAACTTCCATGTCTGATCAAAAGAGAATGGGTAGGCACTATTCGCTCCAGCGCTTGTGGTGCTGATCCCATTGAGAAACACAAGCAGTGTAGCTGCATCGAGTTGTTGTGGATAATAGTGATTACCTGTACCTGAGATTCTGTTTGTCACATAAAAACGGGTATAATCAGCTGTGAGATCGAGATATTCGTGATCGAACTTGAAACTCGTACTGACTTGAAAAGCTGGTTGATAATCAAAGCTCATATTGATGAACGTATCTGCATTCAGCCCCGTAAAATTATTGGAGATAGGAATGACGCTCTCCTCAACGCTACAGGGTTCCAGGTTCTCCTCGATTGCCTGCCAATAAAGAAAATCGCCACGAGTCTCGCAAGAGAACCACGAAGCCATTTCGCAAGGAGGGCGCTCATTAGGTACGGGTGTGTGTTTCACAACGATCGTGGTTTCTTGCTGTCCTTTGTCGATGTCTATTTCTTCCAGCTCATCACTAGCACCTATTTCTACTAGATCGATGCTTTCTTCTATCGCTCCATCGAGATAAGTACAGAATGGATAAGTTGCTGCCAATACCTCACTCCCATTGGTCTCCTTCATCAATACATCTTCCGCGTCTTTGGCACCTGCTTCTACTAGATCGACGCTTTCTTCTGTCCCTTCATCGAGATCAGTACAGGATGGGCAAGTTGCTGCCAATACCTCACGCTCGTTGACCTCCTCCACAAATACATTTTCCACTTCTTTAGAAAAATTGGGCTCAGCACGCACAACGATCCGAGAACCTGGTTTGTAACCAAAGTTCATATCCAAGAAATGATCTGAGCCTAAACCTGCGAAGTATTTGGGAAGGAGGCTGTTCGTTTTGCTATCAGGAACTAAGCTCTCTTCAACCGACTGCCAATAGAGAAAATCAACCCAAGCAGCCCAAGAAAGCCATGATGCTTCTTTGTGAGAAACATCCTGAGTTGACCTTTGAGAAGACCGAGCATTCGAAACTTTTTGATCAGCTGAAATTTTGCCTGTCGAGGAGAAAAAATCTGAAAATTTTCCAGAACCCTCAGCGTCTTGCGCAAAGTTAGCCCCAACAAAGATCAAGGGCAATGCGATGATCGGCGTCCCTTTGGTTACCCTTTTAAAGAATGCAATCAACATGGTCTTATCTCCAAATAAACTTGATTACTCACCTTACGTGTACGTAAGGCGAGTTAATTACCACCGCAAGTCGACCCGTAAGTCTGCTTCCTGGCCAAAAAAACGATTTCCTATTTCTGCCTTGTACCGAAGTCCAAAACCGAAGTGACGATAGGAGGTTTGGATATCTAAGGAAGGCGAAAAAAGCTGTAATGTCCTATCCCATCCAACCACATCAAAAGGGACTGTCTCTCCCTGAAACGTCGATTGAATCAGCGATCGATCGATCGGTTGATCGACGATCCAAGAACCAGAAAGGGAAAAAGTAGTGCATCCTTTTCTCTCTTTGAACAACACCTTCTTTTGTCCGCTAATTCCCAATTCTCCACGAATGGTTTGACTTTTCATCCCATCGACAGAAAGGTTGAATCCCCCAGCTCCTGTCTCCTGAAAGGAGCTCGTTTTCAGATAGGCATAGGTCATATCTAGGCGAGGAGACAATAAACCCCATCCAAAAGCATACTCAAGTGAGCCTGTGAGATGCCCAACAAATTCTGTCCCATGATTCCGGCTTTTTGCAGTTTGATCGGTCGTCAGAAATTGGATATGTCTCGATGTATGATAATAATCATAACCACCCATGAAGGTCGCACCAACATGAGCTCGATCGGTTATACAATCGGCGTATAGGGCACCGTAACCGCCGTGGACTGTCCCAACACTGCCTGGTTGAGTCCAGCGTAGTCTAGCCGTGTCATAGATGCCTGCAATCCCGAGAATCCAATGGTCTGTGATCTGCTCCTCTCCACCGAGGATCAGCCCTTTTGCTTGGGCATCCACACTAAATTGATCATCCCTTCCTCCTTGATGATACCAATTCCCAAATGGCTCTAGCCAGAGGTGGCGTGGCTGGACTTCAGCGCACGATTTGTAGGGCCAGCGATGCAGCATTAGGACAATTTGTCCAACCATCTCAGTTTGCAAGTCTTCATAAGCACTAAAAAGCGATGGCTGAAAAAGATTGAGCGCACTCGTGATCACGTTTGCAGGTTGCTGACTGAGAGAATTGACAGCATTGTTGAGATCCGTGTTATTGGACAACGTTCCATCTGCTGCAAGTGTGGTCAAATTATTCGCCACACTTTGTACATTGGGATTGAGTATTGGCACATTGACAAATGGACTGATCGAATGGAAGATCAAAGAGAGGCTTGTCGGTAAATACTCTACATATACCTGGAAACCTTGAGCATTGGAAAGAACGTTTGTAAATGTCCCTGAACCAATCGAATTCGCTAGCAAAAAGGGGTAGCTATTATTTAATGGATAAAAATCGGTATCGAAAAGAAACGAAACTGTTCCTGTAACAGTAGGAACGTTGCCGTTCACAATAATTTGATCAGAGCCCGATGCGTTGACTTCGATTTGCAATACACTGGTTGAGTTTAATGTGAGATTGCCATTGATGGTCGTGATTCCAATCGAATTACCAGGGCTAATCGTCCCCTGATTATTCACAGGACCAGTGATCGAGTTTCCGGACAGAACGGCTCCAGCACCGATGACAACTGAGCCCCCAATCGTGCCGTTCAAGTTGAATTCACCTGCAGAAACTGTGACTGTTCCTGTAAACGCACTATTATTTCCAGTAAGCCCGAGGGTTCCAACACCCATTTTACTGAGTGCGGAGCTACCGCTAATGCTCCCATTGAATTGTAGGTTATTGCCATTTGTATCAATGGTTCCTCCCCCACTCTGTACAACAATCGATCGAGTGGTTTCAATATGTCCAATCGCTTGATAAGTGCCCCCATCAAGCGTCAGCGAACCCGAAGGATCTCCAAGAGAGGCATTGTAACCTGCTTGTAAAATCCCCTGAGCAATCGTCGTTCCTCCAGAGTAGGTACTGGTGTTGCTTGTCCAAGCTTGTGTACCAGCTCCGGTTTTCACGACAGAACCTGTTCCTTTCATGGTGCCTGAAAAGCTCGCATCATCGCCTGTACCAAAGGTCAATCCAATTGCACCAAGATTGAATGTACCATCTCCGCTCAAATCGCCAATTTGCATCGTTGTCGCGCTCATTTGCGAAATATCGAACGTCGCTCCTGAAGAGATTGCCACTGTGCTATGAGCAGCAATGGATCCACTGCCACTCAATGCCAATGTGCCAGCTTCGACACTTGTACCACCTGTGTATGAATTTGTTTGTGTCAACGTCAATGCACCTGTGCCAACTTTTGTAAAAGTCCCACTGCCTGTGATCGATCCATTGAAGGTCGAGTTACTTGCGTCTCCAGCTACAAACGAGTTACTACCTGTATAGACAGTACCACTTCCTGCGATGTTTCCTATTTGTGCAAGACTAATCGTAATCGCGCTCACATCCAAAGTAGCCCCGCTATTAACGGTCACAACACCAGATGAGGGTAGGCTTCCACTGCCAGTTAAAGCCAAAGTTCCTGCAGCAATCGTCGTTCCACCTGTATATTGTTGTGCTTGTGTGATGGTTAACAAAGAGCTACTTGCCTGTATCACCGAGCCCGTTCCACTGATCACATTAGAAAATGTTCCAGACGACGTATTGAAGGTCAAAATCCCATTGTTGGTCACCGGCCCTGAAGAGATCGCAGTTAAAAAATTGATCTGCAAAGTACCACCTGCAATGAGCGTTGACCCCGTGTAAGAGTTCGTTGTATTCAGAGTCAATGTACCAGGCCCACTTTGCTTGAGTGAACCTGCACCCGAAATACTTCCACTCAATGTACCCGCACTAGCCATAGCAAACTCAAGTGTCGCACCACTTGCTATGGAGGCATTTCCTGGCAATGCACCGATCTGATTGATCTGAAGAGTCCCACTGTTGACCGTTGCAGTACCAGTAAAACTATTGGCCGCATTCGAAAGAGCTACCGTGCCAGTATTCCCAGCATTATTGACCGTCAGCGTACCACCGCTAATGACTCCACTCAATGTGAGCGTATGAGAAGAAGAGGCGCTAATCGATCCATTGGTCGTGATATCGATAGGAGGTGTTAGAGTAAACGTTCCCGTTGATACAAGAGATCCCATCGATGTGATCACAATCGAAGAGGCTGTATCGAGCTGACCAAATGCGCTAATATTGACAGTTCCTGCATTCAGTGTTGCTGTACCTGTAAAACTATTTGCTGTATTCGAAATGACAACTGTTCCTGTCTGCCCCGTACCATTGACAAGTAAATTTTGACCATTGCCCGAGAGAATTCCGCTAAGAGTTAGTTGATCCCCAGATGATGCATCGATCGACCCCCCTGTCGTCAATGCAATGGGTTGAGAGATAGTGAGCGCAGAACTATTGGAGAGAAGCACGCCGTTTGTTCCAAGGACGATACCAGAAACAGAATTCATTTGATTGGGGGCATCGACCCGCAAAGTTCCTGCAACAACTGAAATGGGTCCTGTAAAACTGTTCAACGTGCTGGTCGTGTTATCAAGAGCAATCGTGCCTGCATTACCGGTAGAGCCAAATGATTGATTGATAGCAAAACCAGAGCCCGTAATAGGACCTGTGACCTTCAGTAGACTTCCCACAGTTCCTTCGAGAGAAGATCCCGTAGCAACGTTCAATGTCCTCGAAGAACCCATCACAAAATTCGCACTATTGGCAACAAATGTTCCATTTGCACTCAGTGTAAGGCCACTTCCTGTACTTCCCAATTGAGCATCGCTCGTAGCCGTCAATGTTCCGTATCCAACGGTGACTCCTCCCGTGAAGGCATTTGACGTCGATTCCGCAAGAATCAATGCGCCCTGGGTTCCCGAAGTTGGATTTAAAGTGAATGAAGTCCCTGACATCACACCGTCGATCACTAGCTGCTGCCCAGTCGCAACTTCGATATTTCCTCCGTTGACCTGAATTGCCTGCAAAGGCTGTATCGTAGTCGTCGCTGTGGTGAACCAGCTAGCTCCTCCCTGAATGGTCAGGAGAGCTCCGCTGAGCGGGCCGATCCCTCCAGCAGAGCTCGTGCTGAGCACGCCTGCTTGCAACACGGTTTGACTGCAAGCGTTCACACCACCTATGACAACAGTACCATCATTGCTCCCCATGCCTAGAGTCAGCGTATCGCCAGTGATCGACCCACTGAGCGTGAGTGTTTGACCTGTTGCCGCTTCAATCAGAGAACCTGCTGAGACAGCAATGGAGCCGTTGATGGTGGTTGTAGCCGTCGTAAAAAGCACACCTGCTGCTCCGATCGTAATCCCACCGCTACCCAGTTGGTTGCTGTTGCTAATACGAAGAACTCCTCCAGCAATGACCGTTCCTCCGTTATACGTATTCGCTGATGAACCAGTCAGAGCAAGTGTCCCTGCATTGCCCGATCCATTCACGTTCAAGGTCCCTGATCCCCCAATGATACCACTACAAGTCAAGGTGGTGGTAGCTCCTACAACTTCGATGTCGGAGCCTGCGCCACCAAGGGTGATCCCTTGCGTTAGAGCCACCGATCCTGTCGACTGAAGAACAGAAGATGCATTGATCGTGATGGCCGAACCCGTTGGGATTTGGCCGTTAGAGCTGATGCTCAGCGTCCCAACATTGATGGTTGTGGATCCCGTGTAACTATTCGATGTGCCAAAAACAATTGTACCAGTATTCGTGCCGGGAGTATTTTTATTGAGCAGTACATTCCCCCCAGAGATAGGACTGCTCATGGTCAGAATCGCACCTGTTGCAGCATCGATCGAGCCACCAGAAGTCAGCGCAATCGGCGGAGTCAAGGTAAAGGAGGCATTGCCTTGAAGAGTTCCAGCTCCTAAAATGGCAATCGAAGTCGCTGAAGAGAGTTGACTATTTGCATTGACACTCAAAGTTCCTGCCGTAATCGTCGCCGTACCAGTGAGCGCATTACCTCCTGTTGTTGTGAGTGCAATTGTTCCCGTATTTGCGCCCGATCCATTCACGTTCAATATACCTGTCAGAGTTCCAGCTATCGATAGCGTTTGTCCCGCCTGAGCCTCGATGGAGCTACCAGAAGTAAGAGTGAAGGGATGCGTAGAGGGAACTGTGAAAGTGGCGGTTGAAAGAAATGTTCCGCCTGAGTCGATGGCAAAGCTGCTGCTTGCATTGCCCAACTGATTCGCTGCGCTTACGCTAAGAGTCCCTCTTTTTACTTCTGCACTGGCGAACGTATTGCCGCTACCAAAAAGAGCAACTGTTCCAGTATTACCTATTGTATTATTGATCAAGAGCGGTCCAGAAACAGCTCCAGAGATGGTCAGAGTACTTCCTGCAGAAACATCGATAGAACCTCCAGAAACAATCGAAACAGAACGAGAAGGGCTCGTGTATGTGCCCGTAGAAAGCCAAGTCGCATTACTACTGATAGTCAAAGGTCCCGTGGCAACCCCTAATTGTGCATCGGCACTTGTGCTCAACGTACCAGCGCTAATGATCGTCGCAGCTTGTGAATTGGAGCCCGATAGGGTCAATGTGTTAAAGCCGATCTTCGTCAGCGTGTAATTATTTCCTGTGATGTTGCCGCTGATCGTCGTAGCATAGGTATTGGTATCAATCGTCCCATTGCCAGCTAACCCAATCCCCTGTGTCAGAGTCAGTCCATTTGCACCCGCTTGTAGTGTTGCACTTGTACCTAAACTGCTATTGCCAAGAGTGATCGTCGTGCTTGTTCCAAACGCACTCGCTGTCGTAAATTGCAAAACACCTGCCGTCACTGTCGTTCCTGTCTGCGCATTGGCTGCATTGCTCAAGACCACCGTTCCTAAGTTTGTGCCACTGCCATTGATGTTCAAAATGCCGGTTGCAGCGCCTAGATTGATCGGGCAAGCAATGGTGACCACACTCCCCGTTGCAGCCTCGACAGATGATCCTGTGTTGATGCTGATTGCACGAGTAGAACCAAGAGTCAGTGTACTGCTTCCTAAAAAAGTGGCATTCTGAGATAGCGCAATTGTATTGGTCGCTGTACCAAGATTTTCATTTGCAGCAACACTCAATGTTCCATAATTGACCTGTACGGTTGCGGTAAATGTATTGGCGCTATTGGAAAGAGCCACGACCCCGGTGTGCGTCGAATTATTGTTTACGTTGAGTGTATTTCCAGATCCTGTACTACTGATCACACCACCAATTGTGAATGTGCCAGATGCTGCTGAATCGACAGAAGACCCGTTGACAAGTGCAATACCTCGACTCGAGGCCAAAGCAAAATTATTGCCAAATAGTGTACCTGTTCCACCGATGGCAATACTTGCCACAGCTCCAATTTGTCCATCTTGGCTAAGCTGTAGTGTACCTCGAGTAATCGTTGCAGTTCCAGAAAGAGTGTTCGACCCATTGCTCAAAACCAACGTTCCCGTATCTGAACTACTCGCTCCATTGACATTCAACGTGCCATTCACAATGCCGGACAAGGTCAGCGTCTTTGAAGAAGCAACATCGACAAAACTTCCGCTATTGAGGGTAAAGGCATTACTCAGTGCATTTGTTCCCGTAAAATTACCACCTGCATAAAAGGAGGCACCACTACTGACTGTGACAGATCCCGCACCCAACTGGTTGGCCACGATGGGTGTTAGTACTTGCAATTGCCCATGATAAATGGTGGTATTGCCCGTTAAAGAGGAGGCATTATTGCCACCTAATACAAGCGTTCCCGTATTACCATTCTGATTGAGATTGAGCGTGCCGCTCACCCGTCCACTCAGATTCAATGTATTGGATCCTGTCACTTCAAGCGAACTTCCACTTGCAAGCGTGATCGACTTAGCACTTGTATAAGAACCATTCGAAACCCAAATGCCGCTATTTTGCACCGATAGCGAGGGTCCAATTTGGTTATCAGCACTCGTGATCAATGTCCCGTTATTGACCGTGGTCTGCGAAGAGCAGCTATTGCTGCTACCTGTTCCCATGATCAATGTTCCAGCATTTGTATAATTGACATAGAATTGAGCACCATTGATCGGCCCTTGGACAGTAAGTGTCGTACCGGTTGTGACATCGATAGAACCATTACTGCCCATTGTAATTGTGCGCGAGCCACCTAAACTCATCGTACTCGTCGTCAGCAAGGTGCCTTGTTTGATCTGCAAGCCATTACTCAAGCTAGCGCCCGAACTCCCTAACTGCGCATCTGCACTCACACTCAACGTTCCCTTCCAAAGGATCACACTTCCAACGAAATTGTTGCTGTTATTACTAATAACAAGTGTTCCTCCGTGAAAACTATTGATATTCACATCGCCACCGCTGATCACGCCTCCCCAAGAAGTCTGTCCGGAAAGCGAAGGCATTTCTAGCGAACCGCCGCTATTGAAAATCAGGGGACGTGACGGGCTAGAAGTGCCGTATAAATACACATAACCCGTAGATCCTATGGTCAAAGGAGAAGTGCTCGCGCCCATTTGACTATCGTTGGTCACGTACAAATAACCATTTGCAATTGTAAGACCACCAGTACTGTTACTCGATGCACTAAACTGAAGACTTCCCGTGCCGATTTTGGTCAAAGCACCAGCTCCAGTCATCGAAGTCAGATTGAGTGCATGACTCTGTGAATCGATTGTGCCCGACCCCGTAAGAACAAGCCCATTGGACCCCGAGAGCCAATCCCCCGTTGCTTGCAAAGTCGGAGATCCACTTCCAAATGTAATATTCCCACTTCCCACAGCCTGAAGATTTGGAATTTGCAAAGTGCCCGTTGTGATCGTCGTACCACCTGAATAGCTATTTGAACTATTGGTCAAAGCCACTGTTCCCGCTACACCACTGGTCAAACTACCATTAATATTTAAGGAGCCTGAGGAGACAGCTCCTGCTACAGTAAAGGTTGTCCCCGTCACTGCTTCCATGTAGCTATTCGTGCCGAGTGAATACGATTTATTCGTTGTAAACGATGTCGTCCCCCGGATTAGCGCGGTAGATCCAATAGAAACCCCGCCAGACCCTAGTTGGTTATCATTGCTGAAAGCAATTCCTCCAGCGCTAATCGTCGTTGTCCCTGGATAATCGTTAGGCTGTGTAAACGTAAGAACGCCAGCTCCCGTTTTGACAAAATTACCAGCTGCTGTTGGAAGGGCAAGAGATCCTGTCCCTGTCGTTGTTCCAGTCAATATGACATTTCCTAGAAAGTTCACCACCCCTGCAGTTCCCGTCTGATTGATGTAGAGATCGCATCCCCGCTTATTCCCTGCAGATCCTGACGATGTCCCACTTCCTCCTGCCCCAGCTACAACCGTGCTACCACTAAAAGAACATCCACTGGCGACGTTGAGCGTACCTCCACTATGAACAAAGATCGCACCCCCTAACCCTGCGCCACCTCCACCTCCACCAGTAGTATTCCCCGTTCCTCCAGATCCCCCCTCGGTCCCAGCCGTTCCGGCAACAAGCCAACTGGCGCCACTACCAGCTCCAAATCCCGCTGTACTTCCTATACCACCTCCGCCACTACCACCAAACGCCCCGCCATTACCCCCAACTCCATACCCCATAGGTCCAGAAAAACTGCTGCTGTACACATAATTACTTCCGCTACCGCCCCCGCCGCCGAAGTTTCCACCAGCTCCCCCAAAAGCTGAAGTCTCTCCACCAGCTTGCGTATCGCTCATCCCACCACCACCACCGCCACCAAACTTTCCAGCAGTTCCGCCAGTTCCCCCAATAGAATTACTCCCAACAAACCCAGCTGAATTAGAAAAAACACCGGTCCCACCACCGCCGCCACCACCAAATGATCCCGCTCCACCAGTCCCTGCAGTAGGTGGCGTTACCGAGTCGTAGTTATATCCTCCTGCACCACCACCTCCACCACCATTAGAACCTCCGCTGCCACTTGTGTTCTGACCAGCACCTCCGCCAGATCCTGCAAAATTATTCCCCCCATTTCCTCCAGCAACTTGGTTAGAGCTACTTCCAGTTCCACCAACAGAACCAGCCGCTCCTATGCCTCCCCCTCCTCCAGCACCACCGATCCCTTGTTGACTGCTGTTGGAAGGGCCAGAAGCTCCCCCGTTGGAGCTATTTAGCGTGGGAATCCAAAGCCCTCCGCCACCGCCACCACCAGAGTAGTAGCTAGATCCTCCGCTGCTACGAAATCCAGCACCACCTCCTCCTCCATAAGAACCATTCACATTCCCATGATTCGTATAATAGGTCGCATTGTTCGTGGCGCTCCCTCCTGTGGCCCCGGCTCCATAGCCACCACCACCGCCTCCGCCTCCGGCACCTCGACCGCTAGGTGAACCAGATCCAAATACGTTCCCATTTCCACCCGCTCCTCCAGCTGCAGAAGAATTCACAAAATTGATGCTGCTAATCGTGACGTTGGCACCTGTATCGACAAAGATAGCGCCGCCGGCACCACCGCCACCACCACCACCAAACGTCGTACTAAAACCTCCCAACCCACCCGTATTGTTACACTGTTTCAACGTGAAATTGACGATGTTAGCATTCATCGTTCCATTCGATGCCAAAGGAGATATGAAAAAAGCCTGGTAGAGATTCGAACCAGAAATGGTCGAGCCATTGCCATTGATCGTGATCGTTCCGCCAGAGCTCGTCCCTGGAGAAATCACCGGCAAGTCCGCTGTCAAGGCAATCGAGTATGCACTATTGAAGTTGATTGTTGGTGAGGTATCGTTGTTTTGGATAATTTGTGAAAGGATATATCGCAGAGATCCCGTATTCGTGATCGAATCGCTATTTGTGGTGACTGTATACGTCCCTGCACCGAGATAGAACGGGAAGGAAAAAAGCATTAGCCGTATGAAATGAACGGCTCTTTTACTAGCAAAAAAAGCTTGGTAATCAGACTGCATAGTAAAATTTTTTTTACTTCCTATTTCGTCAGAATACTGCAATCCCCAAATTCGTCAAGTACTACTTATCCCTCATTAGGACACGCCGACCCAAACCAAGCTCTCATCAACTCTTGTATGGAGCCGTTAACAAATGAAGCTTTTATCGGCTCTTGTATGGAGTGCGTGTAACAAATGAAACTTTCATCGACTCTTATGTGGAGTGCGTGTGACTTGTCACCGCTTTTCTCCGCAGGGACTTGTCACTGCG
>PNRO01000143.1_pt1 | contig 12098 bp, 16 predicted proteins | sample 7248581 | NCBI WGS metagenome assembly PNRO01 (sample SAMN08278401, study PRJNA427962) | Gut metagenome, whole genome shotgun sequencing project. | isolation source: gut content | host: Eisenia fetida | place: India:Sub Himalayan Terai region of Darjeeling | collected 2013-11-18 | reverse complement strand
GACGCTCTTCCGATCTGATGGTTATGAGGAAACAAGCTACAGGCTTGTAATCGTAGAACCTACGAGTGGTAGTTGATGAAGTGAGGCGGTGGAGAAATCTGCCGCCTTTATTGTGAGGTGAGTTCAGATGACTTTGACTGTGGAAGAGATGAAGAATTATCTGCGAATCGATTTCGAGGATGATGATTCTCTTTTGGAAAACTTCATAACAGCCGGGAAGAAGCAGTGCATGGATATCCTGCGGACGGATGATGAAGCTGATCTGGATGCCTGTGCCAATGGAAAGATCGCTGTGATGTTTACGGTGGCTTATCTGTATGAGCACAGGGAAGAAGCCGATCACCACGCAATGGATCTGACACTTCGGGCTCTGTTATTTGGAAGCCGGAAGGAGGGATTCTGATGGATGTGGCAGCACTCAGGTCAAAGGTGACCTTCCAGAAGAATGAGACCGTGACGGATAAGTACGGCAATCATAAGAACGACTGGACGGATTATTATACCTGCTGTGCCACGATCGGCGGCGAAGGGCTGGCAAGTTCCAAGGAAGAACAGATTGCCGGTACAACGGTTGAGGATTTTTCCATGACGGTTACGGTCCGGTATTGCAGCAAGGCTGCGGCGGTTACTTCCACGGGGTTCAGGGTGATGTTCCTGGGTGAGATTTATAACATCGAGAACATTGACCATATGAATTTCAGGAAGAAGTCGCTGAAGTTCACCTGCAGGAAGGAGCGGCGATGAGTCAGACGATAAAGATCGACCAGCTGGCAGATACCGTGATGAAGGGCATGGAGGAATACGCGAAGCTTGCTGCGGAAGACCTGAAGAAGGATGTCCAGAAGGCGGGCAATACCGTGAAGAAGCAGATCGAGAGCACGGCTCCGAAGAAGACGGGTAAGTATTCCAAGAGCTGGGCGATCAAGAAGACCAGGGAAACATCCGATTCCATACAGATCGTGGTGCATTCCAAACGATACCAGCTGACACATCTTTTGGAGTTTGGCCATGCGAAGCGCGGCGGTGGAAGGACAAGGGCGTTTCCTCATATCGCACCGGCGGAGCAGGCGGGTATCGAGCAGCTAACAAGGGATATCGAGAGGGATTTACAGAAGGGCGGTTAGTGATATGGAGATCATTCTTTTGTTATTCGTTATTGCTGTCGGGATTTCCGTGTTCGGGGTGTTGATCTATTACGGTACACGGCGGGGCGAGAAATGCCGCGGATATCCCTATAACTGTCCGGTCTGCCGTCATGCTGCCGAATGTATCATAGAGATCGGGAGGAAGAAGGATGACGCATGAAGAAGTGATGCAGATGATGGAGGAAATGAAGATCCCTTTTGCGTATGACCATTTCGCGGAAGGTGAATCACCTGATCCGCCTTTCATCTGCTTTTTGTTTCCAGGTTCGGAGAACTTCGCCGCAGATGATGTGGTTTACATGGAGTTTTCCAACCTGAGCATTGAACTTTATACCGATGAGAAGGATCCGGAACTGGAAGACCGCGTGGAAGCGGTGCTGAACGCGCATGAGATTTTCTGGAACAAATCGGAGGTATGGATCGAATCAGAAAAACTATACGAAGTGCTGTACCAGATGACGGTATAGCGGAAAGAGAGGTTGATTATGTCGAATACAAACAACAAGGTGAAGTTCGGCCTTAAGAACTGCCATTATGCGAAGGCTACCCTTGATCCGGATACCAATGCCGTGACATTTGGTACGCCTGTAGCGATTCCCGGAGCGGTGAACCTGTCGCTTGATCCGGAGGGTGATACAGAGCCGTTTTACGCGGACGATATGGTGTATTACACCACGGTTGCGAACAACGGTTATTCCGGTGATCTTGAAATCGCGCTGATCCCTGAAAGCTTCAGGAAGGATATCCTGAAAGAAACTGAGGATGCGAACGGCGTTATGGTGGAGGATTCCACGGTGGAGCCTGAGCATTTTGCGCTGCTCTTTGAGTTTTCCGGGGATAAGAAAAAGATCAGGCACTGCATGTATTACTGTACTGCGGCAAGACCTACGATTGAGGGCAAGACCAATGAGGATTCCAAGGAAGTCCAGACGGAGAAGCTGGAGATCACGGCGACGCCGCTTCCGAACGGGCTTGTGAAGGTGAAGACCGGCGCGAATACTTCCGACGCGGTTTACAACGGCTGGTATTCGGGTGTTTATCAGACGGAGAGCGCTCAGGTATCGGCGGTTCTTACCGGTATCACGATCGGAAGCCTTCAGCTTACGCCTGCTTTTGATGCCGGTACCACTTCTTATACGGCTGAGACCGTGAATGATGAGGATGCGGTATCTGCGACGGCGGCAAGCGGAACAGCGGTCACGATCCTTGTGAACGGGGCGGCTCATACAAGCGGCAGTGACGCGACCTGGGAAAGCGGAACCAATACCGTCACGGTGATCGCGAGCAAGACCGGATGCACCAGCACGGCATATACCGTAACGGTGACGAAGAACGGACAGGGTTGATAAGTGTTTAGGGCAGGGTTTCGGCTCTGCCCATTCTTATGATTGGAGGAAAGTGAAATGGCACTTACAAAGACAGTGAATATTGATGGTAAGGATGTAACTTTCAGGGCATCGGCAGCCATTCCAAGAATATACAGAAACAAGTTCCACAGGGATATCTATAAGGATCTTCATGATTTGCAGAAGAGCGTTGATGAAAATGATCCTGAAAACTCTGCGCTGGATTCTTTTTCATTGGAGCTGTTCGAGGATATCAGCTACATTATGGCGAAGCATGCAGATCCGCAGGGTGTTCCGGATACGCCGGATGAGTGGCTCGACCAGTTCGGAACATTCTCCATTTATCAGGTACTTCCGGAGATTATCGAGCTGTGGGGATTGAATGAGCAGACACAGGTTGAGAGTAAAAAAAACTTCGACCGACTGACCGGGAAATGACAACGCCGCTCCTGTTGCTTAGGGCGGTGCAGCTTGGTGTGCATATCAGCGAATTGGAGCTACTAACCATCGGAACGTTACTTGATATGTATTCCGAGCTTCAGGGAGACGATATGCCGCCTGTATATACCGCATCTCAGGATGACATGGATCGGTTCTAATCTGCATGGTCATAATTATTTTTTGAATTGTTTTAGTTGACAAATAACTTCAAAAATCATATAATGATACTGCAACAGATACAGTAACAGAAATGAATGAGGGTTTTATGGATACTAAATTTGCTGTAGCGATTCACTGTATGATTTTTATAAGTGAATCGGAAGAACCGATGACATCAGACACACTTGCGGAAACACTGAACACAAACCCAAGCTATGTCAGAAGAATATTGACAGCACTTGTTAAAGCTGAACTTATCAGCAGCGCCACCAAAACAAGAGGTTGTACTCTTCTAAAAGAACCGGAAGACATCCGACTTACAGATATTTATGATGCTGTGGAGCCTGGAGTCAGCAAACTGAATATGGATCTGTCCCGGAACCCGGACAGAGGAATCAGGCTGGGGAATTGCGAACGGCCTGTCATTGAGGGGTTATTCAATGAAATGGAGGGAGCAGTGAATCAAATCCTTTCTGAAAGAACGCTCCGAAATTTGATTGATGATGTCAGGCGGCATATGAATGAAACGAATCCATAAGAAGAGGAGAGAAGATTGTCAATGAAAGCAATATTTATTAACGGAAGCCCAAGGAAAAACTGGAATACACATAAACTGCTGATTGAAGCGGAGCGCGGTGCGAAGGAGCTTGGCGCGGAAACAGAGATGATCCATCTGTTCGACCTGGACTACAAGGGCTGCCGTTCCTGCTTTGCCTGCAAGATAAAGGGAAACAAGACAAACGGTGTCTGCGCCATCCGTGATGACCTGCGTCCTGTTCTGGAGAAGCTTCATGAAGCGAATATCGTTGTGATCGGAACGCCTATTTATTACGATACTATGGTCGGAGAAGTTTCCAATCTTATCACCAGAATGCTGTTTCCTACTGTTCTGTATGATAAAGACCAGCAGAATGACAGGCTGAATCCAATTCGTAAGAAATGCGGTCTTATCGTGACCAGCCAGGTTCCGAAGTCTGTCCTTGACCGTGGGTATAATTATCCGTTTGAATCCGCTGCAGAAGCCATCAGCAGATATTTCGGTGAGTGCGAAACACTCTATGCGGCTGATACCTGGCAGTTTGATGATTATGATAAGTACCATGCAGATGTATTTGATATGAAGCATAAGGAATACCAGCGCGATGTTCAGTTCCCGAAGGATCTGAATGCTGCTTATGAGCTTGGTAAACGACTGTGTGAAAAGGCAAAGTGATGAGAATGAATATTTTTGATAAAGTAGATGCCGGAGGAATCACAGCGAAAAACCGCATCATGGTCGCCGCAACATGGCATGCCATGTCTGACAATGAAGGACATGTGACTCCTGAAATCGTAGAGATATATCGGGAACTGGCAAAAGGCGGCGTGGGCATCATTGATTTTGAATCCACCGGAGTAAGAGACCTTGATGGCAGAGCGCAGGGTGTGGTTCGGCTTGACCGCGATGAGCTTATCCCGGAATTTGCAAAGCTGGTGGAGGCTGTCCATGAGGAAGGGACGCCGATTATTGTGCAGCTTGCCTTGAACAAGTTTCTCAGGCAGGAAGAGGACGGCTTATACTATGTTCCGGTTGCTTTAATAACCCGTGATGAAATTGAAAGGCTGAAATATGATTTTATTGCAGCTGCAATACGTGCGAAAAAGGCAGGTTTTGACGGGATACAGATCCATGCCGCACACGGAACGCTGCTCGGTAACTTCTTAAGCCCGGATATTAACCTGCGTAAGGATGAATATGGCGGCTCCATAGAAAACCGAGCAAGAATTGTTGTGGAAATACTGCACGGCATAAAGAAGGAATGCGGCGGAGACTATCATGTCTGTGTAAAAATCAACAGCAGTGATCTCGGCTACGGCGGCTTTGAACTTCCGGATTGTATTGGAACATGCCGGCATTTGGAAAAGGAAGGCATCGATGCGATTGAAGTGAGTGTCAACGGTCCGAGCTTCGGTGGCATCAAGGCAGGAAAGAATGAAGCATTTCTTGCCGAAAATGCAAAGGCGATCAAAGCAAAGGTTTCTGTACCGGTTATGATGACTGGAGGCCTTCGCAGTGTAGAAACGATGAACCGTCTGCTTGAGGAAGATGTGGCAGATCTGTTCACTCTTTCCCGTCCGCTGATTCGTGAACCCGGACTGGTTGCACGCTGGCAGTCAGGAGATACTGCGCCTGCACAGTGCGTATCATGCAACCGATGTTTCAGTATGGCCGGGCATACCTGCGCACTCGGCGTAATCCGATAAAGCATTTAACAATTCTATATGAGGAGAAATGACATGGATTTTTTTGAAATGGCACAGCAAAGATATACCGTAAGAAAGTTTGCTGCCCGCAGGGTTGACGAGGCTACGTTGAATAAAATTCTCGAAGCCGGACGCGTTGCGCCCACGGCAACAAACGCTCAGTCCCAGAGAATTATCGTGGTGAAAGGCGATGAGGCATTGGAAAATCTGAAAGGAAGTACCAGGTGTCATTACAATGCGCCGCTTGCCATGATCGTCTGCTATGACAGCAGAGTGAGCTGGAAAAATTTCTCCGGCGTTGATGAAGGAATTGTGGATGCAAGTATTGTGACCACGCATATGATGCTTGAGGCCTGGGATTTAGGAATTGGAAGCTGCTGGGTAGGCGCATATGATGAGTCGGAATTAAGAAGACGATTTCAGATCCCATCTGAGATTGTACCGGTGGCGATTTTAGTAATGGGTTATCCGGCGGATGGCTGCGAACCTGCACCGGTGCATTTTAAGAGGCTTCCACTTGAGAGCACTGTGAGCTATGATGTTTATAGCTGATAAATCGCTTTGGTAAAAAGCAGGGGAATATGGAATATTTGTGGGTAATTGTGCAAATATTTCAGTGTAGTAGTTAATAATGATTACTGAGAAAGATCGGGATACCGGTCTTTTTCTTTTGCAATAAAACAGGAAAGGGGGCTTGCTGAATGGCTGGCAGAATCCAGGGTATCACTGTCGAAATCGGTGGAGATACCACCAAACTACAGACTGCCTTAAAAGGCGTAAATACAGAGATCAGGAATACTCAGAGCCAACTGCGTGATGTCGATAAGCTCCTGAAACTTGATCCCGGTAATACGGAATTGCTGGCACAGAAGCACAGGCTTCTGGGAGATGCCGTCAAGGAAACAAAGGAAAAGCTTGAGACTTTAAAGACCGCTGCCGAGCAGGCAGAAGAGGCTCTGAAAAACGGCACTATCACTCAGGAACAGTATGACGGGCTTCAGCGTGAGATTGCCGAGACAGAAGCGAAGCTGAAATCTTTAGAGGAACAGGCAAATCAGTCCGCTACGGCTCTTCAGAACATCGCTGCAAAAGGCGAAAAACTTAAGACTGTTGGTGATAATATCAGCAACGTTGGACAGAAGTTTCTTCCTGTGACAGGTGCGGTGGTAGGACTTGGTACGGCGGCGGTGAAGACTGCCGCTGATTTTGATTCCGCCATGAGCAAGGTGGCGGCAGTATCCGGTGCGACAGGTTCTGATCTGGAAGCACTCCGGGATAAAGCCCGCGAGATGGGTGAGAAGACAAAGTTCTCTGCATCTGAAGCAGCAGAAGCCATGAACTACATGGCAATGGCCGGCTGGAAGACGGAAGATATGCTTTCCGGTATCGAAGGTGTCATGAACCTGGCTGCGGCTTCCGGTGAGGATCTGGCAACGACTTCCGATATCGTGACAGATGCTCTGACGGCTTTCGGGCTTACAGCGAAGGACTCCGGGCATTTCGCGGATATCCTTGCGGCTGCTTCCAGTAATGCGAATACGAACGTCTCCATGATGGGTGAGACCTTCAAGTATTGTGCTCCGATTGCCGGCGCTCTGGGATTCTCTGCGGAGGATACGGCGGAAGCAATCGGCCTGATGGCGAATGCCGGTATCAAGGGATCCCAGGCAGGTACTTCTCTCAGGACGATCATGAATAACCTGTCCGGGGAAGTGAAGATCTGCGGTTCTTCTATCGGGGAGGTTACGGTTGCAACGACCAATGCGGATGGCTCCATGAGAGATCTGTCGGATATCCTGGCTGACTGCAGAACAGCGTTTTCTGGGTTATCGGAATCTGAGAAGGCGGCAGCGGCTGAAAGTCTTGTCGGTAAGAATGCGATGTCCGGGCTCCTGGCTCTGATGAACGCCGGGGAAGCGGATATTGAAAAGCTTTCGTCTGCCATTGATAACTGCGATGGTTCTGCGGCAAGTATGGCTGAGACCATGAATGACAACCTTGCCGGTCAGTTGCAGATATTGAAGTCCCAGCTGGAAGAGCTGGCGATTTCCTTTGGTGAACTGCTGATGCCCGCGATCCGGACGATTGTGGGTTGGATCCAGAAATTTGTGGACTGGCTCAATTCGATGGATGAGGGTACCAGAAAGGTGATCGTGACGATTGCCTTGGTGGCGGCTGCGATCGGTCCGGTGCTGATCATAGTAGGCAAGGTCATTTCTGCGGTCGGTACCATTATGACTCTGGTGCCGAAGCTGGCAGGCGTGATCAATGCAGCGAAGGGAGTCTTTGCTGCCTTCAATGCGGTATGTGCTGCGAATCCGTATGTGCTGATCATTGCGGCGATTGTGGCGCTGGTGGCAGCATTTATCTATCTCTGGAACAACTGTGAAGAGTTCCGGCAGTTTTGGATAGATCTGTGGGAGAGCATTAAGGAGATTGCTATTGCCGTGTGGGAAGCACTGAAGGCGTTCTTCCAGGCGGCATGGGAAGCGATCAAGACCACGGCAACAACAGTCTGGAATGCAATCAAGGATTTCTTTACCGGGCTGTGGGAAGGTATCAAGAATATCTTCACGACGGTGGTAAATGCGATCAGCACGTTCCTGACCAATGCCTGGAATGCGATCAAAAATACCGTGACTACGGTGTTCAATGCGATCAAGACATTTTTCACGACAGTCTGGAATGGAATCAAGTCGGTTATCACGACAGTGGTGAATGCGATTTCCACCTTCCTGACTACGGCTTGGAATGGGATCAAGACCGCAATCACAACAGTGCTGAATGCGATTAAGACAGCGGTTACTACGGTCTGGAACGGTATCAAGAATACGATCACAACTATTGTGAACGCAATCAAAAATGCAGTCACGACAGCCTGGAATAATATCAAGTCTGCGGTATCGAATGCGGCCAATGCCATTAAGAATGCCGTTTCCAATGCGTTCAATGCGATGCTGAACGGTATCAAGAATGTCTGCGGAAATATCTATGGTGCGGTGAAGGGCGGATTTGATAAGGCAATCAATTTCGTGAAGAACCTTGCATCGGAAGCCTTTAAGTGGGGTGCTGATTTTATCGGCGGCATCGTGAACGGTATCAAGTCCATGATCGGTAAGGTCGGGGATGCGGTTTCTTCGGTTGCGGATAAGATCCGGAGCTTCCTTCATTTCTCCGTGCCGGATGAAGGACCTTTGACGGATTATGAGAGCTGGATGCCTGACTTTATCGGAGGCTTGGCGAAGGGCATTGAGAAGAGCCGGGGCATGATCGAGAACGCCATGAACGGTGTGACTTCTGATCTGACCATTACTCCGAGGGTAATGGCAGCTCAGGGAGGTTATTCCGGTTCTACTGCTTCAAGCGGTGATCTGATCTCTGGCATCAATACAGCACTGAATACGGCTCTGGCCGGTGGCGGTGCTGCAGGGGATATCGTAATCCCGGTTTATATCGGCGGTGACATGATCGATGAGATTGTGGTAACGGCTCAGCAGAGAATGAATCTAAGAAGTGGAGGCAGGTAAGATGGCTCATTTGCAGTATCTTGTTTTTAACAATGAGAATATCCCGATGCCTGCCTCTTATTCTGTGAGTTTATCGGATGTGGAGGCAGACAGCGGCGGTGTGACAGAGGCAGGAACCACACAGAGGGATGTTGTCCGGGAAGGAGTGGTTCAGATTGGCGTGACCTTCCGTGTATCGAAACGGTGGCTGAATAAGTTTTCGGCTTATAAGAAGCTGGCCAGCATAACGGTCGGATACCTGGACATGGAGACCATGAATATCGTGACCACGCAGATGTACATTGACGGATATCAGGTGAAGCTGGTCAGCGATACAAGCTATGGGAGCTTGTGGGAGGTTAGCTTTACGCTGAAGGAATTCTGATATCCTTTTTATTATTGACATATGCCAGAAATGGAGCTATACTTTAAAACAGTTATTGACATATGTCAGAAAGGGATTGCTCATGCCGAGACCTAAAAGATGCAGGAGGATATGCGGTTATCCGGATTTCTGGAGTTTCGCTCCGGAAGGAACAGTCGATGCTGAAACCATTGTTTTTAAGTTGGATGAATATGAAGCTGTCCGACTTATTGATTACCAAAAGCTGACACAGGAAGAATGTGCGGAAGCAATGGGAGTCTCCAGAGCTACAGTCACAAGCATTTATGAATCAGCCCGGTTTAAGATAGCGGATGCAATGGTTAACGGGAAGCGGATACGTATTACCGGCGGGTCATATAGAATTGATTCTATACCGGCAAGTGCAAAAATCAGCGAAAAAGGAGACGATATCATGAGAATTGCAGTAACTTATGAGCAGGAAATGGTGGGACAGCATTTTGGACATACCGAACAGTTCAAAATCTATGACGTGGAGAATGGTGAAATTAAAGAATCACAGATCATTGATACGAATGGAACCGGACACGGCGCTTTGGCAGGATTTCTTCGTGCTGCAGAAGTAGAAACGCTTATCTGTGGAGGCATCGGAATGGGAGCCAGAAACGCTTTGGCGGAAGTGGGTATTGAACTTTTGCCGGGGGTAAGCGGAAATGCGGATCAGGTTGTGAATGATTATCTTGCTGGAAAGCTTAATTATGATCCTGATACAGAATGCCATCATCATGATCATGAACATGGGGAAGGACATGATTGTCATCATGGTGACTGCGGTTCACACGGATGCCACTAAGCATACAGCATAAAGAATTTTTGTAGAGAGTCGTGTAACAGCGGCTCTCTTTTCATGTCCGGAAGGAGGTGGTCATTTGTATCCGGTCAGCAATGCCTTCCTTGATGCAGTGAAGGCAAACAATAGGAAATACTACTGGACCGGCAGGATCACAACGACTGCCGGAACGGTTTATGAGTTTGATCAGGATGATATGGTCAAGGGCAGCGGTTATATCACTTCCCAGTGCTGCGGATCTACGGAGATCGAGCTTGGTACGGTGTATGCCGCTGAGATGGGGATCTCTCTTTTCTCTGAGATCAACCGGTACACGCTGGAAGATGCGAAGGTGGAGCTATTCTATCATCTGCAGATAGCAGGCGGTTCCTATGAGAGAATCCCAATGGGGATCTTTGAAGTATCGGAGGCGAACAGGAAGGCAAAGTGCCTGGAGATCAAGGCATATGATTACATGGTGCGGTTCGAGAAGGCATTCACTTCTCTGGAATCCATCGGTAACGCTTATGATTTCATGGTGCTCTGCAGCACGGCCTGTGAGGTAACACTGGCTCAGGACAGGGCAACCATTGAGGCAATGCCGAACGGATTAGAGAACCTGTCCATATATTCTGATAATGATATTGAGACTTACCGCGATGTGCTGTTCTATGTGGGGCAGGTGCTTGGCGGTTTTTTCGTGATCAACAGAGCCGGGGAGCTGGAACTGAGGAAGTATGGCAATCCGTCGGTGCTGACGGTGGAGAGGAAGCACAGGTTTACTTCCAGCTTTTCGGACTTTATCACAAGATATACAGCGGTCAGTTCAACGAACCTTCGGACTCAGATTGCGGAGTATTACGCGCTGGATCCGGATGACGGGCTGACCATGAACCTGGGCGTGAATCCACTTTTGCAGTTTGGTTTGGAAGAGACCAGGCGGCAGCTTTGCACAAATATCCTGAATGATCTGGCAGTCGTGAATTATGTTCCGTTTGATTCGGATACGATTGGAAATCCGGCATTGGATGTGGGAGATATCCTTTCCTTTACCGGCGGTCAGGCGGATGCGACGAAGTATGCCTGCATTACGTCGAATAGTATCAAGATCGGCGGCAGGCAGAGCATCAAGTGCGTGGGGAAGAATCCGAAGCTGTCCCAGGCAAAGAGCAAGAATGATAAGAATATCTCCGGGCTCTTGGCTCAGATTGAGGCAGGGAAGATCGGGATCCATACATTCACCAACGCTTCGGCATTCACGGTGGCGGATGTGGATACGAAGATTATTTCCATCGAGTTTGCCACGACGGAAGCGAACCATGCTCAGTTCTTTGGACAGGTGATCGTTGATGTGACGGCTCAGCCGGTGACAAGATCCGTGACGGCATCCGGGGATGTGGTGATTCCGTCTGTCCCGGTTGATGATCTGCCGGTAGATCCGGATGATCCTGAAGAAGAGCCGGTGGTGATCGGCAATACGGAGGAGCAGACCATTACAGTATCTCTTCCGATGAGCTGGCAGGAGGATGGTCATGCGGATGTGATCTTTTCCTTTGAGTTCAATAACCAGATGATCCCGGTGCATTATCCGCAGGAAAACTGGCATTCAGGAAGACACACGATCCTTCTGTATTATCCGATCGAGAACGTGGTGCCGAATTACACGAATACCTTCAATGTCTATATGAGGTGTTCCGGCGGTACGGCTTTGGTAGATACGGGATTCTGTATCGCGTCGATTTCCGGTCAGAGCATGGGTGCGAGTGCTGCATGGGATGGAAGGATCGATATTGAGGAATATGTGGATCTCTTTGTTATTGGTAATGGTACCAATCCGGAGAGACTTCAGGTGAAGGCATTCACGGAGTCTCAGGCATGGGAGATCAAAGAAACCGTGAAGAGGTTCTATTCGGATGTGAAATCCGGAAGGACGGCTGTGGGCGGATTCGCTATGCCGGTGGATGTGCCGGGAAGCAATAGTTAGGAGGCGTTTATGAAGAGATATACAGGAAATCTGACCATAGAGTTGGAGGATGTAAACACGGGGACGGTGGAAACTGTCTCCGTGTTTACATCCTCCAACTC
>PNRO01000468.1_pt1 | contig 12116 bp, 10 predicted proteins | sample 7248581 | NCBI WGS metagenome assembly PNRO01 (sample SAMN08278401, study PRJNA427962) | Gut metagenome, whole genome shotgun sequencing project. | isolation source: gut content | host: Eisenia fetida | place: India:Sub Himalayan Terai region of Darjeeling | collected 2013-11-18 | reverse complement strand
AGATCGGAAGGGTCAGACATCGGCAATTAAGCGAAGGAGCCAGTGGGTTAGAAAGCTTCGGCATCTGAGCGTATGTGCGGAATAGTTGGAATATTGGGCGATAGCTGGCAAGACGCGGACCTGCGTTCGATGGTTCGTTCTCAAAGGCATCGCGGGCCGGATGGCGAAGGTTTGTATATCGATCCAACACACAAGGCCGGTCTTGGCCACAACCGTTTGAGCATCATTGACCTGTCAGATGCTTGCCGCCAGCCGATGTTCAGTGCGGACGGAAATCTGGTGGTAACGTACAACGGCGAGATCTACAACTATCTGGAATTGCGGGCTGAGCTTGAGGGCGGCTACCAGTTCCGCACACAAAGCGACACCGAAGTGCTTCTGGCGGCATATCAAAAATGGGGAACCGCATGCCTGGATAAACTGATCGGAATGTTCGCATTTGTGATCTGGGACGAACCGAAAAGATGCGCGTTTGCTGCCCGCGACCGCTTCGGTGTAAAGCCGTTTTATTATCATCAAAAGACAGACGGAACGCTTGTTTTTGCAAGCGAGATCAAGGCGATACATGCCGCCGGAGTTCCGCGTGAGCCGGACGAAATTGCCTGGGCAACCTATCTTGCGAATGGCCTCTACGATCATTCCGAGCGGACGTTTTGGAAGGGCATCAAATGCCTGCCGCCGGGGCATTTTCTGGAATGGAAAGCGAACTCGACATCTATAAGGCGTTGGTACGACATTGCCGATCGTGCGGGAAATGAATTTGACCGCCGGCCGGAAAACATAGTTGCTGAAGAGTATCTCGCATTGATGCGAGAGAGTGTGAAATTTCGCTTTCGCTCCGACGTGCCCGTAGGCATTAACCTTAGTGGCGGCCTTGATTCGTCAACCTTGCTTGGTCTTGTCCACGATGTTCAGGGAGCCGACTCTGATGTAAAGGCGTTCACATTTACGACCGGCAATCAAAATTATGACGAATTGTCGTGGGTCGAGCAGATGCTCGCGAAAACGAACCATCAGTTAATGGATTGCAGATTGACGGCCAAACATGTTCCGGCCCTTGCTGAGGCGGTCCAATATCATCAGGATGAACCCTTCGGCGGCCTGCCAACCCTGGCGTATGCGAACGTATTCCGGGCCGCAAAAGAAAACAGTGTAACGGTTTTACTCGACGGAAACGGAATGGATGAGCAATGGGCCGGATACGATTATTACAATGCGTCAGTGAATGGGCACGTCCCGAGTCTGGTTCAGGGCACTGCCGAACGCCCCGTGAGGCCGGAATGTTTGAACCCTGAATTCCGGAAGCTCGCCGAGCCTTTCGATACGCCGAACGTCTTTCCGGATAAGCTGAGAAATATCCAGTACAGGGATGCAAGATTTACAAAAATCCCGCGGGCGATGCGCTTCAATGACCGCATATCAATGCAATATTCGACCGAGCTTCGCGAACCCTTTCTCGATCACCGCATGTTCGAACTTGCATTGCGTCAACCACCGGAACGCAAGATTCAAAACGGCGTACGCAAAGCCATGCTTCGGCAGATCTCGCAGCGGCTCGTTCCAAACGGCGTTTCCGAAGCGCCGAAACGCCCGATGCAAACCCCGCAACGCGAGTGGCTTCGCGGCGAGCTAAACGAATGGGCAAGTGAAAAGATCGAAACGGCGCTCGATGGATTTGCCTGCGCATGGCTCGACCGCGACGCAGTTAGATCCGCTTTCGCGGATTTTTCTACCGGTAAAGGCGACAACAGCTTTTTCATCTGGCAATGGATAACTTTGGGTCTGGTGGATCATAACGAAATGCCCATCGAAAAGGATGATCGGCGGATAAAACCGAAAAGCGCATTTTTGAATTCGGATTCAGCTCAATCTTTTGAACGAACTGTAAGCTCGAAAGTCACGGTTCCACACTAGCTCTGTAGATATAATGAACATCCTTGGCATTTCAGCCTATTATCATGACTCGGCGGCTTGTCTGTTGCAGGACGGTCAGATAGTTGCAGCCGCGCAAGAGGAGCGTTTTACGCGTAAGAAGCATGACCACAGTTTTCCTGCCAACGCTGTCGAATTTTGTCTCGCAGCTGGTGGGATTTCAGGATCAGAAATTGACTACGTTGCCTTTTATGATAAACCGCTTGTGAAATTTGAGCGACTTTTGGAGACATATCTCGACTATGCGCCTTCAGGGTTTCGCTCATTTATGATGGCAATGCCCCTTTGGCTAAAGGAGAAGCTTTGGATCCAACGAGAGGTCGGCAAACTTTGTGAATACGATGGCAAAGTACTGTTTACCGAACACCACGAATCGCATGCCGCATCCGCGTTTTTTCCGTCCCCGTTCGATTCAGCCGCGATCCTCACAATGGATGGTGTGGGTGAATGGGCTACGAGCAGTTATGGTTATGGACGAGGGAATGAGGTTCACTTACTGGCGGAGTTGCACTTTCCACATTCCATAGGTCTGCTTTACTCAGCCTTTACCTATTACACTGGATTCAAAGTGAATTCCGGGGAATACAAGGTAATGGGCCTTGCACCATATGGTGAGCCAAAATATGTAGAGCTAATTCTTGACAAGTTGATCGATCTGCGTGACGACGGCTCAGTTCGTCTTAATATGGATTACTTCGACTATTGCCAGAAGCTTACCATGACGAATGAAAAGTTCGACGAGCTTTTCGGCGGGCCGCCGCGAAAGCCAGAAAGCGAAATATCTCAACGCGAAATGGATCTCGCCCGTTCGATCCAGGAAGTTACGGAAGAAGCAATGCTTCGCATGGCCAGACATGCGCACAAAGAAACTGGTGAAAAGAACTTGTGTCTTGCCGGAGGCGTTGCCCTGAACTGTGTGGGAAATGGACGTATTTTACGCGAGGGACCTTTTGAAAATGTTTGGATACAACCTGCCGCAGGTGATGCCGGGGGGGCACTTGGTGCCTGCCTGTCTGTGTGGCATCAATACCTAGGTAACGAACGCGATATTGAAACACTTAAAGGCGGTCATGAGGACGGCATGCGCGGATCATACCTAGGTCCGGAATTTTCGAATGAAGAGATCCGTACCTTTCTTGATTCAAAGGGAGCTAGCTATCGAAGGTTGGATGATGACGAACTGGTTGAGTATGTCGCAGGTGAGCTCGCTCAGGAGAGTGTGATCGGGTGGTTTCAGGGCCGAATGGAATTTGGTCCTCGCGCCTTGGGTTCCAGGAGTATCCTGGGTGATCCGCGATCGTCGGCGATGCAGTCTCAGATGAATCTGAAGATCAAGTTTCGCGAATCGTTCCGGCCCTTTGCTCCGTCGATCCTTCGTGAGCGAGTGTCGGAGTACTTTGAAATGGACTGTGCCTCACCTTATATGCTTTTGGTGTCTGGCGTAAAGGAACAACATCGCAAACCCCTGTCGGACACGGCAACCAAACTCGTGGGACTTGCTAGTCTCAATGTTGAGCGTTCTGCCATACCTGCAGTCACGCACGTGGACTACTCCGCCCGGGTGCAAACGGTCAGTCGTACAGATAATCCGCGGTATTACAAATTGATCGAGGAATTCGAAAGACAGACCGGCTGTCCCATCGTAGTAAATACATCTTTCAATGTTCGCGGAGAACCGATCGTGTGCTCTCCCGAGCAGGCGTTCACGTGTTTCCTGCGAACAGAAATGGATCTGCTTGTTTTGGGAGACTTCGTATTGCATAAACGCGATCAGGATCCTGGTCAAATGAATGGGGACTCTTCATGGCAGGAGGAATTCCAGCTTGATTAAGGACGGCAAGAATCAATCAGTAACCGCGGCAGAAGCTCGCAAAACGGCTTTGATCGTAGCAGGAGTATTACTTCTTTTTGCGGGTTGGAACTACTATCGCGAGCGAATGACACTTGTCGTGGTCCTGTGCAGCGTAGCTGTCGCTTTTGTTCTTATGGGTTTTATCCCGGCGGTAGCAAAGTTGTTTCATGTTAACTGGATGAGGCTAGCTTTAATACTAGGTTGGATCAACAGTCATATTCTGCTCGGTCTTATGTTCTATTGCATCTTTGCTCCGTTCAATTTCGTAGCGCGGTTATTAGGGCGCGACCCGCTTAAACGACGCGGCTCACCGATGCCGACTTATTGGCAGCCGCGAAAGCAGACGCGTCAAGAGCGTGAACAATTCGAACATCCGTTTTAATTTTCGACGTTGAGGTAAATTCTGAATATGTTTGATCTCTTAAAGGAGTTTTTCTTGTTTTTGTCACAAACAAAGAAATGGTGGATGCTCCCGATCGTCATGATGATGGTTCTGCTCGGCGCGCTACTGATCTTTGCTCAGACGTCTGCTTTTGCGCCATTTATCTACACACTCTTTTAACTTAGAAAGGTTCACCATAGTGTCAATCGCATAAGATGGCAAACGAAAAGCAGTAATTATATGTCGCAAAATGGAGAGGTAAATACGTTGGAGCAGTCGTCCCCTATTGATTTGGTGCCTGCAACCAGTTCCCGAAATTGGCGAAGTACTGCCGTGTCACTACTAAAGAGAGTTGCACTTCTATTCGTTGCAATAGTCATCTCACTTTACCTTCTTGAGCTGGTGCTTGTCTTTTTTCCTGAGCTAAGCAGCAATGACAAGAACGAACTTATCGAATTTCGCACTCGGCAACGTGGGTTACCGTTCGACGGAAGATCCAGAGCGGAAGCTGTTAGGGATCTCAGAAAGACTGATGCGAACTGGCACCCGTCCATAAGCCCTACGAATTTTATTGGAGGAAAATCTTTAATGATCGCAGGTACGCCAGTTGTGCCTCTTGGCGGTGTTTCAAATGCAAACATTCTTTATTGTAATGAGTCGGGCCAATACTCAACTTACACGTCTGACGAATACGGTTTCCATAATCCCGTCAATATTTGGCCGAATAGTAAAAAGCTCTCAAACGTATTTGTTGGCGATTCTTTCACAAATGGCTCTTGCGTGATGCCGGGTGAAGGCTTTGTTGACCGCACGAGAGCAGTGTATCCAAACACGATCAACTTGGCCGCGACGGGAAACGGTCCGCTCAGTGAATTGGCAGGGATCCAGGAATATCTCCGTGGCAAAGATCTCGGATATGTTTTTTGGGTCTATTTTGAAGGAAACGACCTTTCTGATCTTCATAACAAAGAGATAAAAGATCCGATCCTGACGAGATACCTTAACGAAAATGATTATTCGCAAGGCCTGAACTCAGATCAAGCTGCGGTTGATACTGCATTGATCCAATATATTAATGACCAGCTTCTAGAGGTGAAGGAGGATCCGAAAGCTTCACGCTTTTGGCACCACCTTATGCTGCAAGGCACCAAGATGGCGCTGTTCAAACTAAAAAACTCTATGATCGAAGTTGACGCTCCCGACTATAAGTTGGACATGTTCAATTCGATCCTGGAAAAGGCAAAGAGCAATGTTGAGAAGAACGGTGGACGCTTGGTCTTTATCTATTTGCCGGACTATGCAAGATATCACGGAAATAAGATCACTAAAGGTTCAGCCGCTTATATGAAAGATGATGTGATCGGAGCAGTTAAAAACATGGGTGTTGACGTGATCGATGTCGACCGCGCATTTTCGCAGCTGGACGATCCAAAAAGTGTTTTTACCTTTGGCCAGCCAAATCACTACAATTCGGGGGGGAATCTGATAATTGCCGGCGAGATACTTCGTTACCTCAATTCCCGTCAGGATAAAGGCGACTGATCTAGGTAAATTTAAAAAGGGCGCAAGAGTCTGTGACCGGTTTAGAATCGAATTCCTTAGTATATGGCAGATGAAACTTCACAATTAGTATTTACAGGCGGTGGTATCTCGCCGGCCCAGCGACCGATCTCTGATCCGGCCGGGCAGAGCGGCGGCGATAGCGAAGACGAATGGTCGCTTGTTATCCGGCCAAAAACCGGCTGGTTCGACCTCCATCTAGTCGACCTATGGCGTTACCGCGATCTGGTTGCGATGTTCGTGCGGCGGGACTTTGTTTCATTGTATAAGCAAACAGTTCTTGGCCCGCTGTGGTTTCTGATCCAACCATTGCTGACTACCCTTACATTTACCGTAATTTTTGGAAATATCGCGCAGCTTTCAACCGACGGGCTGCCTAAGATCCTTTTTTATATGTCAGGTGTTACGGCCTGGAGTTATTTCTCTGACTGCTTGTTGAAAACATCAGAAACCTTTAATGCGAATGCAAATATCTTCGGGAAAGTTTATTTTCCGCGGCTTGCGGTACCGGTATCGATCGTTATCTCAAACCTGATCAAATTTGGGATCCAGCTTGGGTTGTTTCTTGCATTTTATTTTTATTTTCTTGTAAGCGGCGCCAATATTCAGCCAAATTCGGTTCTGCTTTTGCTTCCGATATTGCTTTTGCTAATGGCGGGCCTCGGTTTAGGCACCGGTATCATAGTTTCGTCATTGACCACCCGTTACCGCGACCTTAGATTTCTTGTTCAATTCGGTACACAGCTTTTGATGTATTCCACGACGGTTATTTTCCCGCTTTCCAGTATTCCCGAAAAGTACCAGTGGCTGATCATTGCCAACCCAATGACAGCGATCATCGAGACGTTTCGCTACGCATTCCTGGGGACAGGAACTGTAAGTTGGGCAATGTTGGGTTATTCCGCGTTTGTTACGGTCGTGATCCTTGGTTTTGGTGTGCTGTTGTTTAATCGCGTCGAAAAGACATTCATGGATACTGTTTAAGTTTCTTCAGCAACATTGCACAGGTTAGTTAAGAATAAATGTCAGAAACCGTAATTCAAATAGAAGATCTTTCAAAGCGATACCGCCTCGGCGTGATCGGCGGACGGCGCCTTGTAGATGACGTAAACCGCCAGTGGGCAAAGCTCCGCGGAAAGCCGGACCCGCTTTCTAAGATCGGACAGGATCTTAAGGGGAAAAATAGGATCAATGGGATGTCCGACTCCGATGAGATGTGGGCACTGAAGGACGTGTCGTTCGAAGTGAAACGGGGTGAGGTCCTCGGAATTATCGGACGTAATGGAGCCGGTAAAAGCACGCTGCTGAAAATACTTTCGCGTGTTACTGCACCAACCAGCGGTGAGGTGCGTGTCAAGGGGCGCATCGCCAGCCTGCTGGAGGTCGGCACCGGTTTTCATCCCGAACTCACCGGCCGCGAAAACGTCTTTCTGAACGGTGCAATTCTTGGTATGACCAAGATGGAGATCAGAAAAAGATTCGATGAGATCGTGTCATTTGCTGAGATCGAAAAATTCGCCGATACGCCCGTTAAACGTTACTCAAGCGGGATGTACGTTCGGTTAGCGTTTGCGGTCGCCGCTCACCTGGAATCGGAGATCTTGATCGTGGACGAAGTTCTCGCGGTAGGAGATGCTGCCTTTCAAGAAAAATGTTTAGGGAAGATGGAGACAGTAGCCGGCGAAGGAAGAACAGTACTTCTCGTCAGCCATAATATGTCCACGATCCAACAGCTTTGCAAACGGGCTATTCTGTTTAGAAACGGACAAATGCATAGAACGGGACCCCCGTTCGAGATCGTTAGTGATTATCTGTCCGATTCGCGCCAGGGATCAAAGATAGAAATCAAGGACTGGCTTGATCGCCAAGGAACAGGGGATGCCCGGCTTGTCAGGTTGTTAGTTTCCGATGTAATCGGAAATGAACTCGTGACTTTTGCACGAGGGAGTACGATCTGCTTCGAACTTGAAGCTGAATTTTACCGGCCGTTCATTAATCCCTGCTTCGGCATAATAATACACGGACCAACCGGCCAGCCCGTGATCGACTTACGTTCCACACACGATGGCCTCCGAATTGGAAATGTGAATGGTAAACTCAGCATCCGGGCTACATTGAGGAATAACGGGCTTTATCCCGGTCGCTACTTTCTCAGTCCATGGATCAGCGAAAGTGGACGCGACATAGATTTCCCACAGATGTGTGGAACAATTCAGATACTTCCCGCTCCGGGCCCGTATGGAGATCTGCAGTTGGATCCGCGATGGGGAATATATTTTGTCCCTTCTGAATGGCAAGTAGAGAAACTATTAGGGTCATGAAAGAGACCTGTTTTTGCACGGAGTTTAGGAAATGAACATTGCGCGATCTGCGGCAAGGATATTGCGAAAATCAAAGACGCTCGGGTGGATGTTAGCTACCGGCAATATTCGTAATTTGGTGATTCTTATCGATAAAAAACTGGGGTTAAAATATTTGGACTTTAGTAAGGAAACCGTCGACGCTCTTGGACTAGAAAGCTCGATCGCAAACGGGCATCAGTCCTCGGGATATGAGCTTGAAGTGGTCCTGAACAGTCTTTCGATAACATCGCAAGATACGATTATCGATCTGGGGGCAGGTAAAGGAGGAGCATTGCTGTTAATGGCGAACTATCCGTTTAGCAAGATTGTTGGTGTTGAACTCTCGCCTGAGTTCACAGTAATCGCTAAGCGGAATATTACCCGGCTTGGCCGCAGAAGAAGGATCACAGTAATTTGTGGAGATGCTTCACAGTACGAATCGATTGACGATTTCAACTATGTATACCTTTTCAATCCCTTTCCCGATCCGGTGATGATTCGAGTGTTGGAGAATATCAAAGAGTCTCTTAAGAATCGGCCACGGGATCTAACTATCATTTATACAAATCCCAAGTGTGAAAACCTGTTGCTCGCCGGCGAATTTTTCAAAAAGACGGATGAATATTTCTTTGAAAATAAGGATTCAACCGTTATTTACACCTTTGCCAAAAAAGGGAGCGACGCGGCACTACCTGCTAGGCTCCGAAAGGTACAAGATGATCGGCTTGCAGCGACTGCCTGAATTAATTTACGTGAATTACAATTACTACAATTCCGAGACCTCTTGCAAAAATATGGAATGGTGCGAAGTATCCAGTCAGTCATTTCACGTTTGGGACCAAAAGCTGGAGTCCGCAGCTTGTTCGTACCGACAGTTCCCGTTTTGGGCAGAGGCTTACAAAACTGATGGATATCGACCTCGTTTTTTTTTCTATGGAGATCGTCGTCAGCCGCTAGCATTTGTCGCCATAATTGAGGTCGGTATTGGTCCTTTACGTGCCGGACTGATTGATCGTGGGCCAGTTTTATTTGTAACGGAAGAGTGTGATATAGCTGCCTGCCTTTGTAGCTTGAAAAATTTGGTGAAAGAACTCGGGTACGTATTTCTCCGATTTACTCAGAGTCGTGAGGATATTTTTTTGCGAATCACCGAACAAAAAGGAATCGAGATGATCGAACCATATCCTTTCTGCCGCGATTCGCAGAATTCTCTTCTTATAAAGCAAAAACCCGACGAGGCTGAGATGATATCTGGATTCAGCGAAACCGCAAGGCAGAGTATCAAGCGCGCCTTGCGATTCAGTTATGACATTCGGATATCGGATTCTGACTCGGACTTTGACCATGCGTGGGAGCTTTTCGAAAAATTGGCCTTTAAGAAGGGTTTCCGTTTATCCGCAAGGCCCAAGGCTTTTTGGCGGGAGATGTTGAGACTTGGGGCACCGAACAATCTGGCGAGACTATACTTATGCTCCCATGAGGGTAAGTTGATCGCCGCGCAGTTGCATGTGAGAGACGGCGAGGTTTGCGAAGCAATGTTGGCGGCGTTGGATCTTGAGGCATTGGGGAATCGTCCGAGTCCATCGGCGTACCTGTACTGGATTGCCATGCGTTATGGCCACGAGTTCGGATGCAGTTACTATAATATCGGAGGGCCGGGTGACCCGAAAAGAAATAACCATCTATATGAATTTAAGAGAAAATTCAAACCCGAACTACAAATTGCTCCTCAACCGGCTTGTCTCGTCATTAGGCCCACACTTTATTGGATTTGGATGAAAGTAATTTTAAGGGGCTGGCGGGCTTGGCGTAACAGATTTGGAGACCATCGCCGGAAATCAAGCGGCAGAAATATTAAGCACGAAAACGAGAAATCGAACAGTATAGGAGGGGAAAGTCTCCAAGAAAAGGCCTGAAGCGTAGCGAAGAGTTCAAGACTGGCCGGGGTCATGAATATATTTCAAACAAAGAACATTCTCCGTCGCTTTAACATTGCCTTGGCCAGGGTTGGTCCGTACCGATTTGTAACCCGGCGGTATTTCGGAACCGACAATATAGCGATGACGTCGCGACTGTTGGAAGTAGAAGCTTTTCGGGAAGATATCCTCCCTCAACCGCTGCCTATTGGGGCATTCCGAAGAATCCTGTTACTGGCCCCGCATCAGGATGATGAAACGATCGGAGCGGGCGGAACACTTCTCCTGGCCCGAGATGCCGGGGCTGAGATCTCGATCGTCTATTGCACTGACGGGGGGCAATATGGCATCGAGAGTAAAGTCCGACGAAACGAGGCACGGCAAGTGTGTGGGAAACTCGGAGCCACGATGTTTGAACTGAATATTTCGAACATTGATCCGAAACCAACCATAGAGGACCTTAAACGGTTAAATGAGATCGTTCGCGAGGTTAACCCTGATCTGATCATGTGCCCGTGGTTACTGGATGGTGCACCGAAACATCGAATGGTGAATCATGTTCTGTGGTTAGCTAACAGGGTGAGTTCCTTGCCTGACGTTGAGGTATGGGGATATCAAGTTCAAAATACGCTTCTTCCCAATGGCTTTGTAAATATCACCGAGGTTGCTGAGCAGAAACGCGAGTTGCTGCGATGCTTTGTTTCTCAAAACAGCGACCGCCATTGGGATCACGTCAGCATGGGCTTGGCCGCCTGGAATTCCCGGTTGCTTTCAAAATCGGCTAATCCTCGTTATGCCGAGATCTTTTTGGCCCTCCCAGTGCGGGAACTTCTGATGCTTATCGAGCGATTTTACTTTCCAGAGTTTGCCACCACTTATCATGGGGAACCAACAGTGGCAAAAACCTTCGAAGCACTTCATCGATCTGTTATCGAGGCCTAAAACCTCTTGGACCTGCCAAAGGAGCAAAATAATGGTAATCAGTAAAACCAGATCGATTGCTAGGGAACTAAAGAAAACCAATCTAGTATGGCGATATGCCTTAAATACAATCCCAACACTTCAATTCCGCAGGACGCAAAAAGAAACGTTAAGGGACTTTGAGAAGGATCTCGTGGATGAATTGAACGTGTCAGGAATTATGACTACTTCGATTGAAAAGCTCCTAGGGGACAACGAGGATTCACGCGAGTTGGATCATGCCGTTTCACAATTAGTAGAAAGTAAGAAAGAAGAAATTGCTTTGCTTCGTGTCGAGGCAAATGATGAGAAAGCCATCGGCAACAAGACATTCAATCTTGAGATGTTGGGGAGCGAGCAGACCTTTAATGTTCAAAGTATCTATGCCCGTTTCGCATTGAACGAATCTCTATTACGGATCGCCGAGGCATATTTCGGGATGTATGTTAAATTACGCTACTACAATATTTGGCATACATTTGCGTCGAACGGCTCTTTCCGTGAATCGCAGCTTTGGCATTTTGACCGTGAGGATAATTATATCCTTAAGGTATTTCTGTATCTTGACGATGTTGATGAAGGTGCGGGGCCGTTTACTTATGCACCGGGAACTCACAAAAAGGGTAAGTTTCGAAATATAAAACCTGAGTTTTTTATGGAAGGCGGTGTTCGCCGGACGACCGACGATCAGATGAAGGCGGTTTACCCCGAGGATAAATGGGTGCGGGCAACAGGCAAAAAGGGCACCATCATTTTTGCCGACACGCGCGGATACCACAAGGGCGGCGAGGCACGGACAAAGGACCGGCTGATGTTTACATGCATGTACACCTCACCGGCATCAGAGTCAAAAAGGCTGATCGTTTACCCGGATGATCTTGACCTCAGCTCACTTTCCCCGAAACAGATCCGAGCTCTGCAGTATAAATGAACCCTGAATCAATCGGCCTCCGTTTGGCTCAGCACGAAACGCCTGCGGTCGAACACTTTGATCGTCACGATTTCGCTGTCGATGTATCCGAGAGCAGCAAAGATTCCGCATCAGCGGAGTATAAGGTATTGCTGCTCTCTACATCGCTGCTGGTCGATCGCGTATTTCGTTACAGCGGACTGATTGATCGGCTGCGACGCGACCGCGCCAGTATTGAGATATGGAATTCATCTGTTCACAC
>PNRO01000345.1_pt1 | contig 12151 bp, 7 predicted proteins | sample 7248581 | NCBI WGS metagenome assembly PNRO01 (sample SAMN08278401, study PRJNA427962) | Gut metagenome, whole genome shotgun sequencing project. | isolation source: gut content | host: Eisenia fetida | place: India:Sub Himalayan Terai region of Darjeeling | collected 2013-11-18 | reverse complement strand
AGAGTCGATGAAAGCTTCATTACTCCGAATATGGATTAAGGGGACAAAAAGTGTAGGTTGTAGGCTTGTAGATCATTCTTCTTGAGGTTTTCCACTAGATAGTTCGAGAGTGATGTAGAAGATCCCGCAATGTTGTTTACACACTTTTTTGCGATCAGGCGAAATCCATACGGCCTATCCTCAGCATGTTCCATGAAATCAAACAGCACAACTTTTTCCTCTCGATTGATTCCTAGATTGCTGATCTGAAGATCTAGCGGAATCGTGGAGGGATCATTCCAGGCAAAATCCACGAGCTCGCGGATTTCTCGGAGGATGGTTTGTGTCTTTTCGGGTAGATTTTCTATGGTGACATCTGGTTGTTGCCAACTTTTAGAGAGCTCTGCAAGAGGTGTCACTCGTTCTACGATGAGGTAGCCATCGTTTTTAATAGTCTCTCGGTTGTAAATTCTGCTGATGGGTTTTCCACGGTTTTTTAGATCATCGTATTGAATCAGGCTGTTTTCCAGATAAGAGTCGACGAGTTTGGGAGTTTGTTGAAAGTGTTTGTGTTGGTGCATCTTCACGAGAATGTCATCGTTGGAAATACCAGGTACGAGTTGTTCGTTATTTGTATTGGTCGCGACCTTATAAACTTGAGAATGTTCTCCAGCAGCACCAGAAATTTTTTCAAGGCGAAACCCTGGGATGGGACTAAACTCTGGGTTGGAAAGACTATTTTGGTAAATAGAGAGAGCTTTTGTCACGTAGGGGCTATGACGTTTGTTCATTCTTGAAGTAGGACGCCAAGGGGTCTCTGGTGGAAGCCTAGAAGAGCTGGTGCTGAAATTGAATGGGGAAATCATGGGGATGTCGGGAGAAGCGGGGACGGCATTGATTCCATTCTTTAGAGGGCTCGTAGGAGGGGTGATGTAGCTTGTTGAGCTTGAAGAAGACGTGGCTTGCTTGGCTATAAAATGAGTAAGAGCGGATGGGGATTCTGGTTTAGAATGACTAGGCAATGGGCTAGAGGGAGGGGTTGCCAAGTTTAAAGGGAAGGAAGAAAGCCCAAATCCTAGATCCCGTCTGGTTGAACTCGAAGAAGAACCCCCAAATCCTAGACTGCGTCTGGTTGAAGTTGGGCTTAAGGGGGAAAGCTCAAATCTTAGGTTCCTTCTAGTCGGGCTAGAAGAGGGGGTTTTGCTATCTGGAGAATTGATAAGGTCTTGAAAGATTTTTCTGGCAACGAGGGTCGTTTCTGTCGATAGCCTTGCTTTTTTTTGTGGACTGTTTTCGCTAACGTTTTCGTTTCCACGTTTAGGAGAAAATAACGGATTTGTTTCGCCTATTCTTGCGCTCATAATAAAAATTTCCTGTATTAGTTTGTATAAATTAGAATTAGTGTAGCAAATATATGTTAATATCTAATTAAGAAATCTTAAGAAGGCGAGGTGTAATATGACTGTTCAGAAGGGCGAAAAGAGAGTGCTTCGAGTAGATGTTCTTCGAGAATTTGCGCAGATCCAGCTAAATCAGCAATCGTAAGGGCGGTTTTCCAAAGGCGATGGTAGCTTCTAGCCGATAGGCTAAAATTCTCCATGGCTTGGTGCATGAGGGTCTTACAGAGGGAGGAGAGGGGAGCGTAGTGTGCAAGTTCTCCGGGTGTCATCGAACTATTCGTGCGGCTGCAGCCGAGTCGCTTGGTTTGCCGGGCTCGCGCTTCTGTCGTACGAGAGCGGACTGTTTCGGAACTTTCACCTTTTTCCTGAGTTTGCAGATCGTGAAAGGGAACCACGGGTACTTCTACGTGAAGATCGATTCTTTCAAAGAGGGGACCTGAGATCTTGGCTCGATAGCGGTCGATTTGGATGCCGCTGTCGCGGCAAGGTTTTTGTGGGTGACCAAGATATCCGCAAGGACAGGGGTTCATAGCTGCAATAAAGAGACAATTTGTCGGAAAGGTCAACGAGCCTGAGGCTCGACTGATCGTGATCCGGCGATTTTCGAGTGGTTGGCGAAGGGCCTCGAGCGTGATACGGGAAAATTCTGGCAATTCGTCGAGAAACAGGACTCCTTGATGAGCTAGGGAGAGTTCTCCAGGTTTTGGTATGCTGCCCCCACCTGTTAACCCTACGACGCTAATCGTATGGTGGGGGGAGCGGAATGGGCGTGCAGGAAGCATGTAGCATCCCTTAGGGAGGGTGCCAGCGATGGAGTGGATCTTTGTCGCTTCTAGAGCTTCTTCCAATGTAAGGGGAGGCATGAGACCAGGAAGTGCTTTAGCGAGCATGGTCTTTCCCGTGCCCGGGGGACCAAAAAAGAGGATGTTGTGGTGGCCTGCTGCTGCGATTTCCAAAGAGCGTTTGGCCTGCTGTTGTCCCTTAACATCTTGAAGGTCCACTTCTAAAACCATGGAAGAAGAGGGATCTGTACGTTTTTTGTATACTCGATGTTGCCCAGCCAAGCCTGGGTTCAGGAGAAGTTGGCACGCCTCTTTTAATGTTTCAACTCCGATCACCGATAATCCCTCAACGGATAAGGCCTCTTCTCTATTGGCACTTGGCAAGAGAATGCCTTTTTTTCCCATCTGCTTCGCTAAGAGAGTCGCTGCCAAGGCGCCTCGGATCGGTCGTGTTTGCCCTTCCAGACCAAGCTCTCCGATGCATAGATAGTCGTCGAGTGATCCTTTGGGCAATCTTTTAGAGCAGAGAAGAAGTCCCAGGGCGATGGGAAGGTCGTAAAGGGGCCCCTCTTTTCTGAGGGTTCCAGGTGCTAGGTTGATAGTGCAGACATTTTCTTCCAGGGCGAAACCACTATTGCGGATAGCAGCCAAGACGCGGTCTTTAGACTCTTTAACGGCGGTATCTGGCAATCCTACAAGGACTAAAAAGTCTCGATCTGCTTTTCTTCCATCGACTTCTATTTCTACGGGGACAGCTTCGACGCCGACTAAAGCGGCTGAAAGGACGCGAGAGCAGTTCATGATATTAAGAATAAGTGAGTTAAGAATTTTTGAGGTTTGCGATCCAATCTTCAGGTAGGCCCGCCATGCGCCGGTTCTCTTCAAAAAAGAGAAATCCTTTCGCTCGCGAAGGAGAGAGACGGGAGGGTAGGTTGGAGGTCCAAGCAGTCCAGGGGTCCTCGCCTTCTGATTTTGTCTTTTGTAGCCAGTGCCAACCAAAAGCGACGTGGGAGAGTTCGTCCTGAAGGATCTGCTGCATGAGTGCAGCCGAAAGATCATCTCCATGCCGGGCAAAGGACTTTCCGTAGAGGGGCGCAAAATCGAGGTTGGCCATTTCAAACGTCAGACTCATGATACTGATATAGCGTAGGGGGGAGGTCATGAATGGGGTATAGGTCCAGAAATGACGATAGAGCGGCAAATCTCCAAATGCAACCCCCATCGATGAAAGGCGGTCGATATACAGACGAACATGCCCCTGCTCTTCTTGTAGGGTGTGCGCCAGTCCTCTGCGAAAATGCCTCGGAGCTTCTGGAAATGCCAAAAGAGCAAACGCCATGATCTCTACAGCGAGCAATTCGTGACCTGCAAACCGGTGAAGGCATGCTGCTCGCTTATCTTGCATCATGTGTTCGTGAAACGGGGGGAGTTTTTCGTCGCGACTATGCCTTTGAAACTGCATGTGAGCTGGACGACTCGGCTCCTGCCAAATGCAGGGAGAACCTGGTTGCTTATCTGTGAGATGCTGCGGGGCAAAAAGCTTATCTTCTAGCGTATCCGCACTCAAAATGCGGATCGCCCAATCGCGAAATTCCATCATTCTATACTACAGGGCATGTAATGGCCCTGTAGTATAGAAGTTTGCCTATTCTTGCGAAACAACGAAGTAAGCTGGGAAGGCGAAGTTATTGTTAGGACGTGGGACAGCAAGGAGGTGGACTCTCTTGCCAACGAGGTTTTGCAAGTTGATCTGCGTGCTGTAGATATACCCTACTGGGAGGTCTTTGTCCTTGAGAACAAAGTCGCCAGGTTTATTCTTAACAGGGGATGTATAAGCCTCTACAATTCCACTGAGATCGACGGCAACCTCTTTTTGTTCAGAGTAGTACTCCTGCATGGTGCGATCTTCGTGAAAAGCGGCCCAGTTAAGGTAGAGAGCCTCTTCGATCGGTTGCCAAAGGAGCATCTTGTCCGTGGGCCGGGCTTCGGAGGAGTTTGCAATTTCGCCGTCCATCGATACAGTTTCTTCTTGGATCAAAGGAGAGGGCTCCTCTGTTGCTGCTGTTAAAGAATTGGCTTTTTCCTCAAGGAAAGCGATCCGTTTTTGCATGTAGTTTTCTTGCAGGCCTGCTAAGGCATCGCGCGCTTGTTCGACGTAGTCAGGAAAATCAGCATGATCGGTGATCACCTTCTTGTAGGTGTGCTTGAGCCTTTCGATATCGATCTCTTCAAACGGCTTGCGCAGCTCCGACTTAGCAAGGAAGGAGGCATTCTCCAGCACTTGCTCGACATGGGCTTTCCGCTTGTCTACTTGAACTTTGACTTCGGGACCGCCTACGTTTTCAATGAACTCTTTAGCGACGTAGAAATGGACGTTTGAAGGTGGAGCGATTTCCAGCCATTTGCTGTTCTCTCCGCAAATATTCCCATCGATTCGATCGCCATTGTGAAGATGGCCAATGATCGGTGCATCGAGATCAGGCTCGAGGCGTACATTGACCCGATTACCCTCGACGACATTATCCAAAACGAAGCTGCGGAAGACATAGGCCTTCATACCAGGAGGTATTTCAACAGCGTAAAAATCCCCTTTTTCGCCTACAACCGAGAGGAGCTCATGCTTATCGAGCTCGCGCATCACACGGCTTTCGAGGTCAGCATGCGCGCGTAGACGAACCTTTTTCCCTCGCACTTTACCTGTAAAAGGGGTGATTGAGCTTTCTACCGAAGATGCAGTGACTTGAATCTGCTTAGGTTGAACGAACGGAGAGGGAGATTCTGCTCCTTGAAAAGAACGATCGAAATTAGGGGGCGTCGGCATTGTAGACGAAGGGTTGTATTGTGGTGTAAAGACTTCGTTTTCTGCCGATGCGTTTGCCAAAGCAGCAGTAGCTAAAGCTGTACAGATGGCATATGCAAATTTGGACATAGGGTTGGCTCCTCTTAAAGATGTGCGCGAATGCTCATTCTAGGACTTGGTTTTTTTTTCGCAAATAAGAAAAAGATTTCCCCTTCTTTATTCCTTACTTGGAGTGCGGTGATAAATGAAGCTTTNNAGTCGTCGCGGGGAAAAGCGGTGACAAGTCACACGCACTCCATACAAGAGTCAATGAAAGCTTCTCATTTGTCACCACTCTCCAAAAAAGAGAAATAGAGACAAAGATAGACAAAAGATTCTTTCAGTTTGAAATGAAAAACAAAAACACTTGATAATGCTTAGATTGCATTAAAAAATGTTTTTGTTATGAAACAATTAAAAATCTTACTACTTGCGCTCGCTTATAATTTTCATATTATTCAAGCAGACCCAGACCTTCCTGGGGTCGTGGCCACGAGCAAAGGAGATCCCGACACCATCGTTGCTGGCTGCATCAGTGCCATCAATGGGCACTACGTCTACAGCAAACAGCCCCTTGTCGTCGAAGGAGCCGTTCCCCTCATTCTGAGCCAATTTTACGTCAGCGGTAATGGAGAGGGGCACAACAACGGTTGGGAATTCTTTCCCCATTTCATCCTCAGCTTCGAAGGTGCAGATCCCAAAAAATGTTCCGTCAACGTTGCAGAACCATCAGGAGGTGACGTTCACTACAAGAGTGAGCGAACATGGGATGGTGGAAAGATTCTGATGGATGCAGTCGTCGACGAATACACCCTGGGTGTATCCAACACAGCTGGTCAGCAACTTTCTGGTCGGACCAACATCAAGAATTCCCACGCCTTTTTCCGTTGCAGAACCAAAGAAAGCCACAAAGAGACCGTGATCGAGCATATTGAAGAGGCGTATGTCCAAAAAGGGGATGGACTCCGTCGTTATTACGAAAAGGTATGGCGCTCACATAAACAGGGAAGTCACACCAGGAACTTCCTTCTTGTCCTGACCAGAGAAGAACTCCCCAATGGAGGCTGGATCCTCTACCAGTCAGATGAAGAAGCAAGACCCACCTTCATCCAAGTCGTCAATCGCAACCAGACCAAGGTTTTTGCCTGGGCACGCTTTCGCTACGATGGCCCAGAAAAGGACAACCGCAATTTCCATATCGAGACCAGCGATGGCAAGCAACTCCATTATACCTTTGAGAAACGGCAAGTCTCCAAAGGCGTGTGGCGCTCCTACTTTACAGAAGTCAAAGGTTCCATCCCCTACGAAGAGAAATACATCTTTGGCGATCCCCCAAAAAAGTGCAATTCCCTCCTTCACGAATTACGACAAGATGACAAAATTCAGCAAAAGATCTTCTATCGACAAAGTGCAAAAAAGGACCACGGCTACTACCATCCCCATGACAATCGAGTCACCGAACTCTGGCAAAGCACTGGGCAAGACCTTGTGCGTACCCATACCTTTGATTACCACCTCGCCAGATGGCGCTATCCCTATTTCCAAGGCAACAGCTGGACAGTCGCTCACGGACTCCATGGCTTCAAAGAAGAGATCGAATGGTCGTGGATGCTACGACCCATTAAATTCCTCTATCACGATACACAGAACCCCTCGCACTCCCTGCAATGGGTCCACTACCTCATCTGGGGAAATCCCAAAAGTCGAGAAGTAGGCGACCTAAAAGCACGTGCCATCCTCGATCACAACAACCGCACCATCAACATTCGCAGCTATCTTTACGACGAAAAGAGCAACCCCATTCGAGAGACATTCACCGGTAACCTCTCCGGAACATGGACAGAAGAATTTCATGTCACGGCAGAGGGAAAGCCTCACGGTGGAGAGAACTATAGCCATCATTACCAATATTCCAACGACGGCCGCAACCTCCTGGTCGCCGAAAGCGATGATAACGGCAAAGTCATCCGCTACCATTATCTTCCAGAAACCAACCTATTGAGTATCCGACTCACCGGCGATCACCAACAGATCGTCGCAAGAGAGTTTTTTATCTATAACGGAGATCATCTTCTCGTCGAAGAGATCACCGACGATGGCACATCCGATCAAGTCTACGATCTCTCTAACGTGACACAGCGCCAGATCAAACGAACCATCCGTCGTTCTGATGGGATGCCCGAAAGGATCGAAGAGCTCTTCTACAACCCCATCACAAGAAAAGAGCAGCTCATCAAGTCGATCCAACTTCACTATTCCCCAACCCTCAAAGTCGTGCGCCAAGACCTTCATGACGGAAATGGACAGCACATCCACTCCCTCTTTTTTGAGTACGATCAGATCGGTCGCATCATCGCAAAGAGCGATCCCCTAGGACGATGGACGAAATTTGCCTATGATCATTTAGGAAGATGTTCTCACATCGAAGACCCAGAGCTCTGCACCCATACCACCTATGGCGGCTATGGACAGATTGTACAGATAGATAAGACCGCCTCCGGAGAAACACAGACAGGTCGATTCATCTACAACGAGATGGGACAGAAGATCGCCTCCATCGATATCTTTGGATCTATCACCCATTTCTATCCCGATCCCTGGGGACGTCCCAAGAAGATCGAATATCCCAATGGCTCTTGCGAAGAGAACACCTACGATGCCATCGGCTGTCCCATCAAAACCATCAGCCGCTCGGATGGTGTCACCACAAGACGCTTTAATGCCTACGGAAATCCCACCGAAGTCACCCATCCCGATGGGAGCCAAGAGACCTATCTCTACAATTTCGATGGAACCTTGCGCGAATCGGTCAACGCACAGGGAACACGCACCCTGCATCTTTACGACCACTTAGGCAGGTTGATCACCAAGCAGGTGATCGACAAAAGAGGAACCCTACTCACAGAAGAGCACTACCACTATCGCGGCTTTCAGCTCATCGAGCAGATCGATGCAGAAGGGATCAGCACACAATTTACCTACGATGGCGCAGGAAGAAAAACAGCAGAACACAGAGGAGAGCAAACCACAACCTACACCTATGACACACTAGGTAGACTCGCTTCCACTCTCCATCACGACTGGCAGCAAGAGTTTTCCTACGATCTATTCGATCGGATCATCTGTGAAAAGACCCTTTCCTCTGCAGGAGAACTCCAAAAAGAGATCCACTATGCGTACGATGCAAGAGGCAACCGCACAGAGATCATCACGATGACCTCCCAGGGACCCTCGGTCGAACAATCCCTCTACGATTCCTTCGATCGCCTTGTTGCCAAGATCGATCCCCTAGGAGCCAAGACCCACTTTGCCTACGCCCATCAAAAAGGCCTCCTATGCAAAACAACCACCGATCCACTCGGCACAGAGCAGATCGAACACATAGGTTCTATGGGAGAGAGACTCTTCTCAGAGATCCGATCGAGCACAGGAGAAACCTTGAGCTCCGAAACCCACACCTACAATGCCGCTGGGTTTTGTATCCACACACGTTCCACCTTACCACGAGGAACCATCGATCAAGCCCGAGAGTACGATCTTTCTGGACATCTGATCACACGTATCGAAGCACAAGGGACCATCGATCAAAGAATCACTCGTCATGTCTATGGACCTGGAGGACTTCTCCTAGAGACAACCAAGCACGATGGCACGCAGCTCTTCTATGAGTACGATTCCCTCTCTCGCCTCCATCAATGCCTGGCTTCTACTGGAGATGGCTATCGCTATACCTATAATCGGTTGCACCAGATCGTCCACGTCGAAGATCTAAAAACCGGACTATGTGCCACCCGTTCTTACCACCCCTCCGGACAAATCGAACAGGAGCAATTTCCCCATGGTCTGACGATCTCCTACAAGCGCGACTATCAAGGACGCCCCATCGGTTGCTATCTCCCCGATGGTAGCGGAGTGATCTACACTTGGAAAGGGATCCATCTCTTTGAAGTGACAAGAACCACAACCGAAGGGTATCCCACCTATCGCAGCACCTATGACGTCTACGACCTATCAGGCAAACGGACAAGAACCACCATGATCGGCGCGATGGGTGTAGAGGAGCGCTCCTATGACCTTGCCGGAAGGCTCAATACCTGCCAATCCTCCTCCCATGCCGAAGTGGCCCAAGCCCGCAACCTAGCAGGCAACCTCCTCAAATTGCGCACCCTCTTTGCTTTCTCTCAAGATGAGATCTCCTACAGTTACGATCCCCTCCAACAACTCACATCGGAGTTCTCTCGATATTTCCTCCATCACTTTACCTTCGATGCACATAGCACCCTTCTAAAAAAAGATGATCGAGAAACATCGACCAATGCCCTCTACCAGATTCTCTCCCACGGAGAAACCGTCTATGTCTACGACCAAGTAGGACGACTCATCCAAGATCCACGCTATCGCTATGAATACGATGGCTTCGATCGCCTCTTTGCACTCGAAGAACCTGGGAAGACGCGCACCCAATATACCTACGACTCCTGGCATCGGCGCACCCAAAAGACCCTCTTCTCTTGGGAAAACAACGAGTGGGTGCCCAAAACCGCTCGCTTTTTCCTCTATGATGGCTTCCTAGAAATCGGTGCCACCGACGAAGAGGGAACCCTCGTCGAATTCCGAACACTCGGGATCACTCCCCAGGCAGAGACAGGAGCTGCCATCGCCATTGAGCTCGATGGCAAGGTGTATGCTCCCCTTCACGACCTCCAAGGACATGTCATTGCACTCGCCGATCTCAATACCGCTACACTCCAAGAGATCTATCGCTATAGCGCTTTTGGTGAAACACGCATTTACAACAGCAAGCACGAGGAGATTTCTACTTCCAAGCTCGATAACCCCTGGAGATACTATAGCAAGCGCTATGACCCAGAGAGCGGACTCTCCTATTTCGGCAGAAGATACTTTCACGTCGGACTTGGCAGCTGGATCACCCCAGATCCCGCAGGAACGCTCGACCGCCCCAATCTCTACGCCTTCCTACGAGGAAACCCCCTGAGCTTCTACGATCCACAAGGGCTCGCCTCTCGACCGTTTAACGAGGCAACAGGAAGACGTTATGACCAGGTCCAACATACAGCATTGAGCAGAGGGCTTGATTCTGTATTTGGAGCAGCAGCTGCCTGTGCAGGTTATCTCTTCTACTACGGGGGATACCACCTCCCCGTGCCCTACGTGCGCGATGGAGTCGTCAATGCAGGTGCTTGGATGGCGCAGGATCCTTCTAAATATGTTGATCAGGCAGAATGGGGGTATGGTGTGGGAGAAATCAATCCTAACGATCGGTCAATTCGCAATCACGTGAATGGAATTTGTACCTCCTTTAGCGAATTCAAACAGCGATTGCAATATGCTAGTGAGCAATGCGGTGGAGCTCGTTTTGAAGGCGTCTATAGCCCCACCCACGGTCTTCCCCTCGACCTTCTAGAATGCTTCTTGGAGAAGGTCTTCGGGTTTGAAACACACGCTGCACACCTCATCAAAAAGAAAATGCGTAAAGATCATGCTACACTTTCTGAGAGGTTTCCCGATGGGAACTTTTCTACTATGTGGGTAGCTCATAGTGAGGGCAATCTCCAGATGGATATCGCTCTCAAGGGCATGAAGGGAGAGAGGGAAATTCTTCAAAAAGCTGAGATATATGGATTAGCTTCTCCTGTGATCATCGATAAGGGTGCTGCTGGGATTGTAGATATTGCAATTTCTAGGTGGGATCTTGTGGGGTGGATCGATATAGCAGGACGTCTTCAACATCACGATCACGTGACCATTCTTGAGCCAGTGGGAGGTTTACCGGGTCTTGATCATGGTTTTATGGGAGACACATATCGAAAAGAGTTTCAAAATATATGCGATGACAATATGAAAAGATGGAGTCATTGAACTATGCGAGCAATTATTGTAGTCATATTATTCATTTCTTTATGCAGTTGTCGTAGAGAGAAACAACCGGAATACATTGTTCTTGTAGATAAAATGACGGTTGAGTTTAGTGCTAATCTTTTCCAAGAGGAAGGGTTGTATCTGAGCAATTATGGCGGTGGTTTAATGGACAATATCAAAATGGTTTCATTAGGCTATCACATTAAACGACATGCTACTGTTGAAGAAGCTCGAGAGCTTTTCATTAAGTACTCACAAAAACTCCTCCAAAGGATCAACGAGGATGAAAAAATGCGTCCCTTTTTAAATCAATATCCTTTCACCGAAAAGGATATTAGGTTTAGGTTGAGTTTTGTTCAAAAAAATAATAGACCATTCACCGATGGGTCAGTTGCTCATGTTTCATTAGTTAGAGAAAATATCTACTATGATCGATACGACGGTGAAAAGAAACGGTTTATTGAAATCCTTAAAGAACCCTACCAAGACGCCCTACAACACGTTCAATGCCATGAAAGATAAACCCTTCTTTTTTGGAGTGCGTGTGACTTGGTCTAACGCTTTTCTCCACGGGGACTTATCACTGCGAAAAACATGAAGAGGAAAGCGTTGTCGAGTGATCGGGTTTGCGCAGTGACAAGTCCCNNGATAAAAGCTTCATTTGTCACCTGTACTTCTCAGTATGGAGCCGTTGAATTATGCGACTAATGATCGTAGTCATGCTATTTATTTCTTTATGTAGCTGTCATAGGAAGGAGCAACCAGAATACATTGTTCTTGTAGACAAAATGATGGTGGAGTTTAGCAATGAGATGCTTCAAGAGGAAAAATTTCATCTGAGTAGATACGGTGGTGGTTTAAGGCATGATATCAAAATGGTTTCTTTAGGATATCGTGCTAAACGACATGCGACTGTTGAAGAAGCTCGAGAGCTTTTCATCAAGTACTCGCAGAAACTTCTCAAAAGAATCAACGAAGACGAAAAAATGCGTCCCTTTTTAAATCAATATCCGTTCACCGAAAACAATATAGAATTTGGATTGAGCTTTTTCCAGAAAAACCAAAAAGAGTTTACCGATGGATCAGTTTCTTATGTTTTTTTGGTTAGAGGAAAGATCTTCTACTGCCGATACGATGGTGAAAAAAACCAGCTCGTTGATCTCCTCGTCGAACCCTACCAAGACGCACTACACCAGGTCCAATGCCATGAAAGATAAACCCTTCTTATATGGAGTGCGTGTGACTTGTCACCGCTTTTCTCCGCGGGGACT
>PNRO01004188.1_pt1 | contig 12198 bp, 9 predicted proteins | sample 7248581 | NCBI WGS metagenome assembly PNRO01 (sample SAMN08278401, study PRJNA427962) | Gut metagenome, whole genome shotgun sequencing project. | isolation source: gut content | host: Eisenia fetida | place: India:Sub Himalayan Terai region of Darjeeling | collected 2013-11-18 | reverse complement strand
TTCATTGATCCGTATGGTTCGATCTTCAAGAGCTATAAAGACACGGGACACGTTCCCGAAGCGACCCCTTACCTGGTTGAAGGCATCGGCCAGAGCCTTCCCGTCGGCAACGCCGATATGAAAACGATCGACAAGATCATCAACATAACCGACCGTGAATCGTTCGAGTTTGCCCGCGAGCTTTCGCGCCGCGAGGGCATTTTTTGCGGCGGCTCAACCGGAACTAACTTTGCGGCGGCGTTAAAGGTTGCCAAAGATCTCGATGAAAATGCCGTTGTTGTGTTTATCGTGTGCGATACGGGCGAGCATTATCTGACAAAATTCCATTCAGACGAATGGATGAAGGAAAAACTGCTTCTCGAACCGCAGCGGATAACGGCCGGACTGATCAATGAAACGAAGAATTCGGGTGCCCCGGAAGCCCTTGTATTTGCATCGCCTGATGATATAGTCAGCTCTGCGCTTCAAATGATGAGCGATGCGGGCGTAACGCAAATACCAGTACTTGAAGAAAATCGGTCGGTCGGAAGTTTGCGTGAGAGCCATGTGCTGGCCAAGCTACTCAAGGACCGCGATCTTCTTAACGCGAAGGTAGCTGACGTGATGGACAAAAGTTTCCCGGTTGTCGATGTCGATACAAGCGTAGCAGACATAAAGGGTAGATTACAGAAATCTCCAGCAGTTTTGATAGAGGATTTTAAGCGGATCACAGGTATAATAACAAGATCCGATGTGCTTGAATTGGAACAATAATTTGGACTCGAATTATAGCAGATGCCATGAGCGACGAACTTGAGAATCAACCTGCCGCTGATATTGAGGAAGAGGATGTGAACACGACACCGCCGAACCCTTCTTCCGGATGGAAAATGCCTGAGCCTGTTTTTCGAAAGACCAGCGGATATTTACCGCAGGGCTTTGAAAAGAAATTCCCTCAGGAACAAACAGGCATTGACGAAGCAGATGTTCCCTCAACTGCGCCGGCTGAGCTGCCCGACAATGCGGTTCCGGTCGAGCCTCAACCGGATCTTGCCGAACATGTTGATTTTGTTTCGGAAGACGAAATTGCGGCAACGACGAGCGAGCCTAAAAAGGGAAGTTCCGGCCGGATATTTCTGATCATTTTTGGCGTGCTGGTTGTATTGGGACTGATACTGATCTTTTTTGCGGTTGTCTATTATTTGTTTCTTATGCCGGTGCCTAGCTCCGCTTTTTGATGCAAATTCCGCCATGCTAGTCGTCTCAGAGTTTGGCGGTTGCCCATATGCCCGATGTGAAATTAAAAGTTGACGGCCGCGAAGTTTCGCTGTCAGCCGAGGTCACCTCGATCGGGCGGACACCTGATAACTCTATTTCATTTCCAGATGATCCAAATGTATCGCGTCACCATGCGGAGATCGAAGTGCGTGACGGTGAATACTGGCTGATCGATCTGGGAAGCAGCAACGGCACAACTGTAAACGGAGAAAAATTGACCGGCGAAAGATATTTATCGCCCGGTGATGCGATAGTTTTAGGAGGAACCAGCCGGATCGAGTTTTCTCCCGAAGCTGAATCTGTGAATGAAGACGACCAGGCCTCGTCCGTGGATACGCCTTCGGCCGGTTCTGTCTCGTCTGTTCCCTCTGCGGGAGGCGTTGCAGCATCGGCGGCACAGGATGCCGCTTCAGGCGGATCAAAAATAATTTTGCTTATCGCGGGTATTGTAGTTTGCATCGCGTTGCTTTTTGTCGGGATCGCAGCGGCAGTTTTCATCTTTGGCGGCAGATCAAGTGGCGATTCCGGTAGTGGATCAGGCGGCAGTTCCAGCGGCGGTTCAAGTTCCTGGTTCGGCAGTTTGTTCGGTTCGTCATGTGATGCGAAAGCGACGATCACAAAACCTGAATCCGGCGACACAGTCTCGGCTCCGACCGAGATCGAGATCGATGTAGAGAACAGTGAATGTGTTTCGAAAGCAGTATTTACAGTTGACGGGCAGGAATTCGCAACCTCTGAAGCTCCTTTTACCGCTACCATCGATCCAAAGGAGTTTCCCGACTTGTCGGACGGGGTCGATCATAATCTCGGCGTCGTCCTTCTCGACGATTCGGGCAATCAGGTCGGCGGGAACGCGGCAGTCCTTCTGGCGTTCGAAACTCGGGCAGTGACCAAACCGTCGGACGGTCAACAGACGGCACAGGCAAATACACAGCAAACCCCACCGCCAACCGGTGCGTCAAAACAGGTTTCGCTGATCGAAGTTCAAGAGATGTCGAAACGATTGGTTCAGCAGTTTGCCGGCAAGCGTGACTACAATGTTTCGAACAAGCAGTTTCTTACAGAGGTGCAAAAGCGCACTGCCGAATATGCGCAGGAAGGCTATTTCGAACGGGCGGCAAAATATCGTGACGCGATAAATGTGGCCTTTGTACGCGAACAAAATATTGATGCTCCGCTCGGGTTTTTGCTCGCAATGAGCCGAAGTAAATTCGATCCTGCAAAACAAGGCAGCGAAGAGGGGATTTGGCGTATGAATACGGAATTCGTAACCGCCAATGCTTATAACGGTCCCTGCGGAGGCGAGGCCATTTCAAATCCGTCACAGAGTTGCGCCGCAAAAGCGGCTGCGCTTTATATGAAATCTGTCGTTTTTGGCGTGTTTGACGGCGACCCGATCTACAGTGCGGCCGTATTCGGAAAGTCTCCCCAAGACGCAGGCGTTTGGAAATCGACATTGCCTGCTAATCGCAACGATGTTTGGAATTCTATTAAGACCCCGCAGGAACGCGAACAACTGATCCGGTTTTTTGCAGCCGGGATCGTTGCCGAAAACCCTCAGAAGTTTGGCTTGAAAAAGGATCGTCCGCTATCGGAATTGTACCGTCTGGCGATGTAAAATAAAGGTTTATGCTGGACGTTCGCCTGACATATCCAACTCCGGAAGGATCGCACGAAATTTCGATCGAAGGTGACAGAACAACCTTTGGCCGCGGCAGCGAAGCAGAATTTCGCTTCACTGACGACGGCCTTTCACGCCTGCACGCGACAATTTACCGTGAGGGCGACCGTGTTTGGATAGTTGATGAAAATTCCTCGAACGGCACTTTTGTAAACGGACAGCGAACCGCTCCTTCCGGTACTCCGCTCCGCAATAGCGACAGCATCAAGATCGGGAATTCAACTGTTCTTAACGTTCGTATCTCCGAGCAAAGTGCGGCCCCTGTTCATGTGGAACCAATGGTTCAAGTGCAAGGTTCAAATTCCGCAGTTTCAACCGCTCAGCCATTTTCCGTGATAAGTGTCTTGCCGGTCATTTTGATCGCGTTTGCTTTTATGATCATCAGCATCTCGGCTGTGATCATCGGCTACAAATTATTCTTCAGCGGCAAATCGGATATAGCTTACAGTTCGTCAAGCTCAGATTCCGACGACGATCTTGATAAACCGGACAAAAAGCCTTCACCCACGACAAAACCCGGCGGGACAAACACGAACGTGAGATCCGCCGATAACTCGGCGATCACCGATTCACCATCGGGAACTTCGACGACTGCATCGGTTTCCGTCCCGAGCGGAAAGCAGTATCTCTCTATGTCTGAAACCGAAAAGCGTCAATATCTTGCGGACAGAGCAATGAAGATCGCGCAGGTTATCGGGAACAGCAGCAGCGATGCGATACCCGAAGCGGCGATCGACAAGATCAAGGGATTTGCAGATGGTTATGCAAAACGCATCAGCGTGAAACCGTTAGGCGGCTGCCGGTTTGGCGATAATTTACAGGTCACCTACGAACGAGCAAGCAAGAATGCTCCGTTCATTGTGAAGGCATTTAACGAAAAGGGAACCGATCCTCGTATTGGGCTTTATCTCGCGATGATCGAATCGGAGCACTGCGTCTGTTTGCAAAGTCCGACCGGGCCGCTCGGGATGTTTCAATTCACAAAGGCAACAGGCGAACTTCATGGCTTGAAAACAGTCAAGGGAGCATCTCCATCAAATCCCGATGAACGCTGCGAACCGGAGCCCGCAGCACGGGCTGCGGCGTCATATATGAAAGCCCTGACCGGACGATATGGAACCTGCCCTTCGAGCGTTCCTCTCGCGATCGGAAGCTACAACAGCGGTGAAGGCGGATTGAGTTCGAACCTGGTAAAAGCTCTCGATTCGAATACAGGGCTGCCAAGGGACTTTTGGACGTTGATCTCGAAAGGTGACATCCTGTCCAAGCAGTTTCAATCCGAGAATTTCAAATATGTGCCGAAATTTTTCGCGGCAGCAATTATCGGCGAGAATCCGCAGGATTTTGGCCTGAAGCTCCAGCCGCTTTCGACATACAGCAGATAAAGTTCAATTAATGGTGGAGCTATTTTTAAAATACAAGGATGACAAGGGCGACGAAAAATGTTCGCCGGTAGAAGGCGAAAAGTTTGTTGTTGGCCGTCACTCTGAGTCAGATCTATGTATCCCGGACGGACGACTATCCCGGCAGCATATTCGAATCGAGCGTTTTGCTGATATTTTTGTTGTTTCCGATGCGGGTTCAAGTAATGGAACGGTCCTTAATGGTCAACCGTTAAAAGATCCCGCGGCGTTGAAGAATGGCGATGTTCTGGAACTTGGCGGCGTGCAGGTCATTGTCGAGTTCGAATCAGATGAACCGCTGACGGAAAATGAGCCAGAATCTCCAGAAACACCGGAACCTGGAGCGGACGTCATCAATACCGCATCACAACCGCAGGCAGCAACCAGTTCTACATCGATGGTTCTGTTGTTGATGATCCCGGTATTTGGACTAATACTTCTTTTATTTGCGGGTGGGGTTATCTATATGTTGATGAGCGGTTCGAAAACGACTGCAGCCAGGCAGGACGATTTTATTTATTCAAGCGGCAGCTCTGATGATGACGATACCGATGCCAAATCAACGAACAAAAAAGAGAGCGGCACCACTGCTGCGAATGCTTCGACATCGCCTTCAGTCGATAGTACTTCTACGAATTCGACTGACATGCCAAGCAGCACAAATTCTGTTCCTGCCGGAAAATTGACTGATACCGCTAAGATCGAGCAGAATGGAGCAACTTTTCTTCGTCGGATCGCCCAAAACGACCCCCGTGCGTTTTTGACCAGCGAACAGGCGAACGTTCTCAGCGGCAAGGTAAAGCAGCTTAGCGGTTCGTCCGCGATCGCCGAGAATCTAAAATCTGCAAGTAAAAACTCGAGTCAGTTAAAAACACTCGCTGCTTCCAAAAATCTAAAGCCGCAATTCCTCGCGATCGCCGCAGTTGCAAAGCTTGGTTCGAATCGCGGCGATGTGCTTCAGACCGCACAAGGCATGACCGACGTTCTCGACAAACTCAGCACCCATCTTGGCAATGAACTTGCCGACGATTCGCTGCTTGTCGTTGCCGCTTACAATCAGGGCGGTGCCGGCGATTTTATGAAGATGCGAAATATGCTACAGGACCTTTCGAACAAGTTTCCTGAAAGTTCTCGTGCGATTCGCACCATTTGGTTTTTGCATAAAAACGGTAAGATCACTCAAGCCGAGTATGAGAATGCCCTGACTTTTCTTGCGATCGGCACGATCTCGCAAAATCCGAAAGAATTTGGCGTCAATGCAGAGGCGCTCACATTTTAACGATCGAATTTAAAGGCTTCGCTGATATGACTGAGGACGAATGGGTAACAGGAAAGGTTGGCTTGAGGATCGGCGGATATCCGCTCGATCTTGAAATGACAGTGCCGGCGAAGCCTGTAAAACCTCATCGAATGCTGCCGATCTTTCATCAAATGGCAAATGCATTCGCGGATATCGGTGTTCAAGCCGTCGCGGAAGAAGGTAAATCGGTCACCTGCAAAGCCGGGTGCGGGGCATGCTGCCGACAGCCTGTTCCGATCTCTGAGATCGAGATCTACCAGATCGCAGGAATGGTAAATGAAATGCCCGAAACGCGGCAAAGTATTATAAAAAAGCGGTTTGAAGACGCGGTCGGGCATTTTCGTTCAAGCGGCTGGTTCGATGATTTTAAGAAAGAATATGACGGCGGCCGGCGGAAAACATCGCATAAGCAGATGAGGAAGGCATTGAATGTCGTTCACAAGTATTTTCTTGAAGGTATTGCTTGTCCGTTTCTCGAAGAGGAATCTTGTTCGATACATTCGAGTCGGCCAATATCGTGCCGCGAGTATCTTGTAACTTCACCTGCCGAGAACTGCGCCCGGCTTTCGGCGGAAGGTATCGATATGGTACCGCTGCCGATCAAGCCTTCAAAGTGTGTTGGGCAACTGCCGAATAATGTTGTTACAAGAAAAGAGGGAATGCCTTTGCTGATAATGGCACTCGAATTGGCTGAAAAATATCCTGAGAATTTCCCGGAAAAGACCGGCGAACAATGGATGGCCGATTTTTTCGGCCATTTAACAAAGAGTGAGGCGAAAGAAGAAGATCGACCGGTACGATCAACAGGCCGTTCGAGAAAGAAGCGAAAACGCCGTATGTAAACCCGAAAGTTTGCTGCCTAGTGTTTACTATTTTCGCAAGTCGTTCTACTATTTACATCTATTTACATCGAAACCCGATATATGAGTAAGTACCGAAAGATCGTTTGGAACGAGGGGATGCTGTTAACGCCGCATCACTTCCAGCAGTGGGATAACTATCACGAGGAACTGCTGAATTCGCGCGTTCATTCGATCCTGCCTTATGATTACGGGGTCCTTGACTTGCAAGTGAACAGCGAAGCTGTGGCGAATGGTAACTTTCAGATCACAAATTGCAGGGCAGTAATGCCGGACGGCCTGTTGGTGAACGTTCCGGATGCTGAGTCAGTGCCGGACCTAAGGCCGATCGGAAACCATTTCGGCGTCGAAGCGGAAAAATTGGGCGTGCATCTGGCGATCCCGGCAAAAAAAGGCAGGTGAGGCAAATTTTCAGGCGAACGGGGCAGTGCCATCAGGCAATCTGCGGTTTCTGCAGGAAGGGTCTCAAGTTAAAGACGAAACAAGCGGAACTAACGAGCAGCCGGTTGCATACGCAAAGAGCAATCTGCGAATCGTATTCGATGACGAGCTTCGCGACGGATTTACATCGATCAAGATCGCTGAACTGCAAAGAACGCCGACCGGTCAACTTAAGATCTCAGATGATTACATTCCGCCAATCCTGAATAGCTCCGCCTCAACATGGCTTGCTAATATGATGCGGCAAACAGTTGAGATCCTGATCACAAAGAGCGGAAGCCTTGGTGAACAGCGACGGCAAGCTAATGCATCGCTGGCCGATTTTACAACGTCTGAGGTTGCGGTTTTTTGGCTGCTGCATACTATCAATTCTTCGATCCCGACCTTGTCGCATTATTTCCGTTCGCCTATGCTTCACCCAGAAAAATTGTATCTGGAAATAGGGAAGCTTGCCGGAAAGCTGATGACATTCTCGCTTGAATATCATCCGAAAGACATCGTCAAATACGATCATGACGACCTTTATTTCACTTTTTACAATCTTTCGACGCAATTGAAGGAATTGTTGGAGACGGTCATCCCGAGCCGCTGTGTTGCGATACCGCTTGAAAAGACCCGCGACACGCTATATGTTGGCCGGATCGACGACGAGCGGCTGCTGAAGGAGGCCGGTTTCTATTTGGCTGTAAGGGCGCAGATGCCGGAGTCAAAATTGATCGAAGGCGTGCCGCGTGTCGTAAAGATAGCGTCGCGCGATGTGATCGATTCCGTTATAGGCTCGGCACTTCCGGGTGTGGTACTGACACACGCGAATCCGCCGCCGGCGCCGATACCGTCGCGTGTCGGGTTCAAATATTTTCAACTTGATAGTCTCGGGCCGTATTGGAACGGGATCGCGGGTTCAAAGGTGATCTCGGTTTATGTTCCGAACGAGATTCCAGATGAAAAACTCGAATTATACGCTGTAAAACCATAGCCGAATGTCTGACGCACAGAAAAAAGATCTGATCACATTTGCAGGGCCGATATTCGATCTCATCTTGAGATTAAAGGCCGGAATAGTCGCGCCGTCGAACGACCTTCGTCCAAAGATCGTAACGATGCTTGAAGAATTTGAAAAGCGTGCTGAGCGATATAAGTTCAATCACAAGATCGTTCAAGTTTCGAAATTCGGACTTGCCTCGTTCGTGGATGAAACAGTTTTGACCAATAACTTTCCGCTCAAGATCGAGTGGGAAAAAAATCCGCTTCAGCTTGAATATTTTGGCGAGCAGCTCGCCGGAAATAAGTTTTTCGAGAAACTCGATTCGATGCTCGCCCAGATCGAGGTAACAGTTGATGCCGTTGAGGTTTACTATTTCTGCATGCTGCTCGGTTTTAAGGGCCGTTATGCCATATACGAGCATGAAAAGCTGCTTGCAACAATGCAAAAAACGGCAAATGCGCTGGTAAAGGCGGGAAGGATCAAGCCTGTTGAGCTTTCGCCTCATTGGCTGGCGAACGATCAGCCAAAGCCGCCGGAAAAGCGTGGCATGCCCGTTTGGGCAAAATTAGGAGCGCTTGGCGGTCTAGGATTAGCCTTTATTGTTTACTTGATAATGTTTCTGCTCTCCACAAAATTTTTGCAGGATACCGTCGAACGGCTCCCGCTTTGATCATGTCTTGTTTTCGACCTTATGAATAGTTGGCACGTCAATCAATTGAAGTTTGCGTTTGGCATTGGCGGTTTGATGTCGTTCTATGGCATCGTCGGTTTTATCGTAATGATGCTTCCGGCGAACACGATGGGTAACAACACTAAGATCGTTACCATCGTTCTCGTTTTATTAACCCTTCCGTTTTCGCTCCTTTTGATGTACGTGGCGGGCCGCCGCTCAAAGAAGAAAGAGGAAAAGGCATCCGCAGAAGCTCAGGCGACTCAGGCCGCGAAGGCTGGGGTCGCTGGTCAAGCCGTCGCACCGGCAGCGGCCACCGGCACATATCCTGAACTGACACGCGGAGCCGAGGAAGCCGTTCAATTTCTGAAATCGTCCAGTCTTGGAGAAATGGGCCGGGATGCGGTTTATTCCTTGCCATGGTATCTGGTTGCCGGATCGCCTAAGGCGGGAAAGAGCTCGCTGGTTATCAGCTCGAATCTGAATTTTCAAACACTTCCAAGTCAGCGTCAGTCCGAACAGCGGTTCATTAGGCCAACGCCGGCGGTTGATTGGCGTGTTACGAGTGACGCGGTTTTTGTTGATACTGCCGGCCGATACCAAACCGAGGGCATTGATGCCGATGAATGGTCATCACTTCTTGAGACGATCAAGAAACATCGGTCGAACCGGCCATTGGACGGCTTTGTTCTGACGGTAAATACCGAGGATATCATCAAAGGTGATGAAAGGCAGATCGAAGAGTTGGCAAAGGTCTTGCGTGCCCGGCTTGACGATACAATGCAGCGGCTGAAAGTTCGGTTCCCGGTTTATCTTGTCTTTACGCATGCTGATTCGATCGACGGCTTTCGCGATTCCTTTTCAGCATCAAAAAATGAAGACAAAGTGCTGGTATGGGGAGCGACCATCCCGATCGAGAAAAGCGACAATGCTCAGGCCTTGTTCGATAGTGAGTATGAGATCCTGCAAAATTCCGTGATGAAGCGGCGTTTGGTGCGCCTTTCAGCACCGTTCCCGCCGGTTCGTCAATTAAAGATCTTCAATTTTCCATTACATTTCGGTTCGGCAAGACGAAAGTTCGGGGCATTTGTAAACGCCCTGTTTCGCCCGAACCCCTTCAGCGAAAATCCGTTCCTTCGCGGTTTTTATTTTACTGCATCGCCGGCTGGCAAAGGTTCTGCGAATGCGCCTAAAACTGTTGCAAACGGATATTTCGCCGAACGCCTTTTCCGCGATGTGGTTTTGCGGGACAAGGATCTTGTAAAGACGTTCATCGCTCAGCGAAGCCGTCCGCCGATCATGGGATGGGTCGTAACGATCTTGGGAGCTATGATCATCGGCGCTTTGCTGATGATGGCAGCGATCTCCCTTATTACCAACCGGCAAATGCTGAATGAGGCAACGGAAACGGCTGAAAAGGTCCTTGTTATGCGAAAGGCCGATGCCGGAAAGGACATTTTAGCTAAGAACGAAGATGAAACGCGCCGCGAGATCTTTGTTACCGATGAACTGCGTGCCCTGATGGCCCGGCTTGACGATTACGACAGGAACGGCCCGCCATTCTATATGCGGATGGGAATGTATTCGGGAAGTGCGGTTTTGGAACGAAGCCTTTTGCCCATCTATTTTTCCGTGGTGGAACAGCGTTTCAAAGCCCCGACCATGAAGAAGGTCGAGGCCGATCTTCGCAAATTTGCCGATAGCCAGCCGGTTGTTAATCCCGGTCAGTTGACGCCGAAAGAAGAGGAGAATCTGGGTAAATACTACGATCTGTTGAAGGCGTATTTGATGTTGTCGGGCGAATACCAGGGCAAGGCCGAAGCAACGCATATTTCGAACGCACTCAAAGATTATTGGACCGCCGATTCCAAAGTGCCGGGCGATATGAAGCTGACGGCAGAGCAAAATCTGGAATTTTGGGCAAAACAGGTTGACAGAAAATCAGACGAGGGCAATTTCCCTCGGATCAGTCTGAACGCGAAGCTGGTCGAGGACGCGCGTCGTAAGCTGCAGGCCTTCCCCGCCGTTTACCGATATTACAGCAGAAAAGTAACTGAAATTTCCAAGGTGGTCGATGATAAGGTAGGCACCACGACGGTTGAATCGATCCTTGCCCGAAATGGCGGCGATACGTCGCTGATGGAAGGCCGATACAGCGTACCCAGCGCATTTACGCGGCCGGGGCTCGATCTGATGAAAGTTGCGATCGCCGAGGCCGACGTGAAGTTAAGCGAAGACGATTGGGTGATGGGCGAACTTGGCAAAAAGGAGCTTGCCCAATCGACCGATGCAGGAAAGCTTGAGGAGCGTTACTATCGCGACTACGCCGATCATTGGCTTAAGTTCATCAAAGCTGTCGACGTCAAACCTTATAAGAATAAGGCCGACGCTACAACCGCGCTGCAAACTTTCTCTCAGGCTAATTCACCGATGGAGATCCTGGTGAAAGAGGTTGCGAGGAATACCAATTTAGCTGCTCCGCCGGAAAACCCGGGCTGGATAGAATGGATCAAGAGCTTTTTCACCAAGAAAAAAGATACCGGCACTGGCAGCACACTTCCGGAGAAAGAATTTCGTTCACTATTCACTTTCGTCGGCAGCAAAGAAAAGCCTGACGCTCCGATCGCAAAGTACCGCGGCGTACTCGGACTGGCCTATAACGACTTTAACGGCGTTTCGGAAGATCGGATGAAAAAGATCGCCGAGCAAATGGCTAATGACGAAGATCCGATCAAACTGCGTACCCGCGAAACGTCGGTTACAAATCTGCTTGGCGGCTTTAGTTAAACGCCGTCGGGACAGGCGCTGGCAGCTTTGCTTCAGAGGCCGCTTGGCAATCTTAAGGCATTACTTGGCGCCGATGCACAAAGCCAGCTTGTTAAAACATGGAATGAGGGGATCTTACCTGAGGCGAAGGAGATCGAAAAAGGTTATCCGTTCGAAGACGGCCAGACCGAGACCGATCTTACAAAACTGACGGCATTTCTGGCACCGGGAGAAGGGAAGTTCTCGAAATTCTATGACGAGAAACTGAGCCGGTACTTTGAAGAATCCAACGGCCAGTTGAAAGTAAAAGATACTGCCGAGGTGAAATTCAGCGATGAATTTGTTGCTTATTTGAACAACCTGATGAATTTGCGGAAAGCATTGTACGGCACGAATCCGACGCCTAAATTCGAATATGAATTCACATTGCAGCCGGTTAAGGATGCGATCGTTGAGATCAGTCTCGATGGCCAGCAGGTGAAATCAGAAGGCACCGGTTCGATCAAAGGAACTTTCCCCGGAGCAAGTGCAGCCGAAACAGGCGTGGTGATAAATCTTGCTTCAATGTCGGGTTCAACGGCCCCGGCAAGTTCGAATTCGAACTCGTCTGCTCCATCGTCCTCTGGCCCCGCTGCTTTGAAATATCAGGGGAATTGGGGATTATTCCGGTTTATCGACGCTTCGCGGCCGCAGAAGCAGCCGGGCGGCGAATATCTGCTGACGTTCAACGTCGGCGGCAAGACCGTAACTGCCACGATCAAATCGAGTGGCGGTGACCTGTTCGACAAGACAGTTTTTCGGGCGGTTCGCGTTCCACAGAATTTCTTGAAGCAGT
>PNRO01000359.1_pt1 | contig 12298 bp, 13 predicted proteins | sample 7248581 | NCBI WGS metagenome assembly PNRO01 (sample SAMN08278401, study PRJNA427962) | Gut metagenome, whole genome shotgun sequencing project. | isolation source: gut content | host: Eisenia fetida | place: India:Sub Himalayan Terai region of Darjeeling | collected 2013-11-18 | reverse complement strand
GTGGGAGAGGGCAATCCGTTGTATTTTATGGGCGAACGGTCGGCCGGGATGACCAAATACGCTGCCAACGCTTTCCTGGCAAATAAGATTAGCTTCATGAATGAGATCGCCAACCTGTGCGACCTGACCGGTGCTGATGTCGATGCTGTACGGTTGGGGGTCGGCGCCGACGAGCGTATCGGTAAGCGCTTTCTCTTTCCGGGTATTGGTTATGGCGGCAGCTGTTTCCCTAAGGACGTTCGGGCGCTGCAAAAGACAGCTGCTGACCATAACTATAATTTCCAGATCCTTACGTCGGTCACTACCGTCAATGAAAAGCAGAAACGCATCTTATTCGAAAAGATAAAGCAGCATTATAAGGGTAATCTCAAAGGCAAGAAATTCGCGCTGTGGGGTTTGGCTTTTAAACCTGATACTGATGACATTCGCGAAGCCCCGGCGCTTTACTTGATCGATGACTTATTGAAGGCTAGTGCTAGTGTCGTGGCTTATGATCCAGAAGCCCGCAAGAACGTTGAACGACATTATCACGATACAGCAGGTCTAGAGCTAGTCGAACATGAGTTCGACGTTTTGGCTGGAGCCGACGCATTGTTGATCGCGACAGAATGGGCAGCTTTCCGGACACCTGATTTTGACCGTATCAAACAACAGCTACGGCAGCCAGTTATCTTTGATGGCCGCAACTTGTATGACCCTGGAGACATGCGCGAGAGAGGCTTCCAGTACGAAAGTATTGGGCGGGGGGCGACGGCTACATGAGCAAGCTGGTGCTGGTCACCGGCGCCGCCGGATTTCTGGGGTCGCATGTCTGCGACCACTATATTGCCGGCGGCGCGACAGTAGTTGGTATCGACAACCTTTCAACTGGCTCTCCTGGCAATCTTCGCCATCTTAAAACTGACAGAAACTTCACTTTTGCCAAGCACGATATAGTTAAGCCACTGCCCAAGCAGCTTACTGATAAGCCCTATGACATAATTATTAACCTGGCTTCACCAGCCAGCCCACCCCACTATCAACGGCTTGGTCTGGAAACACTGCATGTCGGCTCCGAAGGTACGCTGAACATGCTTGAGTTGGCTCGTCACCATAAAGCGCGCTTTTTCCATGCCTCGACCAGCGAAGTCTACGGCGACCCTGAGGTACATCCACAGCCCGAGACATACAAGGGCAGTGTCAACTGCTATGGCCCGCGCAGTATGTATGATGAATCAAAACGTTACGCCGAAGCGCTGATCTGGACTCATCGAAAAAAATACGGTACCAACACTTGTATCGGCCGCTTTTTTAACACGTATGGCCCACGTATGGATCCAAAAGATGGGCGAGTGGTCTCCAACTTTATCGTCCAAGCCCTGCAGAGCAAACCGTTGACCGTATATGGCGATGGTGGTCAGACGCGCAGTTTCTGCTATGTAGACGATTTAGTGAAAGGCATTGCCGCGCTTATTGAGTCTAGTGAAGAAGAACCGATAAATCTCGGTAATCCCGGAGAGTTTACCGTTAAGGAGCTAGCTGAGTTGGTTATCAAAAAGACTGGCAGTAAATCTAAGCTGACCTATCATCCATTGCCAGGCGACGACCCACTGCAACGCAAGCCGGTCATCACTTTAGCAAAGCAGAAGCTCAAATGGGAGCCAGAGGTTAAGCTTGAAATCGGGCTAGATAAGACGATTACTTACTTTGAGTCAGTCTTGGGCTGAACTGATACGAAAATGAACTTTTTGTAGACGGGGTATGTCCAAATCATCTGGATGCCGACAGCCAAAGCTTTAGCGATTATGTAGTTGATATGTTCGCCAAGGATACTCACGAAGGTTACGGTGAATAGATAGTTAAATATAAGCAAGATGAAATAAGAGGTGATATGCCGCGCCAAACTTTCTTTCTCACGAGCGTCAAATGTCCAATAGCGATTTAACGTAAAGTTATAAGCGATTGATACCCAATAGGCTACTGACGTGGAAGCGCCAAGATTAAGGTCGAATCGACCGTGAAGCAAATAGAGAAGGCTGAAGTCGATCAGAAAGGTCGTACCGCCGACCAGCAGATAACGCACAAAATGGTGCCGATACAAGTAGACCGTGAAATGCTTCAGACGACTCATATGCTACTCGGCAACGGACAGCAGGTAGGTGCCGTAACCTGACTTTTTCAGTGGTTCGGCGATTGCCACTAGCTGATCCTTGGCAATGAACCCTTGCCGATAGGCTGTTTCTTCGATACAGCCTATCTTGATGCCGGTACGCTTCTCGATCACCCGAATATATTCAGCGGCATCGTTCATTGACTCAAAAGTGCCCGTGTCGAGCCAAGCTGAACCGCGATCCATAGTCTGCACTTTCAGCTTGCCGCGCTTCAGGTATTCTTCATTGACGGTAGTGATTTCGAGTTCGCCCCGGTCACTTGGCTGGATATTCTTAGCGATTTCCACCACATCATTGTCATAAAAGTATAACCCTACTACAGCATAGTTTGATTTTGGCTTTGTAGGCTTCTCCTCGATAGATACAGCATGGTTATTACTATCAAACTCTACGACGCCATAGCGTTCAGGATCCGATACTCCGTAAGCGAAGACCACGCCGCCACTTGGATCAACACAAGATTGTAGACTAGCGCCAAAAGCCTCGCCATAGAAGATGTTATCGCCTAGGATTAACGCGACTTTATCATTGCCAATGAAGTCTTCCCCAATAATAAAGGCTTGAGCCAGGCCTTCCGGTTTCGGCTGGGCGGCGTACTGAAGGTTGATACCAAGCTCCGAGCCATTACCGAGCAGTCGCTGGAACTGTGGTTGGTCTTCGGGCGTCGTAATTATTAAGATGTCACGGATACCGGCTTGCATCAGCGTGTCCAGTGGATAGTAGACCATCGGTTTGTCGTAAATTGGCATCAACTGCTTAGAGATACCTTTAGTAATGGGGTAGAGGCGGGTGCCTGATCCGCCGGCCAGGATAATGCCTTTCATGCTGATTGCTCCTTCTCTATATATTTCTTCAGGTCTTCGCGCCAATCTTGTGGCACGAACCCTGTCGCTTCGATCTTGCTCAGGTCCAAAGTACTTTGTAGGGGTCGCATGGCGGCTTCTGGCTTGTCAGCGAAGTATTCGGCGGTTGTGGTGTCGGTCACGGTCAGGCTATTGAAACCAGCATCTGCAAAAATTGCGCGGGTAATGTCGGCCCAACTGGCCGGCTCACCACCATTGCTGATGTTGTACGTACCGTACGGCGCCTCGATGCTAAGCAAATGGTCGATAGCCCGAACCAGTTCATCGGTGAAGGTGAGCCGGCCAACCTGGTCGGCGACGACCGACGGGCTGATGCCTTTCTCGCCGAGCCCAAGCATGATACGTACGAAGTTCTTACCCTCGCCAATCACCCAGCTGGTACGTAGCAGGTAATGTTTCGGCGCTTTGGTGGCTTCCGTGTCGCCAGCGGCTTTACTCTTGCCGTATTCGGATAATGGGCTAGCAGCTTCATCTTCGACATGGGGATTTTTGGTACCATCGAAGACATACTCGGTTGATATATGTACCAATAATAAGTCATGGTCTATGGCGGCTTGTGCTAGATTAGCAACGCCATCAGCGTTGACTGCCTGGGCGGCTTTTTTGCCGTCCTCGCTTTCGGCGCCGTCGACGTTGGTGTAGGCGGCGGCATTGAACAAGACCTTAATGCCGCTCCAATCAAAATTTTTGACTGATTCGGCATTGGTAATGTCCAATTCGCTAACATCAGCTGTCCGGGCGTTCGGATATTTTTCTTTCAGTGCCTGGCCTAACTGGCCATTGGCGCCAACGATAAAAAACGTTGAGCTATCAATTGTTTTCATACGTCTGGTTCTTTTCTTCGTGGGCGGCAGCTGGGTTTTCCAAAACGGTTTTTAGGCTAGGGTTCGCTTGGTCTTTCTCAGACAGAACCATACCTTCGCCTTGTTTGATCGGCCAATCGATAGCCAGGTCAGGGTCGAGCGGGTTGCAGGCCGAGCCGGGCATACCAGGCTGCCATTCTTGTTCAAAGTAATACAGATACACAGATGGTTCATCGCTGGTGCTCTGGAAAGAATTGCCCAGGCCTTTGCTGACAAACAGGCCTTTGCCGCGGGAGAGTGTAAAACCTTGCCATTGTCCGGCAGTCGGCGAGTCAGGCCGCAAATCAACGATTACCGCGTAAACCTCACCGCCAGCTATGGCCACAAACTTGTGGGCGTGTTCGGCATGAATGCCGCGGACAGCGCCCTTCTTGGTTAGCGGCGCGTTGACTTGCGGCCGTTCGCCAAGGCTTGGCAAACCCAAAGCTTCAAATTCACTTTGCCGATAGAATTCCATGACCGACCCACGGTCGTCAGGGATAATTTTGAGATCCAACTCCCATAAGCCGTTAATCTTTGTCGGCGTCGCTTTCATCGGCTCAATCATTGTCCTAGTTCCTTGTATTTTGCTTCGGTCGTGGCTTTTTGGGATTTCCACCAGGCCTCGTTCTGCTTGTACCACTCAATGGTATTTTGCAGGCCTTCGCGGAAATCAGTGTATTTTGGTGTCCAGCCAAGCTCATTACGAAGCTTTGAGGCATCAATGGCGTAACGCAGATCGTGGCCCGGCCGGTCACTAACATGTTCATAATCGCTCGGGTTTTTGCCCATTAATTCGAGAATTAGCTCAACGACCTCTTTATTGTTTTTTTCGCCATCAGCTCCAATCAGGTATGTCTCACCAATCTTGCCTTTTTCTAATATGGCCAAAACACCAGAAGAGTGGTCTTCGGTGTGGATCCAGTCACGGACATTCTCACCGCTGCCGTAGAGTTTCGCTCGTCGGCCTTCCAAAATCTCAGTCACTTGGCGGGGGATAAATTTCTCGACATGTTGGTAGGGGCCATAATTATTGGAACAATTGCTGATAGTGGCTTGTACGCCAAAGCTGCGTACCCAGGCACGCACCAGTAAATCTGACCCAGCTTTTGTTGAAGAGTAGGGGCTAGAAGGATTATAGGGCGTGTCCGGCGTAAATTTTGCCGGGTCATCCAACTCCAGGTCACCATAGACTTCGTCGGTCGAGATGTGGTGCAGGCGTTTCTCATGCTTGCGCACGGCCTCCAAGATTTGGTAGGTGCCAATCAGGTTGGTGTCAATAAACGGCCGGGGTGAATGCAGCGAATTGTCATTATGTGACTCGGCGGCGAAGTGCACGACGGCGTCGCTCGTGGCGACCGCTTGGTCAATGGCGGCCTCGTTGCAAATATCGGCTTGAATGAACGTGACCCGGCTATCGTCGAGCCCAGCGACATTGGCGCGGTCGCCCGCGTAGGTCAACTTATCGTAAACGACGACTTGCCAATCAGGCCGTTCGCGGTAAATATGGTGGACAAAATTCGAGCCAATGAAGCCAGCACCGCCAGTAACAAGGATTTTCTGCATAGACCAGTCTATTATAACGATTCGTAGCGCTCTTGAAAAACTGAACCAGGGTATTTTGTTATAATCGGGCGGTGAGTCCAAATATCCCAAGCCCGGCCTGGGGCGCGCCAATTATCTCATTTGAAGAATTTGAAGTTTTGCGGCCGACGCTCGGCAAAGTAGTAGTTACCAGCGGTGGCTTCGACCCCATTCATCCTGGCCATATTAGCTGCATTATTCAAAGCAAAAAGTATGGTGATACTTTGGTGGTGATAGTCAATGGCGACGCCTTTCTGACCACCAAAAAAGGCCGGCCTTTCCAAAACCTGGAGACCCGCAGCCTGATCGTCAGCGGTATCGCCGGAGTAGATTATGTCATCCCGTTCGAGGTGAAAAACGACCAAAGCGTCTCGAAGGCTCTGGAAGCTATCAAGCCCGCTGTCTTTACCAAAGGCGGTGACCGGACAGGCAAAGCCAACCTCCCGGAATGGGATGTTTGCCAGAAGTATAATATCGAAATTAAGTTCGGCGTGGGTGAAGACAAGAAGTGGTCCAGTAGCTGGTTCCTGAACCGCTGGAATAATTCGCCTGGGTCATCTGAGGAAGATGCTAAGTAGCCAGCAGCTTTTTGACCCGTAACACTAACTCTTCAAGGTCGGACTGGTTTTTTGCTTCAGCGTTAAGACGGAGGAGCGGCTCGGTGTTACTAGGGCGTACATTGAACCAACTGCCGTTTGGAAAGCGAACAGTTAAGCCATCAAGCCGGTCGCTTTCGGCATTCTGAAAACTGTCGGCTACTCTCTCAATAGCCTTTTCTTTATCGGTGACTTCAAAATTCGTTTCGGGTATTTGTACATAAGCTTCTCTCAGAGGAGCAACTAACTCCGAGAGTTTCTTATCAGTTTGCGACAAAATGTACAGGCCGATTACGGCGGCTATCAGGCCGCTGTCCGCCATGTAGTTATCAGCAAAGTAATAATGCCCGCTATGCTCGCCGCCAAATACAGCGTTGTGTTTCCGCATATCACCTTTGATGAAAGAGTGGCCGACCCGGGTTCGAATTGGCTTGCCGCCAGCTTTTTCAATAGCTTCAAAAGCAGCTTGGCCGCAGATAGCATTTAGTAAGATTGTGGCGCCGGGATGAAGCTTTAAGAAGTATTCCGCCAGTAGAGCGGTCAAAACAGTGCCGCTAACCGGTACGCCTTGCTCGTCAATCAATACCGCCCGGTCACCATCACCATCAAACGCGACACCCGCGTTGCAATCGTTTTCTTTGATAGCAGCCTGAACGTCAATCAGGTTCTTTGCCTCCAGGGGGTTAGCGATATGGTTTGGGAATGTCCCATCGAGCTCAAAATATAGCTCATGTACTTGAAACGGAACGTGCGGTTCGAGCTCGGGAAATATTTTACCAGCCATGCCGTTACCGGCATCAACGGCAATATCCAACGGCTTCAACTTACCTGTATCAATGAAAGACAGGACGTGTCCTACCCAATCTTCAGTCACGTCTTTTTCAACGAGCTGCCCTTCATTAACATCATCTGAAAAGTTATTTTCCTTTGCTAAATCGCGGATTTCAAATAAGCCGGAAGTCTCACCAATCGGTTTGGCTTCTTCCCGGCAAAATTTAATGCCGTTATATTCGCCGGGATTATGGCTGGCAGTTACGACAGCGCCGCCGGCCAAGCTGTACTTACCGACCGCGAAATAAATCATATCGCTCGTCACCTCACCGATATCCCAAACTTCGCGTCCCCGTGAGCGTAAACCCGCAATCAGCGCGTCTGCCAACTCTTTTGAATCAGGTCTCATATCGCGCCCGACCGCTACCACTCCTTGCTCCGGCAACCAGTCGCCAAACGCTTTGCCAACTTTTTGGATGACCTCAGGATTTAGTTCTGATCCGACTTTGCCGCGGATATCGTAAGCTTTAAAAATTACATCTAATGCTTCCGCCATAGAGCTCCTTATCTTTTATCTTTCAAATATTTATCAATAGTTGTCTGCAGGTTTTTGCGGAAGTTGGCGACTGAGAATTGCTCGGCATGACGGGCGATGGCCGCGTAATCAAAGCTCTTAGTTTGGATGGCCGACAGGGATTTGACCAAGGCTTCGGTAGTTTGTTCTTTGAAAAATAGGCCGGTCTTGCCCGGCACGACGTAGTCCAGTGCGCCGCCGGCTTTGTACGCGATGACTGGCGTGCCAGCGGCCATCGCCTCGACAGCGACAATGCCGAAATCATCCATGTTAGGCATGATGAAACCAAGCGCTGACTGGAAGTGTTCAGCAATATCATGATCATTCACATTACTTAAGAAAGTTACATTTCGGTTAGCCAGACGCTCTAGGCGGCGGTGGTCTGGACCATTGCCAATGACGACCAACGGCATGCCTAGTTTATTGCAGGCTTCCACGGCGAGGTCGATACGCTTGTAGGGCGTCTGGCGTCCGGCCGCGACGAACCCGTGCCGCAACGGCGGCTTACCGGTGACCTTGAAGCGCTCAGTCTCGACGGGTGGATGCACCACCGTCGCGTCGCGGCCGTAGCAGCGTTTGATCATAGTTGCGGTATGTGTGGAGTTAGTGAGGATATGATCTGGCTGTTGAGCAGCCCGATAATCCCAGCGCTTCAATGGTCCAATGAACAAGCGCAAACCCAGGCGTGCCAGCCAATTGAGGCCGGTCGGGAAACCAGGCTTCTTCAGGTATTCGTCATAGCGGATCCAGTAATACTGCGTTGGTGCGTGGATATATGAAATATGCGTGGTATTTTTGCGAACGTGCACGCCCTTGGCCTCAGCACCGCTGGATGAAATTACTAGGTCGTACTGACTGAGGTCGAGCCGGCTGAAAGTCCAGGCTCGTAATAAGGGCAGGAATTTTTTCAAACTTTTCGGCAGTTTCTGTAACCAGGTCGTACGGACATCGGCATCAGCGAACCAATCAATCTTTGCCGGGTCATATTGTGAAGTGTAGATCGGCGCGTCCGGGTACAGTTTGTGCATCTCCAACACTACCCGTTCGGCACCACCGATCCCGGTCAGCCAGTCACAGACAATCGCGACCCGCGGTTTTTTAGCCACTTAGCGGGCTCCTCGATGAAACAGCACCACCCAGACCGTTTTAATCAGAATCACCAAGTCGCCCCAGAAACTCCAGTTTTGGACGTAGTAGAGGTCAAGCTTGCGTCGCTCTTCAAATGGAATATCGCGCCGACCAGAAATCACCGCTAGACCAGTCATACCTGACTTAACGCTTAAAATAGCGTGCCGCTTAGCGTAAACGTCGAGCTCCTGCGGGATCAACGCCCGTGGCCCGACTAGGCTGAGGTCGCCGCGCACGACATTGATAAGTTGTGGCAACTCATCCAGGCTGGTACGGCGCAAGAAACGGCCGAGTGGCGTAATGCGGGGATCACGTGAAAGGTAATCACCATTGCTGCGGTATACCTCAGCCAGTTCCGGCCGACCCATCTTGTGGAAAGCCTCTTCCGGAGTGGTGCCGTCATATTTCTTATACTGGCTGCGGAATTTGAAAACCTTAAATTTCTGGTTGAAACGGGTCAAGCGGGTTTGGCGGAAAAAGACTGAACCGCTACCACTGAAAAGTTCAGCCAGCGTTATCAGCAGCATGATTGGTGAAACAATAATTAACATTAAGCCACCGACGACCAAATCAGTCAGCCGTTTGACGACCCGCCCCCAGCCGACGAGCGCTGTCTGGTGTACAGCGATGACCGGTATTGATTGGAATAAGTCGACCTCGATCTTGCCGACGAATAGCTCACTATTGCCTGGCACGAAGCGGTAGGCGATGTGGTGTTCCTGGGCATAGGTCAGGATGGCGTCGTTTTCGATCTGTGAAGCGTACAATTCAGTCTGCACAATGGTGTGCGGCCTTTTGCCGCCCAACGACTTACGGGCAGTCGCAAAATCTTTAAAAACTGGGCAATCCAAATGTGTTTTCGATGGGTGCTTGACGCCACCGACGATGCCCACGACCCGATAGCCAGTGGCACCGGTATCTGACAATGACCGGACTAACTCATGTGTCACCGCCGTATCACCAATGATCAGTACATTATTAATGCCAACGCCGTAACTGAAAAGCTCGCGGCGCAAGCCACGGGCCAATGTCCGGAAGGTCAGGACAAAGAGGAAAACTAGCCCGAAGCCATAGATCGTCACCAGCCGGGCGGGGAAGATCGTAATATTGACAATGTAGCTGTAGCTGATAACAAACAAGATGCCGATGAAACTGGCTACGAGCAACCGGCCCAGTTCATTGAAGCGGCGGTCATAAACACGGGAGCTATAGAGGCCAAGTAAACCGAAGATCAGAATCCAAAAAGGTAATAGGCTGACTAATACCATGATGTAGGTCAGGGCGGTCACATCAGCGCTGATCGGTGTAGCATTTAAAGATACGCGCAAAATATACGCCACGGTGAAGGCCAGAGTAATGGCAATGGCGTCGCCGACCACCAGGCAGAAACTGTAGAGCAACGATGCGTTATTTTTCATCTGAAGAAAAGATATTCTGACACGGCCGTATCAGATATACTAAATTGTAACACTTATGAGAGCGTCCACCCTGAAGTACCGGATTTTGTGGTTGGTAGCTAGTTTGAGCATGCTCATCATGTTTGTCATGCCATTTCACGCGTTCCTGACAATTTTCGCTGCTGATATCTTTGGCCACTACACGGCATTCCGCCTCTGGAAAGAAGTGCTTTTACTGCTATGTATTATCGGCACCTTGTATTTGGTAATAACCGATGGCAAAATCCGCAGCCACACCCTGACCCGACGCCTGGTATGGTTGGTGATGGCGTACATTGCCCTCAATGTCATCTGGGGTTTGGTTCAGCTGTACCGCGGTGAACTCAGCGCCAAGGCGCTTGGTTATGGCCTGATCATTGACTTACGCTTCCCAATCTTCTTTTTGATTACCTGGGCAGTAGCGCTGCGGACATCACGTCTCCGTAAGAATTGGCAAAAGATTGTACTCTGGCCAGCGGCTATCGTGGTGGCCTTCGGTCTACTGCAACTGCTACTACCACATGACTTCCTGCGGCACTTCGGATACGGGCCACTGACCATTGACCCATATGAAACCATCAATAGTAATCTCAGCTACCAGCGGATCACTTCGACATTGCGGGGTGCCAATCCACTCGGTGCCTATCTGCTGATCCCGATTAGCATCTTGACGGCGCTGCTCATCGCTGGCAAACGCAGCTGGCAATACGTCGCGTTGTATATCGGCAGCTTAGTGACACTGTTTTTCAGCTTTTCCCGCAGCGCCTGGATTGGCGCCACGCTGTCAATCGGTGCTGTCTGCATCCAACAACTCGACCGTAAATATCTGAAGCCCGCGCTACTTGTACTCGCTGGTCTGGTAATACTCGCGGGCGGTGTTTTTGCATTGGGCTGGCAGGATAGCTCACGCTTCCAGAATTACTTCCAGCATACAGAAGATAATTCAAAGGTTGAGACAACTTCTAACGGAAACCGGCTGGCTAGCCTAGAAAGTGGTTGGCATGACCTGGTAAACGAGCCACTCGGCGCCGGCCCGGGTTCGGCCGGCCCGGCCAGCATCTACAATAACCAGCCAGCGCGCATTGCCGAAAACTACTATTTACAAGTTGCCCAGGAGACCGGCTGGATTGGCCTGGGACTCTTCCTGTTAATTAATATTGGTGTTGGCTATCTTTTGTGGGTGCGCCGCCATGACCCGTTGGCCGTCATGCTCTATGCCAGCCTGATCGGCATCAGTTTTATAAACCTCTTGTCACATGCCTGGGCTGACGACACTCTCGCCTACATCTGGTGGGGTTTGGCTGGTATAGCCATGGTGCCGCCAAAAGAAGCAGGCAAGACCTATGTCAAACCATAAAGAAATCAAGCGCTTCCTGAAGTATATGGCTGGTGGTGGCGTGTACTTCTGGTCGGGCTACGCTGTCTTCGCGATCTGTTACTCAGGTTTAGATTGGGGATGGCTACCAGCCAAGATTCTAGCTGATATCATTGGCTGGACATTAGGCTACTTAGTGCAGCGTTTCTGGGCGTTTTCTGACCGGGCTCACCTTAGCGAAATGCAACACGCTGGCCGCTACGTTTTCATCGAGGTCGTCGGATTTATTCTCGATTATGCTATCATCGGCGGCCTCAACGCTCTTGGTGTAACGCCCTACATTGGTTTCTTTATCGCTGCCGGCTTCTTCACCATCTGGAACTTCCTCTGGTACAAATACTGGGTCTTCCCCGAGAAGAAAAAACCGTGACATAATGTAAGTATGAACGAAAAGCAAACATCGACGGCTAAGGCCGTCCGACCGACCAAAAAGCAAAAAGAGTTGCTGACATTTATCGAAAAGTTCATCAACGAACATGGCTACAGCCCAAGCTACCGCGAAATTATGAGCGGCTTGAATTATAACTCCGTGGCGACCGTCTCGCTGCATGTTAACAATCTGATCAAGCGCGGGCATGTCCGCAAGCGTGACCACTCGGCCCGGTCGCTGGAGATCGTGAATGCCGACGAGCAGCCAAAAGTCACCTCCAACCAGATCGCGCCCGGCGAAGAGAAGTGGCTGGTCGAAAAAGTAGAACATGCTTTCCAGCAGGTCGAACAGGCTAGTGGTCAGGTGGCAGAGGCCGGACTTGACCATCTCTATGTGCTGGTCGGTGCCCTTAAGGTGCTTGGCTTGGAGGGCGCTGCCCAAAGTTTCACGCCTCGCTTGAAGACCCTCAAACAGCGCCAATCGGCTTAATTTCACGCTATTTCACGGCCTTTCACAGGGACAGATACGCTTATGGCAACGACGCTACCCCTAGCGTAGCAACATAGTAATTAATACTATATCTAGTGTTATAGCGACCTGCTATGATTA
>PNRO01003829.1_pt1 | contig 12451 bp, 11 predicted proteins | sample 7248581 | NCBI WGS metagenome assembly PNRO01 (sample SAMN08278401, study PRJNA427962) | Gut metagenome, whole genome shotgun sequencing project. | isolation source: gut content | host: Eisenia fetida | place: India:Sub Himalayan Terai region of Darjeeling | collected 2013-11-18 | reverse complement strand
CACGCACTCCATACAAGAATTACTAAAAGCTTAATCTACAAGCAGCTTCTCTTCTAAATATTATTTTACTCTCTAACTGAAAGGTGAGTTTGGAATTGCTTCTGGCTATCTACTGTGGTAAACTGCCTTTTTTGTCTGTGTTATGTCTATGTTGATTTCTCTTGGCATCATTGGAGCTTCAGGCCGTATGGGACGAAAGCTCATTGCCTTAGCCCATCAAAACCCCCTTTTTTCCATTGGCGCAGGCATTGCCTCCTCGACGTCCCCCTCCATTGGCTGTGACCTGGGCCAACTGGGCAACACTGAGCATCTCGGGATCCCCTTAGCACACTCTCTGACACCCGCTCTCGACTCCTGTGACCTATTGATCGATTTTTCGCATTCCTCTACGACAAGTTCTCTTTTAGATTATGCCCTTGAGCAAAAAAAACCACTTGTGATCGGCACGACGGGATACGACGATGCAACCAAGAGGAAGATCCACCAAGCAGCAGAACGGATCCCTCTGTTTTACTCTGCTAATTTTAGTTTAGGAATTTGCGCCATGCAAGAGGCTTTACGCCTTCTAGGATCACGGCTTAAAGATCATTTTTCGGTTCGTATTGTCGAAAAACACCATCGACATAAGAAAGATGCCCCAAGCGGCACTGCATTGAGCTTAGCTCTCGAATTACCTGCATCTGACGAGGTTGAGATCTCTAGCATCCGCGAAGGGGAAACAGCTGGAGAGCATACAGTGATTTTCTACTCAGAGCAGGAGACAATCGAATGTAAACATTCTGCCCTCTCACGCGGTCTCTTTGCTCAAGGCGCTTTACTCGCTGCTGCATTTCTTAGCCGTCAGCCAGCTGGTTTTTATCAAATGCACGATTTATTTGGGGGTTCAAACAGATGAAATCCGTAAAAATTCAAGATTTTTCTATTGGCCCTGGAGAGCCGTTGACCCTTATCTCCGGCCCTTGTGTGATCGAAAGCGAAGAGCACGCCTTGCATATGGCAGGTATGCTTAAGGAACTTGCACAAAGCCTTGGCATTCCTCTCATCTATAAGTCGAGCTACGATAAGGCCAATCGCTCATCTGGTCAATCGTTCAGAGGACCTGGGATCGAAAAGGGGCTCATGATTCTAGAAAAAGTGAAAAAAACTTTTGGCATTCCTGTCTTAACAGACATCCATTCTCCCAAAGAAGCTGAAGAAGCTGCTCTGGTTTGCGATGTGATCCAAATCCCTGCGTTTCTCTGCAGGCAGACAGATCTTGTCATTGCAGCTGGACAAACAGGTGCTGTTGTCAACGTGAAAAAGGGGCAATTCATGGCACCTTGGGACATGGGCAACATCGTAGAAAAACTCCTTTCCACAGGTAATGAAAGAATCATCCTGACCGATCGAGGCACAACATTTGGCTACAACAACCTCGTGACCGATGTGCGAGCGATCCCCATCATGCAACGCTTCGGATTCCCCGTCTGCTTCGATGCAAGTCACTCTGTTCAACTTCCTGGAGGGAATGGCCAATCCTCTAGCGGACAACGGGAATTCATTCCGATCTTGGCCAAAGCCTCCGTTGCAGCGGGAGTTCATTGCCTATTCATCGAATCCCACGATCAACCATCGCAGGCAAAAAGCGACCGAGACTCTGTTATGCCCTTGCAGGATTTACGCTCTCTGTTAGAAGATGTGTTACAGATCTACCAGGTGGTACAGAGATCTTATGTTACTTAAACGTACGGCAATGATTATACCGATCCCAGAAAATAAATTCATATTTGACCATGCCAAAGCGCCGAAAAACGACGATTGCGAACGGCGTCGTATTGGCTTAATACTACGCCGTTCGCGATCGTCGATTTTCGGCAGCTTTCGCATAGGTCAAATATGAATTTATTTTCTGGGATCGGTATTAAATATCTTTTCCTGAGCCTGATCCTCTTAGCGTGTTACTTGGTTGCCTGGCCTAAAGAGAGCGATTGCGCAGCCTACCGTACCTTTGCTGAACATTCGAGAGATCTGACACGAGCATCTTCCCCCATCCACCAAAAACGATCAACAGTGTGCAAAGAGATCTGGTTTTCCGACGAAGGGCAAATTCGTTTGCACTACAGAATCGAAAGCGCTGGCTCTTCGCTGACTCTACAGCCTAGAGAGAAGCGAATCGACGTGATTGAGCATCTCGATGATATGTGCTGCTGGATGCAAGACAAATTGTTCATTGCACCGAGCGGACAAGACTTTACGCAGCAAACACGCTATTTTGCCGCAAAAGAGGGCACCTACCATTTTCTGACACAAAATCTCATGGCTCAACAGGCGACTCTGTCGCTTTACCGAATACCAGGAGATGCACTCCCTGAACAGGGACTCATGCCAACGTCTCCTCCCTTTCTTAGCGGGCAAGCAGAGACTGTTGCTTTAAGTGTTGCAGGCCATACCCCCTCTTTTCAGGCACATGAATTTAAAGCGATTTTTACAAAAACGAACTAATCATATGTTAGCTCTTTTCTCTGTCCTGCTCTTTACAGCCATCGGCACAGGCACTGCTGTGCTTTGCTCAGCACCAGATACTGGGGCCCTTTCCTCTTCAAGTGCTGCCTATGATGGCAATGCCTTAGTCCTTTCAGGAGAGGTTGTTTTAGATCATGGTCTTGGAAAAATGCGAGCTGAAGAGGCCTCTCTACAAAAACAGGAAAGCGGGAAAGAGTTTCCCTTCTCTTCAATCCTCTTGCGCAAAAACGTACAGCTCGAGCTGCATGATCATGCGCAACTCCTCTGTGCAATTGCCGATCTCGACTTCGTACAACTCAAAGGAAAGCTCTCCTCTCTGGACCAAGAACGAGTCACTTACACAGATCAACTTCGTTCTAACGGACATACAGATAGCTCTCTACGTCTCGTAAGTCAAACAGTCAATCTAGAATTTGAAAAACTCGAGCATCCTGATCAGCGAAGCGATTTCTCCATTCGGGAAATCTTGGCCTCTGGGGATGTCGTCGTCGATTATGCACGCATCTTCACCCTGCGCTCTGCAAACGCTATCTACCGCAAACCTACTACCTCTTCGAACATCGCACAGGGGACACTCCTAGCCTTTCCATCTGAACATTTTTCAGTCTGCCAAATTGCACATGAAGACGATCTCATCGACGCGCAAAAAATTGAGATGGATCTGGCTCGCATGGCTGTTTTTGTGCAAAAACCACAGGGTGTTCTCGCCTCATCACTTGTCTCACGCTCCCAAAATGGGGAATTGCGCTTTAGTTGCGATCATCTACTCTGGGACCACCCTAAAAACACCTTAGAGCTTCAAGGAGACATCCACATCGAAGAAGATGCATTCGGTCAGCTCAATGCAGATCGCAAAGTCATCATGGTCCAAAATGTCGATCGCGGACACCGTTCGGTATCCTCTCTACATGCTAGCGGACATACAACCATACAGATGCAGGCCTCAGGAAAAGGCAACGTACAAAAACTTGTCTGCCATGGAGAGATGGGCTTTGATCAACAACACATGCAGGCATTTTTTCACAGTCCAACTGTCGAAGGAGAGGTTCTGCAGGAGCAGCAACTCTACTACGAGGAAAACCAAATTTCCCTTTACGCTGACCGAGGTACCATTGACTATGCTCTTGTCAAAGGGCAAGTGCAGCCCTCTGCCATCTCTTTAAAGGGACACATCCGCCTCATGTCTTGTGATGCATCAAAATCCCCTCGCTGCGGTCTTGCCGATTGGGTCACCTATTCCCCGACGACACGCACATTCATTCTCGGGGCACACCCTGGACGTAAAGTGCTATTTTGGGATGAGCAAGAAGATCTGCGCATTAGTGCCCAAGAGATCCATCTCACGCGAGATACCGGCGATGGGCCTGAAACTGTCAAAGGGGTAGGCAACGTACAGTTTTGCTTTACAGCAGATGAAGAGGTCTTAATTGAAAAAGTATTTAGATTAGTAACTTTGCCATGATGAATCTACAAGAACTAAAAATTCCTCAGCAACAAAAACGGGTAGTAAAACCCTCCATACTCAAAACCGAAAAGCTCATAAAATGCTATAGCAACCGCCCAGTTGTCAATGGACTTTCCTTTGACGTACTCGAAGGTGAGGTCGTCGGTCTCCTCGGGCCCAATGGCGCCGGCAAGACCACAGCATTTTATATGGCAATCGGCCTAATACGTCCCGATGCAGGAAAAGTCTATTTTAGAGAAAAGGACGTTACTTCGCTGAGTATCCACGAAAGAGCTCGCCTTGGGATGGGCTACTTAGCGCAGGAACCCTCTGTCTTTCGCAACCTAACTGTCGAAGCAAACATTCTCTGCATTCTAGAAACGCTCTCTTTAACCCCATCAGAGCGTCGTCAAAGACTGGACGAACTTCTACACGAACTCCATCTAGAAAAGCTAGCCAAAAAAAAAGCTGGAACTCTCTCTGGAGGAGAGCGAAGACGACTTGAAATCACACGAGCCCTCGCTACAAAGCCCCGTCTCCTTCTACTCGATGAGCCCTTTGCCAATATCGACCCCATAGCCATTCACGATGTCCAGCAACTCATCCGCCTGCTCAAAAACAAAAAAATCAGCGTCCTGATCACCGATCATAATGCTCGGGAGATCTTTTCAATTGTCGACCGAAGCTATCTCGTGCGCGACGGAAAAGTGCTGCTATCGGGTACAGTAGCAGAGCTGCTCCAGAACAAAGAGGCGCGCTCTAGCTACTTTGGCGAAGACTTCAGATTATAGATAGCTTCTACCACTTTCGATATGGGCAACGTGTAGAGACAGTCGCTCATCTTGCTTCCTCCACATCCATCGAGGTGACAAGGTCGACAAGAAACGTTTTGCGCGATCACTCGACTCAAAGGGTGCATCCATGGCCCCCAATTCACCTCTGAAGAGGGACCGAAGAGGGCTACAACTGGTGTTTTCAAGGCACTTGCTATATGTAAAGGCACCGAATCGACACAGATTAACACAGAGGCCCGACCGATCAAGGCTGCTAATTCTTTGAGTGTGATCTTCCCCGCTAAATTTAAAAGAGGCACTTCAGGAGCTAGCTGCAAGATCTCCTGGCAAAATCGCAGCTCGCTTTCATCGGGACCAGAAGAAAGGACAATATTTTCTCCCCTCTGATGGAGCTCGCGGATCAGACCAGCTGTCCAAGAGGGTGGTGTGCACTTAAACTGCCAGCGAGACACAGGATGGATCACGATATAATTCTTTTCGCCCGTCCTCTGCAACATGCTTTCTGCCGCTTGGGGTGGAATCACAAGCTGTAAATCTCTCTCCTGCAGTTGTGGAAAAATACCGACTCTGCGCAAAGCATCGAGATTGCGCTCCACTGCATGCCGAGGAGTTGAACACGATCGCACGAGATGCGTGTAGATATTTTTTTTTCCCTTCATGCCCCCTTTGCCAGGATCCACCCCAACCTTGATCGGAGCACCTGACATCTTCGCAGCAATGGCACCACGATCTCCTTCTGTGAGATTGATCACCATATCATAACGACTTTGACGGATTTGCCAAAGAAGGTGGAGCTCCTCCCGAGTTTTCCCTAAAAAAGACCTCTCTTTCCATTTGCGATCATACAGATGAACCCCATGAAGGGCTGAATGCCCCTCTAACATGGGATAGGTATCTCGATACAGATAAGCATCGAGCTTAGCCCATGGCATTGCCCTCTGCAGAGCGCTAAATACAGGCGAGGTTAAAAGAACATCACCATGATGACGCAGCTTAACGACAAGCACGCGATGTATCGCGAGTAGATCTGGGTAGTTACCATACATATGTAGCGCGCCATAGAGCCAATTGCAAAAATCGCTTGGCTCCGTATAGAGAAAAATTAGAGAACTTATACCAAACGCAAGAAATAAAGTCAGATTTGAGCGCGTCAAAANNATTTCTTGCGTTTGGTATTAATCCCAAAATGGGTTATTATCTATGGATGCACAAATTTTTTAAAGGACTCATTAAATATGACACATGAACAGACCCTATCCATCATTAAACCCGATGCTGTAGAAGGCAACCATATCGGTGCTATCATGGCTCGTTTTGAAAAGGCTGGATTACAAATCGTTGCAGCACGCATGATGCACCTTTCTAAAGAGCAAGCTGAAGGATTCTACGCTGTGCACAAACAACGTCCCTTTTTCGGAGAACTCGTGAGTTTCATGATCTCAGGGCCCGTTCTCGTCATGGTACTCGAGGGGAAAAATGCCGTAGCAAAAAATCGAGAGTTGATGGGGGCTACCAACCCAAAAGAAGCTGCTCCAGGAACCATCCGCGCAGACTTCGCTCAGACCATCGATAAAAATGCAGTTCATGGCTCCGATAGCCTTGAAAATGCTAAAACAGAGATCTCCTTTTTCTTTAAACCCACCGAAATTTTCTCTCGCTAACTAGCTCCTTTTGGAGTGCGTGTGCCTTGTGGCTGCCTCTAACTTAAAGAGCAGCGACAAGTCGCTGTCTANNTCCATACAAGAGTCGATAAAAGATTTATTTGTGACCACGCTCCAAATAAGGATTTTTAAGGGATAGTTTTGTTTTTCATTAATTGTATTTTAAGACGGATGCATTATAAAATGGAGGAATAGCCAGCTTAAATAAAGGTTTTATATGTCTAGATCAATCAATGAACTTAGTTCAGAAGAGATTAAATCTTTAACTAACTGGGATTTAGCTAACGAATTCATCGCCATTGATTCTTCCTCTCAAGGAAAGCCAAAAATCACCCGACTTCCCAAAGATCAAGTCACCTATTGGCAACGTCTGCTCAAATATCTAAACGTAGGTCCCCTTGCAAATGTCGAGGTGTCGTATCAAGGCGTAACCCATTATTTGAGCCAATATGATTGGAAGGCAGCGGCGAACCACAAAGATCCGATGATACATCAAGCCTATTTAAAAGTATGCGAACTAGCGAATCGAGCCCTTGTTTCTCAAGGTGATACGAAACTCTATCAACATGTTTCAGAAGACCTACCTACTGCTGCCATACCTTACCAATTTGAAAACTGGGGAGTGCCAGCGCGAGCTGCGATCAAGGTTTTTCAGAAAATAGCAACGTTGATAAAATGGAATCCCTGCCTACAAGTCAGACACTTACGTGAGTTCATCCACCTCAAGACTCATACTTCAGTGGAGATCTTGGACAAAAACCTCGACCGCCTTCCTGACGGGCTGACCGTATCTCAAAAAATATTTAAAAAAATGAATATACGGCTCTAGATCGCCATTGCTTTGCGCTTTTTGAACTTGTCGAGGTACTCAAGCGCTTTTCCTGTTCCCAGGCAAACAGCTAAGAGTGGGTTTGGCGCTACGATGACAGGAAGCCCAGTCTCTTTAATCAGGGCCTTGTCGAGTCCACGGATCAAAGCGCCGCCGCCCGCTAACACAATTCCTCGCTCTACGAGGTCTGCAGCTAATTCAGGGGGGCACTTTTCTAGAGTAAGCTTAACACTTTCGATAATCTGTTGAATGGGCTCTGCTAGACACTCGCGAATTTCAACTGAGTTGATTCTCTTGGTGATTGGCAATCCAGCGACCTGATCGCGCCCACGCACTTCCATCTCCAGCTCGTGATCCCCGAGCGGATAGGCTGACCCAATGGTCATTTTAATTTCCTCAGCGGTCCGAGGACCGATCATGAGGTTATAGTTGCGGCGCATATAATTCACAATACACTCATCAAACTCATCACCTGCGATACGCAAGGAACGAGATTCAACGATTCCCCCCAGAGAAATAATCGCAATCTCTGTTGTACCACCACCAATATCGACAATCATATTAGCAGATGGTTCGTGAACGGGCAGATCGACTCCGATGGCAGCAGCCATTGGCTCTTCGATCAAAAAGACCTCTTGAGCACCAGCTCGCAAAGCAGAATCTTCGACAGCACGCTTCTCAACTCCCGTAATGCCAGAGGGAACGGCAATGAGAATTTTAGGGCGAAAAAGACTCCTTGCTGGTGTCACCTTTTTAATCAAAGCCTTCAGCATTCCCTCGGCGATCTCAAAGTCAGCAATCACACCGTCTTTCATAGGACGAACTGCATGAATCTTACGAGGTGTTTTGCCGAGCATGGCTTTGGCCTTGTGTCCAACAGCCAACACCTCATTGGTCGATGAATCGACTGCGACCACAGAGGGTTCTGCTAAAACAATCCCCTTACCTCTTACAAAGACCAGCGTATTAGCCGTTCCTAAATCGATACCAATATCGCTAGAAAAAAGCCCTGTAATCTGCGCACACTTGCTGATGATGACATCGCCAACGCGCGATACAGTATCTTTCACATTTGTCGGGTGCTCTTTACTCATAAGATTCTTGGATTCTTTTGGTGAACAAGGTCTTGGAAGACTGGACCTTTTTCGAAAGAGGTCTACTAGTATGCACTAGGTCTTGAGCAATTCAAGCACATCTTCCCAGGTCAGCTTCGCGATGGCTTCATCATCGCAGCTCACAACTTTCTTGACTAATCCTTTTTTCCTTCTCTGCATTTCAGCGATCTTCTCTTCTATTGTCCCTAGCGTGATAAGTTTATAAGCCGAAACAGAGCGTTTTTGCCCAATTCTGTGAACTCGATCAGTCGCCTGATTTTCAACAGCAGGGTTCCACCACATGTCATAGTGAATCACGGTATCAGCGCCCACGAGATTGAGTCCTGTACCACCAGCCTTAAGCGAAACGAGGAAAACAGAGATCGATTCATCTTCGTTAAACTGTTTAACAATCTCAAGTCGATTCTTGCTCATTCCATCGAGATAGGCAAAGCGAATTCCCCGCTGCTCAAAATCGTCGCGCATGATCTGGAGCATCCTCGTGTACTGACTAAAGATGACCGTCTTATGTTTTCCCTCTACAAGTGTCTGTAGAAGATCTAAGAGCATATCGTACTTTGCAGAATCACCTGGCTCCGCTTTTTCTTTGGCAAAGATCGCGGGGTGACAGCAGATCTGCTTGAGACGCGTGAGAGTGGCTAGTACATGAATCTGGACTCGGTCGAAACCATCACGCTGGACAAGTTTAACTAACTCATCGCGTGCAGAAGCTGCATAAGAGCGGTAGAGGTCTGTCTGCACTTCACTGAGTTGACAATGGTAGACAATATCCGATACTGGAGGTAGATCATCCAACACATCGCTTTTCATCCTCCGTAGGATAAATGGCGAGACTTTTCTGCGCAAATACTCCAAATTCTTGCTCGCCTCTTGCCCCGATACTCGAATGTATTTTTCGATAAACCGATCGTATGAGCTCAAAAAGCCAGGCATTAAAAAATCGAAAAGACTCCACATTTCATCAAGAGAGTTTTCAATTGGCGTACCAGAAAGAATGAGTCTGTGTTCTGCTTGTACCATTTTCACCGATTTTGCGTTGCGCGTCCCTCGGTTCTTGATATGTTGAGCTTCATCTAGGATCACATAGGAAAAAGGAACCGGCTTATAAAGATCGATATCTTTTTGTAAAAGCGTATAAGAGGTGATCAAAACGTGAGAATCTCCAATCGATTCGATCAACTTTTTGCGTTGCGCCGGAACTCCATCGATCACGACCACTTTCAGACGTGGGTTAAACTTTGTAAATTCCTCTTTCCAATTGTAGACAAGCGAGGTCGGGCAGACAATGAGCGACTGGCCCGGAGCGCCTTTTCGTTGCTGTGCTAATGCAACAATTGCTTGTAACGTCTTACCAAGACCCATGTCATCTGCTAAAATACCGTTGAGATACATCAAGCGAAGCCGCTCAAGCCAGTGAACACCCTCGAGCTGATAAGAGCGTAGCGTTGCCTTAATCTCAGTTGGAATATCGGCAAACTCCAATGCTTTCTCACCCAACATCTGCCGTCGAATATCAACAAGCTTGTCCGAAACCGAGAATTCTACAGGGAGTCCCTCAAAATTGGATGCATCGATATTGGCTAAGCTCCAAAGAGGTCTTTCGATGACATGATCGTCGAGCATATGAATGCCAAGCTCGTCAAATACCTGTACAAGGGCACTGATTTTTTCGAGATCGAGGACGAGAATCTTAGAAAGCCGCCCTCCTTCCGTCGATTTTTTTGCCCGTGTTTTTGGCGGATCGAGCTCGATGAATGCGCGCTTGGACGCAATGCAGTCCCAAAGCAGATCAAGACTTACTCCTTTGAGCGCACCATCGATTTTAAGCTCGATCTGGTAAAGATCAATGCGCTGCGTATGAGAAAGACTGAGAACGAATTTTGTCTGATCGTAGATGAAAAGATCGAGTAAGTTCTGTGGACAGTTGAACTGTACGCGGTGCTGATTGCGCGGAATGATATCAGTCATGAACTCAACGATCTTTTTCTCTGATTTTGCGACATAAACACCCTGTTGTACATCGAACGTAAAATCTCTAAAAAGCTCATCGACAATCCGTCTTTCTTCCACCAGGCTACGAGCGAGCACTCCCTGTTTTGTGATAAAACCCTCGACATCTGCATAAGTCAGTTTAGAAGATACTGCAGGGATTTGATGGCCATCATAATGAAAGTACAACATAGCCTCGAGTTCACCATTGAGAAAAGAGAGCTCACAAGTGGCCCTTACAGAACCTACAAATGGCAGGGTGACGAATTGTTCGATGGCCTCTACATGATCAAGCTTGACGAAGCGAGTGAGCTCGGGCAGAGCATCTTCGACAAAAGAACCGAATAGAGGCTCAGGTATCGTCATATCTCGAATCGCGCGCAGATTCTTGAGGTGGTAACGAGTGATATGCTCAGGAAAACGATAATAAGCCCCTTTGAGAAGCATTCCAGGACGAATACACTCTAAAAGACGAGCATCCTCAATCGTATAAACTTTTTGATCTGCTTCAATGAGCGTATTGAGCAGGATTTTAGAAGTGGGTGGCTTGATGTATTCAAGCTGAAAGCGGATCCCAGCAGGCGAAGGAGAAAACCGCAAAGGCGATTCAAGGCTTCCCTCGTAGAGACCAGGAAGAATAGGTAAATCTTCTTCAGAACCGCTAAATCCAACCAACGCAGCAGTAGCAGAGCTCTGCTCAAAGCTACGCGCTAGCAGAACTCCAAAAAGCTCAGTATCCATCTGAGCAATCCTCTGCATCCGCTCCGCATTCCCCGTTTCAACAGGACGGGCGTGATCTAGTACCATCTTTAGGCATTCTCTCTGGCTTAGGTCAAAAGAACCCAATGCAAAGCAGTATCTTCTTCCCCCGATAAAAAATGGCATTTCTCCGCGAAGACTTTCAAGAAATTCCTTCACATTCGTGATGTACAGAGGCTTAGATCGACAGGGTAATCTCAATGCAAATTGCAGCTCCATCTGCCCTTTTAGCTCGCCATCCTGCGTTTGAGATAGGTTAAAGATCAGAGCAAATTCCGCACGATCGATTTCGATCTTTTCTGGAGGACAAAAGAAGGAAGATGAGGACAAGAGTTCTGATGCTGCTATATACTCCTGTAGAAGCTGCTTTTGATAAAGCTCTTCCTGTCGCTGCACCTCTTTGGTCTCAGCTATTTTAACCTTTTCGAGAAGCTCTGCTTTTTCCTCTTCGCCAATATCGGCCTGATCAGCAAGGTCTTTAAATTTTTCCCCCTTTGAGTAGACGACGAGGATGTTATCCATATGCTCCTCTAGATAGAAAAGAAGAGCCGCAAGATGTTGACAATCATGATTGTAGGGACAATCACAATCGGAGTCAATCGCATCGCATTCCTGCCGATCAATCTCTAGTGTACTCTCATAGTGATTCTCATATTGACCCAAGACACGTCCTGAAATACGCACCATCTTGTTATCGAGATGGAGAATCTTTGCCGACACTACTTTACCCTTGTCAAAAAGATCGCGCCCCTCTTTGACGATAGACGAGGAAAAATCTTGCTTGAGCTTTCTAAAGTTCAACATGATATCAATCAACCTCAGGAATTTTTGACTTTTCATGCTTTTACATTTTTTTACTATGACCCGCAAGAAAAATATGTTGTCAGAGTGAGCAAAACAGCGACACGTCCCCACATGCTAAATCTGTTAACAACCCCTAAATCCAATTAGGGTGTACAAAAAACAAAAGCATGATTACACTCTTTAAACCGTTGCGGGTGTAGCTCAGCTGGCAGAGCACCACCTTCCCAAGGTGATTGTCGTGAGTTCGAATCTCATCACCCGCTATTGGGGTGCGGTATGGAGTGCGGTGACTCGTCNNGCGGTGACAAGTCACGCGCACTCCATATAAGAGTTGCTAAAAGCCTAAATGACGTGCTTTTTTTGCGGGCGTAGCTCAGTGGTAGAGCATCACGTTGCCAACGTGAGGGTCGTGAGTTCGAGCCTCATCGCCCGCTATAGGTTAGTTTTGGAGTGCGGCGGCGTAAGGTTTCATCGACTTTTTTTTGGAGTGCGTGTGACTTGTCACCGCTTTGGTGGACAGCGACTTGTCGCTGCCGGACGACGAAGTCGCCATC
>PNRO01000408.1_pt1 | contig 12512 bp, 10 predicted proteins | sample 7248581 | NCBI WGS metagenome assembly PNRO01 (sample SAMN08278401, study PRJNA427962) | Gut metagenome, whole genome shotgun sequencing project. | isolation source: gut content | host: Eisenia fetida | place: India:Sub Himalayan Terai region of Darjeeling | collected 2013-11-18 | reverse complement strand
TTTTAACAATAAAGAACGATTTTCTTTTATCGATAGGATGGAAGCGTTGCATTTGGATGGGTGTTTGGCTTTAGCCGTAATCCATCATATTACGTTGTCGGGAAATGTTCCTTTTGAGTTATCCGCGAAATTTTTTTCAAAAATGGCACCTAATTTATTGATCGAATTCCCCACAAGAACCGATTCCTGGGTTCAGTTTTTATTGGAGTGTAAAAGGGAATTTAAAGGCCACTTTGATTTTTATAATGAAGAGAATTTTCAAAAGGCCTATTCCGTTTATTTTGAAATAGAAAAAAAAGAGAAAATTATCCATTCGGAACGGATTTTATACTGCCTGAAACGCCGGGAAATAGCTGAGTAAAATGAAATTTTCACTACTGGAAAAACTTAATAAGTTTGTTAAGAATAAAAAGGATTATCCCATTTTAGCCGGGTTTAGCGTGGGTTTATATGTTTTTGTATTTTATTTTTCAAATAACTTTGAATTAGCCTGTTCTTGGGAACAAGTTCTTTTTTTCTTGTTTTATTATATTGTTTGCCCCATTGCAATAATATTTACCGTTCATAAAATACTGCTGAAAAGTAGCTTTTTGAGTTTTGCAACACAAAGTATCTTTATTCTAATGATACTTTTATTACCTGTTTATTTATTTGAACTTTCAAAGTTATTGTTGTCTTATAAAAAAACAGGACTACTTATTTTGTTAATTATTCTCCTGATAAAGTTTAAAATTAAAAATTACAAATACTTTATCGTACTTCTTTTTTTAATGTCGTTGATGCCATTATATAAATTAGGGCAAATTGTTTACCTGAATTTTACTAATTCACCCGAATGGCAGCAACAACCGGATAATATTCTAAGCTGTGGGTTCAAAAAAAAGCCAAACATTTATTATATTCAGGCAGACGGCTATGCCAGTGATATTAATTTGAAAGGTATTCATTATCGTTATGATAATTCGAAATTTGATAGATTGTTAGAAGAAAAAGGATTTACGTTATACGATGATTACAGGAGCAATTATGGTTCTACGTTATTTTCAAATTCCTCGGCCTTTTTTATGAAACATCATTATTGTAAAGAATTTTCAAAATTTAATTATGCCAGAAATCTGATTGTTGGAGAAAATCCGGTACTGAAAATTTTGAAAAATAATAATTACAAAACATTTTTTATTACTGAAAGGCCTTATCTATTGATGAATCGGCCATCTGTATATTTTGATTATTGCAATTTTAAAATGGGTGAAGTTCCGTATTTTAAAGATGGATGGAATTATTACAAAGAAATTACAGGCGAAATAAAAAAACAGATTGCAAGCAATGGTAAATCACCTAATTTTTTCTTTATTGAAAAATTTGATCCAGGGCATATACAAGGATCTAAAAGTAATGACAGTAGTATTGAAAAGGAAAGAGATACATATATTGGAAATTTACAAAAAGCAAATGTGTGGTTGAATGAAATAGTTTCCTTTATTGAACGGAATGATCCAAATTCAATTATAATTATTGGTGCTGATCATGGTGGGTTTGTAGGGTTTGAGTGTACCTCCCAATCAATCGGCAAAATTACAGACAGTAAACTTTTGTACTCTGTTTTTGGTGCAAAAATGGCCATAAAATGGAATGATTCGAATCACGTAGCGTATGATCGGAAATTAAAAACTTCTGTGAATCTTTTTAGGATTCTTTTTTCGTATTTAAGTAAAGATAAATCGTTTCTGAATAACCTTCAGCCGGATATCAGTTATAATAGTTATGATCCAAATGATAAAGCAAAAGTTTATAAGGCTATCGATGAAAATGGCAGTTCTTCTTTTTTGAAAAATTAAGCATTTAAGTTAATTTTCAAGTCCAAACTTTTAAATACTTTGTTGCAATAGTAACATAATCATGCTCTCTTTCGATAAATGCTCTCGCCCGTTTTCCGATAGCGGTAATTTCCTGTTGGTTTTCAATTAAAAAAGACAGTTTTTTAACTAAATAATCTACATCGGGCAAGGCATTGATGGCTACTTCATCTTCCTGTAAGCCGTAGTAGTCCAAAAATTCTTTTTCGGCTCCGGTAAAAACCACTTTTCCTTTGGCCATGGCTTCCAAAGCATTGTAGCCTTGGTCAAAACTATACACCTGGTCCAACACGATGTGAGCCCGATTGAGGATTTTTCCGTACTCTTCGTAAGGCAGGCTGTTTACGATAATGATTTCAACTTTTTCAGGATATTTTTGAGCAATTTTCTCCAAAGCGATCTCAAAAAAATGACTGCCTTTCTTTATGGAACTTTGGCTGTTTATTCCGTGAAAAAGAACAATTTTGTCACCAATCGGGTTGTTGATATACTTTATTTTTTTGCTGTTTACCGGATTAGGGATAAAAGTAAATGGGGTTTGGGTTTGTTCCATCGGGATTTTATAATCCAAATCAGAAGCAATACATCCGTTGCAGTTGGAAATGATAAAGTCGTATAATTGGGTATGTTTTTTAGAAACGTATTTTAAGGTGTAGTTGAAATAGCCTTTAAGTTTCGGGTTTTTAAAATAAGGAGTCAGTATGGAATACCGCAATTTGTTTTGCAGTAAAACTTTAACGACAGGAGTTTCCTCTCCGCATATCAAAAGAAATGATTTTTGGTTTTGTGAAAAGAGTTTTTTATACAGTTTTATTTCCCAAGCCGGAAAAGTTTTAACAGCATCGGAATTGATTAACTGTATCAGGTCGTAATTTTTCAACTTTGGTAATAGGCAATAAAATCGGAAGCTCCTTTCTATATTTTCAATGTTCAAACGGAACAGTTTGGTCGTTATTTTATTTATAAAGCGAAAAAAAAAGGTATTAGAGGTTATTGTGGGAGTTGTGGAAAAATCTACGGGGTAATTTTTGAAATTATCGCCGCAGCCCACTATTTTTACTTCGTGTCCCAATTCAGTTAGTCCTTCTTTTAAGGAATTATGCAGTCTGCTGAATTCACCAACCAAAAGTATTTTCATTAACCGGGTAAATTTTTATATTTGTGTAAATATAGGATAAATTGACAAGTATTTTTACGAGGGATGATTTTGAAATTCTGGTAGCAACGATGAACCGCACTTCGTTGGATTTTTTACATTCCATGTTTCCTCATACTCTTTTTTCGGAATATGCGATCTTAATAATCAATCAAACAACAGAGGGGAGTCTTTTGCAGTCTGATTATCCGAATATTAGGGTGGTGAATTCTGTGGAGAGGGGATTGTCCAAAAGCCGGAATCTGGCCTTACAATATGCAAAAGGGAAGATTGTATTGATTGCTGATGATGATGTAATATATCATCCGGATTTTGAAATCACTATTTTAAATGCTTTCGAAAAACTTAATTATCCGTCGGTAATCACTTTTAATCATCAACGCATTGGGGCTATAGGGTTTCATAAAAAATTTCAAAAAGAATTTTTGCATACCAGTAAAAGCATTTTGGGAGTAAGTTCCATAGAAATTGCTTTTCTTTTGGAGGATATAAAAAAAAATGACATTAACTTTGATGAGCAATTTGGATTGGGAGCTTTCTTTGAAACGGCAGAAGAGTTTTTGTTTTTAAGAAAAGTACTTGATGCAAAATTGAGAACGTATTTCAGTCCTGCGGTAATTGTTTCCCACCCATTACTGTCTTCGGGAGTAAAGGAAGGCAGTGATGAATTGATTTATGCCAGATCGGCGTTGTTTTATAAGCTAAAAGGGGTATTTGGGTATTTGTGGCTGATGAAATATTTGTTTTTTCTTTTGAGAAACAGGTATATAAATCCATCTCAATTGTATAAGAAGCTTGAAAAAGGATTGGAGGGTATCGAAAAATATAGAGAGCTAAAAAGTTTTGCACATGACAAAAGTAAATGATATTAAAATAATAAGCATACCTAAAGCACATGATATAAGGGGGGATTTGTCTGTTATTGAAGGTAAAACAATTCCCTTTGATATTAAACGAGTGTATTATTTATTTGATATACCTACCGGATCGGAAAGAGGCGGTCATGCGCATAAGAACCTGCAACAATTACTGATAGCCATCAGTGGGAGTTTTGATGTAGTTTTAAAAGATGGTGATTCTGAGCGAAAAATTACTCTTAATAAACCGAGTGAAGGATTGTTGGTAGTTCCCGGGATCTGGCGCGAATTGAAGAATTTTTCTTCGGGTTCTGTTTGTTTGGTAGTAGCTTCCGATGTTTTTGATGAGGAAGATTACATCAGGGATTTTTCTGAATTTCAATTATTTAAAAACGGAATTTCCTAAACCGATATTTGCCAGAGTTAATTTTAACCGGATTAATATTTTTAATGCAAGGGACGGCAATTTTAAAATTATACGCTTTTTAAAAGGAAGCCTTTTTAAATCGATAGCATTGTAATATTTATTAAATGCCCTTTTATCATTGACCAATTTAGATTTTATGGCTAATGAAAAGCGATTCAAATCCAAAAACTTTTTTAACCCGGGGTTTGTCTTTTCCCATGCGGAAAATTTAGAAAAGTCAAATTTTGTGTTTAAATACTCTTTGTTTTTTGACAAGCTGTTTGCATCATATACATAGCGAGCCTGAATTTTCCAGATAAACAAAATAGGATAAGCTAAACCAATCCGTATCCATAAATCGGTATCCTGGCCACTTTTAATTCTGTTGTCAAAATCCCCTATAGTTTCAAACACTTCTTTATGAAAACAGGCACTGGAGGTCCAAAGTACCGATTCTTTCATACTGGCTTCAAAATAATTAACCAGTTCGAAATCGTTTGTTTTCGTAATGGAATAGGCAGCCGGAAAAATTTTCTTCGAAGTTTCGATTTCGAAAGCAGACCCGAAAACTTTTTGCAAGGGAAATTTTAAGGTATATTGATGTAAAGTTTCCAAAAATTCAGGATACCAGTAATCATCAGCGTCCAAAAAGAAAATGTAATCGGCACAGGCTTTTTCAATGCCTAAATTACGCGCTGTTGAAACGCCTTCGTTTTTTTTGGAAAAATAATGAATGCGTTTGTCCGTAAACTCCAATATCCTGTTTTCGCTATTATCAGTCGAACCGTCGTTTATGACGAGAATTTCAAAGTCAGTAAAAGTTTGAGACAAAACGCTTTTAAGCGTGTTTTTGATAAACTTTTCTTTGTTATAAACTGGTATGATGACTGAAAAATAAGGCATTTCTATAGCTTTGTTGCGATGAATATAGTTTCTTTATTTCTGAATTCGAAATAATTGTTTGTCACTTTCAGTTATACATTGATAGTTTTGTCTCCGAAATGGGATAGCGTAAAGAAAACGAACAACCGGTTCTGCTTTAAATAAAGTTTTGGCAGGGATAATTTTTCGGAGTATTGTTTTTAACTGTTTGTACATTATTATTTTTTAACTGAATTTAGCATGCAATAATACCCCAACCGATACAGATCAAATAAAAACAGCGAAGGATTATTGCCTGAAAGGTTCTTTATCAATAGTGATTTCGATGCTTTATAAAAAAAAGCAATAATCCATGTTAGTTTTAGATTTTTAATTATCGACAGGGCTTTTGATATTTTGATATAATCGGGGTCTAATAAATTGTTGTCCAAAAGATGCTTTAAGGCGATTAACGATTCATTTTCTTTTTTTATGGCAAGATCAAAATCATCCAAGCCTAAATGATAAATAGGATTGTCGATATGTTCAACAACAATTTTATACTGCATTAAATTGTATGAAAACAAGGTGTCTTCGTGGCGTAAATTGGGCAGGGTTTCGTTAAAATATACCCTTTCAAAAATAGATTTGTGAATCAGGAAGTTTAAAGTTAGAAAACTCACATAAGGCTTTTTTTGCCTTTCATTAGCAGGTAAAGATTCTCTGTTTTTTCCATATATCCATCGAAAAAGCTTGTCTTTTTTAGGCTTTTCCTCTTGGTACAACATACCACCGCTAACAATTTTAGCCTTATTATCCAGGAATGGAATGTATTTGGCAATAAAATCTTCATTTTTTGGTAATACATCCACATCCAGAAAAAGCAACCAGTCAAATTTTGCTTTTTTGGCCAATAAATTCCTGATTTTGCTTCGGCCAATATTTTTTTCCAATATCTCATATTGGGTGTTTTTCAAATGATTTATTTTTTCATTTTCCGGAAAAGACTTGGTTGAAGCATCATCTAAACAAATAATTTCAAACGGTATTTTTTCCCTTGTAATTTGTTTGTGAATTTCGGAAACAAGTGAAAAGGCGTTATAGTTATAGGTGGGGATAAGAATTGACAGCATTAATAACTATATTTTGTATATATATTTGCAAAGAAAATATATTTTATTAATAGAATGGAATTTATAAGCAGAAATGATTTGGCCGATTTGATTTATCTGAAGTTAAATGGGCAACAAGATTCTTTGAAAGAACAATTTCAAAATTCCAATTCGAAAATCCGCTTTTTCTTTCTTGATGATTTATTGCCGCTTGAAATCGTAACGGCTATCCATGATGTTTTTCCACAGCCGGAACAGATGGTTTTGAAGAAAAGCATTAGAGAAGACAAGTATATTGCTGCTCAGATGAATTTATATCATCCTCTTTTAGAGGAGATTATTTATGCTTTCCAGGATGAAAGGATTGTTAAAATAATAGGAGGAATCTGTGGTATAAAAAATCCGATTCCTGATGAGAATTTATATGCAGGAGGGATTTCCATGATGGGGAAAAACCAGTTTCTCAATCCGCATTTAGACAATTCACACGATAAAGACAGAAATCTTTGGCGGGTGTTGAATTTGTTATACTATGTTACGCCGGATTGGAAGGTTGAAAATGGAGGGAATTTGGAACTTTGGCCCAATGGTTTGAAAGAAAAACAAATTACGATTCACAGTAAATTCAATCGTTTGGCTGTCATGGAAACGCACAACGATTCCCTGCATTCTGTTTCCCCGGTTGTTTTTGACGGTTTCAGGTGTTGTGTTTCCAATTATTATTTTTCTGAAACACCCCTGCGAAAATCCGATAGTTTTCACGTGACTTCCTTCAGGGGAAGGCCGGAAAATAAAATTTCGGATTTGATTTTACAAGCAGATACCTTTTTAAGAATGGCTTTAAGAAAAGTATTCAAAAAAGGAATCAAGGAAAATCCTCATGTATATAAGAAAAAAACAGATTAAACCGCTCTCTGTACCACTTCAAAAATAGTGTTGTCCTCGCATTTCAGGGTTTTGGCCGGGAATTTCATGATAACGGCATAGTCGTGTGTGGCCATAATGACCGTTTTTCCGTTGTCATTGATTTTTTTCAGGACCGACAAAACTTCGGCGCTGGTTTGCGGGTCAAGGTTTCCGGTAGGTTCGTCGGCCAAAATGATTTCCGGGTTGTTCAGCAAAGCACGGGCTATGGCCACCCGTTGTTGTTCCCCGCCCGAAAGCTGGTGTGGCATTTTTTTGGCGATACCTTTCAGACCAACGCTTTCCAGCACTTCCTTGATTTTGTTATGCATGGCGTCTTTGTCGGTCCAGCCGGTGGCTTTCAGGACAAATAGCAGGTTTTCGTTCACGCTTCGGTCGGGCAGCAATAGGAAATCCTGAAAAACGATGCCCAGTTTTCTTCTTAAAAACGGGATGTCATTTTCCTTTAGGTTGGCCAAATCATAGCCCACTATTTTACCTTCGCCTTCCGTTAGCAGCAAATCGCCGTAAAGGGTTTTCATAAAACTACTTTTTCCGGTACCGGTTTTACCAATGATATAAAGAAATTCGCCTTCCTGAACTTCAAGGTTTACGTGTGACAGGATAACGCTGTTTTCCTGATAAATAGTAACGTTTTTTAATGATAAAACTGTTTCCGGCATGAGTAATTGGTTTATTGGGTAAAAGTAACTAATATTTTTAATATTCAAAAAGTAATAAGAATTAGGAATTAGGAATTAGGAATGAATGATTAATCCACAACTCGAAACCCGAAACTTGTTTACAACAATGTTTATAATAAAAGACAATCTGGTTACGTTATAGCCTTAAGTATGATATTTTTGAATACGTAAATTTAAATGCTATGCGAAGAGTTTTATTGCCTTTTTTGCTGACTTTTGGGGCTGGGATTTCAGGTGTTTTCGGGCAGCAATCGGCTGTGTATACCCACAATCTTTCCGATTTCGGCAGCGCCGTTTCACTTTACAATGATAAGCAGTATCAATCTGCCCAGATTCTTTTTGAAAAAGTGAAGCAGGTCAATAAAGATCAGGAGGTTCAGTCGGATTGTGCCTATTACATTGCCAATTGTGCCATACATTTGAATCAGGCTAATGCCGACGAAATGATGGAAAAATTCGTAGAAGACTATCCCACGAGTTCCCGTCAGAACCGTGCCTACATCGAAGTAGCACAGTATTTTTTTGAAAAGGGAAGGTTTCCGCAGGCATTGGAGTATTTTGAAAAAGTGGATGAGCGGGACTTAACCTATGCCGAAACCGAAAAATTCAACTTTCAAAAGGGATATGCCTATTTTTCTTCGGGCAATAAAAAAGAGGCCGCCAATTATTTCAATAAGGTTTTAAATTCAAAGGAATACGGTTCACAAGCCAAGTATTATCTGGGTTTTATGGCCTATGAAGGCGATGATTACCAAGGAGCCAAAAAGTATTTTGAGGAGGTTTCGGGCGAAGAAAAATACAAAGAAAAACTGTCCTATTTTCAGGCGGACATGAATTTCAAAGCGGGCGATTTTCAAAAAGCCATTGATGCCGGTTTGGCGGCTTTGCCCAAATCGAATCCTTCTGAAAAATCGGAACTGAATAAAATTATCGGCGAAAGTTATTTCAACCTGAAACAATACGATAAGGCGTTAATTTATCTCAAAGGCTATAACGGAAAAAAGGGAAAATGGAGCAATGTGGATTACTACCAGTTGGGGTACTGCTATTACCAGCAACAAGACTACGAAAATGCCATGGCGCAATTCAACAAAATAATCGACGGTAACGATTCGGTTGCGCAAAACGGCTACTATCATTTGGGTGAATGTTACTTCAAAACCAGTAAGAAACAGCAGGCTTTGAACGCTTTTAAGAATGCTTCCGAAATGGAATTTGACAAAAAAATCCAGGAAGATGCCATGCTGAATTACGCCAAATTGAGTTACGAACTGGGGAATTCCTTTCAAAGTGTGCCGGATGTTTTGAATTCCTTTTTGGATAAATACCCCAATTCGCCAAGCAAAAGTGAAATCGAAACGTTGCTGATTAATTCCTACATCACTTCAAAAAATTATGCGGCTGCGTTGGTTTTGATAGAAAAAAACAATTCCGAGGCCGCTAAAGTAGCTTACCAGAAAGTGACTTTTTACAGAGGAATCGAATTGTACACCGACGGGAATTATCGGGAAGCATTGGGGATGTTCAAAAAATCCATTTCGACACCGCGCAATGGGAAATTCACGGCCAGGGCCACATTCTGGAAAGGGGAAACGGAGTATGTTTTGGATAATTTCAACGAAGCATTGCTGAGTTACAAGCAGTTTGAAGGTTCTGCAGAAGCAAAAAAAACTCCCGAATATAAAAATGTTACGTATCATATCGCTTACGCTTATTTTAAGCAGAAAGAATATGACCAGGCCGGGAATTATTTCCAAAGTTTTGTTGAAAGTGCTAAAGAAGACAAAGTACGCATGAATGACGCTTATTTGCGTTTGGGAGACTGCCGGTTTGTGACTTCCAAATATTGGCCGGCGATGGAAGCCTACAACAAAGCCGTTGAAATGAAAGGCATCGATGCGGATTATGCGGCTTTCCAAAAAGCATTGAGTTACGGATTTGTAAATCGGAACGACAAAAAGATAGAGGATTTTAATAGGTTTCTTTCAACTTTCAAAACTTCGCAATACAGGGATGATGCCTTGTTTGAATTGGGGAATACTTATATGGCCGAAAATAAAACGGATGCGGCCATTAGGACATACGACCAGTTGTTAAGCGAATTTAAAAACGGTTCATTTTCGGCAAAAGCTATTCTTCGCCAGGGCTTGATTTATTACAACGGGCAGAAAGACGATTTGGCCATTGCCAAATTCAAAAAAGTGGCCTCGGAATATCCCGGAACTCCCGAAGCAACAGAAGCGGTTGCTACCGCGCGTTTGGTTTATATGGATAACGGGCAGATGGACAGCTACGCTTCGTGGGTTAAAACACTGAGTTTTGTGGAAGTTTCTGATGCCGATTTGGACAACGATACGTTTGAAGTAGCCGAAAAACAATATTTGCAGGGCAACAAAAAGCAGGCTATTTCCGCTTTGAGCAGTTATTTGGCCAAATTTCCGGAAGGCCTCCATGCGTTGAAAGCCAATTTTTATCTGGCACAATCCTATTACGCAGACGGATTGGAAACGAATTCAATTTCCAATTACGAATACGTGGTAGGCAAATCGAGAAACGAATTTACCGAACAATCGTTGGTGCGTTTGTGTGAAATCTATTTGAAAAAAGAAGATGCCGCCCACGCCCTTCCGGTTTTGAAACGATTGGAATCCGAAGCTGATTTTCCTCAGAATGTCACTTTTGCACAGGCCAATCTTATGCGAGTTTATTATGAGCAAAAAGAGTTTGCCAATGCAGTGATTTATGCCGATAAGGTTTTGGCCAATCCTAAAACGGATAACAAGATAAAAAGTGATGCACAGATAATTGTAGCCCGTTCCGCTATTCAGGCGAATGATGAACCGAAAGCAAGAACGGCTTATGTCAAATTATTGACCATTGCAAAAGGAGAATTGGCTGCTGAAGCCCTGTATTATGATGCGTATTTCAAAAACAAGGACGGCAAATACGAAGAGTCGAATAAAACCGTTCAGAAATTGGCCAAAGATTATTCGGGCTATAAATATTTCGGGGCCAAAGGATTGGTGGTAATGGCCAAAAATTATTACCAACTGAAAGACAATTTCAGTGCGACTTCCATTCTGGACAGTGTAATCAAGAATTTTTCCGATTTCCCGGATGTGGTGGAAGAAGCCAAAACCGAATTGGAATTAATTAAAAATGAGGCGTCTAAAACGAATTCGTCGGTTGGTGAGTGAGATAATAGATAATAGACGGATAGATAATAGATGTTTGGGGGAGTAAAAAGGTTTAGAGATTAGACAATAGAAAAATTTACTTTATGGGCGATTTTATGAGACACAATTTTAAGAAATTAAAAATCTGGCAAATGGCTATGGATTTGGCTAAGGATATTTTTGAGATAACTTCAACTTTTCCAAAATCAGAAGAGTTTGGATTGAAGTATCAAATGAATAAATGTGCTGTTTCCATGCCGTCAAATATTGCTGAAGGATCCAGCAGAACCAATAAATCGTTTAGTCACTTCATTGATATTGCGTTAGGATCTTCTTTTGAAGTGCGGCAGACCCAGCTTTTATTGGCAAATGTGAAACAATACGTGTCCGATGAAATAACAATAAAATTGGAAAATAAATTAGAAGAATTCCAAAGAGCAACAATGACTTTTCAGAATACATTAAATTAAAGGGAATGAAATTCAATATAAATAAAAGTAGTTTGTCGTTTAGCCGTCTATCATCTATCCGTCTATTATCTCTTTGTCTGTTATCACAATTTACTTTCGCTCAAAAGAAAGACGAAAACATCGGGACGGAAGTAGTAAATGTGGTCAAACCGTATTCGCCTTCGATTTCCGATGCTTTTAAGGTTAAAGAAGCTCCAACTTTGGATGACGAAGTAACTTCCCAAAAAGAAAAAATAGAATATACTATTTTTTCTTTTCCGGTAGCGTCCACTTTTGTCCCTTCGAAAGGGAAAGCTGCCAATGTAGAAAAACCGGCTGCTGAAAAGTTTTTCAGCAATTATGCGCTGTTAGGATTAGGAAATTACGGAACGGTAAATGCCGAACTCTATGTGACAGAAAGTGTTAGCGATACCGATTATTTCGGAGCGATGTTACGACATGTTTCTTCACAGGGAGGCATAAAAGATGTGGTTTTGGACGATTATTTCTACCACACAGGTTTGGATTTAACCTATGGCAGCCGAAACCGGAATCTTTCCTGGAATGCCGATTTGGGTTATAAAAATCAGGTGTATAACTGGTATGGCATTCATCCGGAGATTGCCAATGCAATAGATTTGTCGATAGTCGACGAAAAACAGACTTATAATACGTTTTATGCCGGAGGAAAAATTGAAATGGAGGAAGGTGTTTTTGAAGAAGCAAGCTTACAATACAACCGTTTTTGGGATGTTTTTGGTTCGGCCGAAAATCATTTTGCCGTGAAACCTTCCATTGGTTTTGATGTGAATGACAAAAAAGTGCAGTGCAATTTTATTTTTGATTATATCGACGGTTCGTTTGATCAGCATTATTTTGGAGGAGCGGCTTATAAATATGGTTTTACTAACCTGGGGTTTGAACCGGGCATGAAAATCCAAAAGGAGGATTTGAACCTTAATCTGGGACTCGGGTTTTACTATAGTACGGCACCGGAAGCCGGAGAAAGCGAATTTTATTTTTATCCGCAAA
>PNRO01000509.1_pt1 | contig 12570 bp, 11 predicted proteins | sample 7248581 | NCBI WGS metagenome assembly PNRO01 (sample SAMN08278401, study PRJNA427962) | Gut metagenome, whole genome shotgun sequencing project. | isolation source: gut content | host: Eisenia fetida | place: India:Sub Himalayan Terai region of Darjeeling | collected 2013-11-18 | reverse complement strand
ATAAGAATTTTGTGCTTCCCGTCGGTGCCTCGGGGGTATTTCCGGGTGATGTAGGATTTAAGATCATCGGTGCCGTTGTTCGAAGTGTTTATATTGACAGCGTTCATTATTATTGGCACGAATATTTGCTTTACAACCCATCGATCGGCTTCCGCTGGCTTGTCCATTCTGATAATCATTGGAACTTCGTCGAACCTGTTAACCCGGCGGAAGTGCAAGCAAGCGGATCCGGAATTTCGATCACGTCTGCACCAAATGCCGTTTCATATAACGGCAAAAACTTCAAGATCTTTCAGGATGCATCGGCACGGGTCGAATATGTTAAGGGCGAGTTCTACTGGCGTGTTGAGCAAGGCGAAACGGTGCGCGCGACCGACTATGTTTCTGCTCCGCTGATGCTTTCACAGGAGGCAACGGCGAACGAAGTGAATTGGTCGGCCGGCGTCTATATGACGAACGCCGAGGTTGAGAAAATATTCGGCGTCTCCAACCTGCCAAAGCCGTGGGGTGTTGCGCCGAATCAGCCGTTTACCGGATCGTTCTATTACACATGGGGAGTGCTGCCGCTGCTATTATTAATTGTTATCGCAATTGTGATGATACCCCTTAGCGGACTGACGACGACGATCCTGTCGCAGCAGATCGAATTGCCGCCGATGGTAACTGCTACGACACCTCAATCCGCTTTCAGCATGCCGTTCGACGTTAAGGACAATCGAAATATTCGAATAACCGCTTCAGCTCCGGTCAATAACTCGTATGCCGATCTCGACATCGACCTTGTAAACGATCAGAGCCAGGAAGTCGAATCGGTCAATGTGCCGATCGAATATTATACCGGCACAGATAGCGACGGAGCCTGGAGCGAGGGCGGCCAATCCCAGTATGTAACGATCTCATCGCTGCCGGCAGGGAAATACACGCTGCGCGTCGAAGGTACATGGCAGAATTGGCAGCAGCCGATGCCTGTAAATGTAAAAGTCGAACAGAACGTTGTGCGAGGCGTTAATTTCGGCTGTGCATTCATTGTGCTTTTGATCGTGCCTGTCTTTGGCATTATAAGAAAGTGGAGTTTTGAACACAGCCGCTGGAAGGACAGCATGTTTACAGTTAGCTATGATGATTCGGAATAGGAAAGGAGAAGTATGCTCAAAATTCTATATTTGATCTTTGGCAGTTTCGTTGTGATCGCTTATGCGACCGCGGCTTGGCTTGGTTGGGAACTGGCTAATTCCGGCAGCAAATCGCGGCTCGGGGTTCCGTTCATCTATACAGGTTTTCGAGGAGGAAAATAATGCTAGATCTTTTGGCTTTTGCACCGGCGCTCGGGATGGTAGTCAAGATTGAAGAGCTTCTACCGGTGTTGTTTACGACCGTCATTTTTGTCGCGATCGGTCTTGTTGTTTTTGCTATCGCATTTCTGATAGTTGTTTTGGTTTCTCCTTTTTCGGTGAAAAAGGAGATCGAAGAAGATCAGAATACTGCACTTGCTATCATCATCGGCGCCTTGATAATTGGCGTTGCCTTGATAATCTCATCGGCTATTCAGGGCAATTAGGGATTCAAACAGGATAGACAGGATAAGCAGGATAATTGCTTTTCGATCCTGTCCGTCCTGTGCATCCTGTTTGAATTCGAAATGAAGCGCACACCGCTACTTTTTCTTAATGTAATCATCATCGCCACCTGCGGCCTGATCTATGAATTGATCGCCGGTACGCTTTCGAGCTACGTGCTTGGTGATTCGGTAACACAATTCTCGTTCATAATCGGCATCTATCTTTTTGCGATGGGCGTCGGTTCCTATCTTTCACGTTTCATTGACAAAAATATTGCCGAAAAGTTCATTGATATTGAGCTTGCCGTTGCCGTGATCGGCGGATTTTCCGCTCCGCTGCTTTTTCTTACATTTGCATACGTTTCATACTTCGGGATCATTCTATATTCGGTCGTATTCATCATCGGTACGCTCGTTGGATTGGAAATTCCCCTCCTGATGCGGATCCTGAAAGATGAGCTCGATTTCAAAGAACTTGTTTCAAAGGTTCTCGCTCTTGACTACATCGGTGCTTTGGTTGCTGCATTAATGTTCCCGATATTTCTTGTTCCAAGGCTCGGGCTGAATCGAACATCGCTGCTTTTCGGAATTCTCAACGCAGGCGTGGCTCTTTGGGCTACGTGGCTGCTTGAACCTCTGATCCCGAACCGCAAGCTCACGATGCTGCGTGTCAAGGGCTTCGTTGTGCTTGCATTGTTAGCCATCGCATTTATAAAAGCCGAGAGTTTGACGACGCTTGCTGAGGACGGCCTTTTTCCGGATCAGATCGTTTATGCAAAAAGTTCTCCGTATCAGCGAATAGTCGTAACGCGCGGCAAGACCGGGCATTCACTTTTTCTGAACGGCAATCTGCAGTTCAATTCGTTCGATGAATACCGGTATCACGAGGCACTCGTGCATCCGGCATTCGCCGCTTTTCAGGGCGAGCCTAAACGCGTCTTGGTTCTAGGCGGCGGCGACGGCCTCGCGGTCCGCGAAATTTTAAAATACAAGTCTGTTGGATCTGTGCAGCTTGTAGATCTGGACCCGATGATGACCGGACTTTCCAAGGCTCTTCCGGCACTTGCCGAGCTGAATAAGAATGCCCTCGATGATCCGCGTGTTTCGGTAACGAACGGCGACGCTTTTGTCTGGCTCGACAGCATTCAAACAGAACCTTTCGATATAGCGATCATCGATTTTCCCGACCCGAACAACTTCGCGCTCGGAAAGCTATACTCAACCCGCTTTTACAATTTGCTCAAACAGAAACTCAAACCTGACTCTGCGGTCGTAATTCAATGCACATCGCCGCTTATTGCCCGCCGCTCGTTCTGGTCGATCATCAAAACACTGGAATCAACCGGTTACGATGTGAAGCCGTATCAAACAACCGTGCCCAGCTTCGGCGTTTGGGGTTACGCATTGGCAAAATTGCAGCCGTTTGAAAAACCGTCTAAATTACCCCACGGCGTTGACCTGAAATTCCTGAACGAAACATCATTCGCATCAATGTTCGAATTCCCGGCCGATATGACAAAACCCGACGAAGATATAGAAGTAAACCGTTTGGACAATCAGGCATTAGTTCGTTATTACGAAACGGAATGGCGGCGGTTTGAGTGACCCGATCCGGAATAAGTTATAGGTGATAAGGGAGAAGTGATATGTCAGACCCATTAAGAGAAAAAGCATTTGCCTTTGCATTGCGAATAGTGAAGTTGGCCCAATATCTTCAACAAGAAAAAAAGGAATTTACACTGTCAAAAAGATATTGGATTCAGGTGTAAATATAGGCTTGTTCATTGAAGAAGCCAGACAAGGCGAAGATAGAACTGATTTCAGACAGAAATATTCGATCGCAAATAAAGAAGCTTTCAAAACCAACTATTTGCTTAGGTTGATACACGGCGGCGAATATATCACTGATGAACAATTTCACTCTCTTCTTTTCGATTGTGAAGAATTGCAAAAGATGCTTACATCAGCGATCAAAACCGTGCGACAAACAGAGATATGACTTTTCACTTGTAACTTATCACTTCTCACTTATTCCGGATGAGTCTGACGAGAAGAGAATTGTTGAAGACATTTTTAGGGGCGCCGTTCGCATTGGCAGCCTGCCGGGATATGAGTGCGCCAAAGCAGTTTCCTGCGGGCGAGATCGTCGGCCAGAGCGCGGCGCTTGGTCACGTGTTACGAGACGGGCGAACATTCGAAGTTCCGGTTGATAATTGGCAAACCGTTAAGGTCGCGATAGTCGGCGGCGGTGTAGCGGGACTTTCAGCCGCATGGAAATTTGCAAACCGAAACTTTCACGATTTTGTTTTGCTTGAATTGGAGAAGGAAGCAGGCGGAACGTCGAGTTCCGGCGCCGGCCATCCGGTTGGTTATCCGTGGGGAGCGCATTATCTGCCGGTTCCGTTTCAGGAAAATACGGAGCTGATCTCATTGCTTGATGAAATGGAGCTGACCGAAGGCCGCTCGGTGAATGGCGACGTTGTTGTCAAAGAGCAGTATCTTTGCCGCGAGCCCGAGGAACGAGTTTTTTACAAAGGCCGCTGGTATGAAGGATTGTATCTGCACGCAGGCGAAAGCGAGGAAGACAAACGGCAGCTTGCCGAGTTTCAAAAACAGATCGATCATTGGGTAAATTGGCGGGACGCATCGGGAAAACGCGCGTTCGTTGTGCCCTCGGCAAATTGTTCAAGTGATGCCGAGGTGACGGCGTTGGACAAGATCTCGTTCGCAGAATGGCTGCGGCAAAACAGCTTCACATCCGAAAGACTCATCTGGTATTGCGATTATGCGTGCCGTGACGATTACGGCCTAAAGCTCGATCAAACGTCCGCGTGGGCGGGCATCTTCTATTTCGCATCGCGTGTCAGAAAGAGCGGTGACGAATCTCAGGCATTTATTACGTTCCCGGAGGGCAACGGCCGGTTTGTAAATCACATGGCTGACCGAGTGCAGGATAAAATAAAAAGATCACATATGGCCGTTTCGATCGTGTCCAACGAAAACGGCTCCGATGTTATTTGTCTCGCGAACAATGAACTACATGGGTTTCACTGCGAAAAAGTTATCTACGCATCGCCGATCTTCACCGCGCCGTATGTCATTCGCGATTTTCAAAAAGATGCGCCGTTCGCCGCGAGCGAGTTTCAGCACAATGCGTGGTTCGTCGCCAATCTATTTCTAAAAGACCGGCCGAAGCCGCGTTTCGCCCGCGATTTTCCGCTATCGTGGGACAATGTCATTTACGAAAGCCCGTCACTCGGTTACGTCAATGCGACGCATCAAAAAGGCATTGATTATGGCTCGACGGTTTGGACGTATTATTACCCGATGTGCCACGAAGAAAACGGACGAACGAAATTATTCAACTACGAATGGCGCGATCTGGCAGACGTATGTTTGACCGACATTGCCCGTGCACATCCCGACATCTACGATCTTTGCGAACGCATAGATATAATGCGCTGGGGACACGCTATGATCTCACCGCGGCCGGGATTCATCTGGGGAGAAACGCGCGCCAAAGCACTAAAACCCTATCGAAATATATACTTCGCGCACACCGATCTAAGCGGCATCGCGTTGTTCGAAGAAGCGTTTTATCATGGCTTGAAAAGTGCAGGAGAAATCTAACCGCAGAGGCGCAAAGACGCTGAGAAAGAAAGTGCAAAATCTGCCAGACAAACAGGACTACTCTGGGAACGCATTAGATCTCTATGCGGCTCCGCGTCTCGGCGGTGAAAGCTATTGGCTTTTTTCCCGAAACATCGATCTCTCGGTCTTTCTCGGAAGTGCCGTTGTGTCGTTGCTTTTGCTGGCGGTCGGGTGGCGGTTTGGGATATTGAATGACGATTCGCCGGATTGGACGTGGATCACGGCCGTCTTGCTTATCGACGTGGCGCACGTTTGGTCAACGAGTTTTCGGGTCTATTTCGATACCGAAGAATTCAAACGAAGATTTTGGTTGTACATACTCGTGCCCGTAATTGGATACGCGGTCGGTGTCGCGCTTTATAGCGAAGGCGAGTTGGTATTTTGGCGCGCGTTGGCGATAGTTGCGGTCTTTCATTTCGTGCGGCAGCAATACGGCTGGGTCGCATTGTATCGAAGAAAGTTAGGTGAAACTGAATACTGGACGTGGTGGATCGACGCGACGGCAGTTTATCTCGCAACGATCTATCCGCTTGCATTTTGGATGACGTCGCTGCCGCGCAATTTCCAATGGTTCATCCAGAACGATTTCTTTGCTCTTCCTGAATTTGTCGAAACCGTATTATTTCCGGTCTACATTCTCGCTCTGGCAGCGTATTTCGGAAAATCGGTCTATCTCTACCTCACAAAAGGCTTTTTGAACATCGGCAAGGACATCGTCGTGGCGACGACCGCAGTTTGCTGGTATGTCGGCATCGTGTTTTTAAATTCCGATTACGCATTTACCGTAACGAACGTCATCATCCACGGCGTGCCGTATTTTGCATTGATCTACATGTATGCAAAGTTTCGCAGGGAATCGACCGGCCCGGTTTACCGAACATTCACGCAGAATTGGTTCATTTTTCTCGCGACGCTGTGGGCATTGGCGTATATTGAGGAGCTATTCTGGCATCGCGGCGTCTGGCATGAAAAGCAAACGATATTCGGCAGCGAATGGGAATGGGGAAACGCCAAGATGTTTCTCGTTCCGCTGCTCGCCATTCCGCAGATCACGCATTACGTTCTCGACGGGTTCATCTGGCGGCGAAAGAACAATGCGAATTTCAAACTGGTCTAGTAAATTGCCACCAGCTTTTAGATAGGGTTAAATTTAAAGCCAGTGGCAATTTATGAGATCAAAACATTCGATCCAAACTACCCTTGTTTGCCTGGCGGCCGTGATGTGTATTACATGCTTCGTGTCGTGCGGAGGCTCGGGCGGTTCCGGCGGCGGTTTTGAACTTCTCGGGCCGGCGGATGAAACAGTAGAAGCGGGCAGACTGGTTCAGGAGGCAAATGCAGATCTAAAGAAGATAAAAGTCCTATATGAGGATAACGAAAACAAACGCCAGGAACTGAAAACTGCTCTCGAGGCGAATAACACCGCCGAGGTCAAAAAGATCTCAGACAACGTTGTGCAGATCATCAATGAAGGGTTTGATTCCGGTAAAGCCGCTGTCGATAAGATCCAGCAGGCTCAGGATATGAATATCAACGACGATTTCAAGGAGTATCTTCGCCTAAAGGAATCAGCCTTGCTAAAACAAATGGAAGCATTCGAGCAATATCGGCAGGCCGCACGAACGCTTCGAGACAATTACGATCCGAAAAACACTCAAAACCGCGACAAGGTCAAGGCTGATTTTGAAACCCGCAGCGAGAATTATCAAAAACTGATGGAAAAGGCTCGTGACTACAGCAATCAGGCCAACGAACTCTACAAAGATACTTTGAAAAAGCAGCAGAAATAAAATAGGGCGGGAATTCTATCCCGCCCTCGTTATTTCGTTGTCAGCAAAAATCAAATAATTCGACCGCGAACCATAAATTGATCGAGCGGCATCGGGGCCACTCCCGGCGTCGCAGGAACAGCGTTCCCTTTTCCGTTCTCCTATATTGTCTGTAGTAAAATGATAATTCTATGGCACATAGATTTATTTTGGGGATCATGGTGGGAGCAGTATTTACAGGGTTGATGTTAGCTGTTACCTCCTACTTTTTCACTATGAAGGACCACTCAGGAGGTTTTCTGCCGTTGAGTGATTGGTGGTTTCTGGTAGTGATTGTTGCTTTGGTGTTTGGGGCGATTATCGGCGGCATATCAGGAGCAACTATAGCAGGGTTCAATCTGGGTTTAATTAAGGCTCTTATTTTTGGGGCAATTATTAACTGCGTTATATTGTTTGTTTTTTACATTTTTACTAATGGTGAAATGAGTTTCGGTATTAAATCCTCGCTTCTTTCGTTGATTCCAATTGGCCTCGTTAATAGCGCAATTGTTTCATGGCTTTCCTCTACATCTCAGGAGCTTAAATAGTCTAACGGAGCTTCGTGAACTTTTCTGCCGCGGCTTCAAGCGTTTCGTCCTTTTTGCAGAAGCAAAACCGCACCATCTGCGAGCCCATCGAGCGATTCTCATAGAATGATGAACCCGGAACGACCGCAACACCAACCTCGCGGATCAAGTGTTTTGTGAATTCAATATCGTTTTCAAACCCGAACCCGGAGATGTCCGCCATAACGTAATATGCGCCTTCGGGGTAATCGCAGGCGAACCCAGCATTTTGCAGGACCGGAATGATGAAGTCGCGGCGTTTTTGATAGTCCTTTTGCAGATCATCGTAGTAACTTGGCGGCAAGCTCATCGCGTACGCACCGGCATGTTGAAGCGGGTTCGCGGAACCGACGGTTAGGAAATCATGAACCTTGCGGATCGCACCCGTGATATCCGGAGGTGCTATGCAATATCCAACACGCCAACCGGTAACCGAATACGTTTTTGAAAGAGAATTAACAACAACCGTTCGTTCCCGCATTCCGTCGAGCGTCGCCATGCAGACGTGCTTTGGCTCAGTGGTTCCAGTGTAAAGAATGTGTTCGTATATCTCGTCGGTAAAACACAGCGCGTCAAATTCAATACAGAGCCCGGCGATCAATTCCATCTCCTCGCGCGTAAAAACCTTTCCGGTCGGATTGTTCGGATTACAGATGATGATCGCTTTCGTTTTTTCATTGAAGGCAGTTCTAAGTTCGTCGTGATCAAAATTAAAACCACCCTCGGTTCGATATAGTGGAACAAATCGCGGCACGGCCCCCGAGATGATCGTGTCCGGCATATAATTTTCGTAATACGGATCAAAGACGACGACTTCGTCGCCAGGATCGACAGTCGCCAAAGCCGCGGCGATCATTCCTTCGGTCGAGCCGCACGTAACGGTGATATCGGTTTCAGGATCGATCTCCATTCCAAGAAACCATTTTGTTTTTGCAGCGATCGCATCGCGAAATTCCTTGACGCCCCACGTGACCGCATATTGGTTATGGTCCGCAGCGATCGCTTCCTGGGCTTTGCTTTTGATATCTTCCGGGGCAGGCCAATCAGGGAAGCCCTGACCGAGATTCACGGCCCCATACTTCACCGCCTCACGCGACATTTCGCGGATGACCGATTCGGTAAATGACGCTGCTTTACTGGAAATTCTACTTTTCGACATCTTAAGCCTCTCCATAATGGAATTTAACCACAGATCAACAAAGATATGAACGGACAACAGCGAACCTTGAAAATGTCGATTGAATCATACTTTGTAGTAAGATATCCTAAACACCGCAGTTTTGCCTGAGGTTTTACCAATGCAACGTCGAAGTATTTTTATCATTTTATTAATGATGGCGGCCGTCGGAGCGGCTTTTGGCCAACAATCCGTTTCGCCTTCCGATACTCAAAAAGGCTATATGCTCGGACCCGGCGACGAGGTCACAGGCAAGGTCTTGGGTGAACCGCAGTTCGATTTTGTTTCGACCATAGATGCGGACGGACGGTTGGAAGTGCCGTTCGTAGAAAAGCCGATAATGGCAAAATGCAAAACCGAACGTGAACTTCGAACCGAAATAACAAACCACTTGTCGAAATTTCTTCGAACCCCGCAGGTCAGCATTCGTGTTACGCAGCGAAACAGCCGCCCGCCGGTGAGCATTTATGGTGAAGTAAGACAGCAAAAGCAGGTCGATCTCACTCGCCGGGCTTATCTACTCGAACTAATTTCATTCGTCGGCGGTGAAACCGAGAAAAGCGGCGGGATGATACAAGTTTTTCGAACTCGTCTGCCTATGTGTGGTGAGCCGGGACAATCCGATTGGGGGCCGACGAGCGTTGACGGAATCGGTGTTCCGTCACGAATGTACAGTCTCGCTGCGTTACGACAGGGTCGTGAAGAATCAAATCCCGAAATTTTTCCGGGCGATATCATTGTCGTTCAAAAAGCTGCTCCTGTTTATGTTACGGGTGAAGTGATAAAACCAGGCGAAATGAGCATCCCGGAAGGCGGTTTGCCTCTGATGCAGGCAGTGGCGATGGCAAGCGGAATAACGCGTGAGGCAAAAACAAAAGAGATGAAGATATTTCGGCGAAAAGCCGGTTCGGCGGAACCCGAAGTCATCTCAGCGAATTACGATCTGATCCGCAAGGGCCAGCAGAAAGACATCATGCTGGAGCCTTTTGACATCGTCCAGGTTGGAAAAGCCAGGAAGGGGATCGGCGACATATTTTTGGACATTCTGACAGGATTGCCAAATAGGTTACCTATTCCCGCTGTCTTCTGACCGGGCTTCGGATCCTGAATAAAGGCTATCTATCAGTTCGCGATATTTTTCGTCGACCACGCGCCGTTTTATCTTCATTGTCGGCGTCATTTCGCCTCCCTCAACCGTAAACTCATTTTCCAACAGTACAAACTTCTTGACTGTTTCGAAACGCGCGAGGCCCTCTGTCATCACCGCGATCTGCCGTTCGATCAGACCATTGATACGCGGATCCTTGCAAAGTTCGGTCCGGGTCATTGTGGGCATTCCTTTGTGCTTCACATAGGAATCAAGCATCTCGAAATTCGGGACGATCAACGCAGCCGCAAATTTGCGGTTATTGCCGACCAATACTGCCTGATTAATGAACCGAGACGATAGTATCATCTGTTCGATCGGTGACGGGGCAATATATTTGCCGCCGGACGTTTTGAAAAGCTCTTTTTTGCGATCAGTAATGAATAGAAACCCGTCACTATCGATGTGTCCGATATCGCCCGTGCGAAACCATCCGTCTTCAGTAAAAGCATCGCTCGTGGATTCGGGCCTGTTGTAATAACCAAGCATAACGCCGGGACCGGTCGCCTCGATCTCGCCATCGTCCGCTATCCGTACTTTTGTGTTGCGTATCGGTTTCCCGACCGAGCCAAGCCGCGACGCTTCCGGATTATTCGATGTGATAACAGGCGAAGTTTCGGTAAGCCCGTAACCCTGCATTATCGCAATGCCCGCACCATTAAAGATCAGATAGATATCATTCGGTAAGGAGGCTCCACCGGTAAGGCAGGCTCGCAGACGACCGCCAAAGAATTGACGCAGCTTCAAATAAACTAATCTGTCAGCAACGCGATGTTTGAACTTGAGCGTCAACGGTATTGTCTCGCCGCCTTCGATCTTTAGGGCGTATTGCTTCGCGATCTCGATAGCCCAATCAAAGATCTTCTCTTTTGGTCCGCCGGCCTCGGCAGACGCGAGCTTTGCCTTTGCATAGACCTTTTCAAAGATCCGCGGTACACCGATGAATATAGTTGGCCGCACTTCGCCGAGATTATCCGCGACCTTTTCTACCGATTCGGCGTAATGCACCGACATTCCGTGATAAATATACAGATACATCGCCGACCGCTCGAAAATATGCGATAGAGGCAATACGGAAAGCGGAATATCACGGGCAGAAAAATCATACTTCTCGCTGCAATCGATCACGTTGGAAATAATGCAATTGTGCGAAAGCATCACGCCCTTCGGCTCGCCCGTTGTACCGCTGGTGTAGATAAGCGTTGCAACTTCATCAGCCTCTACTGCGACGCGCAAACTATTGATGAGATCGGGTGACTTCGCCCGCAGGCCATCTCCGTCGATCGAGAGTTTACCAAAAGTGACGACCCGGCCATCTTCGATCTCGCCATCAAACAAAATAACCTTTTCGACCGCCGTATCGCGCCAGATCGATTCTTTTAGTGTCTTATAGGTTTTGGCGTCTTCGAGAAACAAGACGCGCGAACCCGAGTCCTTCAAAATGTAATTTACGGAAGACGGAGCAAGCGTTGTATAGATCGGGACATCAACAACCCCTGCGAATTGGCATGCGGCATCGGCGATGGTCCATTCCGGCGAGTTTGATGCAAGTATCGCAGCCTTATTACCTTTTTTTAATCCAAGGGAGTAAAGTCCAAGTGCACAATTCTCTACCCGCGAGATCATTTCAGCGGCGCTGATGCTTTTCCACCGGCCCTCGTTTTTGAAGTTTAGAAAGTTAACATCCGGATATTTTTTTGCAGCATCAAGAAAAAGCTCAGAGATCGTGCGCGGCTCATCATCATAGAGCGGTTTGCCGCGTCCTACGTCAAGCCGAGGCGAAGAAACTTTGTTAACGTCGCCATTTTTCATTTCTTCATCACACCGGCGAGAAATACTTTCAACACCTCGTTTGCCATTGGCTCAAGCGAATACGCCTTTTTCGAGAGGATCCAATTGGTGACCATCTCATCAAGTGAACCGTAGAGTATTTTGGCGCATACGATGGGCTTAATGTCGTTTCGAAAAGCTCCAGACTTTTGTCCTTCGTCGATAGTTTTGCGAATTATCTCAAGGTAATCGTGAAATCCGGCGGCCGAAAATTCCCGCATGAACTTGGTCGAACCACGCAGCTCGACCTGAAAGACGATAGCCAGATCGCGGTCGGCGCCCAAGCGAGCCAAATGAAGCTCCGCTATCTTCCGAAGCTTATCGACCGGCGACTCGATCGAGTTGAGTTCACGTCGTCCCTCGTCTATGAACTCTTTCATCGCCTGATCGAAAATCGAATGGAGTATCTCGTCCTTGCTTTTGAAATAAAGGTAAACCGTTCCGTCGGCTATACCCGCTTCACCCGCAATATCGGCGACCTTCGAATTAAAGAAACCCTTGTTTGCAAAAACACGTACGGCTGCACGAAGTATCGCCTCTCGCTTATCAGCGACTGCCGGCCTTGAGGCCGCGCCATTTTTAACACCTTTCGACATAGATCCGTTATGAATGAACACTCATTCATTAGCGATAGGCTATATCAAAACGGAAATTGTGACAAGACGGCCGATCAGGAATAGTTGACGAATGGAAAGTGATCTCGAAGCGAGAATGGCGGAGAGGACAGGACTCGAACCTGCAAGCGCTTACGCGCGGTAGTTTTCAAGACTACTGCCTTACCAATTAGGCTACCTCTCCGTTCCGTTGCGGAAGCCCGCACGCAGTAAGGGCGA
>PNRO01016697.1_pt1 | contig 12732 bp, 15 predicted proteins | sample 7248581 | NCBI WGS metagenome assembly PNRO01 (sample SAMN08278401, study PRJNA427962) | Gut metagenome, whole genome shotgun sequencing project. | isolation source: gut content | host: Eisenia fetida | place: India:Sub Himalayan Terai region of Darjeeling | collected 2013-11-18 | reverse complement strand
CTTTGCCCTGACTTTTCGCCATGTACATTGCGAGGTCTGCATTTCGCAGCAGCTCTTCGGACAAGATGGACTCGTTAGCGCTGGCGGCGATGCCGATGCTTGTACCGACGTAGATCTCCTTGCCCTCGATAACGAATGGATGTTTGAAGACCTCAAGGATGCGCTCTGCGATCATCACCGCTTCATCGGCACGGTACATCGATTCGACAAGCACCGCAAACTCGTCCCCGCCAAGCCGTGCTGCTGTGTCCGCGTTCCTCAGGCAATCCTGAAGCCGTTCGGCAACCGAAACGAGCAGCTTGTCCCCGGCAGCGTGGCCGAGCGAATCGTTTATCGACTTAAAGTTGTCGAGATCGAGAAAAAGCACGGCAAGCGAGGTGCTTGTCCGGGCAAGCTTGGTCAACGCATGATCGACTCGGTTCTTGAATAGCGCGCGGTTTGCTATCTTTGTCAGCGGATCGTGCAATGCCTGATGGGTCAACTGCTGTTCGAGCGACTTGCGCTCGGTAACATCCATCATCGAACTCAGCATGCGAACCGGTTCGCCCTCTGCATCGTGAACGACATAGCCGCGGTCGATCACAAACGCATAGGTGCCGTCGGCGCGCCTGAACCTGTATTCATCGTTCCAGTTTGTTTTCCCGCTTTCAATATGACGGTGTATTTCGGCAACCACGCGTTCGGAATCCTCAGGATGAAGCCGCTTAGCCCAGGAATCCAATCCACCGGCGGCCTCTTCCGCGGTGTAGCCGAACAGTTTCTGAAAGCCCTCGTTCCACCAGATATCCTGCGTTGAAAAATCCCAATCCCACACGGCATCGCTCGTTGCGCGTGCGACGAGTTCAAATCGTTCCTTGGCAAGCCTCAATGCGTCCTCGGCCCTTTTTCGTTCGATAGCAAGAGCTATCTGATCGGCGACCGACGTAAGGAGTTCGACATCGCGGTATGTGTATGTATCCGAGTTTTCGTAATCCTGCACAACCAGTACGCCGATTATCCCGTTAGGTGTTTTCAGCGGTACACCGAGCCATATAGGCGAATCGGTTCCGACCGATTCAACCTCGCCGGCCTCGATCAGTTTCTTCGCATCGGCGTCTGTAAACAACATCGAACGGCCCTGTCGAAATACGTATGCGCTCAAGCTGCGGCCAACTCTCAATGGTGCGGGCATTGGATCATACTTATCGACCCAAAACTGCATGGTCAGCATTTCGGTTTCCGGATCGAACAATGCAACAAAGAAATTTTCCGCATACACTATCCTTTTGATCGTTCGGTGAATAAGTTGGAAAAGCTCTTCGAGATTTGCGGTCGACGCCGCGCCGTGGATAATGCGCGAAATGGCACGCGATTCAGCCTCAAGCCGTTTACGTTTGCTGGCATCGCGCGCAACACAGACCAGTTTGTGCGAATTAACGTCTGGATCGTAAAGCGAAGTGGTCGAAACCGAAACCGGAAATGAACTGCCGTCCTTTCGCCGACAGCGCATTTCAAATCTGCTGCCCAGAATGCTCGTATGGAGTGAGCGTTTGAATATCCGTTTGAAAAAGCGTCGATTGTGGATCAGCATTTCAGCCGAGCCGCCGACAAGTTCTTCCTCGGAAAATCCGGTCATTTCAAGAGCCGCCGGATTTACAAGCTCGATCCTGGCATCGTCACCGACGATCAGGATCGCATCATTTATTGAATTAAAAATTGTGTCGCCAATGCTTTGTTCGTTGGTGATGCCGCGAACGGTTTCCAGCGGCATAAGCGAATAGCCTGAGATATTGAAGTCGATAGGCGCAGGTGGAATAAGGTTGTCCGCAACAGGGTCGCGTTGGTCGTTACGCAATGAGGATTCCATGAATGTAGGGATGCTTTATTAGCGGAGGCTAGAATGGAACGAACTTAAGTAGGAACCTGCCCTGGACAAAACTGTATGGCCGGATCTGAAAACCGGTGTCATAAAAAATGATGAATTAAACATTGTTTAATGTCAAGCGATATTTATCAAATAGAGATGCGCTGACCCGGCGCGCGCAATCAACTATAATCGAATACGAATGAATGAACTGGTTAATGTGATCGGCGGCGGGCTTGCCGGAGTTGAGTCTGCGTGGCAGGCAGCGGAGATGGGCGTGAAGGTTCGGTTGTACGAAATGCGGCCCTTACAGCAGACTCCGGCACACCGAACTAACAAGCTCGCCGAGATCGTCTGCTCGAATTCACTAAAGACAGACGAGCCGGGTTCGGCACCATATTTGTTAAAAGAAGAGCTTCGCCGCGGCGGTTCGCTGGTGATGGAAGCTGCGGCAGCAACGCGTGTTCCTGCGGGTGCGGCATTGTCGGTTGACCGCATCAGGTTCTCAGAATACATTACTGAAAAGATCGAAAAGCATCCAAATATCGAGATCGTGCGCGAAGAAGTAACGAGCGTTCAAAGTGCAGGCTTTAGCCTGTCGCCGACCATTATCGCAACGGGCCCGCTTACTTCCGACGCGCTGACCGCCGAGATAATGCGGTTCACAGGCGACGATCAGCTTTATTTTTACGATGCGATAGCGCCGATCGTCGCGGCGGATTCGATCGATATGTCCGTCGCTTTCAAAGCTGCGCGTTATGACAAAGGCGGCGACGATTACATCAATTGCCCGATGGACCGCGAGCAATACGAGACTTTTATCGCAGAGCTTTTGGCCGCGAAATCGGTTCCGCTCAAACGCTTTGAGGACACGCATTGGTTCGAATCTTGTCTGCCTATTGAAGAGATCGCCCGACGCGGGCCTGAGACGCTGCGTTTCGGGCCGATGAAGCCGAAGGGTTTGCGGCATCCGAAAACCGGCGAAGAGCCGTACGCTTGTGTGCAGCTTCGGCAGGAAAATCTTATGGCCGACGCATACGGAATGGTCGGCTTTCAAAATCATCTTCGCTACGGCGAGCAGGCGCGAATTTTGCGCCTTATTCCCGGATTGGAAAACGCCGAATTTTTGCAGTTCGGCCAGATACACCGCAATACGTTTATCAATTCGCCGAAGATATTAAATGAAACGCTTGCGACGCGCTCGAATCCGCGTTTATTCTTTGCAGGGCAGATAACCGGCGTCGAAGGCTATGTCGAATCCGTCGCAACCGGATGGCTCGCCGGAATTAACGCCGTTCGCGTGCTGCGCGATCAGCCGATGATAACCGCTCCGCAAACATCAGCCATCGGCGCGCTTTGCCGTTATGTTTCAAATGTCGAAACAAAGAACTTTCAGCCTGTTAATATCACATTCGGATTACTCGAACCGCTTCCCGTCGAACTTCGAAAAAAACACCGCAACAAACGCGACCGGCATATGATACAAGTTGAGCATGCTCTGGCGGATTGGGATGAATGGTTGAAAACCGCAAAGCCTCTTTCGGCGCCGATCGTAAAAGATCATGTTTCTTAACAATTCGGCCAGAGAAAAAGATAGAATTTACGCATGACCAAACCGCCGCTCAGATTTCTTCATTCGGACGATTCTCTGGTCGAGTTGAAATTGGATCATTTTCGGCGAATCTCCACCGAAGATCTGATCGACTCTTTGAAACCGGAGAAGGAAGGTGCGTTGAAGACAAGCAAAGACGGGACGATAATGGACGGCCACCATCGCATCAAAGTTTTGCAGGAACGCGGCGTTGAGACCGATGATCTGCCGCGCGAGATCTGGGAAAGAGTAAAATGACCGCCGAAGTTTTTTGGACAAAAGAAAGATATCCGGGCCGAATAGCTCTTGTAGCGCGTCCGCGAGGCGGCGACTGGATAGAGGACGAAACGTCCGGTTGGGCGGCAGACGGCATCGATATCATCGTTTCGATGCTTGAGGCGGCAGAAATAAATACCTTTGCTCTGGAGCGTGAGGCTGAACTTTGTGAAGCAAATAATATCGACTTTATCTCATTTCCCGTTCCCGACAGAGGAGTGCCGATCCTGGATCGGAAATTTTGGAATGTGGTGGATAAACTCAAAAATGCTCTCTCCGATGGCAAGAATGTCGGCATTCACTGTCGTCAGAGCATCGGTCGGGCTCCTTTGCTGGCCGCGGCAGTAATGGCCTCATTAGGAATGCTCCCCGACGATGCATTTCGGGAACTGAGCAGGGTTAGAGGATTGCCTGTTCCCGAAACTGCCGAACAAAAAAGATGGGTTGAGCGTTTTGCCGAAGAGTCGGTTTTGGCTCGAGTTTGAAAAACCTTCTTTAAATATACATCTCCGGTAAAGGCGTTGGCGGATTGGGACGCATTTATCGCAGAAAATTTTCACCGCGGAGACGCGGAGGCGCAGAGAGTATGATTTTGTTGTTCCATCCTGGTGACCTTGGATGGGGAGTTTTGTTAGGCATTTTCGTTTTTCTGATTTTGGTTTTCGTTGCGGTGATGATCGGAATCGGAAAATTGATTAATTATTTGCAATCAAGATCCGATAAAGAGTGATCAAATCGCTACCGAGTTTACGGCGTGGCTATACTAAGAACAGTTCGAAAATCTCAATGGAACCAACCTCACTTCTAATCATCCTTGCGATCTTTGTTGTTGCCGTGCTGTATTCCTCGGTCGGGCATGGCGGGGCGTCGGGTTATTTGGCGGTGATGGCATTTTTGGCGGTGCCGCCTGAGATAACGCGACCAACGGCCTTGACGCTGAATCTTTTCGTCGCCTCGATCGCTTTTTTTCAGTTTTATCGAGCCGGATTTTTTAAGTGGAGCCTGTTTTGGCCGTTTGCGGTCACGTCGATCCCGTTCGCGTTTCTGGGCGGGATGATAAAGCTGCCGACCGATGTTTACAAGACAGTGCTCGGCCTCGTGCTGCTGTTTGCGGCGTTTCGGCTGGCATGGAAATTCGCATCGGACAACGACGAAGTGCATCCGCCGAAGCTGTGGATGGCTTTGATCATAGGTGCGTGCATCGGCTTGCTGTCGGGACTGGTCGGCGTCGGCGGCGGCATTTTTCTTACGCCCGTCCTGCTTTTGATGCACTGGTCGGAAACGAAAACTGCGGCCGGCGTTTCGGCACTGTTTATTCTGGTGAACTCGGCTGCGGGCCTTGCGGGTAATTGGCAGCAGGTAAAGGTGCTGCCGTCGGATGTTTGGTTTTGGATCGGAGCGGCAGTCGCCGGAGCTCTCGTCGGTTCGCTGCTCGGATCAAAGAAATTCGATTCGCTGATGCTGCGCCGTGTGCTGGCGGCCGTTCTTTTGTTCGCGGCCATAAAGCTGATATTTGTCTAGCATAATTTGAAACTATTCACTATCCCTTTCCCACTACCCACTGAAGCAAGCAAAACAGTTCTTTTTCAGTGGATAGCGAAAAGTTACAAGTGCATAGTTAAAGTTCCGGCGCTGCGGGCATATTTTTGCCATACTTTTTAATCTAACGTTCGGCTGATGTTTTTCCGCATCATATTTGTTTTAGCATTTTTCGCGTGTTTCGCGGGCAATCTTTCCGCGCAGTCGGGCCGCATCAAGCCTGGGGAATCGCCTTCGCCATCACCTATGCCGCGACGGTCCGTTTATATACCGACCACAGAACGGCCTCGAACAGCCACGCCGACCCCGACTCCAAAAGATGACGACGATGTTATTAGGGTTGAATCGGCTCTTGTGCCGATACCGGTTTCGGTGCTCGATGCAAACGGACGAGCGATCACCAACCTAAAGCTTTCCGACTTCGAGTTGCGCGTTGACGGCGATCTTGTGGAAATAGCCGAATTAACACGCAGCGAATCTCCGATACGGCTTGCGATGCTTTTTGATAACTCGTCGAGTGTCCGCGTGGCACGCGAATTCGAAAAAGACGCGGCGATAAAGTTTTTCAAACATGTCGTTCGCCCTGATAAAGATCTTGCGGCGTTGTTCAGTGTCGCAACGGTCACACGCCTTGAACAGCCGTTTACACGCGACGTGTCGATGCTGGTGCGAGCTATACAAATGTTCCCGCCGCCCGAAGGCGCGACCGCGCTGCTCGACGGCATTGCGAAAGCGGCGGAATATCTGGGTGAGGTTGAAGGGCGACGCGTGATAGTTATTGTTTCCGACGGCGACGATACGGTTTCCGATCTTACATTCGAACAGATGATCAAAGCAGCTCAGATCGCGAATTGCCAGATCTTTGTCGTGAAAACCACCGATTTTGAAAACTACAAGCGTACGGGCATACGCGCCGGCAATGCCAACATTCGCCAGCTTGCCGCCGAACGGCGAATGATGGAATTGACAAAGCAGACCGGCGGCGCGGTGTATTCGCCGATAGACGAAAACGAACTCGAGCGTGCCTTTCGCCAGATCTCTGCGGAACTTTCGCAGCAGTATATTCTCAGCTATTACCCCGAAGCCGACGCCCAAAAACGCGGTGAATTTCGCGAGATCTCGCTTGCGGTAAAGGGCAAGCCGAATGTGTTCGTACGGACGCGGAAAGGGTATTATATTAAGTAAGAACGCCTAAAGGCGTCACTCTTACGTGCAAGAATCCCTCACACAATTTCACGATCACCTAAAATACGAGCGGAATCTGTCCGATCATACGATCCGCAATTATGCGAGCGATCTTGAGCAGTTCCGGGCGTTTTTGCTGAAGATCGAGCGGCGAGAGGACGTTCCGGTCGAGCAGATCGACCGTCTGACGATACGCGAATGGATGGCGGAACTGCACTCGGCGGGGAAGAAAAAGGCGTCGGTCGCGCGAAAACTTGCAAGCTTAAGAACTTTTTTTCAGTTCCTGATACGTGAAGGAAAACTCGATACAAATCCTGCCAAGTTGGTCGCCACGCCACGTGTCGAAGCAAAACTGCCTAATCATCTTTCGATGGAAGATGCCGTGCGGTTCATCGAAACGCCCGACATCAACACCGATCTAGGCCGCCGCGACCGCGCGATCATCGAATTTCTTTACGCAACCGGCATCCGCGTCGGCGAGCTTGTGAATATCAATATGACGGATATCGATTTTCGCGAACGCATGGTGCGGGTTACCGGCAAGCGGAAGAAGCAGCGTATCGTGCCGTTTCACGAACACGCTCTACAGGCATTAATGCTTTATCTGACGCAGACGCGCCCCGTTTTTCTGAACAACTGCCCGCCGACATCTCGCGACGAGCGAGCTGTTTTTCTAAATTATCAGGGCACGCGGATCACAACCCGCAGCGTTGGCCGGATGATCGACAAATACATCAAACAATGCGCCGACATTCACAATATCTCGCCGCATTCACTTCGCCATTCGTTCGCAACGCATCTGCTCGACTCAGGGGCCGACCTCCGCGACATACAGGAACTCCTCGGCCACGCACGATTGTCCACGACCCAAATCTACACTCAGGTCTCGATGGAAAAAATGATCGATGTTTACCAAAAGGCTCACCCGAAAGCGTGATATGATTGTGTCGTTATGGTGCAAAACGTTCTAACTATCGAATATACCGACGACCTGCTAAGACGCTCAGGAATACCGCGGGAGCAATTTCCTGACGAGGCAAAATTCCTCCTTGCGGCAAAGCTCTACGAACTCGGGCATTTGTCCTCTGGCGAAGCCGCCACGATGGACGGCATCGGACGCGTCGATTTCCTGCTTGGGTTACAAAAAATAGGTGTCCCGATGAGCAACCTGCGGATCGAAGACCTGGAATCGGACATCGTTTTTGCGCTCAATGGGTGAGATCTTTGCAATCAACCCTGGGCCACTCATCTCATTCGCTCGAATGGACGCGCTCTTTATTCTCGATCAATTGCCGTTTTCATTTGTTATCCCTGACGAAGTGAAACAGGAACTTACCTCAGGGCCGCAAGACCCGTTGTCAATTGGCATACCCACGTATATCAACGTCAATTCTTTGAGTACTCCTCATCGTTCGGATTTGTTCGACAACCTCGATTCAGGCGAAGCGGCTGTAATTCAACTTGCACTGGAGAGCGGGATTTCGACCGCTTGTTTGGATGAGAGAAAGGCTAGACGCATCGCCACTCGATTCGGCCTAAGAGCGCTCGGTTCACTCGGACTTTTAGGACGCGCTAAAACTCTCGGAATAATCACAACAATAGCGCCCTTGGTCCGAAAAGCCCTGCAAAATGGCGTTCATTATGACCAAAAACTGGTCGAAGATTTTCTCTTGAACTTCGGGGAAGATTGGACTTTGCGATAAGTATCAGAGACATTTTTCGATGAGGAATGATTGACGTTTACCAGTAAATACGTCAAATGCGTGATAAGATGTTCGCGATCGGGGGCGAACGAATGCGTATTCCGGGTCATAGCGAAATGAAGAACCTACTTTGCTTAATGTTTCTAGGCTTGATCGTTGGCATTATACCCGCGCAAGAAAAACCCAAGTCGATACCGATTGATGAATTTAATGTCCTGAAGGGTGATTTGGACTCGTTGATAGGAAAGACGCACGATTTTGCTAAACGCCTATCAACCGAAGCAGTAGGATCAAGAGGGGTAATAATTGTTCATCCAGGAATTCGACGCAAAGAGCATTGTGCTGATGGAAGTATTCTCGAAGATCTGAGTGTCGACCAACTTGTTCGGAAGGTCATGTCCGTTCATTCAGAATTACGACCCGAACAGTTAGTAATACTTCGTGGCCGAACCCTCCTTACTGACCTGGTTTATTTTTGGATCGTCCCAAACGGGGCAGAAGACCCAAAACCAACGGATTTTGATGTAAATTTCGGATGTTGTTGTGTTGGTCTCTCGATTATTGGTCGCGATATCGCTAGGATTGGAACAAAGCGACTAGATTATGCCGTTCATGCTCCCAGCCTGAAACCGTCTGCGAAACGCGAATGGAGAGTGTCTCAAGGTAAGATCGTTTCAGGCCAAGGAACAGATGCAATTACCATTGAGTTGAGCGACAAGAACGTAAATGAGGTCAAGGTAAGTTTCATTACTGACAATGTAAATCCGCTTTGCAATTGTCCTTATACATTTGAATTTACTACCGTGCTCAAAGAAAAATGACAATCAGAACTATCGAAATGACTAAAATAATTTTCCTCGTTCTTACCCTTTTGACATCGCTCTCACCCGTTTTTGCTCAGGACAAGCTCCTGACGCTTGATGATATCTTCAGCCCTGATCCGGCTAAGCGTGTTGCGTTCGGCGGTGCGCCAGCGCGGCTTAGCTGGGCGGCGGACGGCAGATCGTTCAAAGAGGTTCGCGCCGGCAAACTGATGCGCGTCGATCCGGTCACCGGGGACGCGACAATGTATTTCGACAGCGACAGATTTGCGGGCGCATTGCAGACGGCCGCCGGCATCTCGCAGGCTGAGGCGACGCGGATCGCGAATTCGCTGACGACGAACTTCAACAATACGGAAACCGCCATTCTTGTTAACCACGGAAACGACCTTTGGTGGTACGGCATAAATTCCGGCGAACTGAAACGTCTGACAAACAACAAGGATGAGGAAAAGGAGCAGGATTTTTCGCCGGACGGCAAGTTCGTCGAAATGGTCGAACTGCCGCGTGACAAACACCCCTATTTTATCGCGTGCCAGTTTCATCCCGAGTACAAATCGAAACCGCTCGATGCACATCCGTTGTTCACTTCGTTCGTAAAAGCCGCGTGGGAAAATCGCTTGAAGAGCGAAAACCTCGAACACGATGTCACGAGCGATAAGCAGGTGGAGTTGCCTGAACGGGCCAGTATTAGTTCCGAAGATTAAGTTCCGATCTGCCGCAGCAGGCTGTGTTATACTCAGCGTATTTTACAGAAGGAAATATCATTTGCCCATACAAATACTATGGAAATAACAGTTACTCTGCCTGAAAAAGTATTTCAGGACATTACAAGATATGCTGAACTTGCTAATAAGCCGGTCGGAGATGTAATAAGCGAAAAAATCGAGGCTGATTTTCATATCAGCAATGTTGATAACAAGGATATTCTTGCCGATTGGAGCGATGCAGATGTTTTGGAACTGGCTAATTTGCGGCTTCCCGAAGGCCAGGACGAACGTCTCAGTATTCTGCTTGCAAAACAACGGGAAAAAGAAATATCACCCAGCGAACGGGTTGAAATGGAAGGCCTTATGGAATCCTACCACGTAGCTAATTTTCGAAAGGCTCAGGGAGTAGTCGAAGCCGTCAAACGCGGGCTTATTTCAACACCTGAAGATTTGAATGGGTAAAATCTCACCCGAAACAGACGCTCGTGTTCGGGCGGCGGCGAATGATCAATGCGGTTATTGCAGGCTTCCTCAACGCATTCATGCAAGCCGGCTTGAAATTGAGCATATTCGTCCCAAAGCAGAAGGGGGCACTGATGATGAAGAAAATCTCTGGCTGGCCTGCCGCGACTGCAATCTTTTCAAAAGTTCAAAGACACACGCAACAGACCCAGAGACAGGCGAGAGGGTAAGGTTGTTTAATCCCAGAGCCGATAATTGACACGAACACTTCGAGTTTTCTGACAACGGCATTTTTATAATCGGTAAAACGCCCATCGGCAGGGCAACAGCCGAAAGCCTTTCTCTAAATAATGAACATGTGATTAGCGTTAGGAGAGAATGGGTGAAAGTCGGTTGGTATCCGCCAAAATCTAAGTAAGTAATGAAAAGTTTTAATGTTAATGGAGTTAAATTCGGGAGTGGAAATCTCTCATTCATCCTTGGGCCGTGTGTTGTCGAATCTGTCGAGCACGCGATGTTTATGGCGCGTGAGATCAAAGCGATCTGCGAGCGCGTCGGCGTCGGGTTTGTATATAAGTCGTCATTTGATAAAGCTAATCGCAGTTCGATCGAGAGTTTTCGCGGGCAGGGAATGGAGTTCGGGCTTGATGTGCTTGCTCAGGTTAAGGCAGAGGTCGGTGTTCCCGTGATCACCGACATTCACGAACCCTGGCAGGTCGAGAAAACCGCCGAGGTCGCGGACATTTTGCAGATACCTGCATTTCTTTGCCGGCAGACCGATCTTTTGGTCGAGGCGGCGAGATCTGGAAAAGCAGTAAACGTAAAGAAAGGGCAATTCCTTGCACCGTGGGACGCAAAGAATATTGTTGATAAATTAAGCGAATCTGGATGCGATAAGATATTGCTTACAGAACGCGGAGCAAGTTTCGGTTACAATAATCTTGTTGTCGATCTCCGCTCGTTTCCGATAATGAGAAGCTTTGGCGTGCCGGTCGTTTTCGACGTAACACACAGTTTGCAGCTACCGGGCGGATTAGGGAAAGCAACTGGCGGGCAAGCAGAATACATCGAACACTTTGCTCGTGCCGGTGTAGCCTGCGGCGTGGACGCTGTTTTTATGGAAGTCCACGATAATCCTGCAAAAGCACCGAGCGATGGACCGAATCAATTGCCGCTCGAACGGCTTGAAAAGCTTCTGACGAAGTTAAAACAGATACATCAGCTAGTCGATTCTGATTAGACGTAAAGGTTTGAAGTGAATCTGCTTCGGAGGCAAAATAATGAGCATCACAATAAATTTACCTGATTCGATTGTTCATCATATATCAGCGGATGCGGACGACATCAGGGACAAATTGCTTGAATCGTTTGCCGTTGAAGGGTATCGTTCTGGAAGCCTGACTTCATACGAGGTAGGAAAACTGTTGGGATTAGAGACCAGAATGCAGGTGGACGAGTTTTTGAAAAGACATGAGTTATTCCTTGAGTATTCGGAGGAAGAACTTGAAGAACAAAGACAGGCGATCAGGCAAGTGACCGGTGCAAGATGATCGTTATAGCGGACACCTCACCGATCAACTATCTATTGCTTATCGGCGAAGTTGAGATTCTGCCTAAACTGTTCGGTGACGTTTTGATCCCTCAAGCGGTATTGAAAGAGTTAAGTCATGAAAAAGCGCCGGATACCGTAAAAGCTTTCGTCAGTGCTCTGCCGGTTTGGCTGCGGGTCGAGCTGGTAGAGATTTCGTTGAATTCCGGTTTGGAGAAGCTCGATCCCGGTGAGCGTGAGGCAATCTATCTTGCGGAGACTACGAATGCCGATCTTTTGATAATTGATGAACGAAAGGGCTTCAATGCAGCTAAAAAGCGAAATCTGAAGGTTGCCGGCACCGTGGCGATCCTTGAGGAAGCATCATTGGAGAAGCTCATAGATTTGAAGGAATCATTCGATAAGCTGAAACGGACAAGTTTTCATATTTCCCCTGATGTCCTGGACAAGATTCTGGATCGATATATTTAGAAATGACCAAATATCTACTTACCTTTTTTGCGGTAATCATATTTCTTTCATCTGAGTTATATTCACAAGACGACACGCGGCTGTCGGCAACCTGGCAGGTGCAGAAGTACGATATTACGGTTACGCTGCCTGCGGCTGAAAACGATCGTAATTTAACGGTCAGAGCAAAGCTTGATCTTAAGAACGTCTCGGCTCGACCGGCCGCATCGCTGACGTTTCGCATCAGCCCGAACGCAACGGTTTCGACGATCACGGTCAACGGATCGCCGGCGGAATTCACAAAGGCCGAGGAGAAACTTGGTAACGCAAGTTTGCAGAGGATCGCGATCCGGATGCCCGCGGTCGCACCCGGCGGAAGCTCGACCGCCGTGGTCGATTACAAATTGAATGTAAAGGAAAATTCCGGCCTTGGTTCCATTTCGTCTGCCGGCTCACAATTCCTGCCGCTTTCGTTCTGGTATCCGACGCCGAACAGTTGGTATTTTGCCCGCGGGGCCGATTACGCACCTGTAAGGATCCAGATCAATTCGTCAGGACAGAATCCCGTTTCGACGGGGCATGAGAGTGCCGGAACATGCGAAC
>PNRO01006124.1_pt1 | contig 13450 bp, 15 predicted proteins | sample 7248581 | NCBI WGS metagenome assembly PNRO01 (sample SAMN08278401, study PRJNA427962) | Gut metagenome, whole genome shotgun sequencing project. | isolation source: gut content | host: Eisenia fetida | place: India:Sub Himalayan Terai region of Darjeeling | collected 2013-11-18 | reverse complement strand
GTGGCGGGTGCCCGGTCCGGCAGGAGTGCGCGGAGTTCGCGTATGGTTCGGAGCGGTACGCCTCGGTCCGCTTCGGGATCTTCGGCGGTCTCACCGGCAGGGAGCGGTACTGGGTCTCGCAGGAGGTCAGGCGGACCAGGCGTCCCGCCGACGAGCTCCTCGCGGAGGTCTGGGAGCGCAAGAAGCCGGATTAGCGGTCACGCTCGATCCACACGCCCAGCACGACCAGTCCAGCCGCCAGGAGCGCCGTTCCGTCCCACTGCGAGTCCGCCACCGCGATCCGCCACGCACCACCGATGCACAGCAGGGCGGCGGTGAGGAGGACGGGCAGGCGGCTCCAGTTCACCTCACCGCTTCCAGGGGATCTTCGAGCCACCGCCCCCGCCGCGCAGCTCGGCGATCTCGGCCCGCAGTGCTGCCACCTCATCCACGAGGTCTTGGAGCGAGACCTCGGTGCCATCCTCGCGGGTCGCGGCGACCTGGATCGTTTGACCGTTGATCGTGAGGACGCCTGCGGCGGAGCGGGTCAATGAAGTATCTGTGGTGACGGTCGTGTAGTTCAGTGAGTTCGACGTCCAGAAGATGGTGCCCGCCATAGGCAGGGCCAGGCCGGGACCGCGAATATGGAACCTCTGTGACAACGGATCAGACCCGTTCTTCTTCGAGAACGAGAAGGCGTCTCCATAAGTCGCGGTCTTGACGAGCCACTGATCTATGGCAGAACCGCCGCCGCTGCCATAGATCTGGAAGTAGTCGTTCGAGCCGGTCCCGAGCCTGAACTGAACCCTTGCGGTCGCGGTGGTCGTGTCCTCGACGTTCAGTGCCATCCCAGCCCCGGGGTCGCCTGCAACGGCCACGATTTTGATCGGCTTGGCCGCCTGCCAGTCCACCGACCCGCCGCCGCTGCCCGCCGGACCCGTGGGGCCGGTCGCGCCAGCGGGACCGGTGGGTCCGGTCGCGCCTGCGCCGGTCGGACCGGTCGGTCCGGTAGGGCCGGCGCTGCCCGATGGTCCGGTGGGTCCGGTCGCGCCGCCCCCGCCGGTCGCCCATCCCACGGCGTAGTCCGAGGACGAGGTCTTCGCGAGGACCTGACCGGTCGCACCGCCGGTCGGCAGAGCGGTGATCGTCTTGCCGCCGACCCTCAGCGTGCCGTTCGTGATCACGAAGGACGAGGGGTCCATCGCGTACGAGTTGAGGACGGTCGTCCCGTCCGCCCCGTAGATGCTGACCGTCAGCATCCCGCTGGTGATCTGGTTGAACATGAACCGGCGCTTGTTCGTCGCGGGATCCACGAACTCCCAGCGGGTCGGCGTCGTGTCCAGGTTCGTCGGGGTGCCCTTGATGATCAGCGGTCCGGTGGCGTTCTGCCAGTCCACCGACCCGCCGCCTCCCGAGGGTCCGGTCGGTCCCGTTGCGCCCGCCGGTCCGGTGGGACCGGTGGAACCGACTCCGGTCGGTCCGGTCGGACCGGTAGCGCCTGCACTGCCCGCAGGACCGGTCGGTCCCGTGCTCCCGACGCCAGCGGGACCGGAGGCTCCGGTGGGACCGGTCGGTCCCGGGACGGTCGAGGCAGCGCCGGTGGGACCGGTGGGTCCGGTCGGACCCGGAGTCCCGTCTCCCCCGCTCCCAGCCGGACCGGTGGGACCGGTGGGTCCAGTAGCGCCTGGCGGTCCTGGGACGGTGCTGTCCGCGCCTGCCGGTCCGGTGGGACCGGTGGGTCCGCCAGGGATGACCACGACCCCTGGAGGGGCGTCGAAGAAGATCTGGTCCGCGATGTCCCACGGTCCCGGTCCCGGGAGCGTCATCGAGTAGACGCGGTTCTGCCTGCCGTCGACGCTCTCGTGGACCGAGTAGGTGAGGAGCCCCTCGACCTCCTGGTACGCCGGATCGTCGGTGGGGCGCAGATCGACGGCGAAGGAACCGTTCGCGGTGAGGGTGGCGATCACCGGTCCCTCGATGACGACGCTCTTGAGCGTCTCGCCGTCGTCGGCGACCATGCGTGCCGAGAGGGTGAAGGTCAGCGTCCCCTTCGCGGGGCTGCCATCGGGCTTCTCGTAGTGCCCTGTCAGGAGCGCCATGTCTTCCTCCTATTGCTCCGCGTAGAACGTGAAATTGAGACCGGTCGTGAGGTTCGACGGACCGATATAGACCTGGACGGTCCCGTTCGCGAGCACCTGCAGGTTGACCGCCGTGCTGGCGGAGATCCCGACCTGCGCGAAGTTGAGCTGCGCCGAGGGGCGGTATCCGACAGGCAGCGTGAAGACGGGGCTCCACTGGCTCGTCCACTCGCTGGGCTGCACGAACTTGACCATCCCCTCGCAGACGACCATCCCCGCCGAGTTCTTGCGGAGCCTCGGCGTCATGTACGGCGCTCCCTGGTTCGCCCAGTTCGGCAGCAGGGTCGGGAACGTCCAGGCGGCGTCGCCCGATCCTCCGGCATGGGCATCCACGTACGCCTTCGTCGCGGCGTGCTCGGGGAAGATCGGATCGAAGGTCACCCAGCCGGTGCCGTCCAGCCAGTAGCCGAGCCGGACGTCGGGGAGCTCGGAGTAGCCGCTCGCCTTGATCGACGGGCTGTTGTCCGATCCCCACGCGACGTTGAGCGGTCCGGTCATCGTGTCGCCATCGACGTTGACGTACAGGTCGTCGGCGGTCTCCTGGTCCAACCCGCCGCCTACCACCAGCCCGGGGATATGCACCGCGATCGGATCGGAGGCGTTCATCACCTGAATCTCGGTCTTCTTCTTCGCGAGCACGGCGGTCTGCTTCCGGCCGGTGTCGATCGTCACGACCGGCTTGCTCACCGCGACGAGCGCCGCCCTCGGCTCGATGCCGATCTTGCGGACCGAGGGCTCGGAGCTCGTGTCGATGGTGATCATTCGGGGGTCACCGTGACCCTCGTCACATCCATGTTGACGGTGAACACGCCGCGCAGCAGCGTCTCCGGCAGGGTCTCTCCGGCGAACGTCACTTCGAGATCCCAGACGCCCTGCCACGACACCTGACCCGCCAGGAGGGTCCGCGCCGCCTCGCCATCCCATTCGACGGTGAACTGTCCGAGCAGCGGCTCGACCGGCGTGATGACCGCTTCCAGCGCGATCTCGGCGTCCGGTGCGGTCTTCCTCGCCTGAGCCGCGATCGTTGCGCCGGTAAGGTCCACCGGATCGTTCGCGACTACCTGGAAGGTTTCGCGGTTCAAATCTCCAGCCATGATGTCCCAATCAAGGGATTGCGGCCCGCTCGTCAGCTTCGCCATTTCACGCCTCCCAATCGACGATCACGTTGCCGGTGATCCGGTCCGCAATCCTGGCTTTTGTAATCGTCCCGTCGGGGTCGCTCCACGTCTCGACATGCAATTCCCGCTCCGCCAATTCATCGACCCAGAAAGGCTGCAGCCGCAATTCCTCGTCCCTTTCCAGGGCGGTGTAGTACCAGTAATCGAGGCGGTGGGTGTGGACGTAGTAGTTCCACACCTGTCCTTTCCACGGCGACCATTCGGCAGCGCCCCAGTTCGTGCCGCCGACCGTGATGCCGGTCGTGAAGGTGCCCGCGCCGAAGCCGAGGTTGAAGGGCCAGTCCGTGTGTGTGCGACCCACGTTGTAGACCTGTTGCGGTCCAGCCACTCCGTTGATCTTCGGCTCGCCACGGAAAGCCTGTCCGTGCCCGTACACCAGGAGCGTCATATTGGTGAATGTGCCGCCGACCGGCACACCGATGTTCGGACCGGTGAGGTAGCGCTGGGTCGAGCCCGTCCAGCCCGTGAAGCTCTCCCACTCCAGGTTGCTGTACGCGGAACCGGTGGAGGTCGGTCGCGCTGGGGTGGTTGCGCTGGCAGTAGCGGTCTTCCGCGTGGCACCGCCCCATATCGCGGAGACCGAGTAGTTGACCGTGGACGACGCCCCGACCCCGTGGTTGTACGAGGTGGAGGTGGAGCCCGTCAGGAGGGCGCTCCCGTTGCCCGTCAGGGTGTACGTCCAGCCCGCACCGAGGTTGCTCCAGCTCACCTTGATGTTGTTCCAGGCGGTCGCCGATGCCGATGCGGAGAAGGCGGGGAAAGCCGTGGTAGTGGCTGTCTTGCTGGCGGTGGCGTCGGTGGCACCGGCTTTCTTGGCGGTGATCGTGTACGTGTAAGCGGTGCCGGCGGTGAGCCCCGTGTCGTTGAAACTGGTGCCCGAGGTCGCCAGGATCGTCCCGCCCCGCTTGACCGTGAAGCTGTCCTGCCCGCTGACGGTCCAGGTGAGGTTGATCTGCGTGTACGAGGCGACGGTGGCGTTGAGGGTTACCACGGCGGGCGGGATGAACGTGTCCGTGGTAGCACTCGCCGTGCCGCTGACGACGAAGGAGTCGCGGTAGATCGCATCCACTCGGTAGCTGTACGTAGTCCCCGGTGACAGTCCGGTGTCGATGAAACTGGTCAGGGTGGTGATCGTGACCAGGGTTCCGTTGCGGTAGATCTGGTACTCGTCGGCGAGCTCGCCCTGCGGTCCGAGCCGGTAGTCCAGCTTGATCCGGTTGGCGTCCAGCACGGTCGGGGTGACGATCAGCTCCAGCACGACGTTCCTGTCGAACCAGACCTTCGGGTTCCCCGAGGCGTCGCCGACCCACGCCTTGACGACCTCGTGCTTGACGCCCGCGTCGTCGGCTGCCCAGATCCGCGATACGCGGTGCTGCAGCCCGTCGTTGTCGGAGACCGTTCCCCTCATCTCAGACGTCCCACCCGAGGTACACCGAGCCGGGCGCGAGGGTGGCGGGCACCGATCCGACCGGACCGTACTTGATGGCGTCGCGGCGCAGCGGCTGCTCCGGAGCGGTGGCGACCGCGACCTTGATCGGCGCGCTCCCCGTTCCGAGGATCGTGTCGAAGGCGTTGACGGCGTTCGTCAGCCAGAGGACGACGTCGGGCGGTGAGGTCGCCTGGGTCGGGAGCGGCACTCCGAGGTTCGGGCTAGCCATTTGCGAGCCTCCAATCGTTCGATCCGTGCTTTCAATTCCTCGATCTCCGCAGCGAGCGACACCGCCCTGCCGAGCACCAGCAGTCCGCCGCCCTGCTCAAGGACCAGGACTCCGGCGTTGACGGCTGGCATCGGTCCGTAGACCGGCACTCCCGCGACCGTTCCTCCGTCGAGGCTCAGGGTGACCGTGCTGCCGGTGACCGCCGAGACCGAGGCGTTCCGCATCCGCACCGTCCTGCGCTCGGGGTTGAATGAGCTCATCTAAACCACCGTCGAATCCCGGAGAGTGATGCGGGAGGTTCCCTGGACGGTCAAGGGGAAAGTCATCGATTCGATAAGCCCGTAGCTCGGCGCGGTAGCCCACGAGGGGGTCCACGCCACTTGATCTCCAATGGATAACCAGGGGGTCGGCACACAATCGATCGACTGCGCCAATACGATTCCCGCCCGCCGGTTGAACACCCGCAATGCCGCCGCGTTCGCCGCCGCCTGGGAGATCGACGGGACGGTCTCGTGCTCGACGTACGCCATCTCCCCGAGGAGATCCTGGTTGTAGGCGTACGGACCGCTGGTGAGCTTCTGCGTCCCGATGTAGGACTTGGGGTTCGCCGCCGGATCGCTGCTCTCCATCTGGAAGATCACGTAGTTGACCAGCTCGTCGGCGTGCTCGCCCAACTGCTCGCGGACGATGGTTCCGGTCATGTCCTCCATGTACGGCTGGTGCGGGTCGTAGCGCCGGATCTCGCCGGTGTTCCGACCGGTGGTGATGAGGATGCAGTCCGCGAAGTTGCAGATCGACTGCAGACCGGTCCACACGTTGCCGCCCAGCCGCAAGTCGTACGGAACCGCCGCCGCCCCGTTGCTGTCGTCGCGGGTGATCGTGTACGTGTTCCCCGGGCTGACGTGGGACATGTAGTCCTGGCAGACCTGCTTCACCGTCATGCCCGTGCCGAGCGCGAGCGTGCCCTCGGCGTGCGGCTGAGCCCGCCGGTACGCCCAGTCACCGAGCGTGATCTCGACCTCGCCGCCCGGGCGATCGACGGTCGCCTTCATGATCGGGAAGGTGCCGAGGTTGAACACCGACGAGTCGATGCTGATCTTGATCCCGACGTAGGAGGAATTCCTCGGTCGGACCTTCTCGAACATGTCGTAGCCGGGCACCTTGATCCGTCCGGACCGGTTCCCCTGCGCGGTGGTCAGGCTGAAGGTGAGGCTGCCCTCCTCGACCGGCAGCACGCCCTGCGACCCGCTCGGGTAGTAGAGCGTGACCTCGGCGTGCCGGCGGTGGGGCCGGCGCAGGGCGTCGAAGTCCGCCTGGGTCCTAGAGAGCATCGCCGTCTCCGAGCCCTTCGAGGATCCGCTTGCGGCGCTGCCGCTCCTCCTCCGGCATATCCTCCTCGGATCCCCACACTGGCATCGGGAGGAGCGCCTGGACGCCGAAGTTGGGCCACAGCCCAGCCATCGTCGCGAAGTCCGGAGCCGAGTCCTTGAGGGAGTTCGGATCGTTCGGCGGGTTGAGGACGCCGAAGTCCCATCCCTGGCTGAACCTCGGCTCGTCGGTCTCGCCGTAGATGAACTTCGAGGACTGGAACTCCACCGCGATCTTGCGCCAGCCGGGCGAATTCCGGACGAGCACCTCGGTGATATCCAGCGGCATGAACAGGGTGTCCCGCACGAACTTGCCCGAGCACGGCGAATTGCGGAGCAGCATCAGCGTCCCGTCGCGGCACAGGGTCACCACCTGATCGGCTTCGGTCCACGACTTGCACAGGAAGACGAACACGCCCTTGTGCCGGTGCCGCACCTCGCTCACCAGGATCGGCGTGTCGGAGCCCGGGATCCAGTGCGTCGTGCTGCTCGATCCCCACTCGACGCCGGTCTGATCCATCGGCTCGGTCCAGGTCCAGGAGACCGTGGGTCGCAATACGGAGCGCAGCAGGGATCGACCATCGAGCGGGGCGTCGCAGGTCACCGGACCGGACTGCGCGAGGATCTGCCCGACCGTTCCCGGTCCGAGGTTGACGAGGTTGTAGGTCACCGTCCGACCGAGCGGAGCCTCGCAGTCGGTGCCGTAGTCGGTCGCCGGAGTCGTCACCGATCCAGCCCCGATGCCCGAGAAGTTCCGGACCGGCTGGGAGAGCATCGCGCTGGCATCGACCCTGTCCACGCGGTACTGATGCGCGAGCGTCTCGGTGCTCTGGATGACGATGTTGACCGCGCCCGGCAGCTGAGCGTTCTCCGCGACGGTGATCGTGAAAGGCATTACGCAACCACCCCCATTGCTGCGACGAGATCGTCGGACTTCCGGACGTTCATCAGCTCGTCGCGGATCGTCGCCCGCAGGGACTGCCCATCGACGTTGACCTTGACGATGTTGATCGGCTGCGGCATCTCGAACTTCGGGATGACGATCCGCTGGGTGACCGTCGAGGTGGTGCTGAGCGATCGGATCGATGCCTCCGCCGCCGCCAGACCACGGGTGTTGACATCGATGTTCACCGTGCGGTTGCGGGACAGGTTGTTCAGCCGGTCGAGGGTCGTCTGGTACTCCGGATGGAAATGCACCCAGACATCGATGTCCGGACTCTTCTGGTCGTAGCTCATGATGTGGTCGAGCCGGGCGACAACATCGTTGTAGGAACCGTCGTGGAAATGCGTGTAGACGTTGATGTCCGGCGATTTCCCGTCGAAGGAATTGATGTAGTCGAGGCGGGATTTCACCGCCTCGTACCCGCCGTCCGCGAACACCGTGTTGATCGTCACGGTTCCGGTCTTGGTGCCCGTCAGGTTCTCGACCGCGGTCTTGCCCGCGCCGTCTGGGTCCACGTTGAGCGGCACGGGCACGCCGCCTGCAGGGACGTCCGAGGTCACCGTCGCACCGGCGGCAGGGGTGCCCGGCACGAGCGTCGGGGTGAGCGGGACGGGGATCTCGTTCCCCTTGCCGTCCAGGCTCGGGAGCAGGGAGGAGTTGATGTATTCGAGGAGCTTGGTCTTCTGATCCTCGGTGAGGACGGTTGACGGCGCGCCCTCGATCGTGGGGATCAGCTCGGTGATCTTGACCTTGATCTGTTCTACCGTCAGACCCTGAGCCGCCCACAGCTCGACCTGTGTCTGCAGCGTCTGCTTGCTCTTCTCGAACCCGATCACCCACTCGTCGCCCCAGGTGGAGGGGTCGTCGTGCTTCCAATTCTTGAAGACTTCCTGCAGGGTGTTGAGCCCCTCCTCCGGCGCTGCCGTCGCCTGCGAGAGCCGGTCGAGCCACCCGATCGTTCCCTGGATGGAGGTGCTGAACTGCCCCATCGCGATCTCTGCGAGGTTCGTCGTCTGCTCGACCTGGAGCTGCTGTGCCGACGCCGCCTGCGCCGACGCCGCGATGTCCTCCCAGGTGGACGACGCGTTCGCACCGTTCTGCACGAAGTCGGAGATCTGGTCGTCCAGGGACATCTGCATCTGCTGCAGGACGTCGGCGGAGGCGGCAGCGCCGCCCATCGCCTCGGCGTACTCCTGCATCGCCCGGGTGCCCTCTTCGGTGTTCAGCCGGCGGGACTTCTCCAGCGCGTCGCCCTCGCCGATGATGTCGAGGAGAGCCTGCGCCTTCTGCTTCTGGATGTCGGTGGCGGAGGAGTCTGCGAGGGTCGCCTTCGCAGAGTTCTGCCGGGCGATGGTGAGGTCCATCATCGCCTGCGTCAGCGCCACGGTGTCCTTCGTCGCGGCATCGACGCCGAGGTTGGAGACCCAGTCCAGACCCTTCTGGATCAGGTTGCGGGTGTCCGGCGGGTTCAGGTTCGCCGCCTCCTCCAGGGACTTGCCGACGATCTCCACGGACTCCGCGAAGTCGTCCAGCTCCCCCTGCTTGCGGATCGCCGCCATGAAGGTGTCCACCGCGAGCGTGAGCAGGACCAGCGGGGCGGCGGAGGTGCCCAATTCGATCAGGGCGACACGGAGCCCGCCGACCGCCACCTTCGTCTTCGCGATCGCGCCCTCAGCCTCGAAGAATGCGTCGGGAATCTTCCCGATCCCGTCGAGCAGCCCGACGATGAATGTGCCGAAGGTCGATGACTTGAAGAAGTCCATCGACTTGCTGAAGATGAGCATCCCGCCCGCCGCGATGCCGAGCGCCTGACCCAGATCCACCACCGGACCGGGCAGGGTGCTGAAGAACTCGATCACTCCGGAGGCGATGCCCATCAGGTCGTTGAGGTACGGCACCAGGAAGTTGCCCAATTGGATCTGAGCCATCTCGAAGCTGAGCGCGAGATCCTGCGTGTTCGCCGCGAATTCCTTCGCATCCTCGGAATTGTCGATGAAGTTGATCTTGTCCATCGCGTCTTTGATATCCCGACCGGCATTGATGATCGGAATGAGTTGCTTGCCGCCCTCTTCCCCGAACAATGCGAGGGCTGCCTTCGTCTTCTCGACCCCGTCCTTCATCTTCGAGACCGTGCTGATCGCGTTCGACAGCGTGTTCGTCATATTGATCGTGCCGTCGCGGTTCTTGTCGATCGCGATGCCGTACTGCTCCAGCAACTGCGGCTGCTGCTTGATCTTCGCGGCGAACTCCGCGTTGATCTCGACCAGATCGTTGAGCTCGATGCCGTACTGCCGCAGGACCGTGGTGAACTTGCCCGCCTGCTGGATCGAGGAGTTCGTCAGGGACGCCCATTGCTGAGCCGCCATCTGGCTCTCCTGGAAGGCGTCCACGGAGTCGTTGAGGAGCTTGATCAATCCGCCGCCGACGACGGCTGCGGCACCGGCTGCCAGCCCCGCCTTGATCGTGGACCCAGCCAGACCCATCTTCTTGCCGAGACCGTCGAATGTGTCGCCGGTCTTCTTCGCCTCGCCCTGGAGCTTCTCCAGCTCCTGGGTAGCACCGGAGGAGGCGACGTCGATGATGACCGCGATGCGATCGATCATGTTCGCCATGTCACTCCTCCTTCAGCAGCAGCAGGACGTCTCTCAAGCGCTGTTGGCGGCTAACGGTGGGAGCCCACTGGTAGCGCTCTGCGAGGTATCGGATGATCCGACCCGCGAACGGCCCTTGCGGGCCTTGGTAGGGACTTCCTCCTCCGCTTCCGCCTCCGTCTCCTCTTCATCGGGGACGTAGTCGAACACCTTCGTGAGGTTCCTCAGCCGCAGGTCGTCGGCGAGCTTGGGATCCATCCCGTGCCTGGCGTAGGCGACCCGCATGAACGCCCGCGCGACCTTCACCTGTCGCCACGGGTGAGCCATGATCCAGTAGACGTCCGCCTCGCGCTCGATGGCGTCTATTTCATCTATTGTAAAGTCGCTGCTATCAATCTCTGGCTGCCCAGGAATTCTGATAATGAAACCCATCACCGGCTCCCGAGGTCTTTAGCCCTGTGACACCTAATGCACCGCGGTCGGTACATGAATGGGTCAGGCGAATACGCTAACCAGAATTCACCCCGAACGAGTTCTACCTTTTCACGCGGACATCCGCCCTGGTAGGACCACTCCTCCGCGACGGAACCACAATCGACGCAATCTGAGTCCGACGCTTTCCCCCTCACCCGATACACGAGGTCGTGGGCTTGCTTGTAGGTCTCGGGCGGGGCATTGATGCCTTTGATCCGCGAGTCCAGCGGTTTGCCCTTCTGCTGCCGCTGGTAATGCAGGCTGCACAGCCCCTTGGCAAGGTGTTTCCGCTGGCAACCCTCCACCGTGCAGAACTCAGTGCCGATTTCACGCATCGGCTGGTCGAACGATATTCCTCGTCGCAACCTCAATAGGTGAAAATCGCAATAGCCACGGGCTGCGTGCTTGCGCTGACACCCGGCGATGGAACAGATACGATCGGCCACGGATTCGACTCCTACATAGTCGGTCCACGACCACGGGATGTTGACGCATTCCGTGGTCACTTTTGTCGCCTCCATTATCCCATTCATCTTCAGACGCCCCACGCCTTGACGACCGCCTTGCGGACCTCCGCCTGGAAGATCTTCGGCGTGTCCGGAGCGCCCCTCGCCACACCCTTCGCGAACGGGTGCTTGCCCGCCGTCCCTGGGTGGTTCGCATGGTGGTACGGGTGCCCGTCGATCACGGCGATCCTCTTCTTCCTACCGCGAGTCCTCGGGATCCGGTGCGGCGAGGTGTCCCGCTCGATGAGGTGCAGCGGACCGGTCGCGGTGATCAGCGCGGTCGGGTTGATGCTGCCCTTGATGTCGAACTTCGCTCCGACCTTCGCCCCGCGCCTGCCCACGCCGCTCAGCCGCATGTCGCCGGTCACCGAGCGGATCTCGTCGCGGATCTTGCCTGTGACATGCAGCGCCGCCTTCTGGATGCCTCGCTTCTGCGCCTCTTGCAGGGCGGGTATCGTCCGTCCGATCGAGGTCGCGAGGTCGTCCAGGTCACGCGGCATTGCGCTTGCCCTTGCACCCGCAGTCCCCGCTCACGCTGTCACCATTGTGGGTTTAGCCGTACACGGAAGCGACGCACTGAACTGCGCGTACTGCTTCGCGGTTCCGCCGATCGGCGTGGCGACCATCGTGACCTCGCCCTCGAACGCCGGATTGGTGGTCGATGCACCGGCTTCGAAGTCGATCGGGGTCAGGCTGAAGTTGTACTTCTCGCCCTCGTCGTTGAACGAGATCACCGAGAAGTCGGTGACGTCCGACCACGCCTGGAAGCCGGAGAGCTCCAGGGTCCAGGTCGAGGATCCCGCCCCGCTGTCCGAGTAGGACGCGCAGAACGTGTCGAGGGTGGCACCGCCACCGCCCGAGCTGGCAGCCGGCACAAGCTCGGCGCGGGACAACTGGCAGCGGAATTCCTGCTCCGTGCCCGCACCGCCGACCTTGGTCAAGGTGAGTCCCACCTTCTGCAGGACAAATGGATTTGCGGTCTGAGCCATGACAATTTCCTTCCTAGGTGCTGATGCCGAACTCGACGGTGTAGAGAACGGCGGGCAGGGTCGTCCCGCTGATCTCCGTTGATCCCGACTGGACCGCCGTCACTCGGACGCCGTCCAGGTCGTGCAGGGCGTCCAACGTCGGCTTGATCAGGTCTTCGAGGCTCTTCGTCGAGCCCGCTCTGTCGTTGCGCTGAGCGCAGGCGATGATGCTCGCGGTGCCGGATCCCGCCTCGCAGAAGGAGAATCCGCCGCCCGGCGAGTAGTCGATGTTGAGGTTGTCCACGAACGCCGCAGGCGGGTTGAGCGCGTCCGGCGGGTAGGGCTCGCAGTCCAGACCGGCGCTGGTCACAGCAGCCGCCAGCCATTCCCGCGCCTCGGTGACCGTGTTCATACCACGCCCATCGGGACGCCGAGGATCGCCTGGATGGTCCAGATCGACCGCTGGGTGTCGGGATCGCGGGAGGGGATGGAGATGATGCCTTCCGAACCCGCCCCCGCGACCCCTTCCGGACTGTTCCTTCGCGCGAGGTATCTCGACGCCCGCCGCATCTCGTCACCACGAGCGACGGCAATTGCGGCGGCGTCCACCACGAGGTCGTCCAACGTGCAGCCCACGTCCGCGAGCAGACCCGCCTCCGCCTCGTCCAGGCTCATCGAGATGAGCTCGTCGGAGACGTTGGTCGGGAGGTTCGCGCCGGACCAGATCCGGAACGACTCGACATCGACGAGGGCTGCCATCGGATTACTTCTTCGCGCTCGCTGCGCCGAGAACGGTGCCGGTGACCTTCGTGAGAGCCTCGGGGCGCTGCACGATCGCCTTCGCCCGAGCCTCGACCAGCGTGGTGAGAATGTTCGAAGTGAACGTGCTGGCATGGCTGTCGGTGGTGAACACGCTCACCTCGGACCGGACCAGCTCGACCATTCCCGCACCCAGGTCGCCGACGAATGCGGTGCCGCTGGGAACCGCCCCGACCGCGATCAGGGAGACGCCCCACACCGTTCCGTTCACGACCGGACCCTGGATGGTCTTGCCCAGGAGATCGATGTCGATCGAGGCTGCGTCGGCTGGGTTGATGACCGCAGTGACTCCACCGCCGCCGTAGCCCGCCGTCTGCACGTTCGCCAGGGCGATCCGGATGCCTTCGAGCAGGGTGCCGCCGGTGTTCGTGGTCACCGGAATGCTGGCGTCGGAGACCAGCGCGGCGGCGGCGAGAGCCTCCCGCTTGTCCATGATCCCGCGAGCGAGCGAGGCGTTCAGGAAGTTCACCAGACCGGGAGCGTCGCTTCCGAACTGACGCGAGTACTGAGCCCAGCTCGCAATTGTGTCGAGAGTCACAGTGCGAAGCTCGGGAGCAATCGCCGCCTCGGTCTTCGGCGCACCCTCAGCGGTCACCGTGCCGAGCGGAGCGCCCGCCGGGTAGTAGATCCACTCCACCGATCCGCTGGAGACCTGCACGCGGCTGATCGCGTCGAGGAGCGGGTGCTGCAGATTGGGAGCCGCTGACGGAGCGATCCGGTCGGGCTGGATCAGACCGGCGAAGGTCGAGGTCAGGATCGGCGCGCGGTGCTGGATCGAGTCGAACGGCAGGTTGACCGTGCCGGAGTTGCCGTGCGGCGTGTCCTTGTA
>PNRO01000054.1_pt1 | contig 13762 bp, 12 predicted proteins | sample 7248581 | NCBI WGS metagenome assembly PNRO01 (sample SAMN08278401, study PRJNA427962) | Gut metagenome, whole genome shotgun sequencing project. | isolation source: gut content | host: Eisenia fetida | place: India:Sub Himalayan Terai region of Darjeeling | collected 2013-11-18 | reverse complement strand
TTTTAGACGAACTGACGTTATGTGCCATTTTTGAATGACAATGCGAATAGATACAGACAAACAAATGAATTTACTTAGTGATAAGAACGTTGCAATAATTGGTGGTGGACCCGTTGGACTGACTATGGCAAAATTATTACAGCAAAACGGCATAGACGTTTCAGTTTACGAAAGAGACAACGACCGAGAGGCAAGAATTTTTGGTGGAACCCTTGACCTACACAAAGGTTCAGGTCAGGAAGCAATGAAAAAAGCGGGATTGTTACAAACTTATTATGACTTAGCCTTACCAATGGGTGTAAATATTGCTGATGAAAAAGGCAATATTTTATCCACAAAAAATGTAAAGCCCGAAAATCGATTTGACAATCCTGAAATAAACAGAAATGACTTAAGGGCTATCTTGTTGAATAGTTTAGAAAACGACACGGTTATTTGGGATAGAAAACTTGTTATGCTTGAACCTGGTAAGAAGAAGTGGACACTAACTTTTGAGAATAAACCGAGTGAAACAGCAGATTTGGTTATTCTTGCCAATGGCGGGATGTCCAAGGTAAGAAAATTTGTTACCGACACGGAAGTTGAAGAAACAGGTACTTTCAATATACAAGCCGATATTCATCAACCAGAGATAAACTGTCCTGGATTTTTTCAGCTATGCAATGGAAACCGGCTAATGGCATCTCACCAAGGTAATTTATTATTTGCTAACCCCAATAATAATGGTGCATTGCATTTTGGAATAAGTTTTAAAACACCTGATGAATGGAAAAACCAAACGCAGGTAGATTTTCAAAACAGAAATAGTGTCGTTGATTTTCTTCTGAAAGAATTTTCCGATTGGGACGAACGCTACAAAGAATTGATTCATACGACGTTGTCATTTGTAGGATTGGCTACACGGATATTTCCTTTAGAAAAGCCTTGGAAAAGCAAGCGCCCATTACCCATAACAATGATTGGGGATGCCGCACATTTGATGCCGCCTTTTGCAGGGCAGGGAGTAAATAGTGGGTTGGTGGATGCCTTGATATTGTCTGATAATCTAGCCGATGGAAAATTTAATAGCATTGAAGAGGCTGTTAAAAATTATGAACAGCAAATGTTTATCTATGGCAAAGAAGCACAAGAAGAATCAACTCAAAACGAAATTGAAATGTTTAAACCCGACTTTACGTTTCAGCAATTGTTAAATGTATAAAATGGAATAAAACGGCACATAACAAACAAATTGGCAATAGAGCCGGTGAAGTACTTCTATTGAACTTTTGTGCAATGTTGAAGATTAGTAATTCTATTCAACATTTGTGCTAAAAGTCGGCTCCATCGCCAATTTGCCAAACGTTGTGCGTCACTTTAACGAACACCCTACAAACATTGAACTATGGTTGACAGAGAACGAAGAAAAAAACTTGCATTCCACTTACGACATTTAGCAGTCGGACTTATCAGCAATGACGAATTTGAAGACTATGTAACTGATGACGTAACTTTTGGTTGGCTTCCTGAACAATATTATCGTTCAAAAGAAGCTAAGTTTGACGACCCAATTATCAGACCAATGCTTGAACTTAGTTGGTGTTTATATAGTGACTTGAAAGAACATAAATTAAAAGGTAATTACAGGCTTACAGACGAAGCACTAAAAGACATAGCCAGATACATTTTATTTCTACATTCTGACTTTGAATACGAATGGCCATATCTTGACCCGACAAATCCACTTATCCGATTTTCATTTAAGGACTTGTTGTTAAGTGTACTGACTTTGGGGAAACATTACCGACACAAAATAACAGAACGAGAGCAACAGTTTGAAGAATTTAAAAATACAGGCGACTATGACTTGTGGCCTTTTATAAACAAAGACCAGTATGAACAACAATTAAAAAATCAACCCTTTTTCGCAGGACAAAAAACTGAGTTAATTTAGCGTTCGTTTTTGTCGGCGGACAAAAAAGCGAACGCACAACAGCAGTTTGGCAAAATGGCGGGTTTAGTGCTAATTCAAGTTCAGTTCTTCGATTGAACTTTTGTGCAAAACTGAACATTTGTGCTTCGATTTCCGCCACTTCGCCAAGCTGCAAACCGTTACCTGCAAGCCTAAAAACGACACAGCAAGAATGAACGACAGAAATAAACATAAAGTAACGGGACAAATGAACCATCAGACAGCCGACCCAAAAGCCAACGCTTCTGTATTTTTATTTTTTCCCCCCGCACATTTTTTAAAAACAATTTTAGCCAGCCGCACAAATGGCACATTTGGTTTTGCCCGACACACAAGCCGACCCTTCGCAAAACCAAAAGAGCCATTTTTTGCCAACGCACGACTGAAAACCATAAATTCGAAAATTATTAACTGACAGTATAGATGAACTTAATTAAAAACAACCCATACAGGACAGTTGGTTTGCTTGTCGGGGCGACAGCAAAGGAGCAGACAAAACAAATAAGCAGGCTCAAAAAATATATTGAAGCCGAACAAGACCCGCAGGACGATTTTAGTTTTCCTGCACTTGGCGACTTCCATAGAACGATTGATAGTGTTGAAGAAGCAGCATCAAAACTCAACCTCGACAATGACAAGATAAATGCAGCATTATTTTGGTTTTGGAATGGTAACCCAATAACTGATGAAGCTGCTTTTGATGCTTTGAAAGATGGCAATACTGATGATGCAATTGAAATTTGGAGAAAGCTAATTTATAATTCTGAAGAGGAAATGAATGAGGTTTCTAAGCGAAACGCATCTGCATTCTTCAATTTATCTACTTTGTATTTAATTGAATATGGTATCGATGAAGAAACACTTCAATTAAAATTAAACTTTTTACAAAGTGAATTTGTAAAGGATTTCAAATCTGCTGCTGCCGATGCAACATTTAAAATTGAAAAAGGAGAATTACAATTAAACTTTTTAAATAATCTAGTTAATCACAACGATATCGATTATAGTGAGCTTATGGAAGCTATTTCGGATATTGATTTTGAAGGTAAACAAGATTTTTTGAAAGGCTTTATTCAAAAACCAATAGAGCAAATTGAACAGCAAATAGAAACAGCGAAGAATAAGAGAAAATCAAGCAAGGCTAATGCAGCAAAGGTCGGACAAGAATTAGTTGAAAAGACCAAAAATGACCTTTCTCAACTAAGAAACTTTGTTGGTTCAAATGATTTAAAATACACTTCTATTGCTGATAAAATTGCAAACGAAATTCTGCAATGTAGTATTGATTTTTTTAATGACAGCCAAGAAAAAGACAGCACTTCTGATTATACAGAAATTGCAATGAAGTTGGCGAAACAAGCAGAAAAATTAGCAGCAGGAAAGCTAACAAAAGATAGAATAAAGGACAGTATAGAAACGCTTGAAGAAATGAAAGATAAAGAACTTTCCCAAGCGATACAATTATTGCAATCTGTTAAAGAAGCCTACGAAACCAATGAAAGAGAAATTAGAGCAGAAGTTAGGCGAATGGAAGAGACAGATGTTCAAATAAAATTAGGATACAGGTCTATTAATTGGAGTGCCGTAGAAGATAATATTAAAAATTCAATCAACTGGGAGGAAGTAAATAAACTTTTAATATCAATTCTACCAGATAACAATTTGAAAAAGATTAAAGAAAGCAATAAAAATGAGGAGAAAAAGGAATTTTTGGAATTAGCTAACTGGCTAAAAGAAAAATCAAAAAGAGCTTCCACAATAACTAATATCATTGATAAATACAAAAAGATACCTCCAAAATTACCTTTCAAAATTATTTCCTCAACAATTACTAATACAGATAAAAACAGTAATCCATTAACTGTTACAAATCCATTGTATAAAAAGCATACAAGGTATGTTGGGCTAAAAATAAATGTAGATTGTAGTGAAGTTTCAAGTATTACCATATATAAAAAATACGTAAACCCCAGTGGGAAATATTCATCGAATGACAAAGTTTCTCCGAAAGGTTATACAAGTTCTACAACAGCAACTATTTCTCCAAACACAAAGGTCATTGATTTATCTGGTTGGGGGAGTTCAGAAAGTTGCACTTTTGAAATTGGCAAACACCGAATTGAATTGTATGTAGATGAATATATGATTTACAGCACCGAATTCATTATTGATATAGCACCGTCTGAAAAATTGGAAGCTGAGATAAAAAAGGCTGAAGGAAAGCTATCAGAGATTAGGAGTTCAGAGTTCTTCAAGTCTGAATTGGAAATGGCAAAGAACGAAATGAGCGAAATACAAAAATTTCAATTGTTCAGAAGTAGTTCTACAAAGCAATCGCAAATTGCAGAACAAGAACGAAAAATATCAAATATTAAACAAAGAGCAGAAACAGAAAAGAAACAACAACTTGATAAACAGAATAAACTCATTGAGAAACTCAAATCCGATTTACTAAAAGCAGAATATTAATATGAAAAGAATAATAACATCAATTTTTATTATGGCAAGCATTAATGCTTTTGCCCAAACAGAAACTTTGACCAAAGAGGATTTGGCTAAGGAACTTCAACCTTTAAAAAGCAGTATTCAGACATTGCAAAAAGAGAACGGAATTCTCAAAAGTGAAATTAGTAATTTGAACACTAAACTTTCAAATGCTAACAAAAGTATTGACAGTTTAAGAACTATGACACAAGAAAATAGCTCCGCTATTTCTCAAACCGCAAATCAATTAGGTATTCAGATTACAACTACTGAACAAACTGCAAACAAAAGAATAGATGAAGTCGGACAATCTTTAAGCACAAATTCTCTCTACGGAATTATCGGAGTGCTTTCAGCAATCTTGCTTTCAGGTCTATTGTATTGGCTATTAAGCAAACGCCAAAAAACGGATAAAACAGAGGTAGTTGAACAACTTCAAAAAACAAAATCTTCAATTGAAGAAAGTTTGGTACAAGAATTTGGCAAACAAACAAGTTTGATTGAAAGTGAATTGCAATTGTTGGCTCAACAGAAAATTGATAGTCCTAAAGCTGAAAATGCTGAACCTGACCATTCACTGGCTTTAAAAGTTGCAAGTGAAATCAACTTGATTGAACGAAACATTAACCTAATGGATAAAGGAACTAAAGGATTGAAACAATTAGAACGTTCAGTTGGCAAGTTGAAAGATAATCTTTCAGCAAACGGTTATGAAATGCCTGAACTATTGGGCAAACAATATCATCAAGGGATGAAAGTAATTGTAACCAGTTCAATCCCTGATGAAAATTTAGAAAAAGGCTCGGAAATCATTACCAAGGTATTGATACCACAAGTAAACTTTAACGACAAAATGATACAATCAGCACAGATTGAGGTTTCTGTCGGAATGTAATTTTTAAAACAACAGTAACAACATAATAAAATATGAGAAATAAAATTGACTACGGAATTGACTTGGGAACAACCAACTCAGCAATCGCAAGAATGGAAAACGGAGTTCCTACAATTAAGAAATCGGACACCTTGAAAGACACCGTTCCGTCTTGTGTTCACTTTAACAAACGCAAGGACATTTTGGTTGGAGATACGGCTTTCAACGTGATGAAAAACGATAATACCCGAGCATTAAAGTCATTTGAAGCAGGCAAAACAAACACATTCATTGAGTTCAAACGAACAATGGGCACTACTCACACATACGAGTGTTCCAATATGGGTAAAGACTTTACATCAGAGGAATTATCCGCAGAAGTATTAAAGAAATTGAAGTCGTTTATACAAGACGAAAACATTTATTCAATCGTAATTACAGTTCCTGCTAAATTTTTAAATCCACAGAATGAAGCAACAATGAAAGCAGCAAAATTGGCGGGCTTCAAACACGTTCAATTATTACAAGAACCAGTTGCAGCAGCAACCGCTTACGGTTTAACTGCAAAAAACAAAGACAGTTTTTGGTGTGTATTTGACTTTGGAGGTGGAACATTTGATGCTGCTTTGGTAAAATCGGAAGAAGGTATTTTGTCCGTAAAAGATACAGATGGCGACAACTGGTTAGGTGGTAAAAACCTAGATGAAGCAATAGTTGACCAAGTTATAATTCCCGCTTTACAAAAAAATTATGCAATTGATAGTATTCTTGAGGATAGCATAAAAAAGGAAATTTTGAGAAATGCTGTGAAACCTTATGCAGAAGAAATCAAAATTGAAATGTCATTTAAAGATAGTATAAACTATATATCGCCTTTAGGCTCTTTGCCTTTCGAAGATGAAAACGGTGAAGAACCAGAAATAGAAGTAGATTTAACTGAACAAGAACTTGAGAAAGTTATTGGACCAATTTTTCAAAAAGCAGTTGATATTACCAAAGAATTATTGAAGAGAAATAATTTGAAAGGTTCAGATTTGGGAGCATTAATTTTAGTTGGTGGCCCTACATATTCACCTATTCTTCGCAGAATGCTCAAAGAGCAAATCACGGATAAAGTAGATACTTCCGTTGACCCAATGACCGTAGTCGCAAAAGGTGCTGCATTGTTTGCCTCAACAATAACCGTATCAGATGAAGTAAAAGAAGAAACGAGAGATAAAACAAAATTGCAGTTAGACATTAAATATGAAGCCACAACTGTTGAGTTGGATGAAATGGTGAATATCAAAGTGCTGAAAGAAAAAACGGTTGGCACATTTCCCGAAAAGGTTTTTGTTGACGTAGTTCGTTCTGATGGTGCTTGGAGTAGCGGTAAAAAGCAAATAGGTGAAAAAGCATCAATAGTTGAAGTGGTGTTAAATGAAGGTCAGTCAAATTCTTTTGATGTTAATGTTTATGATGAAGCGGGAAATAAGTTAGAATGTCAACCCAACCAATTCAGCATTTTACAAGGCATTGGCGGTTTGGATGGAATGCAAGTTTTACCTTATCATATAGGTATTGCAAAATATTTCCACGCAGAGGAAAAAGATTTGTTTGAGCCAGTAAAAGGATTAGAGAAAAGCAAAAAGGTTCCAGCTACTGGTGTTCGTAATGGCTTAAAAACAAGGTCAGCAATTAGACCCGGAATGGTAAGTGATTTTATTCGCATTCCAATTTATCAAGGCGACCACAATGCAGAGGGAACAAATCCAGTTCTGAATAATCTAATTACCGAAGTAATTATCAGCGGTGAAACTTTACCAAAACTACTCCCTGAAGGAAGTGATGTAAACATCACAATCAAAGTGGACAGGTCGCAAATAATGCAGTTCATAGCAGAGTTTCCAACCATTGAACACACAGAAGAACTAAAAATTGAAATCAAGCAAACCGAACCACCGACAGAAGAATTTTTAACGAAGGAAATTTCAAAAGCCAAACGCATCGCACAAAAGGTAAATGCTGATGATGTTGCCGAAAAATTGGACGCTTTTGAAGAGCAATTAGAAAACGAAAAAGGAAGTGCAGACGGAAAAATGAAAATTTTGGATGGCTTGCGTAAAGAGTTATTGAAATTAGACGGTGCTGAAAAATCGGCAGAATATCCAAAAGTTGAAGAAGAACTAAAAGAAGCATTTTATGAATTAGAAGATTTGATTGAAAAAATCAAACGAAATGCTGATGACGGTAATTTGAATATCAACCAAATTGAAAGTCATTTGGAAGAATACAGAAAAAAGGTTGAACACATTATTAAAGAAAAGAACATCAAGGAAGCAAAAGAACTGACAAGAGAAATTGGGCAACTGGATTTTGAGTTGCGAAATGCCGTAACTGGAAATGCAATGGACGTTCAGTATTTACGCCACATAAATGACACGTTCAATTCATACCATTGGAAAGATGCCACAAAAGCAAGACAATTAGTAAATCAAGGCTTACAAATGGCTACAAATGGAAACACATCAGGTATTCGCAATATTCTTATTCAAATAATTGGTTTAATGCCTGATAATGAAAAACCAACCAATACTCTAAGATAATGAGCAATAGCAAAGCCATATTACCAAAGGGTTTTTCCATAAATGATAAATACAGCGTTTTGCTTTTTATCAAACAGGGAAGTAATGCCGAAACTTATCGTATTAAAGGAACTGACGGGAAGTTGTATTTTTTGAAATTATTCAACTACTCCAAGTTGCATCGTTCAGCATTCGACAGCGACAATAATCTTTTGGAAATCGAACTTTTGAAAAATGTAAAGCACGAAAACATTGTTTCTTACAAGGATAGCGGTGAGGTTATTTATGAAAACAAGAAGTTTGGATATTTGGTTTTAGACTTTATTGCTGGTGAAACATTATCGGAGAAAATAAGCCGTGAGATGTTTAACAACTACTATGATATTCAAAGCATAATATCTGATGTTTTAAAAGGTTTAAATTATCTGCATAGTTTACCCGAGCCGATAATTCATAATGAAATCACACCGCAAAACATAATGCTTGACTTGTCAAGTGATGTTCCCAAAGCAAAAATTATTGATTTTGGTTTTGCTCGTTCATTTCATCAATCCACAAAAGCATTCAATAAAGTTGGATTGAATTTGAATTATGTTGCTTCTGAATGTTTTAATGGATTGTATTCACCTCAAAGTGATATTTTTTCAGTTGGTGCAGTAATGTATCAATCACTTTTCGGATTACCACCTTGGTTTAAAGACGTTTCAAAATTTCAAGCAGACAGAACGAATGCAGAAGAACTGGTTTTGCAAGAAAGAAGTAAACCCTTGTCCTTTCCAAAGATTGCAAATGACTTTATTGGGTATGAAGAGCAGACAAACTTGCTTTTGAAAAAAGCATTAAGTCAAGATACAGAAGACCGTTTTCAGAGTGCTGAGGAATTTCGTCAAGCACTGAATGGAGAGATTGAAGTTGAAGACATTGAGAAAGTTCAAAAAGTAAAGTCAGACGACAAGCCTGAAAAGAAAATACAAAGCAAAAAAGCCAAAGGAAAAGGATTTGATGCTATTGCAGGAATGAATGAGTTGAAAGCACAATTGAAATTAGATGTTATTGATGCATTAAACAATCCAGAAGAATACGCAAAATTTGGCTTAACAATACCAAACGGTATGCTCTTGTATGGTCCACCAGGATGTGGTAAAACATTTTTTGCCAAGCATTTTGCAGAGGAAGTTGGCTCTAATTTTATGCAAGTTAATCCGGGAACATTGAAAAGCAGGTATGTAAACGCAACTGAAGAAAATATCTCGAAAATGTTTCAGGAAGCAGAAAAAAACGCTCCGAGTATCATTTTCATAGAAGAAATCAGTGGCCTATTTCCAAGCAGAGACAGCGATGCACACGAAATGTCTAAAAATGCAGTAGAAGCAATGTTAGCAGAGATGGACAGAACAGGTGAAAAAGGCATTTTTGTTTTATGTGCGACAAACTATCCTGATAAAATTGATGCAGCTTTGTTAAGAGCTGGCCGCTTGGATAAAAAATTCTACTTACCTCCCCCAGACTTTGAAGCTAGAAAAGCGATGTTCGAAATGTATCTAAAACCACGACCTATCGATTTTGGTATTGACTATGATAAGTTAGCCCTTCTAACAGAAAATTTTGTCTCTTCCGACATTAAAGACTCAATCGTTGATGAAGCATCGAGACAGGCATTAAAATCTCCACAAAAAAGGATTACAATGTCAATCTTAGAAGAAGTAATTAAGAATACAAAGCCCTCTGTGCCATTACAGGAGTTGAAAAAATACGAAGTAATAAAAGCAAAAATGGACGGAGAAAACATCGAACAGAAAAACGAAAGACCACGCATTGGTTTTAAATAACAAAATAGAAAATAATATGGACACAATAACTTTTGACAAACTTTTGCTTAAAACAGCATTTTGCTGTATGGCAGCAGACGGCAATATTGATGATAGGGAAATTTCCCTTATAAATTCAATGTGCGAAAAATCTCCACTGTTTACCAATTTCAACTTTCAAGAAGAAATCAATTTGCTTGTTGGTAAAATAAACAGTGGCGGTAAAACCTTTATTCAATATTATTTTGACTTGCTAAAGCAATCTCAACTTAATGAAGAAGAAGAGCTGACTTTGATTGATTTTGCAATACAAACAATTAATGCAGACGACCAAATCGAGTATTCAGAAATCAAGTTTTTCAAAAATATTCGACACCGTTTAAATATAAGCGATGAAAAAATATTAGCTCGTTTCCCTGATATTGAACAATACTTGGAAGACGACATAATCACTGACACTTTCCTTGATAAAATCACAAGCCAGTATTTTGAAATTTCTGAGCTACCGCAGTTTGACTTAATCAGGATTGCTGACAACAATAAACAGGATGAATAACGCAATAAAAATAATCTTAGCGATTTTATTATTTCTCTGTTTGGCGGATATGCCATACGGCTTTTTCCAGTTTGTAAGGTTTGCAGGTCTTATTGGCTTTGCAATTTTAGCTTATCAAGCACACGAACAAGGCAGACAAACAGAAATGATTATTTATGGTGGACTTGCTTTGTTATTCCAACCATTTTTCAAAATCGCACTTGGAAGACAAATGTGGAACATAGTTGACGTAGTTGTAGGAATAGGACTTATAATATCAATATTTATGAAAACAAAGGAAAGCCCACGCTAAAAGCAAGCACATTTGCAATTCGCACAAGCCAACGCACAGACCAAAAATTGCAAAAGAGCTTGCTTTGCCAACACAGAAAAAAATTGTTTTTAAAAAATTTCCTAACGCTTCAAAAAAAAATAAAAATACACCGACACACAGCCCGACAAACACAGCAGACAATGACACGAAAACTCAATATTGACAAGGGACACAGAGACACGAAAGAAGGAAGGCCAGCAGGTAACAGCGGTTTTGCAAAAAAGCGGGTGCAGTGGTTAATTGAACATTCTACCTCGCATCAACATTTGTGCTATCTTGACAGTTTTGAGCTCCGAAATCCGCTTCTTCGCAAAGCCGCAAACCGTTATCGGTCAGGCTAAAAACCAACACCAATATTATTACTAAGTAAAAGGGTTAAATTTTAGAATGAAAGTACAAATTTATAAAGTCAAAAATCCGATCAGTTGTGTTTCAGAAATCGTAGAAATAAACTCAGATCTAGCAACTGATACTTTGACACACTTTGTACCACCTTTTGGGAGCCCTGAAATTATTCTATTCATTGGGCATGAGCATCAAATAAAAAATGTTTCCATTACTAATGGACTAATCAAAGGATTGTACAACATTTCTCAAAAAATTGAATTTTCACCAAATTATCATTTTATTACTATTCGATTACAGCCCTATGGATTAAGGCAATTATTCAATATAAATACAACAGAGTTAAATAATTCAGTAATAGATATTCAAAGTCATCCAATTGGAGAAGTACTGTTAAATATCACAAAAGCAATAGACAAACTAGAAGTTTCTACAGCAAATAATTTAGTTAATATTATAGAGCAATTTTCTATCTATCCCGTGTCCACATCAACAAAAACATTTATCAAAAATACTTCTGAAACAATCTACACAACTGTAAAAGACATAATTTTTGAAAGCGGTATTGGTCTAAGAACCTTACAACGCAATTTTAAAAAAGAAGTGGGTTTGACACCAAAAGAATACTTGAGAATAAAACGTCTGAACGCAATAGAGCAAAAATTGTCGCAGAATGTAAATGTTTTTGAGATTATTTCCGATTTTGATTTTACAGACCAAGCCCATTTCATTAAAGATTTCAAGCAACTACGAAATATCACACCAGCAGAAATTGTAAAAAAGAAATTATTGCTTTCCGATCAACTCGCTATTCCTGATGTAATATCAATCTAACTTTGTCGCTTTTCTACAATGAAATGTCACTTCTTGCAAAGACCTTTGCAACAAAATATCATTATATTAATAGTATGAAAAGAATTCACGCTCTTGAATGGGAAGATTTGCAATGGTTTCCTGCAAATTGGAGAGATTTTGGCACAGACTTTTTAAAGTTTATAGCTACTAAGTTTAACATATACAAACCCATTTTACCTTTAATGCAAAAGTGTTTTGACAAAAGTGGACAAAATCATTGGGTTGACTTGGCATCAGGCGGTGGCAGTGGTCTGATAGGTTTAGCTCGGGATTTAAAACAAACCAATCCAAGCTTGAAAATCACATTGACAGACTTCTATCCAAATATAAAGGCGTTTGAAAGTTTAACAAAAGAAGATCCTAATACATTCTATTATGAAAAATCATCAGTTGATGCCACAATGGTGCCTAAGCATTTACAAAATTCAGTACAGACCCTATTTGGAGCATTTCATCATTTTCGCCCTGAAAAAGCTAAACAAATTTTACAAAATGCGGTCAATTCTCATTCAACTATAGCCATCTTTGAACCCGTAGGAAGAAACTTCGGAAGTTGGTTTGCCATGTTTTTTACACCGCTAAACGTGTTACTATTCACCCCATTTATCCGTCCTATTCGTTGGAGTGTTTTACCTTTTATTTATCTGATTCCAATTGTACCTTTATACATTGTATGGGATGGAATTGCCTCTATTTTAAGAATGTACTCTAAAAATGAATTGAAAGAACTTGTTAGTTCATTAGAAAATGTCGACTCCTATGAATGGGAAATTGGCAAAACATCAGGGCAAATGCCCGTATATTATATTATTGGTTATAAACAAGACAAAAAATGAATTGGGCACAAGAAATTGATAAAATAACATTGGTTGCGGAAATGCTGTTTAGCGGACTAAGCAGTGAACAACTAAATTGGAAACCAAATTCAAAAACTTGGAGCATTGCACAAAATTTGGAACATTTGATAGTAGTTAATGAAACTTATTATCCTGTTTTGAGTTCTTTAAAAAAAGGAACTTACAAAAAGCCCTTTTTGGCAAATTTTGGTTTTATTGTTTCATTTTTTGGGAAAACAGTTTTAAATGCCGTTAAACCTGACAGAAAGAAAAAAATGAAAACTTTTTCAATTTGGGAGCCAGGACAAAGCAGGGTAGGTATTGATATAATATCTCGTTTTAAAAAACATCAGTCCGAACTACAAAAACAAATAAACGAAGCCAAGGAACTCCTTACTAATCGAATTGTAATTTCATCACCTGCGAGTAAAATTGTAGTTTACAGGTTAGAAATTGCATTTGACATTGTTGTAAATCACGAACAACGTCATTTGGAACAGGCTAAAGAAATCCTAAGGGAATTAAAAAAATGAAAAACAATTTATAAAAGCCCGAACCGATAACAGGCGTTTGGCTCAATGGCGGGTGACGTGGTTAATTGAACATTCTACCTCGCATCAACTTTTGTGGTGTATTGACAGTTTGGTGCTCCGAAGTCCGCCACTGCGCCAAGCGCCAAACCGTTAGGAGAGATTGCTCCGTGGACGAACAACAGAAGCGTTTAATACGGATTTTGAAAGCAGAAAAGACAAAAAACGTCTAAAACTAGCTGACGAAAATTGGGCGTGGAAAACATTGCGGACAAACAAAACGTGAACCGCTTTTCGGACAACCGAAAGCGGATTTTTTTTTGTGTTTAACCGAAATTTGAAACTCAAATGCTGAAACTAATTGGAACGGAAAATTGGAACGGAAAATTGGAAAGCGGAAAATTGGAAAGCGGAAAATTGGAAAGCGGAAAAACTTGCCGAAATTGAAATCGAAAATCGGAACGGCTAATCGTTCGTGCTTTTCGTCCGTGTCGCAACCTCTCCTAACCCGCGTTTGGCGAGATTGCGAATTTTGTAGTAAAATCACCTTTTTATTTCGCAAGAAATTTTATCTTTAGCAGAAAATAATCGGTTACGAACTTCGCAACCTCGCCAAGCGCAAGACCGTTATAGGCAAGTTTCCGCG
>PNRO01007712.1_pt1 | contig 13882 bp, 18 predicted proteins | sample 7248581 | NCBI WGS metagenome assembly PNRO01 (sample SAMN08278401, study PRJNA427962) | Gut metagenome, whole genome shotgun sequencing project. | isolation source: gut content | host: Eisenia fetida | place: India:Sub Himalayan Terai region of Darjeeling | collected 2013-11-18 | reverse complement strand
ACACCAGTACCAAGAGGATCATAGTTAGGGGGCCAGAGTACAATCGTACCTGCTGGTACAAGAATAGGTACTCTGTTCCCCATAACTAGACCAGACTGGTTATCCAGAAGATTACTCTTGAGGTCATCAAGAGCCATATTCACGAATGGAAGTAGAGTTGTGTAGTTATAGTCTGTCTTATTAGGATCATTCATCAGAACCGCAGCACGATCCATGACTACTCCCGCCGTTAGACCTGGGGGATCTGCGGTGAATGGATTACCGGGCTGTGGAATTGGAGGCATGTTTCACCTCAGAATGGATTGTTACGAATTTCTAGCAGGAAGTTCCCGCCAGCATTGGAAACTTTGATACCACGCGCACTCGTGATATCATATTCCGTCATATCACCACTCTTCTGGGTGATTTCGACTACTCGTCGCTTCAGTCGGAATGTGATTTCCTCGATATCAGGAAGATTCACATTGACAGTGCGATCAGGACCGCTTTTCGCTTGAATTTTTGCTGAGTCCGGCATCTTCTACTCCCCCCATTAGGCCCAATTTGAGAGCCAATGGCTTGTCTACGATGGTCTTGCAGGACTGACAGATGGGGAATGCAGGATTTCGGAGCGAACCACATGCAATACAACGAATCAGCTCCATTGCCTGCACGTCACCCAACCACGGCTTAGTCTGGATGTGCAATTCCTTACATGCCAAGCGCGCATCATCAGAAATTGCGAGTGGATTACCGTTAGTACGGCTCCAAAGAATGTCAGCGATGCGAATCAGTTCAAGAAACCAGTTACGCTGACGTTCATAAGCCTGAGTAAGTAGTCCAGGATGTTCCTTCTTGAGTTTATCCAGAGTGAATTCACCTGGAACATAGAATAGACCCGGCTGCTTATCACCCATATTGCAGGCAAGAAGCCCATTCATATAGTCTTTGACTACTGAATCTGCAATTTGGATACTGCTGACCGGAATTTCAAGTAGTGGCTGATTCTCGTCTACTTCTCTCCACCAACTTGATGGACCTACAACCAACAGAGTAGGCTTCTCATAGGAACCCGGAGCCAATTCAAACAATCCGGGCTGAATAGTGGCTTTACGTTCTGAGATGAATTTTGGAAGAATCGACACGATGGTCGATTTATCCATTGGATTGATAGGCGCACGAATGGTACGCCGATTCATCTGTTCAAGTCCGGGGAATTCACCTACTTGCATCTCAGTTCACCTCATATTTAGATGGAACAACTACACCCTCTCGGTATCGGAGTGCATCTCCGACTTCAGTTTCATTCCCAAACAATTCCTGCTGTAGCTTGTTGATTCTCTCATCGACAGCTTCGGGGGAATTATCCTCAAGATATTTCCTGAGACTTTGTTTGCCCATCGCAGCGTATACCGTATCTATCACGAATTTGGTTGCGGTCCAAATTGGTGGTAGAGGAGTTCCGTTCTCATGGCGATAGGCAAACAGAGGCTCATAACTTAGCTTGAGGTCTGCTAGTTCTTCTCTCTGAAATTCTGGTACTACACTCAATCTTTCAAGGATGTATGTGTCCTTGATATAGTTGTATTTTCTGCACTGCCGGACAACGGGGTACAATAGCTGTATCCCGCTGTCCAGCCTATCAGTCTTACGCATCTCGAATTGATCCTCTGACCACACGATGCGAAACAACGGCTGATTAGTCGAAGTATCTACACCGTAGTAATCCGCAAGTCGCTGGTTCAGAGTTTCAATCGTTTCCATGTTACACACCCGATTCGATGTACCACTTCTGAGTTGACTTGAGCCACACCAAGTTCACAACACGATCAATGGCACATGTAATACCAACTGCGATATTACCAGATGTGCCAAGAATCACACCAGCAACAGTAGGAACGAACCAGATAGACTGATTTACGTTTCTACTGATTGGTGGATGAATAATGTTGTATGTACCTGCAGTAGAGATACGGAAAATCTCACCACCACGAAGAGTCAACACACCAGCTGAAGGTACATGTGCTGAACCTTCAACCATTCTACTGACCGCACCAGGAATCATCTCTCCTCCTCCATCCATGAGATGAGTCAACGGGTACTGACAGGATTCGCAGCCATACGGGGATATGGTTTCCCAGCTATCCTGTCAGTCCCCTCCCACCTATGCTACGTGGTGGTTATTAGTAGCCGACAGGAACCGCGAGCTGATCGATGTAGCTGCAAGCAGCCGGATTGCTGACATACGTCTGCATACCGACCACCATGTAGAAGATTTCCGCAGCAGCCACACCACCAGATGCACCGCGCAATTCGAAAATCTTGCGGCCATCAGTAGTGTAGAAGCCGATGGGGAGAATCTCACCACGACCCCACACTTCATCAACAACGAAGTCGATGCGGGTCTTGTCCCATGAGAACGACGGGGTGATACCAGCTCCTGCGAGCTGCATACCATTCCCGAAGTACATGTTCAGACCTTCTTCCTTCGCGGTCTTCTGGATGATGGAAACCAGCTGACCGATTTCTTCATACGCCTGCACCTGACATGGATGGGTCCACGCGCGTGGATTGAACGTGTTGTCAATCCCCACACGGTTCCCAATCTTGTTCATGGCAAGACGTGGAAGAGGAAGTGTGAGTGCAGCACCACCACCGTTGACACGGTTGGCGCGGATTTCAGGCGTGGTACTTCTGCTGAAACCAAGCCACGTTCCAGCAGATGCATTAGAGTGGTGGTACGGCACACCATACAGAGCAGGAAGTGAAGCAGGAGCAGTGATACCCGCAGTCACCAGCTTATCGCCAGGAATAACGCCAGCAATTTGCGGTGTGAGGTTCACCGTCTTGTTTTCAACATCCCACTGGGTAATGGTCGCGGAACCGCGATTGATGGTGAGATTCGTGTCAAACACCTGCACCGTCTGACCGAATCGAACCAATCGAGCACCGAAACCATCCGTAGCAAGTGACAGGACATTGCTACCACCCGCAGGTGTGTCTGATGTGACCGTACCGACCACACCGTCGCCAGTCTGCATCATCTGAGAATCAAGCTGACGCCTCATCTCATCGAGTGCAGTGGCTGTAAGACGACGCACTGAGTTGATGATTGCCTTGCGAGCATCATCAGTAGCCCACTGCGTCAACTTGGTGTATTCGATGTTCTCTGAGAGGAACACCGAGTTCAGAACTGCCTTGTCGAATGTCGGCCCACCACCTCGACCCAGATCACCACCATCTGGATTGAAGTACTGGAACGAACCACCCGGACGAAGTTCCAGCGGAACACGCATCTGACGGTGAGAAATCTTCTCCACGTCACGCTTCTTGATGTTCGCGTAGAACTTGTCGTCACGCTCGAACAGAACTCGAACCTTCGGAATCACCTTTTCGAGTTCAGTTGCTGCTACTTGAGACTCAGTAACTGCCATTTCTTCCCCCTGTTTTTTCCTCAATCAGGAATTGAGGAAATCTAGCGTGCTCATTCCTTTCGGGATGTCCTTACCTGACTTAATCTTTCCGCTAGTGGGGGAAGCGGATCTCCCAGGTGTTACTGGGCCTCTACTCGGGGCCAACGGTTCTTCACGTTCATTACTGCCTGACGCGCGTCTCTCACGAAGTGCTTCCCTACGTGCCTTTTGGATAACGCTAGGCAACAGCGTTTTTGCCTTGGAGAGATACGCGGATTTGATTCTATCAGTATCAGCCTTATCGAAATTAGACTGAAATGCCTTTTCCCAGAGTTTATCGAGTAGTGAGCGGAACCGCGTATCTTTACTAATCATAACTTCCAGATCAGTAAAGGCTTCAGCGGCTGCATGACTCTTCACATAGTCGGTCATCGTCCCTTTTGGATCAATATGACCATCAATAGTAGCACGAAGCACATTATCAGCCTTCGTCTGGAGATCTGCTCTGACTCCATCGAATCTCTCGAACAGTCTATTCTGCTGTTCAAGCTGATAATTCTGCTCTCGTTCCTGCTCATCTCGATTGACCTGACGCGCGAGTGTCGTAGGTGGCTGGAAGTTCTGTGAACCGAAAATGAACTGGTTCAGAATGTTCGCAGCTGCCTTCAGAGGCGCACCATTCTCACCGAGATTATTTCCTTCCCGAACCATCGTGATGATAGTGTCTTTGATGACATTACCAAGCACATGGAAATAAGCTCCCTGATCTACTTGACGCAGGGTGTGAAGATAGTTGTCAGCGATACGATTGAACGCCTCACCATCTTCTGACTTCGCTGCCAGTAGAACAGTAGAAATGTCGCCATTCATTACCCGTCGTTCAGTCTCATCGAGAATATTTGCCTTCTCGACGGCGATTTTCGCATCCTGAACGGTGGGAAGTAGTTCCGTGAACTGTTGTTCTCTATAGTATGCCTTTTCGAGGTATGGGAAGTCCTTGAAAAGATTCGGATATTTCGCTAGGATTTCTTTCCGACGAACCGGCGTTGTAAGTTCGAGGAGATCTTCGTCTGTTGGTGGCTTAAGTTCTTCCTCAATTTCTTTAAGTTCGTCAACTTCCTCTTCTTCATGCTCCTGTTTTTCGTCCTTATCACGAGGTTTACCCTCTATATCGAGTGTTTCTGCAGGCGGATCTTCTGCATTCAGAAGCTCGAATGTTTCTAGTTCGTCACCTTCAGTCGTGCCAATATTCAGATCTTCGTCAGCCATTCTTTATTTCCTTCCTGTGCCTATTGGACAGTTGGTTCAGCCTGCCCGTCTTCTAGTTGTTCACCCGTACTTGCCTGTGGACCAGCAGGGGAATTACTTGGTCCCATCATCTGACCTTGAGCTTGCATTTGCATCTGCATCTGTTGCATCTGCATCTGCATGTCCGCGTCTTTGTGCATCTTCATGTGAAGTAGCACATTTTCGTACCCAGCAGGATTCTCCATCTTACAGAGTCGTCCAGCTGGACCCACGAGCCATCTACGGCAAACATCAGCTTCTAGTGCGTGATTATCTACATCGAAATCAATCTGAACGCTAGGTACGCGCTGTGGTTGCATCATTGCTGGATCAACTGGTTGACCTGCCTGAGCAGCCTGCATTACCATCGGATCAGGGGGCATCTCAATTGGTTCAGACTGAGTGAGTAGCTGAATCTCTTCGTACTGCTTCTGTCGATCATCTTCACCCGGAATGATGTATTCCGTCAGACCGATAGCCTTACGAATATACGGCATATTCTCAGGTGACATGAGTGATCCGAGAACCGTCTCGTTATTCAGTTGGAACAATTCCATTATCGCATCTTTCTGCTGATTCCAAGTAATCGGCAGATTTTCATTAGCTTCAAGTTCAATAGAACCAATCTTACCTTCAAGTTCAGCACGACGAATGAAAACATTGACAAAGTTTCCAAATTCGTCTTTCTGGACTTGTTTCTCATCGTCCTTCATATTCTTGATGTAGAGAGGAATCGCTTTACCGAATACCTCTTTCCACCATGAAGTGAGCATCTTCCATGTATTCTGAAGTCTCTGAAGGGCTTGTGCCCTACTCATACTGTATTCTGAAGCAGTGCGCGAGCCAGCCATCTGTCCACCAAACAGTGAAGGCAACGCACCAGATACCATCTGACCCATTTGTTGAACTTTTTCAGCAAATGGAAGGACTTCCTGCGACAGAGTAGCCGTCTTAATGTCATAGAAACCATCAGACAAAGACTTACCACTCTTAGGAGTAGCAGGATAAATTCCACCTGGAATGACTTCCGCGTTGCGATACGCATTGAAGTTCAATACCTTCGGATCGGCGAAGGTCTGTGGAATACCGTGCTCCACGGTCTGTAAAGTAAGCGAAATGAGGTCGTTAGTGATGTCTTGTACCGAAGTGAGAAGTAGACCAATCGGATCGAAGTGAATGTAATCCGATAGAGGGTTGTGAGTAAGTGTCCAATAGTCGTCCAGAGCTTCGTTACAAGCATCAGCAACTGAATCATTGACCACCACCACTTTCGTCCCATCAGGGAATAGTTTCCGTAGTTTCTTCTGCCTCTCTTCATCCTGAATTACGTTGAAGGCGGAAGGACGGAGCCAACAATTGCGGACTGTAACGTTGTTAACGGGATGTTCACCTCTATATTGAGGCGAAGTTCTTCCCCATTGTTCATAGAGGTCATAGTTAGTTCCCCCTCTTGTGAGAGTTTCTCTAAGATGGGGATACTGCTCAAGGACGTTGGCAAAGTGAGTTTCGTAAGAATAGATAAGATAGTTGCAGTCTGATTGATTTCTAGCCCACACGGGAACTTTAACGAATAGTCCACCGAATACCTCCATGCAAGTACGTGATTTCGGATGCTTAGTGACACCCACCATACGGGTGACAGTAGTTGATTGCTGCTGCTTGTCAGGAATGACCATCTGCGCACAATTGGGGCACAGTTCCTCCAGTCCCTCATTCTGAATCAGATCATCAATCATGATGTCTTCATCGCCGGGCTGGAATTTGTCTTCCTGATTTTCAATATCTGTAGGATCTGCCATCTGTGCCTGACACATTGGGCAGATGCTAACTTCCTGCTGAATGATTGCGTCCTCGAACTTCTTCCGCTCGAATGTACCGTATTTTTCATCATCCTTTGAATACACGTAACACGCAGTCATCCCTTCAGTACAGAAGATGAACAGGGCGTGTACCCACAGGAGAGGTACATTATTGTGCTTGAAGATGAGTTCAGCGATTTTATCCCCGGCTTTCGCCGTCGCCATGTCTAGTGGATTATCAGCGTCGTCAGGGTAACAAGTAACAGGAGGTACAGTAATAGAAAGAGCGGCGATAATCGATTCGAGATACGCCCTGAAAAGATTAATGGGCTTGTCGTAGTATCCTTGATCAGAGTCATCACCATTTTCGATATTGTCGGGTACGCGCCAATCATGGGCCACCTCGCTATAGTATGCGTGCTGAATATTCTCCCATAGGAGTTTCAGCCGACGCCATACGCGAATCTGTCTGTCGCGTACAGCTCTATCTTCATCATCGAAATGATCGACAATGAATTTTAGATCAGCCTTCAGATCGTCATCCAGTTCCTGTTTCATGGCTAATTCCAGCTATTCTCTTGTTGCTGAGGAACGTAATTCTGCCAAACAGGACGTTGTGGACCGGGCTGATTCATGTATTGTGGATAGATGGGCGGTTGCTGGTATGAGTAGGGCTGATCATCATCACCAACTGCATTCACCTGATATCCAGATCTGAATGGCTGATTCTGCATCGCTTCCATTCGTCCCTGTCCAAGTGCGAATGCAAGATTGGGATTATTCTGATTCGCAGCACCCATTACTGGCCCCAATTCATTGTACATGCGCCGTGCAAATCCACTTAATTCAGGGCGCACCTGCCCATAACTAGCAGAAGGGCCGATACCACGATCAGTAGATTGAGCCTGATCACTCGTTCTTGGATCGTATTGTGGAACATAACCACCTCCACCATACTGTCCTTGTCCGTACTGGCCAGCTCCACCATCAGGATTCAACATTCCACTAGCGATTTGACCACCCTGACGTAGCCTATCCTGCCATGTACTGACAGTCTTGGCTGTATCTGCAATCTTCTTGGCTGTACTAGCACCTTTTGCAGCTTTTGCAGCTGTACCTGCTGCACCCGCGGCTTTAGCACCGGAGTATGCAGCAGATCCAAATTTACCCAGGGCTCCAGTACCAGAAGCAAGAGAAGCAATAGAAGAAGCGTAGCCCAAATACTTATCGAACTTACTTGGAGCCAATCCTTTCTTTGCTGCCTCTTTTGCATCATGTTCAGCCCATTTCTGACCCAATTTCTGGGTTGCTGGAACTGCGTATAGTGATGCTCCAGCTGTGAATGGAGCAGCCACATACGGAGCGGCTTGAAGGGCAATCTTACCGAGTTTATTCCAGAAACCCATCTCTCTACCTCATGAATGGTGGAGTAGATACGACACCAAAGAACGAAAGAAGCCAGAGAGCCGAGAAAATGATTACGAGTACTCGAATGATAGTTTTGATAGCAGGGTCCATTGGTACATACGTCTCCAGAAGATAGAGACATACGCCAAGGATGACAAGAGTAATGATCATTGTAATCATTTTACACCTAGTTCCTGTTCTAATTCATTGATACGCGCTGCCGTTTCTGGTTCCGCTGATGCGACTTCCTTAGCTCTCTGCCTCAGTAGTTCTGCCTGACGTCTATCTTCAGCTTCGAGCATCTGTTTACGCATTCTCCACGGAGTGAATTGTGGAGTGATTGGTTCTAGTTCTTCCTTCTGAGTTATCTGAGCTGGAGGTGGTTCGGGATTGAGGAGTTTATGAAGTAACTCTCGTCTCTCCCGCTCGCTCGACGCAAGCTGAGCACGAAGTATCTCACATGCCTCGCATGGAGGTTCCTCAATCCCGAACCACTTGTTCATCAGCTGTCGGAAGATACTCATTCCACAATCCCGTGTTCTTTAACCCAAGCGTCATATGCGCGCTTGTAATCTTCTCTGGGAGAGTCTACGCTACCTGCGTAAACTTTAATGAAAGCCCACAACACAACTCGTTTGGGCAAATGATTTACAACCCACAGTGGAAATCCCTCAGTACGAACCCAGTACCACCAGTCTCTCGGACCCCAACCGCGTGTCCATAGTCTCCACATATTCTGCTCCTTAGTTAGTGTCGTCTAGAACCATGATAACGACTAATTGGCTGAACAGATTCCTCAGCAGATTCGACTTTCGCCATATTTCGGTAGAATGCAGTCCAGTCTTGATCAGTACTCAACTTCTGAACCAGTTTATCCTGAGCCTCTATTCTTTTCATCTCCTCTGAAGCATCGTCGAAGAAAGCCTCAGCTGAATCAACCATATAGCGTAATCCATCGATCGGATCATCGCCCTCAAACTCTGCAATATCTTCAGCAGGCTTGTTACCTTTCGGTTTATCGTAGCTACATGCCTTGATTGCTTCCACTAGAATCGGACACGCACCCTCGAAAATCTGTAATTTCGGTAGGTTCTTCTCCGGTTCTTGTGGAAGAAATGAATTCACGTATGACTTGTATTCCTTTTCACCTCGATTACGCATAATCCACATCGCGTAATCTTCATCGTACTCGCCTCTTTCCTTCTCATTCACTAGTTTAGGAGTCCATCGCATGTATTCATGGATTAGTGACTTACCAGCTATTCTGGACCCCGGCGAATTATTCGACAGTTCAATACTAAGTCCAAGTTCTTCCTCGATCTGCTGCTGAATAGTGTGTTCTTGACCTCTATCCTGTCCTGCTGACTTGCAGAATTTGACAACCCGAGGATTCTCTTTGTCAATATGTAGTTTAACGTAAGGAGCCCACGTAGCAATTTTAGTTTTGACCCAATATTGCTCGCGGTAAATATACAAACGTCTATTTGGACTGATGGCGGCATACCCAATCCATGTCATTGCACGAAAGCCCCAGTCACCGATGACGATTCTGGGCCACCAGTCAGGAATATAGAAGGGAGGAATTACATGAAGTGCATTCTCAGGTTCATCAGGGAATTTCTTGTCCCTGAATTCATCGAATACCTGACCCTGATATGCTTCCCAGTCTCCATGACGCTTGGCTTTACGTTCTGCTTCGACCGTAATGCCTTCGAGTGACTGTTTATAAGTGGGATCAATATGATCAATATTGTCATCTAGTGTGGAGTGAATGTAGATTCGCTTGTTTCCGCCCCTTCCAAGGATGATTTTTCCACCCTGTGGGTACGGTTTAACGAATCGTTTATTAACCCAAGTATGCCCAATACCACCAGGCATTCCTGCGGCACGCGTAATAGAAGGTAGTCCTGTATGTTTTGGAGCACGATTCCTCTGGAAAGTGATGTAAGTATACATCCATTCCGTCATGGATGTTAGTTCATCTGGAGTAAATAGGCAGATCTGCATCGAGTCGTACTGATGCACATCTTCATCAGTCTCGCAATGACCCAAAAAGATCATCGCGCCAGCATTTGGACCTCCTGTACCACCATATTGATCAGGACGTGGAAACGTCCATGACATCTCAGTCTTATTTAGTGTTGCTCCGAACTTTCTGTAGAGTTCCCTCGATCGTGGTACGATCTCGTTCCTGAGTTCAGGGAAAGTACGACGAGTAAATACCTGCTTGAATTCAGGATGCTCGTGCCATCTATGCACGATTCCGTATAATAATAAAACATCTGACTTACCAGAACCAGCACCACCACCATAGAATCCTTCCTTGATGGTGGTAGGAATGGAAAGGAATAGTTCTTGCTTCTTATTTGGCCGCCATTCATTCCTACTGAAGACGGCTTGTTTAGTTGCTTCGGAATCAGTCATTTCATCCCTGCATCATAGGCATTTCCTGCATCTGAGGTCTACGCCTCATATTGTATGCTTCCATCAGTGGACCCGCAGCCCGAGCGAAGTTATTCATTACATCAGCATTCGGTGATGGACCGAGTCCCTGATTCATATCGACTGGACCACGAGGCATCACGTCTGGTCTTCCCATTCCTCCACTGCGACCAAAGTGGCCCATTCCTGGTTCAGGAGAACCATATAGTCCACCGAAACCCTGTCCACCAGCAGGAGCAGATGAACCCATAGGCCCACCACCACTTCCTCTGGGGATATTACTGAACTGTGCAGGTCTACCTACACCCATTCTGGGAGCCTGAAACTGGGGACGCGGACCTACTTGCATTCCACCAGTGGGTTCAGTCTTCGTTTCACCAATCGGAGGGGCTACTGCATTGACTCCATAACCGCCACCTTCAGTAGTAGCAGGCTGTGATGGAATCAACTGTTCCTGTGCAGCAGGTGATGGTGCGATAGGGGATGGTTTGGCTTGATTATTTAACTTCATCCCCGGAGAGTTACGAATACTCTTGCCAATTGATTTGGCACCGGGAACCTTGTTCACCAGCTTGTTATTCGTAGCTTTGTGAACCAGCTTCTTCGCGTCGGTGAAGGGTCTACCGAAGAATGACATTACTTCCTCCAGTTACCTGAAACAGAGATGGTGGTCAAGAAGAAATCACTGGTAGATGCTTCACGGAACAACGCGCCATTCACGAAAATCTGAACCTGCATGAATGGAAATGCATTAGAGGTCCAGAATGTAGGTGTCGCTTCGAGCGACAAGAACATGTCTGATTGAGTAGTGGTAATAGTTGCAACGTAGGGAAGTGTAGTCACGACCTGTGTCAATCCATCGACTGGATTTGACATACGGACACGCACTCCACCTGCATTACCAGTTACACGGAACTCAATCTTGTTCGTAGTGACTGGAGTAGTGGATGTAGTCGGTGGAGTAGTGGGTGATGGACTGGTTGGATTCGTCACATCACTATTATTACATCCAACTAGTCCGACTAGTAGAAGGATAGGAATGAGTCTCATGTCAATCTCGCTTTAGACTTACGATAGCACCAGCGGTCAGTGTGAGTGCGATGTTTGTAGCGAATGCCGGATCGTTACTCACCTGAAGAGTGGGTGTAGTATTCGAGCAGAACAGAGTACACGCGACCGCCGGGAGTGCGTATATTTGATTCTGCACTAGAGTGATAGGTGGACCGATGGAAAGAGATTCTGTGGGCATCCTTCACTCCTTTACGCAACGGTGAACGAGAAGACATTGGAAGTTTTACCTTCGTGTCTGACAGTGATGCTCTGTACTCCCGCCGTATTGAATGTCCATCGTCCAATTAGTTCACCGACAGTTCCGAACTGTGTATGAATTGGCTGTTCATTCACGTAGATTTGACTTGCATGACAGAATGTATTGTCGCCACATCTGATACTCAAGTAATCCATGTACTGTCCTAGAGCACAACCCGTGATTGGATTTCCTTGATAGATGATCTGACTGATACTTGCGACTTTATGGGAGAGTGGAAGAATCATGGTGTTGGACAACACACCATTTGGATTCAAGATCTGAATGGCTAGATCTTCTGCCCAGAAAAATCTACTGGACAGATTAATCAAGTCTTGAACTTGTGTAGGAGTAATAGCCGGATTCATTCCGGGATTACCCTTACATAGAACCTTACAGCCCGGCTGGAAGTTAGAACCATTGACTGTCAAGCTAATGTAGCCACCGAATCCCGTTAGTTCATAAGCAGTAGGAGATAGTGAAGTGATGACTGGCGCACCGAAATCAGCCTGCCATTTCTTCGATATCATGCATATGATGGAATCATACGCACGTCGAGCCATCTGATTATCTGCACCGCAGATTCGCAAAATGTGCTGAAGGATTCGATCTTCAGTTGGAGTGAGTGGAAATGGTAGTTGACTACATCCCGTCAGATTGAAGGGATCATTGACTGATGGATATCGCGGATCGATTAGTTCATCTTCCACGGCTAGTCTCACTGATGGAATACACTGAAGTAAAGAGAGAAATTCGCGTCTGTCCATCTGTTACTACAGACTATTTGACTTCGAGACTCTTCTCTTCCTTCTTTGATTCGTCTTCCTTACGAGCCACACCAAGAGTATTCAATGCTTCAGTAACAGTGAAGTTCACCACATTCGATGTGAGTCCTGAACTGTTCCTCACACTCATAGCGAGTACACCCGCCTGCGCACCAGACAGATTGACATTCGCTTCAAGCTGAGTCTCATCTACGAATACAGTTCCAATGGGGACACCAGCCTGCATGACTTCAGCACCTGGATCGAAATTCAATCCGGTGAAGATGACTGGATTAGTAGCTGTACCTGAAGCAGCAGTGTCTGGACTGAGACTTTCCAGTACAGGAACGAAAACATCACCTGACAGTGTCTTCAGGATAGCGATGTACGCCTTCTGAGCGAATCGACTGTCGCTACACGCGGTGTTGAGAATCGCTTTGATGTTTGCCTTCTGCGCATCATCCACGACTAGCGGATTGACTGGTTCCGCTGGATTGAATGGATCGGGGTAGAGTGGTGCGTCTACTACTTCTTTCACTACCGCTTTCTTTCCCATGATATCCTCTATCTGACGTGACTGGAACGAATTAAAAGGACCGAAGGTATTGGAGCGAATACCTCCGGTCTAGTACGCACCAGAATTCGTTTAGTTACCGCCGAGATTTCGGCTGAGGAGTCAGTGGAAGTGAATTGTCAGGAACTCCCGGTGACGGCCACACAGTCGGCGGCTGAGACGGAAGATCATTGTTCACCACAGGAGGCCACATGACTGGCGGCTGTGGAAGAACGATGGGATGCGCGGGTACAGGATTCTCAGGAAGTGTGTTGTCAACAGAACCCGGAGGCAGATAGATCGGATGTCCGGGGCATGGCGAAGGAATGTGAATCGGATGTGTCGGAAGACCCGGTGCCAAACTACCCGGAGGAATCACGATGGGAGCAGTGGGGAACACTGGAATCCACACATGAACAGGTGGAACTCCGGGACCGATTGAATCAGGTGGAATGACGATTGGATTCGTCGGAAACACTGGACGACCAACACCCGGCTGATCTCCAGGAAGTGAATTGTCTGGACGATCATTCGTCAGGACAGTGATCAAAGCGAGAACCTGTTGGGCCATCTGTACTCCTCTCCTCTACTCTGTGACTTGGATGGTTTCATACGATCTTTCATCACGGAATTGTGGTGCAAAGATCACGAATTGGGGTCCACCCTTACCCTCTTCTCCTTCAGATTGTGGAGTTAGATTCTTGATTAGTACCGACATATCTCGTGCAATGCCGGCTAAATCCTTTGCATCAGTGTAATCTAGCTTCTCCCGTGTGATTGCGGATAGTGCTTCATTCAGTGTCTTCGTTGCTTTCTTAGTCGCACGTTCACGCGCTTTATTCACTACACTGATGATACTAGACTTCTTCTCATGATAAGAGGAAGTGGAGGATGCACCCTTTGCATAAGCCGATACACTAGATGGACTGATT
>PNRO01003965.1_pt1 | contig 14482 bp, 15 predicted proteins | sample 7248581 | NCBI WGS metagenome assembly PNRO01 (sample SAMN08278401, study PRJNA427962) | Gut metagenome, whole genome shotgun sequencing project. | isolation source: gut content | host: Eisenia fetida | place: India:Sub Himalayan Terai region of Darjeeling | collected 2013-11-18 | reverse complement strand
AGCATAACGCCTTAAAACAAAACAGGGCGCGAGACGCGCCCTGTTTTGGTGCTGGTTGCCCTAAATTTGGGCGACGATCCAGGCGGCACCCGCCAGGGCGAGCACAAAGATGCTCAATCCGACAGGAGAACCCCAGCTGAACCACGAACCCCATGAGCGCCAATTCCTATGCGTCCGCTCATACCAGTCCGCCTGCTCTTCTTGTGTCAATTTTGACATAGCACGACCCCTTATTAGTTAATAGTGAGTCTCTGTATCAATTGTGAGCCAGTAAACAGTTATTCCTAGAGATAAGAGCTGTTCGCTGCTCTGGGCTTATCACCGGGGTTATTATAGCAGATGAAAATTCAGCTTTACCGTGAGCTTAAACTAAGACTTGCCATCGAGGTACTTACCGGCGATGCTGAGCGCGAAAGCGGGCAAGATAATAAACACGTTCGCGAACAGAAGCCGTATCAGTATTTGGCTGACATTGGAGTCTGGCTTGTCTGGACCTGAACCTGTGATGACCACTAATATCCCTAGAATGCCAAAAGTGACAGATGCGTAAATAAACACACGGGTAGCTATTTTTTGCATAACCGTAGTATACCAAAAAACACCCTCCCCTCTCATCGGGGGGGTGTTTCCTGCAGCCCGTGTTATTTATTGGCCAAAATATTTCTTACGATCTTTAGGCGAATAGCATGAGTATGCCGGATCGTTGGGCTCTGCTCGCTATTTGGGCAGTCAAACACATGTATAGGTGTTCCTATATTTGCATAACAATCAATAAAGTGCTATGGTCGATACAATAATAGTGAGCATAGTTTATGGCATTAAATGAAGAGAGACGATATCATCCACCCTCGACCACTAGACCACAATCAAAGGCTGTCAAGCTTTCCCCGTTTGAGATAAAAAATACAATTAATTACTTAACAAATCCGACCAGCATAGGGTTTTTTAGAGTAGAGGCTGACTGGGCATATTCTGATGGTATAACAGGATATATAAAAAACACATCTGAGAAAAAGATTGGTCGCCGAAAGGTGAACGCAGATCTTTATCGGCGCAGGATGGCGGAAGGGTTAAGAAGAAGCGAAAAGATCACCTTCTTGTTTACACTTTTTAAGATTCTCCACACTACCAACACGCCTGCACAAGCTAGAAGTTTAGCTGCAGATGATTACACCTTTCACCTTCTTGATGTTGATTTTGCAAGGATCCGTAAGGAGTATGCAGAAGCGTTGGAGTTTTTCGCAAACAACATTTACTACGATGGCTTGGGTAGCGTGCGCAACATAACCAAGATTAAATCAGGTACATTTTTAGTAATGGCTGGACCCAAGGATGGTGGCCCAAAACTCGAAGTGATTTCATTGTCGGCTGCCCCAGTACGGGATTTGCAGGAATTTTTGCAGCTTGTCGGCAAAATAAATAACGCAAGCCATTATACTGTTTTCTCTCCGGAAGAGGAGCTCCTATCACCGTACATTGCGATCACAAAGTCCATGCTGAATCAGATAGCTATGCCGGAGAGTATAAAATCGCATTTTAGTAAAATGATTTCTGATTATGATAATGACAACTTTACGGGATGTGTTAGCACAGCTGGACTTGTTGCCGAAGAATTACTAACACAAGTCTACGAAACCCTGTCCAGAAAACCCGTTCCCAGGAACCTTATGCTGGGTCAGATTGCAAGGCAAATCGGAGAATTGACAAAACAGTTACGTTCGCCGGCCAACACTGCAAAGCCTCAGAATAAAACCAGAACCCTCAGTATGGTTAAGCATCAGACAAAAAGCAAGGATACGATCAGCATGCTCATGTTTACGACAGACACTATCCTGCAATATGTCGATGCAAGTAGCACCAGCCTGCAGCATAAGTTACTTCAATTAAAAAAAGATGATGGTAGTGTGGATTTCAGCCTTTTCCCCAGAACTGTTAAATTGAGCCTTGACGATGTAATCCTATATCGCAATAATGCGTCGCATAAGTCGCCATACCCTATTGGTTCTCTTGAGGCTCTTAAAAGCGTGTACGGTAGCCTGAGTCTTCTCATATGGTGGAACTCGCAGAAAAAAACCATTGATGGCAGTAAGTCGCATGAAGAAGTGCTTGAGTCACTTGTTGATGCTGCTAAAACGTATGATACAAGTCAAGGGCATCCCCCAGTAAGCTGAACGGCTTGGCAGCTACAGCATAGAAGTGTGCCGGCAATTCCTTCAGTTAAGCATCCTGATTACCTTTGGTGCCCAATCTGGCTCAGTGCGCTGGTTTAGAAAATATTCTTAGGAGTCGGAAGGCATGTCATTACTTCTATGGAAGTGCCGGGAAACAGCGTGGTGTGTGGATGGGTTGAGAATATTTTAGCGGCAGCATCGTGTGATTCGGCTTGCACTATCGTGTAGGTGACTAGATCATTTGAGGTATCTGAGACATTGCCTTGAGTCACTTGTTTTGTTTTGCCAAGAGGGGTTCCAGGATCAATAATGGCTTCTTTATTCTTTTGAGCCCATTCTTTCCAGGCACCCATAAACTGCTGTTCCTGCTCTGGTGTAATAGCGTTCCTATCATCCTCTGAAGCGGGACCGTGAAAAATTGCGAGATACTTATTCATACCACCATCATACCAAAATATTCACTAGAAAGTATTGCGTGGTTCAGCGCATTAATTCTTTAGTCTAATTGCTGTGCGTATTATGGTCGTAGGTATGATCGTCTCGTGGCTCAGCGCGCCGGTCTTAATTTTGAATCTTTAGCTGCCTGCCTCTGACTCCATTTTTTTGAGCCGAGTGTAATAGTCCGGGATTTCTTTAAGATGCGCCCATGCGATCTTCCCTGTGATGATGGGGTCGCTGTTGGTAACATTTGTTTCAGGATCATGAGATCCATGTTCGAGTTCCACCGACAGACCCCGCCTGAATTCGTCTAGATCATACACTTTAAAATCGATGCCTATCTGGTCGCCAATGTGGTGAGCTTCGTCAAGTGTAAATTCTTTTTTCATACTTCACAGTATACTCCGGTGGCCAGAGGGCGGCAAAACGGCCATTTAAAATCTCTAGGACCTGCCCAGCTCAGGAACGTCAAAGCCACAATCTAGTTTACTTGCAGCAACCGAGGTATACAATAGAGATTGGGAGAGTGTGGTGATGGCAAAGAGCGAGAAAATTACGAAGATAAAGAATAACAACGGCGGCCCAGTGGGCTTTACGCTGTTCCTGGCCTTTATCGGCTCGGCAGTGTATTTCGTCAACCAGGTTGATGGTTTCTGGAATATTATTGCCGCGCTGCTCAAAGCAGCGGTTTGGCCGGCCATACTGATTTATAACATTTTGCAAAGTTTTTCAGCTTAGGCGATTTATTGCCGTTTCTAGGTGATGAGCTACTGCACTATAAAAATCCTGGCTCAGCGTGCTGGTCTGGAAGTATAGAGCGCTAGGGCCGAAGGGTACCCGCGAAGACCTGCCATGCGAGCAGCGACTTGGCGGTCAGGCTCAAGATGATATAGACGCGTTCCCCATAGAGGTAGTCACGCCACGGCCCGATCTTTTTGTATTGCAGGACCATATTGACCGCGAAGCAACTGAAAAAGATAAAGATTGACACGAATATCCAGTACACGAAAGTTGGCGCCCGACTGCCCTCATGCGCGCCGAGCCACATGTAGAAGGCTACGACCAGCCAGGGCACTATTCCGGCCAGGCAGCCGACCCAGTAGCTTAGCCAGTTTGTCCGTTGAGTGGTCTGATTGTGGACTTCCATTACCAGTCCAAGCAGATTCATGACGGCGATAAGCGCGAATATCATGATCAGACTGGAGAGATCGTAAATGCCGACGAGCATGCCGATGGCTACCATCATCACGCCGGCCGACAGCGAATATTCTATCCAACGCGCTTTATTGATGCCGAGTTTGAGATTGCGGTTATAACGCCTGTTGTAGATCGTAGCAATCATCAAATGGAAACCTGCCGACAGGAAGAAAAAGACGGCGATCAGCCATGGCAACGACAGATCAAAGAGGGTCGTACTGACCGGCTCTAGGCTTTGGCTGCCTTGGTTGAATTGTAAATAGCTGCCGGTCACCGGTAACGTGAAGTCTTTGCTCAGCAGTAGCACAGCGATTCCTTGGGAAAAATGCAGACCTGCGGCTATGAAATTGAGTTTGCGCAAGTTGCGGATTGATATTTTAGCTGCCACTGACTGCTTACTCCTTGATTAAATTGCTGATAATTGGCGCTTGCCTTACGAAGCTGCCCTTTTTCAGTACTTGCAGGACGCTGTCGGCGACCTCTTCACGGTTGGTGTACCATTTGGTCGGTCCATGGGCGCGTAAGCTGAACGGGCGTGGCCTGGTGTTCTGCAGCTTGAGCACACGGATTACCGTCCAATCCAGATCTGACGCCTGCAAGACACGGACATGTTCGCGGCCGTCTTTGACTCTGGCAGGATCTACGATCCGTACGCCGAGATTTAGCAGGCGATCAACCACCGTTATCCTGTCGTCGGGAAACCGTACGCCGGTGCCGGTCAGGCTAACCACTCGTTTGAGCTCTTGGTCTCGCATGGTATCCACCAAGGCGCGCATGGCTTTAGTCTGTACGTCTGGCGGCGACCCTTTTACGTGGCCGATGAAGCTTACTACGGCATCCTGCCCTCGCAACAGCCGGGCGAGGTCCTCTCCGTTCGTGGCATCGCACGTCACAACTTCTAATTGAGCGTGAGGGGTTAAGTTGTTAGTGCCGTAGATGCCGGCACGCACCCTGTGGCCGGCCGCGAGGGCTTTTTCGACGAACACTTTACCCGCGCGACCATTGGCGGCAATAACGGCTATACGCATGGGCGGATTCGATTACTCATGTTGGCCTAAGCATAAGCTTGCCAGGGTAATTTTACAACCACTGCTCGCACGATTGATGATGATCTATATCACAAGAGAGCCTGGTATGGTCACTCGCCGGACAAATAAAAATACTACCTGGTAACCCTCGGCAGTATTTGACTTTTTGTGCTAACTTTACCCCCTGTTATTTGGGGTATCACGGTCATCCTAATGACCGTCTTGGCTCAGCGGAATAGTCTGGAGCTTGACCCCCCATCTTTTGCTTAATTTTGTGAGAGTCCCTGCACTATATCGGTTGCCTCTTGAGTCTTTGTGGGATTAACGCAGTCAGCGCAGTTGATAACAACTGTTTTTCCGTGTTCATACTGAGGCTCTTCACCTACCCCCACTAAAAATGCTAGGCCGGGATCTTGACCAGGATTAGTGTCACGTTTATAGCTGTCACAGGTTGCGCGCAAGCCACATCCTTTTACGCACGTAGAGGCGCAATCAGCAATCGCTTGATCGATAACATCAGGAAACACTTGATCATTACTAACCTCTATGGCCTTAACCTTTGAGTTTTTAAAATCCACTTCGCCACGAACACTAACTGATTGACTCATAACTAACTCCAATTTCATCCACAATTATTAACATATGTTTGACTACAAGCAAGCATGACCGTCTTGGCTCGGCGGGTTAGTCTGGGGTTGCAGGAAACAGCAAATCCTATACGCCGAGCCCATACTTTAATCGAAAAGCAGTAACTTGGTTAAGCGTGTCAACGTCAGGGTAGCGCTTTGTATACCATCTCGCCCTACTGCGGTACCTGGTTATAAAGTCCAGCGACGGATCACAGTCTTTTTCAATGAAATAAGCTAATACATCAACTTCGTGATTCTCTTCTCCTGCTAATGATTCATCGGTAGCATATTGGAGCGCATGAAGCCACTCTTCTGCGGCTAGCATCGCTACCTCTCTTTTAAGACGCGCTGCGAGGTTAATCCTGTTGGGGGCAGACTTTTCGTCAATATCAGATGTCATACAACCAGTTATTTTTAAACCCCTATTGATGCCCGCGTTTGGATTTGGGCAAAAATTAGAGCTCGCGATAAGTCTGGCGGCTGATACCAGGTCATCTTCTGTGTGCAAACCGCAGATATCTCTTTGTAAATAGCTGCCCCCTACCCTTTTTACTTGATCTCCGTAGAGTTGGTAATCGGCAAAGTGGGAGAACACTTCATCGTCGCGGCCGCTTTGTAGCAATACTATGCCGGCTTCAACATGGTCAAGCAATTCCTGGTGCTCGCCAGCCTCTGCTAAAAGTTGGAGTTCACCACCACCAGATACTTCAGACATATGAAAACAATACCATGTTAATACATATTTAGCAAGTCCTGGCCTACGGTTGTGGCCAATAAACGATCTACGGTCAAAAGAAAAGCAATGCAAAAAGCAGCGCTTCATTTCTTGAAGTACCACGGTCACCCTTGGTGACCGTCTTGGCTCAGCGTGTCGGTCTCGGACCTCGCGGCATAAATTGACAAAAATCTAGTGAAATGCTATAGTTTAAATATGTCTTATGAAGGTGAAAATTACGAGAGTCCCATAGTTGACTTGGTGACTGAGTTAGGCCCCGTCCCTGAAGGCGTGGATCAAATTGACTATATTATCGCAACGCTGCCGGCGAGAGCTTTAACCCGTGCTGCCAAAGACTCAACCTTTTCATACGAGGGGTTAAGGCAAATAGTTGAAGAAGACCCTGATTTCTTAGAGAAGTATAATGCAGAGCCACACCCGAGCAAGGAGCTGGCAGATACTATATTGAGTCGCCAACATCGTCTTTCACGGCACAAGCGCCGTTTAGCCACGGTTGCTTCAACATTAGTCCTAGGGTTTGGCGGCTTCGCGTTCGGGTTTACTGCGGGTAGAGATACAAGTCATGAGGTGCTACACCCCCATTCTGAAACTTCTCAGCAGCAGGCACAAGACAGAGAGCAAGGCCTGAAGGTTGGTCTGGTGATTGGGGGCACAGCAGGTGCTCTCGGTGGATTTGTAACCTCGCTTACCACGCTGTCGCTTTCAGGAAGACTGGCACGGCGACCTGCTCAGAAGCTGGTAGATAAAGCTCGAGTCACCACCAAGTAAGCATTAAGACGAGCAAATAAAAAGTCCGGCGTGGCTACTTACTGGACTTTAGATGGCCAGGCACTAGTTCGGGATTTAACCCAAGTATTAAACGAGAGTTTGCTCGTTCGTGCTTGTCTCGGATACCAACATCAACAATCTGATGAACTATAAACTCATGTTCGGAATGCTCGATTGAGTCCGCTCGGAACCTGATCATTTGCACGTGTTGTGCATTTTGATCAATTAAGAGCTGAGATATATCGGTATTGGGGGTCGATATGTAGGTGCGAATCGATATGTGAACATCTTCTGGCAGGCCGTGTATTCTTACTGTAAAATCATTTTTTCTAATATTGTCGTCAGTTTTCATTAGTTTTAAGTGGGGGTATATTTGACAGGTAAGTTGTTGTGAGACGTTCATTGTTCTTAATGGGTCCCTAACTGTCCTTTCAGCCGCGCCATTAACGATGCCAGAAGGATGGAACGTAAGCTTGTTGGGATTTATAAGGGTAGAGCCCACCGTTTTCTTCATGTCTTTAAATTTGCGTGTGATTTGGCCTTTCCGGCTAGGTATCATTTTGTCACTATACAAATGCTCAAATATTGGGAGCATATGCACCAATACTAAAGACCCATCTTTTAGCATTTTCATCGATGTCATAGGGCGTCTTTTGCCGTTAACTTCAATCAGAAACCGATACTCTTTCCCAATGTGCGCTATTGGCAGCTGATTAGCAGGGATAAGAGGCATAGCTTTGGGCTGAGCTTTCTTCATAATTTAAGAATAACAAAAGTAAAAAAGACCATGATATGTTGAAGTATCACGGTCACCTTTGGTGTCCAATCTGGCTCGGCGTGCCGGTCTGGGATAAATTAATTACTAGTGGACTTTGTAAGTGCTAAAACCGTTGTATGAGGCAGTTCAGCCAATAAGTTGCCTGGCACTAGAAGTTTTGACTTTCTGATGCCGCTGCCGATGATCACTCGATCAGCCTGCGCGACTTGCGCATCTAGCAAGATTGGCCACTCTTCTGGCAAACCAATCGGCGTGACACCGCCATACTCCATATGAGAAAGCGAGGTAGCCGTTTCCATGGGCGCGAATGAGATTTTTCGAGCGTCTAAATGGCGCCGCACGGTACCATTGACGTCCACTCGTGTGGTTGCCAGCACCAAGCATGCCGCGTACCAGGTACGATCACCGCGTTTCGCCTCGACAATCACGCAGTTCGCTGATACATTCAGGCCAATATCATAAAAATCACAAAAAGCAGCTGTATCAGATAGCTCTGGATTGATTTCACTTACAAGCACGCCCGAGAGCTGGTTTTGTTTTATAGACTTTTTAGTTGGCTCAGCCAATAAATCAAGATGTCCAGTAACGGGTTCAAAAGTGAGTTTACCGAATTGCATGCACACATAATAGCAAACCTCATTATCATTAAACGCGAGATTGATTATTAATTTACGACTGTATCTGCTAGAGAACTCGTCATTTTGATGTGCGGTATATTCGCATCTTGAAAGACACCGCCTGTAGCTGTAAATCCAAGTCTCTCATAAAATGCTTGCGCGTATGTTTGGGCTTCAAGAACGACATTCTCGGTACCTTGCTCTCGCAGATGATCAAGCACGTATTGCATCAGGCTATACCCGTAATTTCGACCTTGGTGACCAGGTAAAACGGCCACTCGTTCAATCTTAGCGGTACCTTCTTCAATATGCCGCACTCGTGCAGTAGCTATGGGGTTATCAGCGACATATCCGACGTAATGGTCGGCTCCGACATCCAAACCATCTCTTTCTCTTTGCTCTGGCACATCCTGGCCTTCGATGAAGACGACTCTTCGGATATCTAGAGCAGCGGCGGGGACGCCACCACCACTAGTAAATTCTACATTCGAGAAACTCATACCTAACAGCTGCCCTGAACGCTTAGTCTTCTCCGTCGGAATCTTTGTTAACCACGGAGTCTATGCCGGCGCGAACCCCATAATAATAAGCACGGGCACCTTCTCGATCGTAGAGTCCTTTACCCCAGGCACGGGCACTTTTGATCATCTTTCGCTGGACATCTGGAAAGTAAATGTGGGGCGCGCCTTGAGCTTCGAAATCGATGATATGTGCTTCGCGTATTCCGCGATCAAGACCATGAACGAACTCGGTTGTCTGCGATTGCGCCAACGAGAGCTCTGTCTCAAGCTGCTGTTTCGGGGTTGATACTGGACTACGTTCCATGTGATGGATTATATAACAATTAGTAATATATGTAAATATCTATCTTCTTAGACTCGTATAGCGCTCAATAAGCGTTGTGCGACGTCTCTTCTTATAACAAGACAAATGAGACATATATTTATTATTGAAAATTCTCAATTAATAGTTAGGGTGCCGTGTTCAACACAGATCCTTTACTTGCACACATCAAATGTGTACAATATAAATGTGGCTTATGAAGATTTTGGCAAAAAACTCAAATCAGCTCGGGAAAAACGGGGCTGGGACCAACAGTCACTAGCAAATGCAGCGGAAGCTACCCAACAGACAGTGAGTCGCTGGGAGAGCGGTGCCTCGCGTCCCCGCGAAGACGTAGTTCGGAAATTAGCCGAGCTGCTTGAAGCTGATCCGGATGATTGGCTGAAATATGCTGGGTATCAGATAAGCAAGCCAGTGCGGCCGGTGGTACAGCTGCTCCCGCTGGATAAGCTGACGCCGGAAAATTTTGAGTTCTTCTGCCGCGACCTGGTGCAGAAGCTGAATCCGAAAGCCAGCGTTCATCGCTACGGCCAACAAGGGCATAAGCAGTACGGCATCGACTTGTTTGCAAAAGAAAAAAGTAATAAGCTCGATTACCAATGTAAGCGCCATGAGCAATTTGGCCCAGAAGACGTGCGGCAGGCGGTGAAAGATACCACCATGGAGGCAGAACATCACCACCTATTATTGAGCCGGCAGGCCACGACCGGCGCTCGTGACGCTATCGATGAATATGACGACTGGTCGCTTTGGGATGCCGAGGATATATCCGCCAAAGTTCGTTACCTGCCAAAACAGGATGCTTTAGATTTAGTAGACACCTACTTCCCGGGTTGGCGGCAGCATTTTTTAGGTATTGATAAGCCCACCGTCTGGCTCAGTTCGGAAAAGTATTTCCTACCGTTTAATAACCGGCTCAAGATATTCAGCCATGGCTGGGATCTGTTTGGCCGCCACAGTGAATTGAAATCCCTCACAGACTTCATGGAGCAAACCAATGACCGCGCAATTATCTTAAGCGGCCGCGGCGGCGTAGGTAAAACGCGGTTACTTAAAGCGCTGTCTGACCGGCTAGTCCCAGAAACGAAAGTCTTATTTATGGCGCAGCGGGCTGACCCGACTCCTGCCGACTTTGAAAATCTGCCGCAGCAAGGACTACTTATTATCGATGACGCCCATGAATACGGTGACCTGCTTTCCATACTATCCGGCATTGCCGCGACGCGGCCATATCTCAAAGTCCTGATCAGCACTCGTCCATATGGTATAGCCTTACTCGAAGACCAGCTGCTTCGAGCTGGCCTCAACTTCACGCATGAAGATATTGTGCAGCTGGGTAATATGACGCAGGCAGACGCTGAAAAACTGGCAGCCGAAGTTCTGAATGAGAATAATGGCGATAATCAGTACGCCCGGCGCATCGCTGAGATTACGCTTGATTGCCCACTGGCAACTGTTGTCGGTGCCCGGCTGGTTGCCAACGGCAAGATTAGGCCCGAGATATTGGCCAACTCGACTGATTTCCGCATGCATTTGTTACGCAGTTTTAGGGATGTAATAACCGGTCAGATCGGCGGCACTAAAAATGCCGATGAGGTAAAAGACTTGCTCGATCTAATAGCTGTTATTCAGCCGGTTGAAACGACTGATTCATTATTTGAAGAAGTAGTGACCGAAGTTATTAAGCGGCCCTACGATAAAGTTCTTCGCGACATGAGGGCGCTTGAAGATGCCGGTGTCTTGCTCCGACGAAAGAATCGGTTGCGTATCGCGCCTGACTTGCTGGCCGACTTCATACGCGCCGATGCTGCCTATGATCCGGCCGCTGGGCAGCCGACACGCTATATTGAGCGGGTATTTAAAGCTACGCGTAACGATCTAGCCACTAATTTGCTGGTAAATCTGAGCCAGCTCGACTGGCGGTTGTCAGTTGAAGGTACTCAGGCCGCCTTGCTTGATCCAATTTGGGATGATTTGAAGAAACAATTCCTAGATGGCGATATCACTACTCGCCAAGCAATGTTAAGTGCACTGGAAAAAGTTGCCTATTATCAACCGTCTCAGGCAATCATGTTTGCCCGACTGGCTATCGATAACCCTACCAACAAAGCCAAAAAAACCGACCATGACCACTGGCTTGGCAAGCCAACATATGCCCGGGTTTTGGCGGAAACTGCACCAATCCTTAAATACGCGGCATACACAATTGAATATATGCCGGAAGCACTAGACTTACTCAAACAGCTGGCCGAACAGGACAAGCGACAGCAGAACCAATACCCGGATCATCCAATGCGTGCCCTGCAGGAGCTGGCCGCTATTCAACCGGGCAAGCCGCTCGGATATATAGAAGCCGTCATCGACCACGTTCGAGAGTGGCTGAATGAAGACTATAATGCCGACTTTTCACCGTTCGACATTTTGGAAGCGGTACTTGCAACAGAGGGTCATAAATCTGAAATGAAAGGCATACAACTGACACTGCAACCGTTCAAAGTAAGGGCCGATGTTATAAGCAAGGTCCGCGAAAAGGTTATTGACGACGCTTTCGCAATGGTCAAAACTGGTACACTTCAGCAAGCCGTACGTGCCATGCACGCGATAGAAGAAGCGCTGCGTGGGCCGTTCGGACAGGACATGACACCCGAAGATCGTGAGAACTGGGAGCCTGGCCAGTTAGCAGTACTAAAGCGTTTAAAGGGGCTGGCAAAAGATACGTCACTTGACCCCTTCATTGCGGTTGAGGTGCGTCGGGCGGTCAACTGGCACGCCACATACAGTAAGACTGACACAAAACCGGCAGCGTTGGCGGTACTGAAGGCAATTCCAGACACTATAGATTATCAGTTAGCTCGTGGAATAGCCGACGGCTGGGGCTGGACATTTGAACGCACAGCCGCCACCTACGAGCGCGACGAAGCGACCTTTAATGAATGGCTTAGAAAATTATCCCAGCAGCTGATAATAGATCACGCCGATGACTTTGACAGCCTTATTGCCAAACTTGAGACCCGGATTGGCGTTTTCAATAGCCTTGATACCCCCGGCAGCGGTGATGTGGGTCGATTTATGTTCAGCTTGGCGCATGAATCGGCAGCCTTTTCGGAGCAGCTGATCCGCTACATCATCGCTAATCCGCAATCCGAACTAACACTTTCAATTGGTGTGACGATCAACGCTTTGGCACGTCTAAATTACGATCAAGCAGTTGCCTTGGCACTAGAGGCGCACAGTAAAGGTAATGTTGAGATTGATCGGCGGCTGGCACACTCGCTCGGCTGGGCGCTCAACGATATACCGGTAACACCGGCTGAAATGCCGCTCATAGAGGACTTAGTTGACTCATCCGATAAGTTTGTACGGCAGAGCATTGTCAGGGTCGTTAAGCGATTTTCTGACGATCAACATCTACAAGCGCTCGATTTACTCATGCGTATAGAGTTTGCCGATGACAAGCATTTGGCCGGTGAGGTACTCGGCGAGTTCAATCCTGAACATGGCGCTTTTAAAGTCGTCGAGTTGACTCCGGCTCACCTAGACCGTATCCATGATCAGCTGTTGCAGATTGACTCCATAGATGACCATAATATTGGAGGATTTATCGAAGAATTATCATTCTACCACCCTGACCAAGTCCTACGGTTATTGTTCAATCGAGTGGAAAGCAAGCATAACCGCGTGGAAAGTTTCGGCTATTCCCCCGTGCCATATGCATGGGAGCATAAGGCCGGATTACGATTTAGTGAAACTGCCGATTATGAGCGGATATTGCAGCGAGTACGCGCGTGGACAACTGAGCAGCCCAACAATTGGTATCGTTACCATTACGGGCCCCAAATCTTTCGAGCTGTTTCGGCCGGTTCGGACAAAGTTACGTTAAGAGTTATTACTGAGTGGGCTATGTCCACAGACGCTGAACAAATCAAAGCGGCTGCCAATCTCTTCAGCGAGTTCCCCGCATGGGTCTTATGGCGCAATACGGCTCTGGTAGACGAATTACTTGAACGGGCGCAAAAGTTCGGTGACGACTGTTATAGGAGCGTAAGCTCATCGCTGCATGGCATGGCGATCCATGGCGGCCGGACGGGGACACCAGGCCAGCCTTTCCAAGAAGATATTGATCAGCGTGACCGAGCGGCAAAGATGATGAGGGAGCTGCCGCCAACTTCCCCGGCTTATAAATTCTATAAATCACTTCATAAAATGGCTATCGATAATATAAAGCGTGATACCATTGACGAAGAGGACCTCTTTGATGACTAAAAATCATTGACACTAGAAATTTATTACTCTACTCTTAATTTTAAGAGCAAGTGCTCTCGATTCTAAGGGATAACCAACTACGCAGTTTCAATGCGACCCACGAATTGACCAAGGACCACGAGTCCATAAAGACGTTCAGTCTGAATTAAAGCCCTTGAGGCTGGTCACATTCTATTAATGGGTCGCTTTTTCTTTTGTCGAAGCGCCCCTCCTAAAATATGGAGGACTTGTAATGTCTCATAAAAATATTAAAAATTCATTAACTATTAATGAAATCACGATTGATCAGCTGAAGGAGCTGCCGAATAATCCGCGACACTGGAGCGACGAAGCGACAGAGGGGCTTCGGGAAAGCGTCAAACGCTTCGGCCTGGTCGATCCGTTGATCGTCAATCACGACAATATGGTGCTCGGTGGACACTTCCGGCTATCTATCGCTAAAGAGCTCGGATACGAGACGGCACCGTGCGTTCGCATAAATATTCAAGATCCGAAGAAAGTCCAAGAGCTAGCGCTCCGGCTCAACAAGAATACCGGCGACTGGGACTGGGATTTGCTTGCCGAGTTCGATGAGTCGCTGCTAACGGATATTGGCTTTAATAGCGAAGAGCTCGATGACATCTTCGATCTCGATGAAGACGAACCGGAACAGTTCGATCTGAAGAAGGAGCTCGAGAAGTTGGATATTAAAAAGGTGGCGGCGAAGAAGGGCGAGATATATCAGCTTGGCGATTCCCGGCTGATGATCGGCGACTCAACCGTTGAAGCTGACATGCTCAAGCTAATGAACGGTGAGCAGGCTGATATGTGTCTGACGGATCCGCCCTATATTCTGGACTACCTGCAAGCCAAACGTCACGGGAAACCTACTGAAGGCTTCGGTGCCAAGCGCAACCGGCGCTACCTCGAAACCGATGTCCTGCCAGACAATTTCACAGATCTTTGGATGGCTAATGTGGCCAAGGTGGCGAAGCCGGATTTCAGCATTATCGTGTACGAGAACTGGAAGAATCT
>PNRO01000117.1_pt1 | contig 14678 bp, 16 predicted proteins | sample 7248581 | NCBI WGS metagenome assembly PNRO01 (sample SAMN08278401, study PRJNA427962) | Gut metagenome, whole genome shotgun sequencing project. | isolation source: gut content | host: Eisenia fetida | place: India:Sub Himalayan Terai region of Darjeeling | collected 2013-11-18 | reverse complement strand
CCCTTTTCGGACGGCCTCTTTTTTGAATTATATCTTTTAAGTAATCTAATATGATGTGATATTTGTAAATAATGCTAATAATATTATTTTACTTTTCATGTTTTTAAGTTTTTAATCCGAGCCATCTGGGTTATTTAAAAAATAATGCGATAGCAACTAGTAAAAAAATAATGGTAATAAATATTTTTACTATTGAAAATATAATTTTATTGAAGGTGTAATCAATTGATTTTCTATTTTTAAATAGAAGAATAAAAATTCTTAACTCATTAATAAAACAGATTAATGCTAAGGACAAAATGGAATAGTCTAATATATAAGGTAGGTTTAAAATTTTGTCACAAATAAATAATACTATAAAAATTAATAAACCGTAAGTTCCAAAAAAATTTTTCACTTTCATGATGCATAAATTAACTTTATCAAATATAATTATTAGCGATTTTTCATACAATGAGTAAATTCACCTACTAAAACTGCCGCTCCAATAATTCCACAATACCTTAGACCAACTTTTGATACTATTTTTTACCTGTTCGAAAAGTTACTTCTGTGCTCCGGAAGAATTGCTTTTGCCTTTATTACATTAATTTTTTAAACCTTGATTCGCATAAATAAGACAAAAGTAGTGCTGATTTGATTAATCACACTCTTTTTACAAAAATCTTCCACTATAACAAGACTTTTGACTTTATGACATTACACTTTTGACTTACTTTATTATTTAATGAATTCTACTTTTTGAATTTCTTCCATATTAATGCTGTCAAAAAAACCTTGTTCGTTCATCCAGTCGTCACTAAAAATTTTGCTCATGTATCTTGAACCGTGGTCAGGGAAAATAGCAATTACATTACTGTTTTCGTCAAATTCGCCTTCCTCTGCATATTGTTTGATAGCCTGAAGTACCGCTCCCGAAGTATATCCTACAAAAAGACCTTCTTTTTTTGCTAATTCTCTGGCAGAATGAGCACTTTCTTCGTCGGTTACTTTCATGAATTTGTCGATAACATCAAAATCGGTAGCCGAAGGAATCAGGTTTTTTCCTAAACCTTCAATTCTGTACGGATAGATTTCGTCGTTGTCGAATTCTTTGGTTTCATGGTATTTTTTCAAAACCGAACCAAAAGCATCCACTCCTAAAATTTTGATATTCGGGTTTTGTTCTTTCAGGTATTTTGCCGTTCCCGAGATTGTTCCTCCGGTTCCGCTACAGGCAATAAGGTGCGTTATTTTTCCGTTGGTTTGTTTCCATATTTCAGGACCTGTAGAGTTGTAATGCGCATCGATATTCAGTTGGTTGAAATATTGATTGATATATACAGAACCTTTGGTTTCTTCGTGCAAACGTTTGGCAACATTGTAATAAGAACGCTCATCATCGGCAGAAACGTGTGCCGGACAAACATATACTTTGGCTCCCAGACTGCGAAGCATATCTATTTTATCCTTAGAAGATTTAGAACTTACCGCCAGGATACAGTTATACCCTTTGATAATACTTACCATTGCCAAACTAAATCCGGTGTTTCCCGAAGTAGTTTCGATAATGGTGTCTCCCGGAGAAAGAATTCCTCTTTTTTCGGCTTCTTCAATAATATATAAAGCAATTCTGTCTTTAGTAGAATGTCCGGGATTGAAGGCTTCCACCTTTGCAAAAAAGTTACCTTTTAAGTTGTGGGTCACTTTTTTAATTTTAATAAGAGGCGTGTTTCCTATTAATTCAAGGACATTATCGTAAGCTTGTATTTCTTCTTTCATAAAATGTAGATAGTAGCTAATCTAAGGCAATTTAGCGGTGTTAAATTGAACTTAAAACCTTGCAAATCTAATAAAAAAAACTTAAACTATTTCCTTGTTTTTTCCAAATCTAGTAAAAAACAGAATTCTTTGGCCAATTCTTTTAGTGCTTCAAATCTTCCCGAAGCTCCGCCGTGCCCGGCATCCATGTTAGTATCTAAGAATAATAAATTGTTATCGGTTTTAACAGTTCGGAGTTTGGCAACCCATTTGGCTGGTTCCCAATATTGTACCTGCGAATCGTGTAAGCCTGTAGAAATATACATATTTGGATATTTTTGAGCTTTTACATTATCATAAGGCGAATAAGAGAGCATATATTCATAATATTTTTTCTCGTTCGGATTTCCCCATTCGTCATATTCTCCTGTGGTCAAAGGAATAGTATCATCGAGCATGGTAGTGACCACATCGACAAAAGCTACCTGAGCAATGATTCCGTTGTACAATTCGGGAGCCATATTGGCAACTGCACCCATGAGCAAACCACCGGCAGAACCGCCTTCGGCATATAAATGTTCAGGAGAAGTATATTTCTGTTCGATTACAAATTTGGAACAGTCAATAAAATCGGTAAAAGTATTTTTCTTCTTGAGTAATTTTCCGGTTTCATACCATTGTCTTCCCAAATCTTCACCACCTCTGATGTGGGCTATGGCAAAAATAAAACCACGGTCAAGCAAGCTCAATCGGGTAGAAGAGAAGGTAGCGTCCATAGAATGGCCATAAGAACCGTAAGCATATTGCAAAAGCGGGTTTGAACCATCTTTTTTAATGTTTTTGCCATACACCATCGAAATCGGAATTTTAGTTCCATCGGTTGCTGTGGCCCAAATGCGTTCTTCTGTATAATTGTTTTTGTCGAATTTTCCGCCTAAAACTTCTTGCTCTTTCTTTATTTCTTTGGTTTTGGTTCTCATATTGAAATCAATAACCGACGAAGGAGTAATCATAGATTGATAACTGTAACGAAGAGTTTCGGTATCAAAATCGATATTTGTTGTGGTATAAGCCGTATAGGTTTCGCTTTCAAAAGGAAGGTAATAAGCTTCTTCACCATTTGAAGGAATAATTTTTATTTTGTTCAAACCGTTGTTTCGTTCTGAAACTACCAGATAGTCTTTGAAAATATCAATATCTTCAAGTAAAGTATCTTCACGGTGCGGAATAACATCGACCCAATTTTCGACAGAAGTTGCCGTTTCCGGTGTTTTCATCAATTTGAAATTGGTTGCTTTGTCTTTATTGGTCAGAATATAGAAATTGTCTTCATAATGATTAATGCCGTATTCAACCCCTCTTTTTCTTTTTTGGAAAATTCGGAACTCGCCGTCAGGATTATCGGCTTCCAGAATTCGGTATTCAGAAGTTAAGGTGCTTTCGGATACAATAGACAAGTATTTTCTTGATTTTGATTTACTGATTTCAATATAGAAAGTTTCGTCTTTTTCAAAATAAATCAAAGTATCATTTTTGGTATCTGCTCCCAATTTATGTTTAAAAATCTTGTCGGCACGCAAGGTTTGAGCGTCTTGTTTACTGTAAAAAAGAGTGTGGTTGTCGGCTGCCCAAACGCAAGATCCGGTCACGTTTTCTATTTTGTCAGAAAGGATTTCTCCGGTTTCCAGATTTTTGATTTGAATAGTGTAAATTCTTCTTCCTACAATATCAACCGAGAAAGTAGCCATTTTATTATCAGGGCTGATGCTCATTCCTCCCAAATGAAAATAAGGTTTGTCTTTTGCCATTTCGTTGCAATCGAACAAAATTTCTTCAGTAGCCGTAAGACTGCCTTTTTTTCTGGAAAAAATAGGATAGTTTTTGTCTTTTTCGGTGCGGGTTATATAGTAATAACCATTGTATAAATAAGGAACCGATTCGTCGTCTTCTTTGATTCGGGCTTTCATTTCTTCAAACAATTCCTTTTGAAAATCTTTGGTATGAGCCGTCATCTTGTTGTAATAGTCGTTTTCCTGATTCAGATAATCAATCACTTCAGGATTTTCGCGGTCGTTCAGCCAATAATAATTATCAATTCTCTGGTGTCCGTGAATTTCTAAAGTTTTCGGAATTATTTTGGCTACCGGCGGTTGTATATTTTCTGTCATGTTTTGAACTTTCAGTTTTTGTTGTAAATGATTACAAAAATAGCATAAACAGTATAACGAATGAATTTGTTTTTGTGAATTTGTTAATAGTTTATCAGCATTGATTTTGATATTTTTGCCGGGTAATTTTTAAAACCAAACAAAAATGGACTTAATGGGAATGATGGGTAAACTTAGAGATACCCAACAAAAAATAGAAGAAACTAAAAAAAGATTGGATACTGTTTTAATTGACGAACAAAGCACTGACGGTTTATTGAAAGTAACCCTTACGGCAAACAGAACAATCAAATCGATTTCTATAGACGACAGTTTGCTTGAAGATAAAGAACAACTGGAAGATTATTTGATTTTGGTAATGAACAAAGCTATTGAAAAAGCAACCAATGTAAACGCAGCCGAACTGGATGCTGTTGCCAGAATGGATATGCCTAATATTCCGGGAATGGATAAGCTGTTTAAATAAAAAACTAAAAACCCGTTCAAATCCAAATGTTTGGAACTGAACGGGTTTAAAATTTAAAGGGAATTGTTCTTAATACTTATCTGCTGTTTAAGTTTTTCTTATTTCCTTAAAATCTTTTCCATTGACTTTCCTTTTGCCAATTCATCAATCAGCTTGTCTAAATAACGGATTTGTTGCATGAGTTTGTCTTCAATTTCTTCCACACGATAACCGCAAATTACACCGGTAATTTTTGAGACATTTGGATTGATTTGTGGTGCCTGAGTAAAGAAAGTCTCAAAATTGGTTTTATTGTCAAGGTGTTGTTGCAATGTTGGCTCATCATATCCTGTCAACCAAAATATAATTTGATCTACTTCTGCCTTTGTACGTCCTTTTTTCTCCGCTTTTTGAATATAATGCGGATAGACACTTGCAAAAGACATTTTGTAAACTCTGGTGTTATTACTATTCATTTTATTGTCAATGTTTATTTGATTTCAAAAATAGTTTAAAACTATGCACTTTCAGTGCATCAACTTTAGTTTTTAAAAATTTTAAGCCACGGATTTAAAAGATTAAACGGATTAATCTGTGGAAATATTGATCCCGAAATTTCGGGATGTGGCAAAAAAAAACATTGTTGGAAGCAATGATTTAGAATCTTGTACTTGAAATTTTGTACATACTTTTTGTACAAAATAATTTATTATGATAGTTGCTAATATTTCTGATTTTCGTAAAGACATGAAATCTTATTTCGATCAAGTAGCAAAAAGTTTCGAAACTCTTATTATAAATAGGGGTAAAGATTCAGGTATTGTTGTAATGTCTCTTGAAGAATATAAGTCTTTAATTGCAACAAATTATGAATTGTCTTCCAGAATAAATGAAAAACGTCTTGATTCGGCAATTGAAAAATTTAAAAAAGGTAATTCATTTTCTAAAGATTTAATCGAAGACTAGAATGAAATATGTATTCGTTGATGAATCTTGGGAAGATTATCTTTATTGGCAGAAGATTGACAAGAAGAAAATAAAGAAGATTAATGATCTGCTTAAAGATATTTACAGAACTCCATTTGAAGGAATTGGAAAACCCGAACCTTTAAAGCATAAATATGCTGGATTTTGGTCTCGAAGAATTGACGATGAGCATAGACTTATTTATAGATTTCAAGATGACGAAATTCAAGTTTTAAAATGTAGGCATTATTACGATTAGTCTATTACTACCGCAACAGAATTTGAAGAAAGTAATCTGTGGATAATCTAAATTATGCAGTTCTGATTACAATTCGTTCCAGAATTTCCAAAACATAATTGTGCATTACCGCCTTGTAATCAAGATGTGTTACCATACGCAATTTGCCTTTTCCCATAGAACTGATATGAATGTTTTTTTCTTTTAGTTTTTCAATAAATAAGTTTTCATTCAGACCTTCTTTCAGGGAAAAAATAATGATGTTGGTTTCAACCGGTTCTACTTTTTCAACCCAATTGAGGTTTTGCAAACAAGCTGCCAATTCCTGAGCTCTGCGGTGGTCTTCTGTCAGTCGCTGAATATTGTTTTCCAGAGCATACATACCGGCTGCGGCCAAATATCCTGCCTGACGCATTCCTCCACCCAGTATTTTTCGGATTCTGATAGCTTTATTAATGGTCTCTTTGTTAGAGATTAGTAAAGAACCCACAGGAGCTCCCAAACCTTTTGAAAGACAAACCGAAATGGTATCAAAGATTTTTCCGTATTCTCTGGGATCTTCTCTTTTGGCAACCAAAGCATTCCAGATGCGGGCACCGTCCAGGTGGAATTTTAAATTATTGGCATCGCAAACCTGTTTGATTTTCTTAAATTCTTCAAAATCATAACAAGCGCCACCTCCTTTATTTGTAGTATTTTCTACACAAACCAAACGAGTAAGCGGACTGTGAAAATTATCAGGATCATTGATAGCTCCGGCTACTTGTTCGGCAGTAATCATACCTCGGTTTCCGTCCAGAAGACAACAGGAAACTCCGCTGTTAAAAGAAACGCCACCACCTTCATAATTATAAATATGTGCCCATTTATCGGCAATCAATTGATCTCCTGGTTGAGTGTGCAGTTTTATGGCAGTTTGGTTTGCCATAGTTCCCGATGGAAAAAAAAGGGCAGCTTCCATTCCAAAAAGAGCGGCTATTTTTCTTTCCAAAGTGTTTACCGATGGGTCTTGTTTATACACATCGTCTCCCACTTCTGCGTGAAACATATAGCGCAACATATCCTGAGTTGGCTTGGTTACGGTATCACTGATTAAATTTATTTCCATATTCTCAAAAGGATAGCTTATTTTTGCGGCTACAAAATTAAACTATTTATGACAAATACCGAACAAATAAAAGGTATTGTGGAGCGCCTTGGTGCGTTGAGGAGGTATCTTTGACGTCGATAAGAAATTAATCGAAATTACCAACGAGGAAGAGAAAACTCTGGCTCCCGATTTTTGGAACAATGCCAAAGAAGCCGAACTGTATCTTAAAAACCTCAGTTCTAAGAAGAAATGGGTTGAAGATTATGAAAAAGCCAATCAGTTAAGTGAAGAATTACAACTGGCTTATGATTTTTACAAAGAAGGAGAATTTTCGGAAGAAGAACTGGATGAACTTTATGAGCAAACCAATTCTCATATAGAAAAAATTGAGTTCAGGAACATGCTTTCGGATGAAGGAGACAGTCTGAGTGCTGTTTTGCAAATTACGGCCGGAGCCGGCGGAACCGAAAGTTGCGATTGGGCTTCCATGCTGATGCGTATGTACATGATGTGGGGTGAAAAGCAAGGCTATAAAATTCGGGAACTAAATTATCAGGAAGGAGATGTAGCCGGAATAAAAACCGTCACTATTGAGTTTGAAGGCGAATATGCTTTTGGCTATTTGAAAGGAGAAAACGGAGTTCACCGTTTGGTGCGTATTTCTCCATTTGACAGCAACGGTAAGCGACACACTTCTTTTGCTTCGGTTTATGTGTATCCGATGGTTGATGATACTATTGAAATAGACATCAATCCGGCTGATATTGAAATTACTACTTCCCGTTCCAGCGGGGCAGGAGGGCAGAACGTAAATAAGGTAGAAACCAAAGTACAATTGTTTCACAAACCTACCGGAATACAAATTCAATGTTCGGAAACACGTTCGCAACAAGACAACAGACAACGTGCCATGCAAATGCTTCGATCTCAATTGTATGAAATCGAATTGAAAAAGCAACAAGCTCAACGTGCCGATATTGAAGCCGGAAAGATGAAAATTGAATGGGGATCGCAAATCAGAAATTATGTGATGCATCCGTATAAATTGGTCAAAGACGTTCGTTCGGGTTACGAAACCAGTAATGTGGAAGGAGTAATGAATGGAGAAATTGACGAATTTGTAAAAGCCTATTTAATGATGATGGGGCAGAAAGAGGAGGAATAGTAACTAGTGATTAGCCAAAGTACACTTGTCCCAAAAATGAGAACTCCTTTTATCAAAGTTAGATCTTTGATAAAAGGAGTTGCTTTTTTTCTAAAGCTTACAATCTAAAAAAGCTTACAGTTTTTAAGATAATCCATAGCATAACGGCCTTCATTAAACAATAAATCTAAAACGCTCAGATTGTTCAAAAAACCTTCTTTTTCCTGAAAAACCTGAGGATAAGGTTCAAAATTAGATTTATCTTTCTTACCATCGGCAAGATGTCTGAAATCAGTCAGTCCGTTTGCTTCCCTGAAAAATTCTTCTGTTTTGTTGTAAGACAAATCCATTCGCAGGCATTTGGCAACCATTTCAATGGTTTCAAAATTCAAGTCCATCAAAAAGGTGTGCTTCTTTTCAAAAATTCCTATGATCTCGTCTTCAAAATATTCAAAGAAAGGCGAACTTCTGTAGGCTGCTTCCAGTGATTTGAAGTGCTGTTTCTGCCAGTCAAAAGCTGTTTCAAGCTTTATATCTTTGGTTTTTTGATGCGTTTCTTTACTGTGTTTTACAGGAATATTCAACAATTGAACCCCGTTTGGACTGTAAATATACATGCGGTTTCTGTTGGTTTGTTTTTGGAAATTGTCTTCCATTTCAAATGTAATAGTTTCCGACTGTGCCATAGCCGCAAAATGACTTATCGACGGGAAATAGGTTGGGTGAATGAGGATGTCCATATTTATTTTTGATTTGAAAATTTGAAGATTTGAAAATGAACGATTCCAAGCATTTTCAAATCTTCAAATTGACTAATTTTCAAATTACTTTTTCCTTTTCTTGATGATGAACGAAATTCCAAAATAAGCTGCTAATCCGATAAGGAAGAATTTAAAATAAGAGTAAGGTTCTCCTTCACCGCTTACAAACGTAAACATTCTTTCCCAACGGATTTTCTTACCTATGTTTGCCCAAGTTTCGTTTTGGTCAATACTCATCCAGATAAAAACCGGTTTTCCAACAATATGATCGGCAGGAACAAATCCCCAGTAACGGCTGTCTTCAGAGCGGTGTCTGTTGTCTCCCATCATCCAGTAATAATCCTGTTTGAAAGTGTAAGAAGTAGCTACTTTTCCGTTTATTCTTATTTCGTTTCCGTTTACTTTCAAATCATTTTTCTCATAAGTTTCAATGATTCTTTTGTAAAGAGGTAAAGTTTGAGCATTCAACTCAACTGCTTTTCCTTCTTGCGGGATAGTTATCGGACCGAAATTATCATCTGTCCATTTGCCATCGTGAGGAAAAATGGAGGTTCCTTCAGGTTTTCTGTTAATTACTCTAACTACAGAGTCAAGATCTTTATTTTGACGTAATTCTTCGGCTTTTGCCAAAGTAAGATTTACTCCTCCGGCTATTGCGGGATAAATTTCCTGAGCATAAAGTCCGGTGTTTTGAATAATTTGTTGAGGAATTCCTTTGAATTCAGTCATAACTGTAAAAGAACCATCCGGATTTTGTTGCGGATTAAACACGTAAGGTTGTACTGCAATAAGTTGTTCCTGACTTGTAGGTTTGATGCTATAAGTTCTAAAGAATTCAGTAGAACCGGCATTCATCAAAACTTCACTTGAAACGCCTTTTTTGGCAGCATAAATTGTGTGATTGTATTGTGGTTTGGCTCTTTCAGGAAGTTCCAGTTTTTTACCGTCAATATATACAAATCCGTCTTTGATAGAGAAAACATCACCAGGAGTTCCCACGCATCTTTTTACGTAATTCGATTTTTTGTCGATTGGTTTTGTTACACCTTTATGACCAGGTGTCTCATGGAAATAACGAACAGTATCGGCCGGCCAGTTAAAAACCACTATGTCGTTTTTCTGAATTTTTTCATATCCCGGAAAACGGAAATAAGGAATTTGAGGGAAATTCAAATATGATTTTTTCTTGAATAAAGGCATAGAGTCGTGAACCATTGGCAAAGCCACGGCAGTCATAGGAACTCTTGGACCATAATTTACTTTACTCACAAAAAGAAAATCACCTATTAATAATGATTTTTCTAAAGACGATGTCGGAATTGTAAATGGTTGCATCACATAAGTATGAACCAAGGTAGCTACTACTATTGCAAAAAGCAGCGAACTGATAGTGTCTCCGGCTTTTGTGGTTGAAACCAAGCTGCGATTTTCTACATATTTAACATCTGCTGTATAATTGATATAATAAGTGTAAAAACCGAAAGTAGCCAATGCTAAAATAGTATCTGTAGTTGAGTTCTTCCCGAAACTTCTCAAAGTTTCTACCCAAATTACAGGAAACATAACCAGATTGATTACCGGAATGAATAGTAAAATTGTCCACCAGGTTGGTCGGTTGATGATTTTCATCAAAATGATGGCATTGTAAACCGGAATAGCGGCTTCCCAACTTTTTCTTCCTGCCTTAGTATAAAGTTTCCAGGTTCCTGCAAAGTGAACCAGTTGAACTATTAAAAAGAAAATAAACCATTGTAATAGAGTCATAATGTGTTGATTTGGTTATTTGTTTAACTGTTGATTTGGTTATTTGTTTAACTGTTGATTTGTTTAATCGGGAGTAGATTACGATTAAACAAATTAACAGATAGACAATTAAACCAGACTTAGAACGTCTTTCATAGTATAAATTCCAGTTTTCCCGGCTAACCATTCGGCAGCGATAACAGAACCAAGAGCAAAACCTTCGCGGTTGTGTGCTGTATGTTTTATTTCGATAGTGTCTATTTCTGAAGAATAGAAAATAGAATGCGTTCCCGGAACTTCAGGAATTCGCAAGGCTTCGATTTTGATTTCGTCTGCTTTTGGAGTTTCCATCGTCCAATTAGAATAATTTGAATTTTCGATAATTCCTTGTGCCAAAGAGATTGCCGTTCCGCTTGGAGCATCGAGTTTTTGAGTGTGGTGAATTTCTTCCATACTCACTTTGTATTGATCAAAACGCGACATGATGCGAGCCAAATGAGCGTTCAATTCAAAGAAAATATTTACTCCCAAACTGAAGTTAGAACCATAAATGAAAGCTCCTTTTTTCTCGTTGCAAAGATTTACCATATCATTATAATTTTCCAACCAGCCTGTAGTTCCCGAAACTACCGGAATACCTGCGTTAAGACAAGCCGAAATGTTTTCTACAGCAGCATCCGGAATACTGAAATCAATAGCAACATCGGCAGTATCAAGACCTTCAAAAGTTGAAGAACTCGTTTTTTTCAAAACAATTTCATGTCCTCTTTCCAAAGCAATTCGTTCAATTACTTTACCCATTTTTCCGTATCCTAAAAGTGCTATTTTCATAAGTATATTTTTTAAAAGTTATAGTTGAGTGTAAAACCTAGATTTTGTCTGTAGTCTGTTGGATTTTGGTGAATATCCGGTTTAATAGAAAGACGGTTATCCACGTTGAATTGCATTAAATGTGCATCAACATTAGCATCAACAATGTTTAAAACATACATTCCGAAAGCCAAAACCAAAGAGAGGTTTTTGTTTCGTTGCATTGTTTTTTGAGCATTTACAAGGGTACTGTTGTTGTATTGTCCCCAAAATTGATCGTTGGTGTAACCTGCCAATCGGCTTTTGTAAGCATCCCGATAATCGTTGTAAAGATTATTGTTGTTTATATAAAAATAAACTCCGGCTCCAATTCCGGCATAAACAACGGGGATTTTCCAGTATTTTTTATTGTAGGCTTGTCCTAAACCAGGCAAGACAGCCGAGTAAAAGGCTGCCTTTGCGGGTCTTAAAGGATCTGAATATATGTTTGATTGGGCAACAGTGTCGAGTACAATCAGTCCGTTGCTTTTCTTTTCCTGAGCAAACATGAGTTGAATTCCCAAGAAGAAAACAATCAAAAATATGGTAATAAATTTAGGCACTTACCCTTTTATTAGTTTTAAAATTCGGTTGAAATCTTCTTCAGAATGAAAAGGAATCGTGATTTTTCCTTTTCCGTTTTTCTCAACTTTTACATCTACTTTGGTTCCGAAATATTCAACAAAAGTTTTTGCTTCTTCTTCCTTTACTGCAAAAGAATTAACATTTGCTTTAGCAGCTGTTTTAGGAAGAAAACTTTCGTGGTATTTTTTTACCAAAGCTTCGGTTTCTCTTACAGAAAGGTTTTGACTAACGATTTTTTGGTAAATATCAGTTTGTACATCGTGATTGTCAATATTGATAATTGCACGACCGTGTCCCATGCTGATAAAACCATCACGAATTCCGGTTTGAATGATTGGATCTAATTTTAAAAGGCGCAAATAATTGGCAATTGTAGAACGTTTTTTTCCTACACGGTCACTCATTTGCTCTTGTGTCAATTGAATTTCGTCTATCAAACGTTGGTAAGAAAGAGCAATTTCTATCGGATCTAAGTCATGTCTTTGAATGTTTTCTACCAAAGCCATTGTCAACGATTCGTTATCGTTGGCAATTCTGATATAGGCAGGAATTACTTCAAGTCCGGCAAGTTTGGAAGCTCTTAAACGACGCTCTCCGGAAATCAACTGGTATTTGTTGAAATCCATTTTTCTTACAGTAATTGGCTGAATTACTCCTAATTCTTTGATAGAAGTAGATAATTCCTGTAAAGTTTCTTCGTTGAAATTGCTTCTTGGTTGAAACGGATTGATTTCGATAGCATTAATTTCAAGCTCGATAATATTTCCTACAACTTTATCGGCGTTTTTATCGTTGACCGACTGAATATTATTTTCAGGGTCTTTCAATAAAGCTGATAATCCTCTTCCTAATGCTTGTTTTTTTATTGCTTGTGCCATAAATCAGTTAACTGTTTTTTTCAATTATTTCGTGTGCCAATGAGATGTAGTTGGTTGCTCCTTTACTGGTTGCATCGTGATTGATGATGCTTTCTCCAAAACTTGGTGCTTCACTTAGTTTTACATTTCGTTGAATGATAGATTTGAATACCATGTCGTTAAAATGCTTTTGAACTTCGTCAACCACTTGGTTTGAAAGGCGTAAACGCGCATCATACATGGTAAGCAACAATCCTTCAATATCTAAATCGGGATTGTGGATTTTTTGTACACTTTTTATAGTATTCAAAAGTTTTCCTAAACCTTCCAATGCAAAATATTCACATTGAATAGGAATAACTACAGAATCGGCAGCGGTTAATGCGTTCAGAGTTAAAAGGCCTAAAGAAGGTGCACAATCAATTAATATATAATCATATTGATCTTTTATAGGTGCTAATGCTTGTTTAAGCATATATTCTCTATTTTCTTTATCGACCAACTCAATTTCAATAGCGACAAGGTCGATATGGGCAGGGATTACAGAAACATTGGTAGCAGTACAAGGGATGATTGCCTCTTCCGGAGTATGGCTGTGTTCCAATATTTGGTAAGTACCAATTTCAATGGTTTCAATATCAATTCCCAAGCCTGAACTGGCATTGGCCTGAGGATCTGCGTCTATAAGTAACACTTTTTTCTCTAAAACGCCTAACGCTGCGGCTAGATTGACAGAAGTAGTTGTTTTTCCAACACCACCTTTTTGGTTCGCAATTGCAATGATTTTACCCATTATATATTTTCAAATTTTTAAGCGGTAAATTTACAATTTATTATGGTTTATGAAAATCTATTTATTAACATTCTCTAAAAGTTCAAAGTCGGGAGAATAAGGGGCTAAAATTCAGTTGGGAGAGGGGAGTTACAAGCTGGAAGAGGTAGAAATTGAGATTAGGTAAGAGAGTAAAAAGAAGGACTTAAAGAGAAAGTAATAAAACTAAAAAGTCAGATAGAGTTACATCTTTCTGACTTTTTTAATAAAAATTGGAGTTCTTCAGTCTTCCAACTCCCAGCTTCCATCTTCAAAACTACTTCTTTCCTTTCGCTTTTATTATCATTTCCAATTGATCCCAAAGTTCTTGAGGAACTGCTTCCAGCATATTGAATTGTCCAGCACCTTGCAACCATTCTCCGCCATCTATGGTGATGACTTCTCCGTTGATATAAGAAGAAAAGTCGGAAACTAAATAAGCTGCCAAATTGGCTAATTCCTGATGATTTCCCACTCGTTTCAGAGGAACTTTTTTGGCTAAATCAAATTTTTCTTTTAAATCACCGGGTAATAATCGGTCCCAGGCTCCTTTGGTAGGAAATGGCCCGGGAGCGATAGCATTGGTTCTGATTCCGTATTTGGCCCATTCAACAGCCAAACTTCTGGTCATGGCTAACACACCTGCTTTGGCTGTAGCCGAGGGAACCACATAGGCCGATCCGGTCCAGGAATAGGTGGTTACTATATTCAGGATATTGGTATTTGTTTGTTTTTGGTCTATCCAATGTTTGCCAAAAGCGAGAGTGCAATTTTTAGAACCTTTCAAGACAATATCTATTATGGTATCAAATGCGTGAGCCGATAGCCGTTCGGTAGGGGAGATGAAGTTTCCGGCGGCGTTATTGAGTAAAACATCAACTCGCCCAAATGTTTTTATTACGGTTTCTAACATGGCTTCTACCTGTGCATAATCTCTCACATCGCATTGAACAGCCAAACATTTTCCTCCGGTTTCTGTTTGCAGTTCTTTGGCTGTATCTTGGAGTTTTTCCAGATCACGGGAAGTAATTGCAACCTGAGCACCTAGTTCCAGAAAATATTTTGTCATTGCTTTTCCAAGTCCGCTGCCACCTCCTGTAACCACAATTACTTTACTTATAAGAGCATTATCACGAAGCATTTTTGCTGAGAAATCCATAAAATTTATTTTTTAGAAAATAAATTTAGATAAAAAAATGGTTTGACGGTTGTTGATTTGTGTTTATTCAGAAAATAAATATGAATGCTTTGAAAAGCGAGAGCCTCATTTTTGATTTAAAT